>QXGG01103674.1_pt1 | contig 28368 bp, 20 predicted proteins | sample 1982491 | NCBI WGS metagenome assembly QXGG01 (sample SAMN09924614, study PRJNA488089) | Wastewater metagenome, whole genome shotgun sequencing project. | isolation source: South African research farm wastewater | place: South Africa: Irene, Agricultural Research Council, Animal Production... | reverse complement strand
GTGATGCCGCGCGCCTTCTCTTCGGGCGCCGCGTCGATCTGGTCGTACGCCTTCGCTTCGCCGCCGAACTTCTTCGACAGGATCGTGGTGATCGCCGCGGTCAGCGTGGTCTTGCCGTGGTCAACGTGGCCGATGGTGCCGACGTTGACGTGCGGCTTCGTCCGCTCAAACTTACCCTTAGCCATATCGCTATCCTTAAAATCAGAACCAGAAAAACCGGTGCGGCGCCCCACTGATGTGGGCCGCCGCCCAGGCCAGGCAGAAAATGAGTGGTGCCCATGACGTGGATTGAACACGTGGCCTCTCCCTTACCAAGGGAGTGCTCTACCACTGAGCTACATGGGCTCCGAAACTTTACAAACACAGCGCCGCTGGAGCGGGTGAAGGGAATCGAACCCTCGTCATAAGCTTGGAAGGCTTCTGCTCTACCATTGAGCTACACCCGCACAGGCCCGCAACTATGTTCGCTTGCACACCACTTACACAACACTCGCAGCTGACTCACCGCACCTGCCGCGTCGACCGCAAAACCTGCGGTGCGACTTGATCTTGGTGGAGGGAGAAGGATTCGAACCTTCGAAGGCTGAGCCGTCAGATTTACAGTCTGATCCCGTTGACCGCTTGGGTATCCCTCCGTCCGGGAAGACGCGCACTATAGGGTCCGAACGGGCCGGTGTCAAATGTTTTCGAAGTTTTTTTTAAAAAAAGTGACGAAGGGGCTGAAAGCCCAGCACCGGGCGCAACCCCGATCGGCGGATCTCAAAGCCGCGCCCCACTGCGAGCGATCGCAACCAGCGCCTGGGAGCGACTGCTCACGCCCAGCGCACGGTAGATGGCCGTCATGTGCACCTTGACCGTGCCCTCAGTCAGTCCGAGCAGCTCGGCGATCTCCCGGTTGCTGCGCCCGCCGGCCAGCAACTCCAGCACACGGGACTGCGCCGTGGTCAGCCCGAAGGACCTGGCCGACCTCCTGGCGGCTGGGCGCGCAGGACTCGCCGCGCTACGCACCGGCGTCGGCACACCGCCCTCGAACACCTCGCGCACTGCCTGCAACAGCACCTCGCCCGAGCTTGCCTTGGAGACGAAGCCCGAAGCACCAGCCTTCAATGCCCGGCGCACTGAAGCGTCGTCGTCCATCGCCGACACCACGATCGCCGGCGTATCAGGAAAGCGCTTGCCGAGGATGGCCAGCAGTGCGAAACCATTGACATCGGGCAGCATCAGGTCGATCACCGCCAGATCGAGGCCGGGTTCGCGCTCGAGTGCAGCGAGCGCCGCATCGGCACTGCCCGCTTCGAGACACTCGACGCCAGGTTCCAGACGCAGCAGGCTCTGCGCCATGGCCTCACGAACGAGGGCATGGTCTTCGACGATCAGGATCTTTGTCATGTCATGCGAGCGGCACATGGCCGCAACCCGGGGGTAAGGTAAGGAACATAGCACGCTGTCGACACCGACCCCTATGCCGGAAAACCCAAAGAGGGGACAATCGGCCACCTTGCCGCGCGCGCAGCCTGCCGCGCCTGTCTCGTCGCGCCCGACCATGCCCCTGAATTCCATCACGGTCTCCCGCAGAATGCCCGGTCAGCACCGCCGGCTGCGTTCGGGGTGCGACCGATGAGGTGGGCGTCGGCTTGGCGCAGCTATCTGGCGGGCGCGCTGCTCGTGATGCTGGCGCTCACCCCGGGGAGGGTGGAGGCCAAGCCGCACGTCATCGTCATCGCCCAAACGGAGAAGGCACCACAAGCCGAAACTGTGGGCGTGCTGAGCAGCGCCTTGCGGGCGGACGGCATCGAATTGGAGATCCTGACCCCGTCCGCCGCCAGCCAGGCCGCACTCGCCCGCGCCCGCCTGGTCATCACGGTCGGCAGCCAGGCCGCGCTTGCGGCGACCGCACTGGATGCGAAATCGCCACTACTCCACGTCCTGCTGCCGCGCAGCACACTCGACACCCTGCCGCACAGACCCGGCGGCGCCCCCTGGTCAGCGATCCTGCTCGACCAGCCCGCCGAACGTCAGATCGCCCTGATCCGGCTCGCACTCCCCGAGTATCGGCGCATTGCCACGATCGCCGGCCCCGAGACCGCCACGCTCGTGAGCGCGCTGACCGCCGCCGCGGCGCGCGCGGGGCTCGAGACCAGCAGCGCTGCAGTCGCCGACACCCCGGAACTGTATCGGGCACTGCGCAGCGTGCTGGCGCAGCCTGCCGTGCTGATCATCACGCCCGACAGCAAGGTGTTCAACAGCCAGACCGTGCATCATGTGCTACTCACTGCCTTTCGCCTCGGCGCGCCGGTACTCGGCTTTTCCGATGCCTATGTGCGCGCAGGCGCCGTTCTGGGTCTGTACACCACGCCCGCGCAGGCCGGCGCGGAGACGGCGGTCATTGCCCGCCAGGTCGTGGCAGGACACGCCCTGCCGCCGCCCGCTCACCACGCGCTGTTCGAGGTCGGTGTCAACCCGACCGTGGCACGCTCACTCGGTATCCCGCTGCCGCAGGCGAACGTGCTCACCGCCGCACTGCGTGCCCAGGAGGGGCTGCAGCCATGATTGCGCACTGGGGCGTTCGCGCCCGCGTCACCCTGGTTGCCTTCCTGCCGATGCTGGTGCTGGCCACGCTGATGACCGCGACGCACACCGGGTTGCGCCTGTCGGATCTGGATGATTCGCTGCGCGCACGTGCTCACGCCCACGCGCGCCAACTCGCCGCAGCCAGCGAATACGCGATCTTTGCGGGCGACCGCGAAACACTCGGCCAGCTGGCCGATGCGCTCATGCTCGAGGACGACGTCGCAGGCATCGCGATCCTGAATGCCAATGCCCAGGTGCTCGTGCAAACCGGACGCTTCGCGACCACGCTCCCGCAGATCGCACCCTATGCGGCGCCGGTTCAGGTGCTCGACACACCGGAAGGACGCTGGCTGCGCATCACCGAGGCCATCAGACCCAGCCGCCTTCCAGTCGAGGACGTCTTCAGCGTGGGCAACCTGGCGCACCTGAACGCGGCCCAGGCGCCGCTCGGCCGCCTGATCATGGACATGTCCCTGGCTCGGCTGGAGCAGCGGCGTAGCGAGCTGCTGTGGATCGCCGCGGCCTGGATGGTGATCGTGGCCGTAGGCAGCCTGCTGCTGGCACAGCGCATGGGCCGCAGCGTGAGCGGCCCAATCCGCGAGGCTGCGGAGACGGTTCTGCGCATTGGCCGCGGCGAGTTGCACCATCGCGTCAGGATCCGCAGCGGCGGAAGCCTGCGCGCCCTCGCCGAAGGGGTGAATGAAATGGCCGGGCGGCTCGCGGATGCGCACGCCGAGATGGCGCGACGCATCGACGAGGCCACGGCCGAGCTGCGCGCCCGCAAGGAAGAGGCCGAGCGCGCCAACCTGGCGAAATCCCGCTTCCTCGCTGCCGCCAGCCACGACCTGCGCCAGCCCTTGCATGCCCTCGGACTGTTCCTGTCCGAACTCACCCAGCAGCCGCTCGACGCACGCAGCCGGCAGATCGCCGCGGGCCTGATGGCGTCAGCCCAGGCGATGGAGGGTCTGCTCGACAGCCTGCTCGACATCTCCCGCCTCGATGCGGGCATACTCAGCCCGGAGCGCAGCGTGTTCGACCTGCAGGCCAGACTCGGGCACATCACCGCCACGCATGCGGGCGCAGCGCAGGCACGCGGGCTTCGCCTGCACCTGCACTGCCCGCCCTGCTGGGCGCTCAGCGACCCCCTGCTGTTCGATCGCATCGTCACCAACCTCCTCAGCAACGCCATCCGCTACACCCCACAGGGCCGCATCCTCGTGGCCTGCCGGCGCCGGGGCAATCGGCTGCGCGTCGAGGTGCGCGACAGCGGCGTGGGCATCGCCGCTGCAGACCAGCAGATCATCTTCCAGGAGTTCGTCCAGCTGCAAAACGCCGAACGCGCCCGCGACAAGGGGCTGGGCCTGGGGCTGGCCATCGTCCACCGCCTGGTGGATCTGCTCGGCGATCGTCTGGAACTGCGTTCGGCGCCCGGCCGGGGCTCGGTGTTCGCGATCGAGCTGCCGGCTGCCGCGCCGCCCGAGACAGCCCGCAACGACCGTGAAGCGCTCGCTCAGGGCCACTTCGGTAACCTGCGCGTGCTGCTCGCGGACGACGACGCGCTCGCCCTCGCCGCCACGTCCAGCCTGCTCGCATCCTGGGGTTGCGAGGTGCGCTCCGCACACACGGCCGATGCCTTGCTTGACGCCCTCGCCAGCGCACACACAGCCGACGTCGTGATCACCGATCTGCACCTCGGTGGCACGCTCGACGGCCTCGAACTGATCGCCGCACTGCGCACGCTGCCCGGACTCTGCCGGCTGCCTGCGGTGCTCGTCACCGGCGACACGGCACCGCAGACCCTGTCCCGCATCCGGAACGCCGGCGTACAGATGCTGCACAAGCCCGTGCGTCCCGCGCGCCTGCGTGCGCTGCTGCATCGACTCCTGACCGAGCACTGACCCGCCCGCACGCGGCGATCGGTTAATATCGCCTCATCCCCTTCAACCCGACTGGAGTAGCCGATGTCAAATGACCAAAACGCTCAGGACCCGCTGGAGTTCGTGCGCGGGATGTGGAACCAGATGGGCTTCTCCCTGCCCGGGATGGTCACCCCGACGCTGGACGTGGACGAACTCGACAAGCGCATCAAGGACATGCGCGCGGTCGAAGGCTGGCTGAAGATGAACCTGAACATGCTGCAGATGAGCATCCAGGGGCTCGAGATGCAACGCGCAGCGCTGGCCGCGGTGAAGGCGATGAGCGAACAGGCGCAGCAGGCCGGCGAAAGCACGAGCGAGGGCGCGAGCAATCCCTTCGCGGCGGCGGCGTCGATGTGGCCGTGGAACATGATGAACAACGCACAGTCGTCCGAGGGCCAGGCCGGTACGGGCGAGGCAGAAGCCAAGAGCAGCCGCAGCACCCGGCGCAAGACCCCGTCCGACAAATAAGCCACGCGGAAGCCGCGCTCAGGCAAGGCGCGGGCGGCAGGGATGCCGCCCGTGTTCGATCAGATCACGCCCGCAGCGCGCAGGCGGGCGATGGCTTCGCCCTCCACCCCCAGAGCGGCAAGGATCACCTCGGTATCGGCGCCGGCCTTTGCCGGCGCGGCGCGCATAGGCACGTCCAACATGCCCGTCATGCGCACCGCGGGGCCGAACTGAAGGACGCCACCGACCTCGCGCACCATGCCGCGTGCCTGCAACTGCGCATCCTGGAGGCTTTCCTCCAGGCGCAGCACCGGCGTCACGCAGCAATCCACCCCATCGAAGATCGTCACCCAGTCGTGCTGGCTGCGACCGCGGAAGATTGCCGCCAGCTCGCCGCGCACCCGGACGCCCTCTTCGCCCTGTGCCAGATGGCCCGGCTTGAGATCGGGGCGACCGACGGTGTCGCACAGGAGGTGCCAGAACTTCTCCTCCAGTGCGCCCACCGCCATGTGGCGACCATCGGCCGTCTCATACACGCCGTAGCAGGGCACCCCCCCGCTCAGCAGGTCCTCGCCGCGCGGCCTGACCTGCCCCTTGGCCAGCACCTCGGTGAGCGGGAAGATGGCATGGGCGAAACTGGCATCGGTCATAGCCACGTCCACATGACGTCCGCAGCCGCTGCGCTGCGCGTCGAACAGCGCGACCAGGATGCCCATCACCGCGCCCATGGTGCCACCGAGCAGATCGCCGATCTGCACGTTGGACAGCGCAGGCGCGCCGCCCGCGCTGCCGATCTGGTCGAGCACGCCGGCGTAGCCGAGATAGTTGATGTCATGCCCGGCGCGCGCAGCGTACGGGCCGGTCTGGCCGTAGCCGGTGATGCTGCACAGGATCACGCGCGGGTTGTGCCTGGCCAGAACCTCGTAACCCAGCCCGAGGCGTGCCATCACGCCCGGCCGGAAGCCCTCGACGACGATGTCGGCGGTCTCGACCAGGCGCAGGAACAGCGCGCGCCCTTCGGCCTGCTTGAGATCGAGGCGCAGGCTGTGCTTGTTGCGGTTGACGACCTGATAGAACCAGCTCGTGTCGCCGCCCATCGCACCCATCGTGCGCGCGTAGTCGCCGGCGCCGGTGTCCTCGACCTTGATCACCTCGGCGCCATAGTCGGCCAGATGCTGGGTGGCTAGGGGGCCGGGAAGGAGTCGGGTGAGGTCGAGGACGCGCACCCCCTCGAGCGGCGCGCGGGGCGCGGTGGTCTGGTCTTGCATGAGGCCTCCGGTGGCCGGGCACGGTGCGCGCGGAACGCCCGCGAACGGCCTGCGCCCCGTCAGCCCGTCCGTGCCGGCTGTTGCTAGCGATAAACCCGCACGTCGTCGATGACCTTGCCGTCGTTGGCCAGCGCGCCGGCGGGCAGGAAAGCGACCTCGCCGCGCAGCTTGGTGAGCTCGCGGATGCTCGCGGCCAGGGCGTCGGCCAGGGCCTCGCTGCCCCCCCCGGCGACCTCGCACATCAGCGTCATGCGGTCGTTGAGCTCGGGATTATCCACCACCAGGCGGGCACGGGTGATCTCGGGATGACGGCGCACGACCTCGGCGATCTGGCCGGGGTGGACGAACATGCCCTTGACCTTGGTGGTCTGGTCCGCGCGCCCCATCCAGCCCTTGATCCGCACATTGGTCCGTCCGCAGGGCGACGCACCGGCCAGCACGGCCGAGAGATCGCCCGTGCCGAAGCGGATCAGCGGATAGTCCGGGTTGAAGGTGGTCACCACCACCTCGCCGACCTCGCCCGGGGCCACCGGGTCACCGGTGCCGGGGCGGACGATCTCGAGCAGGATGTCCTCGTCCACCACCATGCCCTCGCGCGCCGGCGTCTCGTAGGCGATCAGGCCGATGTCGGCGGTGGCGTAGGCCTGGAAGGCCGCGATGCCGCGCGCGGCAAAGGCATCGCGCATGCTCGGCGGGAAGGCCTCGCCCGAGACGAAGGCCTTGGTGAAGGACACCCGCACTCCCAGCTCATCGGCCTTGTCGAGCAGGATGCGCAGGAAGGACGGCGTGCCGACATAGGCGCTGGGCTGCAGGTCGGCGATCGCCGCGAGTTGCTGCTCGGTCTGACCCACGCCGGCGGGGAACACGGTGCAGCCGAGTGCGTGCGCGGCAGTCTCCATCATCGAACCGGCAGGCGTGAAATGGTACGAGAAGGTGTTGTGCACCAGATCGCCGGCGCGAAAGCCCGCGGCGAAGAGCGCCCGCGCCAGCCGGTAGTAGTCGGGCCGCGCGCCTTCGGGCTCGTAGAGCGGCCCCGGGGAGGCGAACACGCGCCGGCACGCCGCGCCCCACGCCACGGCCGAGAAGCCCCCGAAGGGCCGCGCCGCCTTCTGCAGTTCGAGCAGTTCGGACTTGCGGGTGACCGGCAGCGTGGCCAGCGCCGCGCGGCTGGTCACCGAGTCCGGGTCGACATCGGCCAGCAAACGGCCAAAGGCGGGTGCGGCGGCGCGCGCATGGGCGATCTGCGCCGGCAGCCGGCTCAGCAGTTCGCGCTCGCGCGCCTCGGGATCGCGGGTCTCGCGCATATCGTGGAAATCCATCTGGGCTCCCCTGCTCGATGCGTTATCGGTGTTGTCCCTGGACCGGGGCTCAGCTCAGCCAGCGCTTGCGGCGGCGGTAGTGCTTGACCTCACGGAAGCTCTTGCGCCCCTCGCCCGACAGGCCGAGGTAGAACTCCTTGACGTCCTCGTTGTTCGACAGCTCGCTCGCCGCCCCTTCCATGACGATGCGGCCGTTCTCCATGATGTAGCCATAGTCGGCATAGCGCAGGGCCACCATGGTGTTCTGTTCGGCGAGCAGGAAGCTCACCCGCTCCTTGACGTTCAGATCCTTGACGATCTCGAACACCTCCTCGACGATCAGCGGTGCCAGGCCCATCGAGGGCTCGTCGAGCAGCACCACGCGGGGCTTGGCCATCAGCGCGCGACCGATCGCGCACATCTGCTGCTCGCCGCCCGAAGTGTAGGCCGCCTGGCTGTTGCGCCGCGTCTTCAGCCGAGGAAAGTAGTTATAGACTTTCTCAAGCGTCTCCTCGACCGCGGCCTTGCCGTCGGTGCGGGTGTAGGCGCCGGTGCGCAGGTTCTCCTCGATGGTGAGGTGGCCGAAGCAGTGGCGGCCTTCCATGACCTGCACGACGCCACGCTTGACGAGTTCGGCCGGGCTCAGGGCCTCGACGCGCTCGCCTTTGTATTCGACCGAGCCCTTGGTGACTTCGCCCCGCTCGCCCTTGAGCAGGTTGCTGACGGCCCGCAGCGTGGTCGTCTTGCCGGCGCCGTTGCCCCCGAGCAGCGCGACGATGCTGCCTTCCTGCACCGACAGCGACACGCCCTTGAGCACCAGGATCACGTGGTTGTAGATGACCTCGATGTTGTTGACGCTGAGGAAGGCTGGGTTGGGTGCGTTCATGTTCGATTCCACGGCAAGGCCTCCGCACCCGCAGGTGCGGAGGCGCGTTTCAACTTATTGCGCGCACTGCTCGGCAGTACGGCGCTGGATGCCCTTCTCGGCGGCATACTTCGACGCGGCCTCGAGCACCATCGGCCGCAGCACCTTGTCGTCGGCCTGGTACCAGTCGGAGCTGAACGCCCACTTGTTACCGTCCCAGGTGTGCACGCGCACCCACGACGAACCCATGTGGTCGGTGCAGGAGGTCTGCACCGGACGCATCACGCCGGCAAAGCCCATGCCATCGAGCTTGCTCTGGTCGAGGTTGAGGTTCTCCAGGCCCCAGCGCACCTGCTCGCCGGTCATGACCTTGCCCTTGCCGTAGCGCTCCTGCGCCTGACGCACGCCTTCAACGCCCAGCATGGCGGAGATCAGGCCACGCATGTACAGCACCGAGCCGACCTCCTCCTTGGGACCGGTGCCCTGGCCCTTGTCATGGAGCGCGGCGATGACGTTCTTGACGACCTTGCTGCCGGGCTCGGCACCATGCTGCAGCGCGAGCGCGCTGTAGCCCTTGGCCCCCGCGCCGACGTCCCTGACGTCCGGCTCGGCGCCCGCCCACCAGATGCCGAGCATCTTCTCGCGCGGATAACCGGTGGCCTGGGCCTCCTTGATTGCGGTCGAGTTCATCACGCCCCAGCCCCACAGCAGCACCTGATCGGGACGGTCGCGGCGGATCTGCAGCCAGGTCGCCTTCTGCTCCACACCCGGGCTAGCGACCGGCAGCAGTTGCAGCTCGAAGCCGTGCATCTTGGCGCGTTCCTGCAGGACCGGGATCGGCTCCTTGCCGAAGGGGCTGTCGTGATAGACCAGCGCGATCTTCTTGCCCTTGAGCTTGTCCAGCCCCCCCAGTTGCTTGGCGACGTGCTGGATGGCGACATCGGCGCCGACCCAGTAGGTGCCCAGCAGCGGGAAATTCCAGGTGAACACCGAGCCGTCCGGCGACTCGCTGCGGCCGTAACCGGCGGTGATCAGCGGGATCTTGTCGATCGGCGCCTTGTCGGTGAGCGCGAAGGTCACGCCGGTAGACAAAGGCTGAAATACAGTGGCGCCCTTGCCCTTCAGGCGCTCGTAGCACTCCACGCCGCGGTCGGTGGCATAGCCGAACTCGCACTCCTCATAGCTCAGCTTGACGCCGTTGACGCCGCCCTGAGCGTTGACCAGCTTCAAATAATCGACATAACCGTTCGCCCATGGGTTGCCGTTGGCGGCAAACGCGCCGGTGCGGTACACCAGCACCGGGAAGAACTGTTCCTGCGCCTGGGCCTGGGCGGCCGTGGAGAAGGTGGCGGACGACAGGCCCACCGTGGCAATGGCGGCCGCGAGGGCCAGGGTGCGGAATTTCATGAGTCTCCTCCTTGTAATAATCATCACGGGCACTGCGGAACGGCGCTGCATCAGTGCGGGAACGGCCACAGACGCAGTCTCTGCTTGGCGATCGACCACAGACGGGCGAGGCCATGGGGTTCGACGATCAGGAAGAAAATGATCAGCGAACCGAAGATGATGAACTCGGCATGCGACACGCCGGCGGTCGACACGGTGACGCCGAACAGGCCGCCGAGGAAGGGCAGGAACTGGTTGAGGAAGATCGGCAGGACCACGATGAAGGCGGCGCCGAAGAAGCTGCCCATGATCGAGCCCATGCCGCCGATGATGACCATGAACAGCAGCTGGAAGGAGCGATCGACCGAGAACGCCGCGGGCTCCCACGAACCCAGATACACGAAGCCCCACAGCGCGCCGGCGACACCGACGAAGAAGGAGCTCACCGCGAACGCCGACAGCTTGGCGAACATCGGGCGGATGCCGATCACCTCGGCGGCCACGTCCATGTCGCGGATCGCCATCCACTGGCGGCCGATGGCGGCGCGGGTCAGGTTCTTGGCGATCACCGCGAACACCACGACGAAGGCCAGGCAGAAGAGGTACTTCTCGACCGGCGAATCGACCACCCAGCCCAGCATCTCGAGCTTGGCCACCGAGACCGAGCCGGACGAGGAGTAGTTGGTGAACCAGCCGATGCGCAGGAATGCCCAGTCGCACAGGAACTGCGCCGCCAGCGTCGCCACCGCAAGGTAGAGGCCGCGCACGCGCAGGCTGGGGATGCCGAACAGGATGCCGAAGGCGGCCGCTGCCACCCCGCCGAGCAGCATCGCCAGCACCAGCGGCATACCATCGATACGCACCATGAAGTTGTAGGCCGCATAAGCCCCGATCGCCATGAAGGCACCCGCCCCCAGGGTGATCTGGCCGCAATAGCCCACCAGCAGATTCACCCCGAGCGCGGCCAGCGACAGCACCAGGAAGGGAATCAGGATGGCGCGGAACATGTACTCATCGGCCAGCATAGGCACGGCGAGCACGGCGAAGGCGATCAGGCCCCAGACGAACCACTTGTCCTGGGCAATGGTGAAGATCTGCTGGTCGGCCGCGTAGCTCGTCTTGAACTGGCCGTTTTCACGATAGAACACTGTCTTGTCTCCCGGTCAGACGCGGTTGATGATCTTTTCACCGAACAGGCCCTGCGGCCGGAACAGCAGCACGATCAGCGCCATCACATAAGCGAACCAGATCTCGATGCCGCCGCCGACGAAGGGTCCGAGGTAGACCTCGGAGAGCTTCTCGCCGACGCCGATGATGAGGCCACCGACGATCGCACCCGGCACCGAGGTCAGGCCGCCGAGGATCACCACCGGCAGCGCGCGCAGCGCCACGGTCACGAGCGAAAACTGCACGCCCATCTTCGAGCCCCAGATGATGCCCGCCACCAGCGCCACCAGGCCGGCCACGCACCACACGATCACCCAGGTCTTGTTGAGCGGAATGCCCACCGACTGCGCCGCCTGATGATCGTCCGCCACCGCACGCAGGGCGCGACCGATCGCCGTCTTCTGGAAGAACACGGTGAGGCCGCCCACCAGCACCGCGGCGAGCGCGGCGGCGATGAAATCTTCCTTGTTGATCATGACGCCGCCTTCGACGAGGCCCTCGAACATGATCACCGGATCCTTGGGCATGCCGACGTTGATCGAGTAGATCTCGCTGCCGAAGAAGGTCTGGCCCAGCCCCTCGAGCACGTAGGCGATGCCCAGAGTCACCATCAGCAGCGTGGCGCCCTCCTGGTTCACCAGCTTGCGCAGCACGAAGCGTTCCACCGCCCAGGCCACCAGGAACATCACTGCACCGGCACCGATGATGCCGATCACGTTGGCCAGGAACAGGCTGTCACCGCCCAGCGCCGCGTTCGACCACTCGGAAAAGCGCGCCATCGCCAGCGCAGCGACCAGCACCATCGCCCCCTGGGCGAAGTTGAACACCCCCGAAGCCTTGAAGATGAGCACGAAGCCCAGGGCGACCAGCGAATACAGCATGCCGGTCATCAGCCCGCCCAACATCGTTTCGATAAAGAATCCCATGTCCCGCTCCGCTCAGTGACCGCTGCCCAGGTAGGCGTTGATGACGTCCTGGTTATTGCGCACCTCGTCCGGTGTGCCGTCGCCGATCTTCTTGCCGTAGTCGAGCACCACGACCCGGTCAGAGATGTCCATCACCACCCCCATGTCGTGCTCGATCAGCACGATCGTGGTACCGAACTGGTCGCTGATGTCGAGGATGAAGCGGCACATGTCCTGCTTCTCCTCCACGTTCATGCCGGCCATCGGCTCGTCGAGGAGCAGGATCTGCGGCTCCATCGCCAGCGCGCGACCGAGGTCGACGCGCTTTTGCAGGCCATAGGGCAAGGCGCCCACGGCCGTCTTGCGGATGTGCTGGATCTCGAGAAAGTCGATGATCTGCTCCACCTTCTGGCGGTGCGCGATCTCCTCGCGCAGCGCGGGCCCGACCCACAGCGCCTGCTGGAAGAGGTTGCACTTCATCCTCAGGTTGCGCCCGGTCATGATGTTGTCGAGCACACTCATGCCCTTGAACAGCGCGATGTTCTGGAAGGTGCGCGCGATACCCTGCTGGGCCGCCATGTGCGGCTCCATCTTCTTGCGCTCCTGGCCGCGGAACATGATCCTGCCTTCCTGCGGGTGGTACACCCCGTTGATCACGTTCAGCATCGAGCTCTTGCCGGCCCCGTTGGGTCCGATGATGGCGCGGACCTCGTGCTCGCGGATGTTGAAGCTGATGTCGGTCAGTGCCTTCACCCCGCCAAAGCGCAGCGAGATGTTCTGCAGGTCGAGGATCACATCGCCGAACCGGCGCCCCGACCCGGTGGCAGCAGCGGAATTTGCGTTCGTCATTGTCTCGTGTCTCCTCACGCGGCCTGCTTGGCGGCCTGCGGCGCGAAGGTCTTGACCTCCTCGATGCGCAGGTCGGCCGAGACCTTGCCGGTGCGGCCGTCCTCGTACTTGACCTGGGTCTCGATGAACTGGCTCTTGCGGCCTTCGAACATCGCCTCGATCAGCACGCCGTACTTCTCGGCGATGAAGTTGCGCCGCACCTTGCGCGTGCGCGTGAGCTCGCCGTCATCGGCGTCGAGCTCCTTGTGCAGGATCAGGAAGCGCTTGATCTGCGAGCCGCTCATGTTGGGATCGTTGGCGAGATCGGCATTGACCTTCTCCACCCCGTCACGGATCAGGTCGTACACCGCCGACTGCTGGGCCAGGTCGGCGTAGCCGGAATAGGCCATGCCCTTCTTCTCGGCCCAGTTGCCCACCGCCTCGAGATCGATGTTGATGAAGGCGGTGACGAAGTCCTTGCCGTTGCCGAAGGTGACCGCCTCCTTGATGTGCTGGAAGAACTTGAGCTTGTTCTCGATGTAGTTGGGCGCGAACATCGTGCCGTCGGCCATCTTGCCCACGTCCTTGGCGCGGTCGATGATCTTGAGGTGGCCGTCCTCGTCGAAGAAGCCCGCGTCACCGGTCATGAAGTAACCCTCGGCGTTGATCGACTCGGCGGTGGCGTCCGGGCGCTTGTAGTAGGCCTTGAGCAGCATCGGCCCCTTGACCAGGATCTCGCCGTTGTCGGCGAGCTTGACCTCGACGAAGGGCGCCGGCTTGCCGACCGAATCGAGCTTGATCTGGCCGTCGGGCTGCAGGCACACGTAGGCGCAGGTCTCGGTCTGGCCGTAGAGCTGCTTGAGGTTGATGCCGATCGAGCGGTAGAAGCGGAACAGATCGGGGCCGATCGCAGCGCCCGCGGTGTAGGCCACGCGGATGCGGCTCATGCCGAGCACGTTTTTCAGCGGCCCATAAACCAGCAAGTTGCCCAGCCAGTACTGGAAGCGGTCGCCCCCCGACACCGGCTTGCCATCGAGGATGTCGGCGCCGCAGCGGCGCGCGACGTCCATGAAGTGGTGGAAGAGCTTGCGCTTGAGGTTGCCGGCGTCCTCCATGCGGATCATCACCTGGGTGAGCAGGTTCTCGAACACGCGCGGCGGGGCGAAGTAGTAGGTCGGCCCGATCTCGCGCAGGTCGGTCATCACCGTCTCGCCCGACTCCGGGCAGTTGATCGTGAAGCCTGCCACCATCGCCTGCGCGAACGAGAACAGGTGGTCGCCCACCCAGGCCATCGGCAGGTAGGACAGGATGTCCTCATTCTCGGTGAGCCGATCGAACTGCATGCCCCCGCGCGCTGCGGCGATGAAGGCGCCGTGGGTCTGGCACACGCCCTTGGGCTTGCCGGTGGTCCCCGAGGTGTACAGCATGATCGAGATGTCGTCCGAGGCCCCCTTGGCGATCTCGCCATCGAGGAAGTCCGACTGATTGCGGTCGTGGATGCGCCCCATCTCCTGCAACTCGTCCAGGCCCATCAACAGGGTCTGGGTGTAATGGCGCATGCCGCGCGCGTCGTCGTAGATCACGTGCTCGAGCATCGGCGCCTCGGACTGGATCTCGAGCAGCTTGTCGACCTGCTCCTGGTCCTCGACGATGGCAAACTTGATCTCGGCGTCCTGCAGCACATAGACCATCTCCTGCGCCACCGCGTCCTGGTACATCATCACCGGGATGCCACCGAGGCATTGGCAGGCCGCGACCGTCCAGTACAGCCGGGGCCGGTTGTCGCCCACCACCGCCAGGCGATCACCCCGCCTGAAGCCGAGCTGCGCCAGCCCGCAGGCGATGGCACGCACGTTCTCGGCCACCTGCGCCCAGGTGTAGGTCTGCCAGATGCCGTACTGCTTCTCGCGCATCGCCGGGTGCTGGGGGCGAACCTGCGCATGGTGCATCAGGTAACGCGGGAAAGTATCGAGCCCCGCATCGCCCCGCCCGTGGTCGGACGCGCTCGTGCGTGTGTCCATTCCACACTCCTCCTTTGGTCTTGTCCTGTCTGTCTCCGCACCCGGGCCATGGGTTTATTGATTGAAGGCCCGGGCGGGACGCGAAGGCGCGTCCGATCCAGTTCAGGCCGGAGTGTGGCAAGCCACCTTTGCGCAACTGTTTGCGGAATGTACTGAATTGTTGCAGCTGGCCGCCGTCGCCCGAGGCCACATTTTCATGTGACTCTGCGGTGTGCCCATCGCCGCCATGCGCACGAAGCGCTAGACTTGACGCTGACTCTGCAGCAGAGCGAGGGCGGCCGCCTCAACCCGGACCTGGAAACACGACCGATGGAAAGCAAGGAATTCACCCGACCCGTCCATGTCACCACCTGGATGGCGGTTTTTCTGGCCCTGGTGGCGGTGCTCGCCGCCATGCTCGTCCCCCAGCTCAAGCAGGCCTTCGTCGCCAATGCCGCGTTCAACGGGGTGATTCTGTTCGTGCTGGTCGTCGGCATCGCGGTCAATCTGCGCCAGGTGTGGCGCCTGCAGCGCGAGGTGCTGTGGATCGAGGACTTCCGCAGCGCCGACCCCGAAGCACCCAGGGGCAGCCTGCGCCCGGTGCTGCTGGCGCCGATGGCGCGGCTGCTGTCGACGCGCAAGCGTGGCCAGTCACACCTGTCGCCAACCTCAACCCGCTCCATCCTCGACAGCGTCCAGATCCGTCTGGAGGAACAGCGCGATCTGTCACGCTACCTCATCGGCCTGCTGATCTTCCTCGGCCTGCTCGGCACCTTCTGGGGACTGCTCACCACGATCCGCTCGATCGGTGAAATCATCGGCGGCATGAGCGTGGGCAGCGACCCGGTAGCCATGTTCGAGGCGCTCAAGACCAAGCTCGACGCGCCGCTCGGTGGCATGGCGACCAGCTTCTCAACCTCGCTGTTCGGCCTCGCGGGCTCGCTGATCATGGGCTTTCTCGACCTGCAGTCGGGCCACGCGCAGAACCGCTTCTACAACGAACTCGAGGAGTGGCTGTCGCAGATGACCAAGCTGCCCTCGGGCGTGGGCATGGAGGGCGAGGGCAACGTGCCTGCCTACGTCCAAGCCCTGCTCGAGCAGACCGCCGAGAGCATGGAGCGCATGCAGCGCTCGGCGGTGGAATCCGAACGCGAGCGCCGCACCACCGCCGAGCATCTGGGCGAACTGAACAATCAGCTCAGCCGCCTGGCCGACCTCATCAGCCGCGAAGCGCGCGACCTGTCGGCGCTGTCGGCCACCCAGGACGAGTTGCGCGGGCTCATCCGCCAGCTCGCCCAGCAGCCCGCCCAGGGCGCGCAATTCTCCGAAGATCTGCGCGCCGAACTGCGCCTGCTGTCGCGCACCATCGGCGCCGCGCTCGGCGGTGCTGGCGCCGGCCGGACCGAATAAGCCATGGCCCGTCTCGCCCGCCGCCGGCCGCTGGATTTCTGGCCCGGCTTCGTTGACGCCCTCGCCTCGCTGCTGATGGTGATGGTGTTCGTGATCCTGATCTTCGTGATCGGCCAGTTCGTGCTCGCCGACGCCGTCAGCGGCCGCGACCGCGCGCTCGCCCAGCTCAACGCCGAGCTTGCCGCGCTGGCCCAGACCCTGAGCCTGGAGAAAACAGCGCGCGAGCGCGCCGACCTGCAGGTGGGCGAACTGAGTGCCTCGCTCACCACATCCGAGCGCGAACGCGAAGCGCTCGGCAACGAGATTCTCGCCGCGCGCGGCGAACTCCACGCCGCCCAGGACGAAGCCAGGGCCCAGCGCGAGGAAGCCGCCCGCCTCGGCGCTGACATCGCCGCCCTGCAGCGTCTGAAGGCCGAACTCGAAGCCGAAGCGGCGCGCCTGGCCAGCGCGCTCGACACCTCGGAGCGTGGGCTCAAGGAGCAGCAGGAGATGTCAGCGGCCGCGATCGCCCAGGTGGAGCTGCTGAACCGCCAGCTTGCCGCGGTACGCGCGCAGCTCGAACAGCTCAACGCCGCACTCGACAGCGCCCGGCTCGCTGCCAAGGACAAGGACCTCAAGATCGAGGAACTCGGTCGTGAGCTCAACCTTGCGCTGGCTGCACGCGTAAAGGAGCTCGCGCGCTACCGCTCGGAATTCTTCGGTCGGCTGCAGGCGGTGCTCGGCGCGCGCAAGGACGTGCAGGTCGTCGGCGACCGCTTCGTCTTCTCGAGCGAGGTCCTGTTTCCCACCGCCTCGGACGAAGTCAGCGCTGATGGCATGGTCCAGCTCACCCGCCTGGCCGAGACACTGAAGACCCTCGCTGCCGAGATGCCCGACGATCTGCCCTGGGTGCTGCAGGTCGACGGCCACACCGACCGCCGGCCGATCGCCACCGCGCGCTTCCCTTCCAACTGGGAGCTCTCGACCGCGCGCGCGCTGGCGATCGTCAAGTTCCTGCGCGGCCAGGGCATTCCCCCACAGCGCCTGGCCGCCACCGGCTACGGTGAATTTCATCCGCTCGATGCGCGCAGCAACGACGAGGCCTATGCGCGCAACCGTCGCATCGAACTGAAGCTCACCAGCCGCTGAAAAATCCCGCGCTTGCGCCTGCGCACGGCGCGAGCCCCGGGGCTGAGCTCATGTCGCCTGTGGCCGGCTGCGTTGTCAGCCAGGCCTGAATCGCGTGAAGCAAAAAAAACGGCGCCGAAGCGCCGTTTCCCAGATGGGAGAGGGGGAGGAAACGGTTTCCGCTTACATGCTGCGGCGATACTGGCCGCCCACCTTGTAAAGCGCCTCGGTGATCTGGCCGAGCGAGCAGTAGCGCACCGCGTCGACCAGCACTTCGAACACGTTGGTGTTGTCGATGACGGCCTGCTGCAGCCTGGCCTGCCACTTGGGCGCCTCGGCCTTGTTACGGGCGTGGAAGTCGGCCAGGCGCTTCAACTGACCCTGCTTCTCCTCCTCGGTCGAACGCGCGAGCTCGATCTCCTGCTGCGCCTGGCCCTTGGGGTTGAGGAAGGTGTTCACGCCGATGATCGGGTAGGAGCCGTCGTGCTTCTTGTGCTCGTAATAGAGCGACTCCTCCTGGATCTTGCCGCGCTGGTAGCCGGTCTCCATGGCGCCGAGCACGCCGCCGCGGGAAGCGATGGCCTCGAACTCCTTCAACACCGCCTCTTCGACGAGGTCGGTGAGTTCCTCGATGATGAACGCGCCCTGGTTCGGGTTCTCGTTCTTGGCCAGGCCCCACTCGCGGTTGATGATCAGCTGGATCGCCATCGCGCGCCGCACCGATTCCTCGGTCGGCGTGGTGATCGCCTCGTCGTAGGCGTTGGTGTGCAGCGAGTTGCAGTTGTCGTAGATCGCGATCAGCGCCTGCAGCGTGGTGCGGATGTCGTTGAAGTCCATCTCCTGCGCATGCAGCGAGCGGCCCGAGGTCTGCACGTGGTACTTCAGCTTCTGGCTGCGCTCGTTGGCACCATACTTGTTCTTCATCGCCACCGCCCAGATGCGGCGGGCGACGCGGCCGATCACCGAGTACTCCGGGTCCATGCCGTTGCTGAAGAAGAAGGACAGGTTGGGCGCGAAGTCGTCGATGTGCATGCCACGCGCCAGGTACGACTCGACGTAGGTGAAGCCGTTCGACAGCGTGAAGGCGAGCTGGCTGATCGGGTTCGCGCCGGCCTCGGCGATGTGGTAGCCCGAGATCGACACCGAGTAGAAGTTCTGCACCTTGTTATGGACAAAATACTCCTGGATGTCGCCCATCATCTTGAGCGCGAACTCGGTGCTGAAGATGCAGGTGTTCTGGCCCTGGTCTTCCTTCAGGATGTCGGCCTGCACCGTGCCGCGCACGGTAGCCAGCGTCCACGCCTTGATCTTGGCGTACTCGTCCTCGGTCGGGTCGCGGCCGTTGTCGGCCTTGAACTTGGCGATCTGCTGGTCGAGCGCGGTGTTGAAGAAGAAGGCGAGGATGATCGGCGCCGGGCCGTTGATCGTCATCGACACCGAGGTGGTCGGCGCGCACAGGTCAAAGCCGTCGTACAGCACCTTCATGTCGTCGAGCGTGGCGATCGACACGCCCGAGTTGCCGATCTTGCCGTAGATGTCCGGACGCAGGTCGGGGTCGCAGCCGTACAGGGTCACCGAGTCGAAGGCGGTCGACAGGCGGTGCGCCGGCATGCCCTCGGACACCTTCTTGAAGCGACGGTTGGTGCGGAAGGCATCGCCCTCGCCCGCAAACATGCGGGTGGGGTCCTCGCCCTCGCGCTTGAACGCGAACACGCCGGCGGTGTAGGGGAAGGAGCCGGGAACGTTCTCCTTCATCAGGAACTTGAGCGTTTCGCCCTCATCCTCGAAGTTGGGCAGCGCCACCTTGCGGATCTTGCTGCCGGCGAGCGAGGTGTGGGTGAGCTGGGTGCGGATCTCCTTGTCGCGGATCTTCACCACATACTCGTCGGCGGCGTAGAGCGCCTTCTCGGTCGGCCACTGCTCGAGCAGCTTCTTGGCCTGCGGGGTGAGCTCGCCGTCCTTCCAGTTGATCAGCTCGTCGAATGTCGCCAGCTGGGTGCCGGCGGCCTTGCCGCACTGCTCGAACAGCCTCTTGGCGATCTTCAGCGACTGGCGCTCGCGCGCGACTCGGGCCTGCTGCTCGACGTGCCTGTGGTAGCCGCGCACCGTGTCGGCAATCTCGGCCAGGTAACGGGTGCGGTCGGCGGGGACGATGGCACGGCCTTCCGAGGACGCCTTCACGCTCACCAGCGGCAGCTTGCTCTTGGCGAGCTTCAGGCCCTTGCCGACCAGCGCCGGCAGCATCGCCTGGTAGAGCGCGGTGACGCCGTCGTCGTTGAAGCGCGCCGCCATGGTGCCGAACACCGGCATCTCGTCCGGACGCTGGCTGAACAGCTCGCGGTTGCGCTGGTACTGCTTGGCGACGTCGCGCAGCGCGTCCTGCGCGCCCTTGCGGTCAAACTTGTTGATCGCGACAAAGTCGGCGAAGTCGAGCATGTCGATCTTCTCGAGCTGACTGGCGGCGCCGAACTCGGGGGTCATCACGTACAGCGACAGATCGACGAAAGGCACGATCGCGGCATTGCCCTGGCCGATGCCTGAGGTCTCGACCACCACCAGATCGAAGCCCGCCAGCTTGCACGCGGCGATGACCTCTGGCAGCGCGGCCGAGACTTCCGAGCCGGTGTCGCGGGTGGCGAGCGAGCGCATGTAGATGTTTTCGTGCTCGATCGCGTTCATGCGGATGCGGTCGCCCAGCAGCGCGCCGCCGGTGCGCTTGCGCGACGGGTCGATCGACACGATGGCGAGCTTGAGCTTGTCTTCCTGGTCGAGGCGGAAGCGACGCACCAGCTCGTCGGTCAGCGAGGACTTGCCCGCGCCGCCGGTGCCGGTGATGCCCAGCGTCGGCACCTTGGTCTTGGCCGCGGCGTCGATCAGCGCCTTCTTGACGTCGTCGCCGTAGCCGCCGTTTTCCAGCGCGGTGATGACGCGCGACAGCGCACGGCGGTCGCCCGCGGCCAGCGCCTTCAGCACCTCGCCAGCCTTCTGCGGCGCGGCCTTGGTGATGTCGACGTCGCAGCGCTCGACCACGCTGTTGATCATGCCCTGCAGGCCCATCCTGGCACCGTCCTCGGGCGAGAAGATGTGGGTGACGCCGTAAGCGTGCAGCTCCTTGATCTCGGCCGGCACGATCACGCCGCCGCCGCCGCCGAAGACCTTGATGTGCTCGCCGCCGTTGGCGCGCAGCAGGTCGATCATGTACTTGAAGAACTCGACGTGGCCGCCCTGATAGCTGGTGATGGCGATGCCCTGCACATCTTCCTGCAGCGCCGCATTGACGATTTCGCCCACCGAGCGGTTGTGGCCTAGGTGGATGACCTCGGAGCCGGTCGATTGGAGGATGCGGCGCATGATGTTGATCGAGGCATCGTGGCCGTCGAACAGGGCCGCCGCGGTGACGAAACGCACCTTGTTCTTGGGCTTGTAGGGCGAGAGCTTGTGCGCAACGCTCAGATCGGTCATGTCGGTCGTCTCCAGGTTGAATGGGCTAACTTTGCAAGTTTAGAAGCGAGGAAAGACGTTTGCCATTGCGCTTGCTGACGACGATCATGCAAAATTCGCCAAACCTCACCGAGCCCAGCGGTATCGTGCCCGCTCCCCCCGCCAATCCCGTGTCCCCGCCGCGCCCGGACCAGCGTACGCCAGCGATCCCACTCCAGTCCGCGCGTGCCAGCCGCAGACGCGCCACGGTGGCGATGGGCTTCGTCACCGGCATGCTCGCAGGCATGCGGGCTCACCAGACAGATCCTGCACCCCTGCTGGCGCGTGCTGGCATCGACCTTGCAGATACCGCCAGCCGGATCCCAGTCGAACGCTATGCGGTGCTCTACAACCTGTGCATCGAGGCGCTCGCCGACGAGGCCTTTGGCCTGCTGCCCCAGCCGATGCCGCGCGGCAGCTTCGAGTTCCTGTGCCGCGGCATGCTGGGTGCTCCCACGCTCGAAGAGGCCCTGCAGCGCGGCATCCGCTTCCTGCGCATCGTGCTGCCCGCATTTCGCATCGCACTCGAGCGCGCGGGTGCGGGTGCCGAAATCCTCATCGACGACGCCGGCAGCCTGGGCGATGAGCGCGACGCGCCGGCGCGCGTGTTCGCCTATGAATGGCTGCTGCGCCTGCTGCACGGGGTGGCGAGCTGGTTCGTCGGGCGCGGCCTGGCGCTCGATGCGGTCAGTTTCCCCTACGCACGTCCGCCCCACGCGGCAGACTACGCGCTCGTCTATACCGAGCATTCGAGCTTCGAGGCGCCGCGACTGGCTGCGCACCTGCAGGCCAACCTGCTCGAGCTGCCCCTGCGCCGCGACGAGGCGGCCCTCACCGACTTCCTCAACGGCGCGCCTGGCAAGATCTCGATGCTCTACCGGCGCGACCGCGAGATGGTGTTCCGCGTCCGCGACCTGCTGCGCGACGCCCTGCCCACGAACCTCACCCTCGAGGAGGTGGCCAGTCGCCTGCACCTGTCGCCGCGCACGCTGCATCGTCGCCTGGAAGAAGAGGGGTCGAGCTTCCGGATCATCAAGGAAGCGACCCGCCGCGACATCGCCTACGCCCGCCTGACCAAGACGGCGCACTCGATCGCACGCATCGCCGCCGACCTCGGCTATGCCGACACCTCGACCTTCTATCGTGCGTTCGTGTCGTGGTCCGGCGTTGCACCGGACCGCTTCCGCCAGCAGCTGGCCCAGCGCGCGCCGAGCGTGGAAACACCGTGCTCCCGTCCAATGCGTGTTTGTGCAAAGATCCCGCACACGACGACCCAGACGGAGACCGCCGCCGATGGCGCAGACTGAACAGGAAGGCGCCCGCTATTTCGCTCTGTCGCCCGAACAGCGCAGACGCTACGACCTGTTGCTCGCTGGCCTGGATCTGCTCGACCAGGCCATCGCGGTGTTCGATGCCACCCCGAAGCTGGTGACCTGGAACACCGCGATGCTGCGCCTGCTCGACTTTCCGGAGTCCATGGTGCGCGTGGGCACGCCCTTCGAGGACTTTGCACGCTTCAACGCCGAGCGCGGCGAATATGGCCCGGGTGACGTCGAGACGCTGGTTCGCGAACGTGTCGCCGCGGCGCGAAGCTTCCAGCCCCATTACGTCGAGCGCGCCCGCCCCAACGGCCGCATCCTCGCGGTGCGCGGCGTGCCGATACCCAACCTCGGTTTCGTCTCGCTGTGGACCGACATCACCGAGCAGCGCCACTACGCCAAGCTCATCGAGCAGCAGAACCTCCAGCTCGAGGCGCGGGTGCGGGAGCGCACCGCTGAACTCGAGGCTGCAAACACCCGTCTCGCCCAGGCCAACGTCGAGATCGACGACATCGCCGACGCCCTGCGCCGCAGCGAGAACCGCCTGCAGCTCATCATCGATTCCATCCCCGCGCTGATCGCCTATGTCGACCGCGACGAGATCTACCGTTTCGCCAACAAGGGCTACGCGGAGTGGTTCGGGCTGACCAAGGACGCGATCACAGGGCGCCACATCGTCGACGTCTTCGGCGAGACCTTCGAACAGATCCGGCCCCATCTCGAGCGCGCGCGCCAGGGCGAACGGGTGAGCTACGAATACGCGCGCCAGCGCGCGGACGGAAGCACCGTTCATGCCCGCAGCGTGGTCGTGCCCGAGCTCGACGGCGACAGGCGGACCGTCGGTTTTTTCGTGATGTCGATCGACATCACCGAGCAGAAGGCCAGCCAGGCCGCGCTGGTGCAGGCACAGAAGATGGAAGCCGTGGGCCAGCTCACCGGCGGTCTCGCCCACGACTTCAACAACCTTCTCACCGTCATCATCGGCAACCTGTCGGTGCTGCAGCAGCGCATCGGCGGCGGCGCGGGCGCCGAATTCGTCGACCCCTCGCTGCAGGCGGCGCGCCGCGGCGCCGAGCTGATCCGGCGCCTGCTCACCTTCTCGCGCCGCCAGACGCTCGAGCCCACCGCGGTGGAGGTCGGCGTGCTTGTGCACAACATGACCCACCTGCTCGCCCGCACGCTGGGCGAAACGATCCGCATCCACCTGCGCCTGCCGCACGAAACCCTGCACGCACTGGTCGATCCGCACCAGCTCGAGAACGCGATCCTCAACCTGGCGATCAACGCCCGCGACGCCATGCCCGAGGGCGGCGAACTGACGATTGCGGTCTCACTGCGCCAGCTTGATCCAGCCCTCGCCGCCGTGGTCGAGGTGCCGCCGGGCGATTACGTCCAGATCGACGTCAGCGACACTGGCAAGGGCATCGAGCCCGCCGTGCTGCAGCGCGTCTTCGAACCCTTCTTCACCACCAAGGCCTTCGGCAGCGGCAGCGGCCTCGGCCTGTCGATGGTGTATGGCTTCGTGCGCCAGTCCGGGGGCAACATCCGCATCCGCAGCACCCCCGGCCGCGGCACCCATGTGCGCTTCGTCCTGCCTGCCACGGGCGCACGCGCCAAAACCGAGCGCACACCCCCGGCCCGGTCGGGCCCGCATCCGCGGCTCGAGGGGCCGGTGCTGCTGGTCGAGGACGAACCCGAGGTGCGCAAGGTGGTTCGCATTCAACTGACCGGCCTCGGCTACGTGGTGATCGAAGCCGCCGATGGCGTCGAGGCCCTCGGCCTGTTGCAGAACGTGGCCGACATCGCGCTGCTGGTGAGCGACACCGTGATGCCCGGCGGCATCGGCGGCCGGGACCTCGCCCGCCATGCGCGCACGCTCCGCCCCGAGCTGCCCATCCTGCTCGTGACCGGCTACGCCAGCGCAGCCACAGCCGTGGAGGAGATCCCGGGTGACGTCCCCACGCTGCGCAAGCCCTTCGACCAGCACACGCTGGCCGCCGCCCTGTCTGCCCTGCTGAGCCCCACCCCCGCCAAGGAGAGCGCGCCGCAATGCCCCTGAGCCCGACCGACACCCCACGATCGCCCCATGCCCAGCCCACGCTCTTCGTGCTCGAGGACGACGCGCAGGTCGCACGCCTGATCTGCATGAGCCTGAGCGAGTACGGTTTCCGCTGCGAACACCTGAGCACCGGGCGTCAGCTGCTCGCGCGTGCCAGCCAGACGGCGCCCGACCTGTGCATCGTGGACCTCGGCCTGCCCGACATGGACGGTATGCAGGTGGTGCGCGAACTGCAGGACGGCAGCCCGTGCGCCGTGCTGATCCTGACCGGACGCAACGACGTCACCGACCGCGTGCTCGGTCTTGAGCTGGGTGCGGACGACTACATCGTCAAGCCCTTCGAACCCCGCGAACTGGTCGCGCGCGTACGCTCCATCCTGCGCCGCTATCAGCGCGCCCCTACCCCCGAGACCGCCAGCGAGCGCAACCTTGCGCTGTTCTCGGGCTGGCGCTTCGACGTCAGCCGTCACGCACTGACCACACCCGACGGGCGCGAGATTGCCCTGTCCGCGGCCGAGGCCGGGCTGCTGGCGACCCTGCTGCGCCGGCCGAACAAGATCCTGTCGCGCGAGCAGCTACTTGGCGAACGCGACGCCGACCCCTTCGATCGCAGCATCGACGTGCGCATCTCGCGCCTGCGGCGCAAGCTCGATGATGATCCCCACAACCCGAAGCTGATCAAGACAGTATACGGCGCGGGTTATCTGTTCTCCGCCCAGGTCGAGTGGAAGTAGCCGGCCCCGATGGGGCCCGCAGCCGGCCTTGTGCAAAGCCGGCGCTGACCTGCACAGACCCAGCCGCTATAATTATGAATTTTCAACGCCAGCCCTACAGGAAGCCATCATGTCCCAGCGCCCGTTCAAGATCCTCGGCATCCAGCAGATCGCCATCGGCGGTCCGAGCAAGGAAAAGCTCAAGACCCTGTGGGTCGACATGCTCGGCCTCGAAATCACCGGCAACTTCGTCTCCGAACGCGAAAACGTGGACGAGGACATCTGCGCCATGGGCAGCGGTCCGTTCAAGGTCGAGGTGGACCTGATGCAGCCGCTGGATCCCGAAAAGAAGCCCGCGGTGCACACCACCCCGCTCAACCACGTCGGCCTGTGGGTGGACGACCTGCCGCGTGCGGTGGAATGGCTGAGCGCCAACGGCGTGCGCTTCGCCCCCGGTGGCATCCGCCGCGGCGCAGCCGGCTTCGACATCACCTTCCTGCACCCCAAGGGCAACGACGCGTTTCCGATCGGCGGCGAGGGGGTGCTGGTGGAGCTGGTGCAGGCGCCGCCGGAGGTGGTCGACGCCTTCGCGCGCCTGGCGGCCGGCTGAGCACGCTCAGGCTGCGGCCAGGCCCTGGTCTCGGAGGGCCTCGTACTCCGCCTGCCAGAACCACTTCTCCTCGCCGAACGCGGGGACGAGCTGATCGAGCCAGGTGGCCTGCTCGTCGTGGCGGGCAAAGAACGGACGCTGCACCCAGTCCGGATTGCGCGCCTGGATGAAGCGCAGCACGAAGACCTTTTCGCCTACGACCTCAGTGATGCCCTGGATCTCGACCTTGCCCGGGCTGGCGCTCATGCTCGGCCCGCGCGCGGTGCGCGCCACGCCCGACACCTGCTGGATGGCCTGCTGGTAGATCTCCCAGGCGCGCACCAGCGGCACCTCGAAGTAGTTGCGCGCGCCAGTGTCGCGCTCGACGAACATGTAGTAAGGCACCAGGCCGAGCCTGACCTCCCGCTTCCACATCTCCGCCCACACCGCCGGATCGTCATTGATATGCGCGATCAGCGGCCCCTGGGCGCGAATCACTGTACCGGTGCTGCGGATGCGACGAATCGCCGCCCGGGCGGCCTCGGTGTCGAGTTCCTTCCAGTGGTTGTAATGCGCCATCAGGGCGACGTGCTTGCCCGCCTCGACGAGCTGGGTGAGGAGATGGATCAGGTCGTCGGCATCTTCCGCACCGAGGAAGCGGTGCGGCCAGAAGCTCAACGCCTTGGAGCCGAGGCGGATGGTCTGGATGTGGTCGAACTCGGGCCGCAGCAAGGGCTCGAGATAGTCACGCAGGTGGCGGGTCTTCATCACCATCGGGTCGCCACCGGTGACCAGCAGATCGGTCACCTCGGTGTGCCTGCGCAGGTAGTCGTGCAGCGCATGCGCCTCCGACGAGGCGATGCGCAGCGCCTTGTCGCCGACGAACTGCGCCCAGCGAAAGCAGAAGCTGCAGTAGCTGTGGCAGGTCTGGCCCTGGCTGGGGAAGAACAGCACGGTCTCGCGGTACTTGTGCTGCATGCCGTCGAGCAACTCGCCGTCCTCGTCGCGCGGCGTGTTCAGCGCCATCTGGTCGGCCGGATGCGGATTGAGCGCATGACGGACCGTATCGATCGCACGCTCGAGTTCGTCCTTCGGCGCTTCGCGGCGGAGGAGCCCGGCAATCCGCTCGTAGTGCTCGGCGGCGAGCATGCCGCGCTGCGGGAAGGTGAGCTGAAAGATCGGGTCGGCCGGTACCTTGTCCCAGTCGATCAGCTCGTCGATCACGTATTGATTGACGCGGAACGGCAGCACCGACGAAACGACCTTCATCTCGAAGCGCCGCGCGGGCGAGAGCCGGGCGAGCTGCGGGATGCGGTCCAGATCGCGTTGCGTATAGACCTTGAACGGCACCGGTTCAAACAGGCCGGCGCCGTCCTCCGGGGCCTCCACGCGGGTGTTGATGGCCTTGAGAGCATGCACTTGAGCGCTCATGAAACGTCCTCCTGGTCTGGTCTTCGTATCTGCAGGGCCGACGCACTGACGTCGCCCACGGCGCCGCGACCGGATGCTGGGATGTCATCGCTGGCGATCGGCGGCTTTCTCATGAACGGGTCCGTGTGTGAAGGGGGCCGCACGGCGACCCTGGACCCGCACTGCAAGCTCCCGAGGGGCGGGAGCAGGGGGTGACGGCCCGGATAATAGGCCGACAATTTAATTTGTGCAAACACGAAAGAGTGCCACGGGAAAAGGTTCAACCCGGATCGTCCACCGCACGAAGATAAAAAAAGGCCTGCTCGCGCAGGCCTCGCACCGACAGGCACCCGGGCATGTGGCCCGGGTCTCCCTCCCCATCGATCAAAACGGATGGCGGGTGGCGATCACTCGAACTCGATGATGACCTCATCCACCGACAGGCTGGCGCCCGGCTTGGCGACGATCTTCTTGACCTTGCCGTCCTGCTCGGCCTTGAGCACGTTCTCCATCTTCATCGCCTCGATGACCGCCAGCTTCTCGCCCGCCTTGACCTCCTGCCCCTCGCTCACCGCGACCTCGCGCAGCAGGCCCGGCATCGGCGACAGCAGGAACTTCGACAGGTCGGGCGGCAGCTTGGCTGGCATCAGCGACAGCAGGTGGGCGGCGCGCACCGTCATCACCATCGGCTCGACCTGCAGGCCGAAGTGCGAGATGCGGTAACGCAGGCCGCGACGCTCGATCTGCAGCGAGATCGGGGCGCCATTGACGGTGCCGGTAAACAGCAGCTCGCCAAACTTCCAGTCGGAGACGATGTTGTAGGTGTGGCCCTCGTGGGTCACCGCGAGGCCGCCTTCGATGGCCTGGGTGTGTACCGGGTACTGCTTGCCGCCCATGACCACCACCCAGTTGGCCGCGACCTTGCGGCCATGACCGGCGAGCTGGCCTTCGATCTGCACGGCACGCTCGATGTAGCGGCTGCGGGCGAAGGTGGCGATCGCGGCGAGCAGCGCCGGGTCGTCGTGCGGCACCATCGAGGCGTCGAAGCCCTGCGGGTACTCCTCGGCGATGAAGCCGGTGTTGAAGTTGCCCGAACAAAAGCGCGGATGCTGCAGCAGCGCAGCCTGGAAGGGAATGTTGGAGCTGATGCCGCGGATCACGAAGGCGTTGAGCGCGTCGCGCATGCGCTCGATGGCGTCCTGGCGATCCTTGCCGTGGACGATGAGCTTGGCGATCATCGAGTCGTAGAACATCGAGATCTCGCCGCCCTCATACACGCCGGTGTCGACGCGCACGCCATGGCCTTCGGCCGGGGCCTGGAACTTGACCAGGCGGCCGGTGGAGGGCAGGAAGCCGCGGAACGGGTCTTCGGCGTTGATGCGGCATTCCATCGACCAGCCGTTGATGCCAACGTCGGTCTGGGTCAGCGGCAGCTTCTCGCCGTAGGCGACGCGGATCATCTGCTCGACGAGGTCCAGCCCGGTGATCAGCTCGGTGACCGGGTGCTCGACCTGCAGGCGGGTGTTCATCTCCAGGAAGTAGAACTCCTTGGTCGCGCCGCTGACCACGAACTCGACCGTGCCGGCCGATTCGTAGTTCACCGCACGCGCCAGCGCCACCGCCTGCT
>QXGG01167670.1_pt1 | contig 28407 bp, 35 predicted proteins | sample 1982491 | NCBI WGS metagenome assembly QXGG01 (sample SAMN09924614, study PRJNA488089) | Wastewater metagenome, whole genome shotgun sequencing project. | isolation source: South African research farm wastewater | place: South Africa: Irene, Agricultural Research Council, Animal Production... | reverse complement strand
TGGGCGTCGAATGCGCTGTCGGGGATAGCGTCCATTGCGGCTTGAAGTGCGGCCTGCTTGGCGGCGCGCATGGCTTCCTCGGCTTCACGTTCGGCGGCGAGTTGGGCGGGGTTGATGTAATGGCCAAGTTGCATGATGTGGTTGTCCTATCGGTTGTGGGTGTCGGGGGTCGCGGGCATGGAGTCCAATAGCGTTTTGGCAATTTCCAGCCTCACGTCATTGGGCAGATTGGCGATGATTGGGCTGGCGTCCTCTGCGCCAAAAGCGATTAGCCGCAGAATCAGGTCGTCGGGCCCTAGTTCGTCGTCCATTGTTTCTCCTTCAGCAACAATCGGCTGTCAGTAGGGGTCCGGCTCTCGCTCGGGCGGCGAAACGAAGTTGATGTTCGTCACGCGATGCCCTTCAAGAGGCCCGTCATACGGCACGCCTTCGCGCTGCATCCCGGTCAGGTTGCCGTCCAGGTAGAAGCAAACGACGCTCGGCAAGTCCCAATGGCTGCCCTGCTCGCGGTGCGCTTCAAGCCGTTCAACGCGGCTCTCAAGTCGGCTCACGGTGTCACCTCGGTTTCGTCGGCCCACTTAATGACGGTCACCGGCTGGTCGTCAGGCACCTCGGCAGACAGGGTGCCGTCCTCGGCCTGCCACAGGAACACATGCTCTTGCTCGGGCTGGCGTGCCTCTAGGCGCTCGATGCGGTCAGTCAGGCGGCGCATGTCCGTGCCTCCAGTTGGCGCAGGCCGTCCAGCCAGGCCGAACGCACATCGTTTTCGCTTACGCCATCAGGCAGTGGCGGTGTCGGCAGGTACTCATCCGTCGCACGCAGCACAGCCAGCACATGAGCGGCTGCACGCTCGGCAAAGTCGACAGGACGGGCGATTCCCTCCAGGGCTTGAATACGGGCGTTCAGGCGGCTCATTTGCGGCTCTCCAACGCGAGGATGCGCTGCTCAAGCTCCGCAGTCTCCAGCGCCTTTCTACGGGCCTCCAGAATGCCCGATAGCGTGCTGCCTTCGCTCGGCGTCACTGCGCCATCGGCCACGGCTTCGAGGATGCGCTGCTGGGCCTCGGAGACACCCGCGACGTTGTGAGTGCTCGGCAGGTCGGGCAGGTTGATAGGCCGGTCCTTCGGTGCAGGTGAGACCCGCTCCAACACCAAGCGACAGGCTTGCAAGTCGCCTTGCAGGGCTTCATCAATGACGCGCTGCGCCACAGCCTCGGCGTGCTGCCCCATGAGCGCGATGATAGGGCGCTCGATTTTGTTCTTCGTGCCGCGTGGCTTGCCTGCGGGGTTGCCACTTTGCCCAGGCTTGAATGCGTGGGGTGGCGGGGCTTTTTTGCGCTCAGTCACTTTGTTTCCTCTCTGAATCGTTCAAAAAAATTCTCTGCTTTTCGGCTGAATAGGGATGCCCTCACGTTGCTGGTTCATCCGGACTAGCTCATCCAGCCAATCGCCCACGGTCGGCGGGATGCACACCTCTACCTCGATACCCTTCAGCGCCAGTCGGTGCGCTGCGGCATAGGCGGCTTTCTGTCCGGCATAGTTGGCGTCGTGGTCGGCAAAGACGATGACATGCTCCACCCCCTGCGGTGGCTCGAAGCTCTCGATGCCCGACGTGCTGATGCAGCTCCATGTGGGCACCTCGAACAGTTCCGATGCCGCTATTGCGGTTTCGATGCCTTCAGCGATTCCCAGGCTGCGAGAAACGGGCGTCAAGCGGATTGCAGCGCCAGCAATGGGCAGCCCCTGCATCAGCTTCTTCGCGGACGGTACGGGCGCTTTCTTGCCGTCCTGAATGAACGTCCTGTGCATGGTCACCGCCTTGCCGGTCGCATCGGTCACGGTCGCCAGCATCACAGCGAACGTGCCCAGCACCTTGCCGTCATCGCGGTACGCCATGCCCGGATGCGTGCGGATGCTCTCCGGCAGGTCGTACACCGCCAGCCCTCGCCCAGCCAGGTAGCGGTGTGCCTCATCGCCTGGTTGAATCGGCCTCGATTCCTTGAAGGCACGGCGCAGCGCGGCCAGCTTGTCCTCGTCGCTGCGCTCGGGCTTGGTGGCGCTCGGTCGGACAGTCCCGGCGATGCGCTCGATTTCGGCGGCTGCATCGCGGAAGCTCAAGCCGGTGACACCCATTGCCAACTGCACACCGTCACCCGCGCCACAGCCGGAACAGAAGTAGGTGCCTCGGCCTTCCTTGTCATCGAAGCGGAACCGGTCCTTGCCTCCGCACAACGGGCAGGCGGTGTGCTTGCCCGATAGCGCGCGCTCACCCATGCCTAGGACCGTCAGAATCGACTTCCAGCGGCCTTGTGCAATGTCGCGTAGGTTGAGCCTGTCACCCATGTGCGCGGCCCCCCTGCTGCTTCTCGCGGGCCTTGCTGAATGCAATCTGTTGCGACTTCAGCCAGGACAGCAGTTCAGCGGTCGGCGTCGCCGGCACGTCGCGCATGTTGCGCGGCCACACATCGAACATGGCGCGGTACTTGTGCGCCACCCAGCCGGGGGAATACCCCTTGTTGCGTGCGACCTGGAGCAACTGGGAATAGACGTGCTGCTTGCGGTCGGGCGTTGCGGGCTTCTTGGTCTTGCGGTCCAGCTTGTGCAGCTCGCCGTCGCGCACCTCCACGTCGTTCTGGCGCTCGGGCTCGAAACCGCACGCAGGGCACTGATGCACACCCGCAGGACGGACGTACTTGCACGCAGGGCAGGCTTTCGGCTCGCTCGGCTTGCGTTCTTCCTGCTTGCGCGTGCCTGACTTGTTGGCCGTGCCGTCGTCCAGCACCAGCGGCAAGTCATCGGTCGGGAAGCCCAGGCGCAGCACCGTCCCGCTGTGGTCGAGAATCAGCGCACGTTCCTTGCCCGAAAAGGGGCGCAACACGCGACCGGCCATTTGGATGTAGCGAATCAGGCTGCGCGTCGGGCGCGCGAGAATCATCACCTCGGCGTGCGGCGCATCCCAGCCTTCGGCCAGTAGCGCGGAATTGCTCAGGACGGTGTAGCGGCCCTGGTTGAAGCCGTCGAGAATGGCGGCGCGTTCTTCGTCGGTGTGGTGGTAGTCGATGTGCGCGGCTGACACCCCAGCCTTCTCGAAGGCTTCGACAATGTGCTGGCTGTGCGGGATGTTGCAGGCGAAAATCACGGTCGGCTTACCGGCGGCGTGCTTGAGCCAGTGCGCCACAATGTCGCCCGTCAGGCTCGGCTTATCGACCGCTTCGGCAAGCTGCTTCTCGTTGTAGTCGAGTTCGCCACCGATGCCGCGCTGCGACTTCACCCCGGTCAGGTCTGGCTCGACAGGCGCATACACGTCGCAATCGACCAAAAAGCCAAGCTCAATGAGTTCGCGGATGGTGGCGGCGACTGCCATTTCCTGAAACAGCGCACCCTTCAGGCGGTCGTCATGCGCGCCCAGGCCGGGGCTGAATGGCGTTGCCGACAAGCCCACGCACGGCACGCGGTTGTACTTCGCCAACAGGTCACGATACTTCTTCGAGCCTGCGACCGCGTGGCATTCATCAATGACGAACAAGGTCACGTCATCCGGTACGCCACGTGTCGCAATCGTGTCGATTGACGCCACCAGCACCTTTTCGTGCAGGTCGCGGGTGTTGGTCGATTGCAGAATGCCGTGGGCAATACCGGCGCGGGCCAGGTGTGCCGATGCCTGCGCCACCAGTTGCCGACGATTTGCGATGAACAGCACGCGGCCACCTTTGGCGACAGCGCCGCGAATCATCGCTTCGGCCATCGTCGTTTTTCCCGAGCCGGTCGGGCTGTACAGCAGCACCCTGCGATACCCCCTAGCCAGGAATGACCGGATGAAGTTCAGGCCACGGTCTTGATACGGGCGCAGGCTAATGATTCCCCCAGCCAGGGGCGGGTGATTGGTCGTCATGCCGCACCTCCGATGCCCAGGTCACGCTCAGCAATGGCTACGTCGACCTTGAAGTCACCAAGATTCATCGCCTTGGCTCGGGGGGTTTTAGGCTGGGGTTTGGCTCCGGCGCTCGGTGCGTGCTCCTTATCTTTCTGTTGGAACTGCGAATCGGAATGCGACCGCATTGCGACCGCATCAGCCTCGCATTTGTCATTACCTGCGGTACGACCCTTCTCCTTGTCCCATCGGGCTTTCGCAGCGGTCTTGCCTGCGCGACTCGACCTCTCGATAGCCTCGTATGAATTTTGGAGTTCGTCGTCAGTTCTCCAGTGCATCCACTGCCCGTGCAGCACCTCAAAGTAGGGCTCAACCATTGGACGGACCTCGGCCCACTCATCGACTGACATGCCGACGATGCGCGCCAAAACGCGGTCGTTGTCCTTCGGGGGGCCGGAGCGCCAGTAGCTGAACAGCAGGCGCAGGTAAGCACCGTGCTCCTCGGCGCTCAGGTGCACCGTGTCTGCAACGTGGTCAGGAAGGTGGATAGAAAACTTGAACGGAGTACGGGGGGCGTAGCGGCTCATGGCAGCATCCCCTTCGCCAAGTGCGGCCTCATGCTCAGTGCCGCAGCGGTTGCCGGGTCCTGTCGGTCGATGGCGTACTCGGCAATCAGTGGCTTGCAGCGCGGATGCTTGAAAAGGCGCGAGAGAATGCGCCACCCGCGATATTCCAAGTCCTGAACGTATGCGGCCAAGCGCCAGCCGGGGCCGTAGTCGGCTTGGTTCTGTGGGCCTTCCAGCAGCGCCAGCAGGGCGGCATGAGCGCGGGAGCCCTCGCTAGGCCACACAGCAGGCACGACAGGCGGCAGGGTGTCCGGGAAAAGGTCGGACGCGGTATCATGGCGGCGCTGGCTCAAGGCGCTCGCTTCGGTTTTTTCGGGGCGGGCGTTTTTCATTACGCATCCCCTTCGACCAAATCGGCCAGCGCGGCCAGGCGCTTTGCCAACAGGCGCAGCCCCGCAGAGGTCAAGTTGATGCTGGCAAAAGCATTCTCTTGCTCGTCGGCCACCGTCAGACGGCCATGCTCGAAAAAAACGTAATGACCGTCGCAGTCAGTAACCAGCGTGATGATGGTAGCGGGGCTCATGCTGCCACCTCGCCGCGCACAAGGGCGTCAATTTCGGCAGCGTTCCAGCATAAGAAGCGCGAAGGGAGTTTGTGCGGACGGACGCCTGCATAGTGCCCGGCGCGGCAGACAGCGGCGCGCAGGGTCTGCGGCTTGACCTTCAGAATCGCGGCGGCTTCTTCGGTCGAGTAGTTGCGCAGGATGCTCGCATAGTCCGTGCGCTGGGTCGGGGCAGTGTGGAGTTGCATTTCTGGTGCTCCGTCGAGTGGTGACGGTCACCATTGAATACAGCTCAATTCCACCGCATAACGGGGGCAGGTCGTAAACTGCCCTAGGGTGCCCCAGGGTGAAGCGATAAAAATCAGCGGGTTACGATTTTCCGCGTTGCTGCGAAACTGCCCCAGGTACGCGGATGCGTGCCTCTGGAAACAGGCGGGCGTAAAGGGGTGCGGCGCTCGGTTGTCGGCCTCCTTCCCACTGATAGCCGTTTAGGTAGCGGTCGAGACTGCCGACGCTCTTGATGGTCCGCAATCCTGCGTCGAGAGCGTGTAACAGGTCGAGGAAATCCGCCTTGGTGCCCGGCATCCGCGCGCGGTCGAAGGTTTCGCCAAGCTCGGCGGCGCGGCGCTCGCACTCGCTCACATACAGCGCGATGCGGTCGGCTTGGGTTTCGCGCTTGGGCTTTGCTGGCGCTGCTTGCTCTTGGGCAGCAGGCCGGGCCTCGGGCTGCTCCGCTGCGACAAGCTCGGCAAACTTGACCAACTGGCTTCTTCGCACGCAAAGCATGTTGAGCGTGACGTCGACGGGGTTACCGAACTGAATCGGCTTGCCTATCCAGCGATTGAAAACAGACACGCCTCGGTGAAGTTGCTGCACCCCGTGAATATCCAGAAGCCCCAGGTCACGCGCCGACAGCAGATATACGCCTTCTTCGTGGGCGGTCTTTTCCCACTTGTAACGCAGGGCTGCATCTTCGGGCAGGGTTTCAGTCGCCAGCTCAACAACATCAACCAATTTCAGCGGGGCTTTCTTCGCCATGCAGTCGGCAGCTTCCCCGACCTTGATAGCTTGCTGCTGAACAGCGTGAAGCACTGCGGCTGAATATTCGGGGCGAGCGAGTGACTTGGGGATTCGCGCATAGACAGGAAGCCTGTCGTGCGCGTCGATTAAGTCGTCAGCGGTGAATGTCCTACCAGTGGTTTTCGATAGCCATGCGGCGGCGGCGTCGAGCCGCACAGTGCCGTGCTTGAGTTCCATTTGCGCTCCTTCGATGCGCGCCTTCAAAAAGGTGCCACCCCAGGCCGGTGAAGGTGTCCGGCTTTTCCCCCGCTAAAGGTAGGGGTGGCAGTGCTCGGTCAGGCGGCGATACGCGCCATAGGTCGAATGTCGGGCGCTGGCTGCTGTTCGGCTTGCCACAGGTCAAACTGCGTCTGCATCCCCAGCCACACGTCAGGCGATGTACCCAGCCAAGCGGCCAGACGCAGCGCCATGCTGGCCGTGATGCCAGCACGACCGTTCAGCACCTTGGACAGCATGACGCGGGAGATTTGCAGCTCCTTGGCGGCCTGCGTCACGGTCATGCTTTCGGGTAGCCATTCCCGCAGCACTTCGCCGGGATGGGGCGGGTTGTGCATCCTGCTCATCGTATGCTCCTAGTGGTAGTCCTGATAGTCGACCAAGACTGCATGCTCGCCTTCAAAGGTAAAGGTCATGCGCCAGTTGCCATTGACCCAAACGGACCAATGACCCGCAAGGTCACGCTCCAGCGGGTGCAGTTTCCACCCTGGTGCGTTCATGTCCTCCGGCCATTTCGCGCTATCCAAGGCGAACAGCATCACGCGCAGCTTTCCGGCTTGGTGAGGTTGGATGCCTGCCTTGCTTCCGGTGCGGAAGAAGGCTTCCAGCCCTTTGTGGCGAAAGGTCTTTATCATGGGTTGAGTGTAGTCTGTAAATTGACGTTTATCAACACGGGCCGGAAGGTTGCCGGTCAGCCGTGCGGACTAATCAGGCCACCACGCGCAGCACAGGCGCGGCCTCTGCCTGCTTCGGCTGCTCGATACCGGCCTCAGTCAGAACCCACGCCTCGATGCGGACGTGCCACTGGCGCAGCAGGTCGATAGGTCGAACGGTGTAGTGCTTTTCGGCGGTCGCGCTCGGCTTGTGCCCCTGAATCTGCGCCACCACTCCCGCAGGCACCTCAACCCACTCTGTCAGGCTCTTGAAGCTCCGGCGCAGGCCATGCAGCGTCAGGTCAGTAGGCAAGCCAGCATCAGCCAGTGCGCGCTTATGGGCGTGTCGCGGCTCCTGCATCCGGCCTGATGCGGCGGTCTTGCTGGCGAACACCCAGGGCGAAGGCGTCCAGGCGTCTAGGTCGATTCTGATGCGCTTGCCGTGAAGGATGCGGAACTCAGGCGGCGGAGTGTCGTTGATGGCCTTCAGCGCCAGCAACAGACTGGCAACATAGGGCGTCAAGGGGATGGTGCGCTCGCCCTCAACCTTGTCCCGAATGACGACCTTCTTCCACCGAAAATCCACGTCCTCCCAGCGCATTTCGGCCACTTCGCCAGGGCGCGCGCCCGTCAGCAACAGGGTTTGCAGGTAGGCCGAATGCACAGGGTTGTTGAGTGCGCGCACTTGCTCGAACCAAGGACGCAGCATTTCGCGCTCAAGCGAGTCTTTCTTGGCTTGGCGCTTGGGCAACTTCTCCCGCACGGACTTGGGCTTGCAGGCGTCGGCCTGCACCTGATGGCGGTACTCGGGATGCTCTACGCACCAGTTGATGAAGGCGCGCAGCATCCTAAAAGCCAGCGCGGCCTGCGTCGGGCGCTTCTCGGTTTGCGCCTTCAGCCATGCCTCAACCTCGACCGGGCCAATCTCAGGCAGGGGATGCGTCAGCAGACCACGCAGCAGACCGGGCTGGGTTTTGCCGTCCTTCGTTGCTCTGGTGCCTCGGGTGATGACCTTCCCGCCCTCCTTGACGGCTTTCTCGTGCGCTTCGATGCTGCGCTCACCCCACTTCGGCTTGCGGTCCTCAACGTATGCCGCCCAAGCCACGAGAGCGGGCGTAGCAGCACGCCCGGCTTCCAGACGGGCTGCTTCCTCGGCGGCTTGGGCGGCAGCTTTGGCAGCCAGCTCTGCGGCCTCCTGCTCGCGGATGACTTCACGCGGGTCTTTGCCCTGGTCAATCAAGTCCTGCCATTCACGGGCCTTTGCGCGGGCCTCGGGCAGTCCTTCCCTGGTCGCCTCGCCAATGGTGATTCTCACGTCGCGGTACTTCAGCGTCGAAACGAAGATAAACACCTTGCTGATGCCGCCGCGTGCCGGACGTGCCCTGACTGCCAAATGGGAATCGGTGTCCCGCAGCCACGCCTCTCCCGTCGGGTTCCAGTTTTCGATGCGGGTGGGCGTCAGGCGCTCGCGAGGCATGGCTTTTTGCTCTGGGTAGGAATTGGGTAGGAATAAACGGCATTCTACCGCATACATCGACATGCACAAAAAAAGCCACTTACTTATTTTTCAGTCACTTAGATTTTTTCATGCACGTCGATGCACGTCAAAAACAGGGTTTTTGGCGGACTTATAATCCTTTGGTTGCGGGTTCGAATCCCGCAGGGCCCACCAGTATTTTCAATCACTTGCGCCAGTCCCTCGGGGCTGGCGTTGTGCTTTCTGGGAGGCCGTGCTCGGCAGTATTCAGCCTGCGCGAGTGACTCGAACCCGTTCTCCGCCCTGCCGCATAACAGACCCGTCTAGGCGCCGCATAAGGGTGACCGCTCGAGGAAGACGTAGACGTGACGATGGGGACCGAAGTCCCCACCGGCTTTTCTTTGGTAACAAGGCTCAAGCAGCCTCGGCATAGGCCTTAAGCGGCCAGTGCGAAACGCTCATCGTTGGCGTTTATGGATTTGCGCGGATTACGTCCGTCGCCTCTCGGGTTGCCTGCTCACCTTTGCCCGCCCTGTCGAAACCGGTACACCCCCACCCAAGCACACTCGCAATGAAACTCAAAATACGCTTGGGTGGAGGTGAGGGGAATCGAACCCCTGTCCAGAACGCCTCCAGATTGCCGGGATTACAACCATGGCCGCGATCTTACGCAGGTCAGCGCGTGCATTCAATGGCTGCACGCAGGCAAATGGCGAAGGCTTTGTAAGCAAATGCACCGCACTGCCCCGATTGCCCAGCCGGACGGCGATCACAGGCAAGCGCCAAGCGCGACGGACTGGGTCCGCGCTCAGCGATTGACGTCGACAACGATGCGACCGCGCACCCTGCCCTCAAGCAGCGCAGCGGCCGTGACCACCACGTCACCCAGGCCGATCTCGTGCGTCATCAACTCGAGCCGGGCGACATCGAGATCCTGCGCCAGCCGGCGCCAGGCCTCCAGTCGCTCGGCGCGGGGCGCCATCACGCTATCCACGCCTGCGAGCGTGACACCACGCAGGATGAAGGGGGCGACCGACGACGGAAAATCCATGCCCTGGGCAAGACCACAGGCCGCAACCGTACCGCGGTACTTCGTGCTGGCGCACACATTGGCGAGCGTGTGGCTGCCAACGGTGTCGATCGCCCCGGCCCAGCGCTCCTTCGCGAGCGGCTTACCGGGCGCGGCGAATTGGGCGCGGTCGATAATCTCGGCGGCTCCGAGCGCCCTGAGGTATTCGGCCTCCTGCGGCCGGCCGGTGGACGCGACCACGGTGTAGCCGAGCTTTGCCAGCAGCGCAGTCGCGACACTGCCCACGCCACCGTTTGCGCCGGTCACCAGCACCTCGCCCTGCGCGGGGGTCACACCCTGGCGTTCAAGCGCCATCACGCACAGCATCGCCGTATAACCGGCAGTGCCGATCGCCATCGCCTGGCGCGGCGTGAAGGCTGCAGGCAGCGGCACCAGCCAGTCGCCCTTCAGGCGCGCGCGCTGCGCCAACCCGCCCCAATGCCCCTCGCCCACGCCCCAGCCATTGAGCACCACCGCATCACCGACCGCAATGCCCGGGTGGCTGCTGGCCTCGACCGTGCCCGCCAGGTCGATGCCGGGCACCATCGGAAACTTGCGCACCACCGGCCCCTTCCCAGTGATCGCGAGCCCATCCTTGTAATTGAGCGTGGAGTAATCGACGCGCACGGTGACATCGCCTTCGGGCAGCGTTGCATCGTCCAGTTGGGTGACGCCCGCACGGTAACCCGCCTCATCCTTATCGATCAGCACTGCCTTGAACATTTTTCTCCCCTTGTGCCGCACCCGGCATGCGATTTGAAGTCGAAGCTGGATGGTACCCGAAGCGCCAGAATGCGCCGCTGGGGCTGGGCCGAAACGAGCGCTCGGGTGATAATGCCGGACTGCCGAAATAACGGACTTGAAGCAATGAAGCGTGTAGATGACTTCCGCCTGAAACTGGGCTCTCAGGAACTCGTACCGATCATGGTGGGCGGCATGGGCGTGGACATTTCCACTGCCGACCTGGCGCTCGAGACAGCACGCCTGGGCGGGGTCGGGCACATCTCCGACGCAATGCTGCCGACGGTATCGGACCGGCGCTACAACACCAAGTACGTCAAGAACAAGCTGCAGCAATACAAGTTCAACGTCGCCAATGCCGACAAGTCCGTGGTGCAGTTCGACCTCGGCCTGATCGCCGAGGCGACCGCGACCCACGTCGCCCGCACGATGGAGCGCAAGCGCGGCCCGGGCATGGTGTTCATCAACTGCATGGAAAAGCTGACGATGAACGCGCCCAAGGACACCCTGCGCGTGCGCCTGCGCACCGCGATGGACCACGGCATCGACGGCATCACGCTGGCTGCAGGCCTGCACCTGGGCTCGTTCGCGCTGATCGAGGACCATCCGCGCTTTCACGACGTCAAGCTGGGCATCATCGTCAGTTCGCTGCGCGCGCTGCAGCTCTTCCTAAAGAAGAGCGCACGCACCGGCCGCATGCCCGACTACGTGGTGGTCGAAGGTCCGCTCGCGGGGGGCCACCTCGGCTTCGGCATGGACTGGGCACAGTACGATCTGGCCACCATCGTCGCCGAGATCCGCGACTGGCTGCGCGAGCAGCAGCTCGACATTCCGCTGATCCCGGCCGGGGGCATCTTCACAGGCACCGACGCGGTGAATTTTCTCGAGGCTGGCGCGGCAGCAGTCCAGGTGGCGACCCGCTTCACCGTCACCAAGGAGTGCGGCCTCCCCGACGAGGTCAAGCAGGATTACTTCAAGGCCGAGGAGGACGAGATCGAGGTCAACCAGATCTCGCCCACCGGCTACCCGATGCGCATGTTGAAGAGCAGCCCGGCGATCGGCAGCGGCATCCGCCCCAACTGCGAGGCCTACGGCTACCTGCTCGACTCCAGCGGCAACTGCCAGTACATCGAGGCCTACAACCGTGAGGTAGCGGCGCACCCCGAGGCGAAGAAAGTCAAGGTCTTCGACAAAACCTGTCTGTGCACCCACATGCGCAACTTCGACTGCTGGACATGCGGTCACTACACCTACCGCCTCAAGGACACCTCGGTGCGCGAGGAAAACGGCGACTACCGCCTGCTGTCGGCCGAGCACGTGTTCAAGGACTACCAATTCAGCACGGACGGCAAGCTCGCACTGCCGACATGAGGCCTGTGGCGGGTCTGCTCCGGCAAGCCGGCTCAGGCTAGCGGCCGAGGTGCAGGCTCCGTCTCGCAGGCACCGCCGCGCAATAGTTCCTCGGAGCATCGCGTCATACACTCGATACTCCGCGAATGATTCGCTCAACCGACCCTCCGCTGCAGGTCGCCGTAGTCGACGACACGCTGCTCAATCTGACGCTGATGAGCAAGCTCGTCGACCGGTTGGGATGCGCCCGCACCAAGGCTTTCAGCCAGCCCGGTGAAGCCCTCGCCTGGTGCCTGGACAATGAGCCCGACCTCGTCATCGTCGACTACATGATGCCGGGCATGGATGGCCTCGCGCTCATCCGTGCCCTGCGTGCAAGCCGCAACAGCGACGATCTCCCGATCCTGATGGTCACCGCGAGCCACGAGCGCAGCGTTCGCTACGAGGCGCTGGATTGCGGCGCCAACGACTTCCTCGCCAAGCCCATAGACGGACGGGAATTCGAGGCACGCGTGCGCAACATGCTCAGGCTGCGCGAAGCGCATCTGGCAAACAGGCAGCGTGCAGAGGTCCTCGCTGCTGAAGTGCGCAAGGCCACTGCAGCGGTGGTCGACCGCGAACGCGAAACCATCAGCCGGCTATCGCGCGCGGCAGAGTTCCGCGACCCGGACACGGGCGCGCATATCCAGCGCATGGCGCATTATTCGGCGCTCATCGCGCGCCAGCTCGGTCACGACCGCAACTTCACCGACGCACTGATGATGGCAGCGCCGATGCACGATGTCGGCAAGCTGGGCATCCGCGAGACCATCCTGCTCAAGCCAGGGCTGCTCACCAAGGAGGAGTTCGCCGTGATGAAGGCACACCCGCAGATCGGCTATGCCATCCTCAAGGAGTCTTCATCGAGCATCCTGCGCCTGGGCGCCTCGATTGCGCTGACCCACCACGAGCGCTTCGACGGTGGCGGCTATCCCCGCGGCCTCGCCGGCCGGGATATCCCGATCGAAGGGCGCATCGTCGCCGTAGCCGACGTGTTCGACGCACTGACCTCCGAGCGTCCCTACAAGCCCGCCTGGCCACCATCGCGTGCGATCGCCTTGCTGCGCGAGGGACGCGGCAGCCATTTCGACGGCGATTGCGTCGACGCGCTGCTGCAGTCGTGGAACGAAGTGCGGGAGATTCGCAGCCGCTTTCATGACGAAGGCGAGCCCGCGTTCGCCGCCATCGCCAGCGGCGGGTCGCCGCCGCCTGATGCGCTCAGTGCTGGCGCTGGATCAGCTCTACCTTGTAGCCGTCCGGATCTTCGACAAATGCAATGACCGTCGTGCCGTGCTTCATCGGCCCCGCTTCACGCACGACCTTGCCACCCCGGGCGCGGATCTCGTCGCACGCCTTCGCAGCGTCCGCGACTTCGAGGGCGATGTGCCCATAGGCGTTGCCGAGTTCATAGGCCTCGACACCCCAGTTGTGGGTCAACTCCAGCACGGCGCCGTCGCGCTCGTCCTGATAGCCGACAAAGGCGAGCGTGAACTTGCCCTCGGGGTAGTCGTGGCGCCTCAGCAGGCGCATGCCCAGCACGTCGGTATAGAAGGCGATCGAGCGCTCCAGATCGCCGACACGCAGCATGGTGTGAAGGATTCGCATGGCTTGGTTCCTCGTTCGTTGCGGTTCTCAGTCTTCCTGCCCGAAGATCCCGGTGTCAGTCGCAGGTGCGGCGGCGATCACCGGCAGGGCAGCGGCTGCTTTGCGCAAGCCGGTCCTGGCCGCACGCCAGTCGGGATACAGGCCCTCCACGACCGCCCAGAAGCGCGGCGAGTGGTTCATCTCGAGCAGGTGGGCCACCTCGTGTGCGACCACGTAATCGATCAGCGCCGGCGGCAGGTGAATCAACCGCCAGTGCAGGCGAATGCCAGAGCGGCTGCTGCAGCTGCCCCAGCGCGTGCGCGCGTTCGACAGCCGCAACGCGGGCATCGGCAGGGCCAGCTGCTGGCAGTACGCTTGGACGCGACCGCGGTACCAGGCCAGGGCCCGCAGCTGCAAGGCACGCAGCAGTGCGCGCAGTGGATCGCTGGCGGTCGGCAGCAGGAGCTCTTCGGCGCCGTCCGCCCGCGTTCGCCAGCGCGCGATGCGCCCTTCGTGCAGGCGCAGCGTGAGCGGCCGGCCAAGGAGCGGAAGCGTTGCCCCCTCGGTCACCTCCAGCACCGGCGCCGGGCGCACGGCAGCACGGGCCTGCAGGCGCTCAAGCAGCCAGCGCCCGTGGCTGTGGACGAAGCGTTCGACTTCACCGAGCGGCGTACGCAGCGGCACTGCGACCCGCGCGCCGCGATGATCGACCTGCAAGGCGAAGGAACGACGCGCCGAATGGCGCAGCACGAGCTCGACCTGCGTCCCCTCGATGAGCAGGCTGTGCGCCTGCTCTCGGGCAACGGCGCGCCCGCGTGCCCTCAAGCCTTGTCTTCCCAGGCCAGGCCACGCGCGTCGAGATCGGCCTTGATGCAGGCCATCGCCTCGGCGACGCGCACGGCCTGCCCTTTCATGCCCAGTTCCAGCGAGCGCCGCTGACCCTCGGCGGCGATCGTCGGCAGGCTGAACAGCGTGGTCCCGGGAAAGTCCGCGGTGATCTGACGCATCAGCCCGATCAACTGGCCCTCGTAGGCGTCCCACACGGTCACGGCCTGTTCGACGTAGTCCTCGGCGTGATGCAGGTGCGCGTACCGGGTATCCAGCACCCACTCCACCATCGGCCAGGCCATGACCGGGAAGCCGGGCGTGAAGTAATGCTGCTGAATTGAGAAACCCGGGATGCGGTTGAAACTGTTGGGGATGATCTCGCTGCCCACCGGATACACGCCCATCTGCAGGCGCTCGGGCGTGATCTCGTCGCCAAACCGGGCGCGGATCTCGGCCTCGGCCTCCGGATGCAGCGCCAGCGCCAGCCCCAGAGCGGCACCGGCCGCTTCGCGCGTGCGGTCATCGGGCGTGGCGCCGATACCGCCGAAGCTGAACACCACGTCGCTGGTTGCGAAGGTCTGGCGGAGCGTCTCGGTGAGGCGATCGAAGTCGTCGCCGACATAGCGCGCCCACGACAGCTTGAGGCCGCGTGCGCCGAGGAGCTCGATGAGCTTGGCCAGGTGTTTGTCGCTGCGACGTCCCGACAGGATCTCATCGCCGATGATCAGGGCACCAAAGTTCATAGCAGTTTCCGCTGGCTTGCGCCCGGGTCGGCGTCGAGCACGGTGACCCCGTACTTGAGCCGGTGACGGCGCAGAGTTTCAAGCATGTAATGGACAAAGGCCAGGCCCGCATAGGCAGGCGCGACCAGATTGATCACCGGGACATAGGCGAGCAGGGCCGCGCCGCCGCCGAGCAACAGCATCTGCGGCCGCCAGTCGTCGCGCAGCCGCGCCAGTTCTGCCTTGTCGGCGTGAAGCATCAGCGCGTCATAGCCAAAGGCGCGCTGGTTGAGCCAGCCCGTGAGCGCAACCGAAATCAACAGTCCCGCTCCGGGGATCAGCCACAAGGGCAGCGAGACCAGGAGTGCGATCAGGAACAGGACGCCCGCGACAATCGAGTTCCAAGCGCTGCCAAGATTGGATCCGCCATGGCGCTGCTCGACGTCCGCGTAGTCGGTGCATGCGACCCTCTCGAGCATCAGAGGCAGCGCGACGGTCGCGACCAGCATCGCCGCGCTGACATAGACCAGCGGTACGATCAGGAGGGCGATCGCGATCTGGATCAGCACCAGCACGATCGCTGCGGTCGTCTCGGACGCAGTCAGCCAGCCGTTGATGAGGGACCAGCCGCTCACCCAGGCGTACAACCCCTCGGTCACTGGCGCCCACAGCATGACCGCCACGCCGACCCAGATCACGAGCGCAAGCAGACCCGGCCACATCAGGTGCCAGAAGATGTCACGCCGCATCAGGCTGCGGCTCGCCCGGGCAAAGGCGACCAGGATGTCTTTCATCGCGGGGGTTCCTTGATCATCGACGCGCGCTCAGCGCGGCAGGCCCGGCAGCCCGCCCGGCATCATGCCCTTCATGGCACGCATCATCTTGTTCATGCCGCCCTTGGAGAACTGCTTCATCACCTTCTGCGTCTGCTCGAACTGGTTGAGCAGGCGGTTGACCTCCTGCACCGTGACGCCTGCGCCGGCGGCAATGCGGCGCTTGCGGCTGGCCTTCAGGAGTTCGGGCTTGGCACGCTCGAGCGGGGTCATCGAGTTGATGATGCCCTCGATGCGGCCGATCGCCTTTTCCTCTGCCCCGCCCTGCAGTTTGCCGGCGGCCTGCGCGAACTGGGCCGGCAGCTTGTCCATCATCGAGGACAGGCCGCCCATCTTGCGCATCTGGGCGATCTGCTCCTTGAAGTCGTTGAGGTCGAAACCCTTGCCCGTCTTGAGCTTCTGCGCGAAGGCCTTGGCCTTCTCTTCATCGACGCCACGGCGTGCTTCCTCGACCAGGCCGAGGATGTCGCCCATGCCCAGGATGCGGCTGGCCATGCGGTCGGGGTGAAAAGGCTCGAGCCCGGAGAGCTTCTCGCCGACGCCGGCAAACTTGAGCGGCTTGCCGGTGACATGACGCACCGACAGCGCCGCGCCGCCACGCGAGTCACCGTCGAGCTTGGTCAGCACCACGCCGGTGAGCGGCAGCGCCTCATTGAAGGCGCGCGCGGTGTTCACCGCATCCTGGCCGAGCATCGCGTCGACCACGAACAAGGTCTCGATCGGCTTGACCGCTGCGTGCAGGGCCTGGATCTCCGCCATCATCGCCTCATCGACCGCGAGCCGGCCGGCAGTGTCGACCAGCAGCACATCGATGTGGTGCTTGCGCGCGTAGTCGAGCGCGGCGAGCGCGATGTCGACCGGTTTCTGCGCCGTCTCGGAGGGGAAGAAACCCACCCCGGCCTGCGCAGCCACCGTTTTCAACTGCTCGATCGCGGCCGGGCGGTAAACGTCGGTGGACACCACCAGCACCTTCTTCTTCTGCTGTTCATGCAGCAGCTTGGCGAGCTTGCCGGTGGTGGTGGTCTTGCCCGCGCCCTGCAGGCCGGCCATCAGCACGACCGCGGGCGGCTGGGTGGAAAGATCCAGCCCCTCGTGGGCGCCCCCCATCAGGGCCTTGAGTTCGTCATGCACCACACCGACCAGAGCCTGACCGGGGGTGAGCGATGCGATGACCTCCTGGCCGACCGCCTTTTCCTTGACCCTGGCGACGAAATCCTTGACCACAGGGAGCGCGACGTCGGCTTCCAGCAGCGCCATGCGCACCTCGCGCATCGCCTCCTGAATGTTCTCTTCCGTGAGACGGGCCTGGCCGCGCAGGGTCTTGACGACTTTGGACAGGCGTTGAGTCAGATTGTCGAGCATGTTCGGAGCGGCCTTCAGCGCGTGACTTGGAGTAAACTAGGGCGACGTATGCGATCAATTCTACTTCATCTGGTTCCTGCCTCGCTTTACGCTGCAGTCGGCGTCCTCTTCTGGCGCACCTGTGTCATTGGCAGCGGCAGCCAGGAACGGCAGCGCGAATGCATGAGCGCGCGCGAGCGTCTGTTGTTGCTGAGCGCGGTGGTGACGCATGGTGCGGCGCTGCACGCCGCGATCTTCCCGGGCATGGACATGCGCTTCGGTTTTGGCGTCGCGCTGTCGCTGATGGTGTGGCTGGCGGTGTGCTTCTACTGGGTCGAGACCCTCTACACCCGGCTCGAAGGCCTTCATGCCTTCATCATGCCAGCCGGTGCAATCGCCAGCCTGATCCCGATGCTCTTCCCGGGCGAGCATGTCCTGGCCAACGCCGCCTCGCCGGCGTTCCGGGTACATTTCGTGATCGCGATGCTCGCTTACAGCCTGTTCACGCTCGCGGCCCTGCACGCCATGCTGATGTCGGTCGCCGGGCGCCAGCTGCACAACGCGCGCTTCAGCCGCCTGCTCGCGGGCCTGCCGCCGCTGCTGACCATGGAGGCGCTGCTCTTTCGCCTTATCAGCATTGCATTCGTGCTGCTCACGCTCACCCTCGTCACCGGCGTGCTGTTCTCGGAGACCCTGTTCGGCCAGGCGCTGCGCGTCGACCACAAGACCGTGTTCGCATTCATCTCGTGGCTGCTGTTTGGCAGCCTGCTGGTGGGACGCAGACTGTGGGGCTGGCGTGGGCGTGTCGCCCTGCGCTGGACGCTGGCCGGTTTCGTGGCCCTGATGCTGGCCTATGTCGGCAGCCGCTTCGTCATCGAGATTGTGCTTGAGCGCGCCAGCTGAGCACGAGCGTCCGTCCTTGACCTCCCTGCACGGCCGAATGTCCGGCCCCCCCATCGCTAGCCCACGCCTGTGTCGGACATACACCTGACGTTTCAAGTCGCCACGCTCGTCGTCCTGCTGGTGCTCTCAGCCTGTTGCTCGATGTCCGAGACAGTGATGATGGCCGCCAACCGCTACCGCCTGCGCTCGCTTGCAGGCCAGGGCAATCGGGGCGCCAGCCTCGCCCTCGACCTGCTCTCCAAGACCGATCGCCTGCTCGGCCTGATCCTGTTGTTCAACAACCTGATCAATACCGCCGCGGCCACTCTGGTCAGCGTGATCACGCTCGAACTCTTCGGCAACGAGCGCTGGGCCCTGGGCGTGGCGACGCTGCTGGTCACCTTTGCGATCCTGGTGTTTGCCGAGATCACGCCCAAGGTTGTGGGCGCCAACCATGCCGACCGCCTGGCGCCGGTTTTCGCCTATCCGCTGTCGGCGCTGCTGCGGGTCTTCTACTTCGCGGTCTGGTTCGTGAACCTGTTCTCGCGCGGGCTGCTCGGGCTGCTGCGCCTCAAACCCAGGGAGAGCGGCGAGAACGCCTTCTCGGTCGAGGAGTTGCGCGCCATGGTGATCGAGTCGGGGCAGTACATCCCGCACAAGCACCGCAGCATCCTGGTCAACCTCTTCGACCTCGAGAGCATCACGGTCGAGGATGTAATGACACCACGGGGGGCCATCGAGGGCATCGACCTCTCCGATCCGGAAGACGAAATCCGCCACCAGATCGCCACCAGCTTTCACACCCGGCTCGCAGTCTACGATGGTGAGCGCGAGCATGTGATCGGCGTGCTGCATCAGCGCCGGCTCCTCGGCGACACGCTCGAGCAGCCGTTTGGTGCCGAGCGCATCCGTGAGTTGCTGGCCCGCCCCTACTTCGTGCCGGCCGATACCCCGCTGTACTCCCAGATCCAGTTTTTCCAGGAAAACCAGCAGCGCCTGGCCTTCGTGGTGGACGAGTATGGCGAGTTGCTGGGGCTCATCACGCTCGAAGACATCATCGAGGAGCTGATCGGCAAGTTCACCACCAGCACGCCCGATGCAGGTGACCGCATTGCCTGGAACGACGAAGGCAACGTGCTCGTCGATGGCTCAGCCAACCTGCGCGAACTCAACCGCAAGCTCGCACTCGCGCTGCCCACGGACGGACCGAAGACGCTCAACGGCTTGATCCTCGAGTACCTGCAGGACATTCCCGAAACCGGCGTGTCGATGAGGATCGCCGACACGCCGATCGAGGTGGTGCAGACGCAGGACCGCATGGTGCGCACGGCGCGCCTGTTCCGGCCGATTCCGGGCAACGACGCCCAGTGAGGCAAGGGATCACGGCGCACGCGGAATGGCGCTTTACAAGGCCACAACGGGCGAACAACATCGAACGCACCTCGAACCGCGAGCAAGGCATGGCGGCAAGCACCAAACCGACCCTGAACGGATTTGCCAGGGCACTGATCCAGCATGGTCATCTACAGGAAGCGGACGCGATCGCCTGCTCGGCACGAGCAGGCGATGCGGCCAATGCCTTCATGCTCGAGGTCGCCAGTCGCGGGCTGTTGAACTGCGCGGCGATGGCGCGCTTCGCCGCCGAGACCTTCGGCTATCCGCTGCTCGACATTGCCGCCTGTGACCCTGCGATGTTCGCGCGCGAGGCGGTCGATCGCAAACTGCTTGCAAGACATCAGGTTGCACCGCTCGCCAGGCGGCAGAACCGGCTCACCCTCGCCATCGCCGACCCCTCGAACCTGCACGCACTCGACGAGATCCGCTTCCAGACCGGCCTGCACCTCGACCTCGTGATCGCCGAGGCCGACAAGCTCAAGCGCATCGTCGACACCCTGTCCGAGTCCGCGGCCGACACGCTCAGGGAACTCACCGGCGAGGCCTTCGACATGGACGTGCTGCACCAGGACAGTCCGACGCAGCAGCGCGACCAGGACGAGGCGAGCGAGGTCGATGACGCGCCGGTCGTCAGGTTCATCCACAAGGTGCTGATCGACGCGATCAACGAGGGCGCTTCCGACATCCACTTCGAGCCCTACGAAAAGTACTACCGCATCCGCGTACGCACCGATGGCACCCTGCGCGACGTCTCGCAGCCACCGTTGGTGCTCAAGGACAAAATCGCGGCGCGTATCAAGGTGATCTCGCGTCTCGACATCTCCGAAAAGCGGATACCGCAGGACGGACGCATGAAGCTCGTGCTGTCGAGGAACAGGGCGATCGACTTCCGTGTATCGACGCTGCCAACCCTGCATGGCGAGAAGATCGTGCTGCGGATCCTCGACCCGAGTTCGGCCCTGCTCGGTATCGATGCACTCGGATACGACCCCGACCAGAAGGAAGCGCTGACGAGCGCAATCAAGCGCCCCTACGGCATGATTCTGGTCACAGGCCCCACCGGCTCGGGCAAGACGGTGTCGCTTTACACCTGCCTCGAGATGCTCAACGGTGCGGACGTCAACATCTCCACCGCAGAGGACCCGGCCGAAATCAACCTGCCCGGCATCAACCAGGTCAACGTCAACGAAAAGGCCGGACTCACCTTCTCTGCCGCCCTGCGCGCCTTCCTGCGTCAGGATCCGGACATCATCATGGTGGGCGAGATCCGCGACCTGGAAACCGCCGAGATCGCGGTCAAGGCAGCGCAGACCGGCCACCTCGTGCTCTCGACCGTGCACACCAACGACGCACCCTCGACCCTCGAACGCCTGAAGAATATGGGCGTGGCACCCTTCAATCTCGCCTCCTCGGTGATCCTCATCACGGCCCAGCGCCTCGCCCGGCGGCTATGCTCCTGCAAGAAACCGGAGGACATCCCGCTGGAAGCGCTGGTGGAGGCAGGATTTGGCGCCGAGGAACTGGACGGAAGCTGGCAGCCGATGGGTCCGGTAGGCTGTGAGCACTGCAAGGGCAGCGGCTACAAGGGGCGGGTAGGCATTTATCAGGTGATGCCGATCACCGAGGAAATCGCCCGCATCATCATGACGGGCGGCAACTCGATGGATGTTGCCGTCCAGGCCCAGCGCGAAGGGGTGCGGGACCTGCGTCAGTCGGGGCTGCGCAAGGTAAAACAAGGCGTCACCTCGCTTGCCGAAGTGCTGGCGACGACCAACGAGTAAGGACGTTCGATCTCATGGCGACAGCAAGCCAGACCGTGCGCGCCAACGGCCCGAAGGAAGATCTCTACACCTGGGAAGGCAAGGACAAGACCGGCAAGCGGGTCCGCGGTGAGGTCCGCGCGCGCGGCGACGCCATGGTGCAGGCCATGCTGCGCCGCCAGGGCATTCAGGTCAGCAAGGTCAGGAAGCACAAGCTGGCCCGCGGCGGTCGCATCAGCGACAAGGACATCGCGCTCTTCACCCGGCAGCTGGCCACCATGATGAAATCCGGGGTCCCACTGCTGCAGGCCTTCGACATCGCCACCAAGGGCTCAGCCAATGCGGCGCTGTCGCGCCTGCTCAACGACATCCGCACCGACGTCGAGACTGGGCTGAACCTGTCACAAGCCTTCGCCAAGCATCCGACTCATTTCGACGCGCTGTTCTGCAATCTGGTCGCCGCCGGCGAGCAGGCGGGCATCCTAGACAGCCTGCTCGACCGTATCGCAAGCTACAAGGAAAAGATCCTCGCCATCAAGGGCAAGATCAAGTCGGCGCTGTTCTACCCGGCCGCGGTCGTCGTGGTTGCGGGCCTGGTCGTGTCGGTGATGATGCTGTTCGTGATTCCGGAGTTCAAGAGCGTGTTCGCCAGCTTTGGCGCCGATCTGCCGGCGCCCACGATGATGGTGATCGCGATGTCGGACTTCTTCGTGCAGTCCTGGTATCTGGTGTTCGGTGCACTGATCACGACAGTCGTCGCCATCACCTGGAGCTACAAGCGCTCCACCGGGATGCAGATCGCACTCGATCGCGGCCTGCTGCGCTTGCCGGTCATCGGCCCGATCATCCGCAAGGCGACGGTGGCGCGGTGGACGCGCACGCTGTCGACGATGTTCGCGGCCGGCGTGCCGCTGGTGGAGGCGCTCGATTCAGTCGGTGGTGCCGCCGGCAACCACGTCTATCTGCTTGCAACCCGCCAGATCCAGAGCGAGGTCAGCACCGGCACCAGTCTCACGGTCGCAATGCAGAACACGGACGTCTTCCCGCCCATGGTGGTGCAGATGGTGTCGATCGGCGAGGAGTCCGGCCAGCTCGACTCGATGCTGGGCAAGGTCGCGGACTTTTTCGAGCAGGAAGTGGACGACGCCGTCGCGGGTCTGTCGCAGCTGCTCGAACCCCTGATCATGGTCTTCCTCGGCACGATCATCGGCGGTCTGGTGGTGGCGATGTACCTGCCGATCTTCAAGCTCGGCGCGGTCGTCTGATCCATGTCCCCACTCCTGAACGAGCCAGTGGCCTTCACCAGCCTGGCCACCCTGCTCGGTCTCTTCGTTGGCAGCTTCCTCAACGTCGTCATCCACCGCCTGCCGAAGATGATGGAGCGCGACTGGCACGCCCAGGCCGCCGAGCTGCGTGGGGAGGAAGTCCCCGCCCGCGAGCGGTTCAACCTCGCCACGCCACGTTCGCGCTGTCCGCATTGCGGACACCCGATCAGCGCGCTCGAGAACATCCCGTTGATCAGCTATCTGCTCTTGCGCGGACGCTGTCGCCACTGCAGCGCCGGCATCAGCAAGCGCTATCCGATCGTGGAGGGCTTCACCGCCCTGCTGTCGGGCTTTGCCGCCTGGCATTTCGGTTTCGGCCCGGCCGCACTCGGTGCACTGTTATTCCTGTGGGCGCTGGTGGCCTTGGCCTTCATCGACCTCGACACCCAGCTGCTGCCCGACGACATCACGCTGCCGCTGCTATGGCTGGGCCTCGCCTTCAACCTCGCGCAAACCTATACCGAGCTGTCAAGCGCGGTCATCGGGGCCATGGCCGGGTATCTCGCGCTGTGGTCGGTGTTCTGGCTGTTCAAGCTCGCCACCGGCAAGGAAGGCATGGGCTACGGCGACTTCAAACTGCTCGGCGCGATCGGCGCCTGGCTGGGCTGGCAAGTACTGCCGCTCACCATCCTGCTGTCCTCGCTGGTTGGCGCGGTGGTCGGCATTGCCCTGATCGTCTTCGCCCGCCACGGGCGCAACGTACCGATCCCCTTCGGCCCCTACCTCGCCGCTGCCGGCGTGATCGCCCTGTTCTGGGGCGAAACCCTGACGAGCCGCTACCTGGGCCTGCTCTGACCCTGCCCTCGCGCAGGACTTGAAGCGGACGTCTGCCGCCCTCATCTGACGCGCGTGCCACGGAATTCGGGGCACGCTTTTTCCTTATGCTGCATTGCGTTAGACTTGCGCACTTGTTTTCGGGAGCACGCCATGCCCATTTATGAATATCGTTGCCCGAGCTGTGGTTTCCAGAAAGAACACCTGCAGAAGATGAGCGACGCGCCGCTGTCCGCCTGCCCATCCTGCGGCGCCAACGGCTATGCCAAGCTGCTCTCGGCGGCCGGCTTCCAGTTGAAGGGATCGGGCTGGTACGCCACCGACTTCAAGGGCGGCAGCAGCGCGGCGGCAGCCCCCTCGCCCGCGGCTTCTTCATCCGATTCCTCGCCCGCGGCCGGCTGCGGCGGCGGTTGCGCGTGCCACTGACTTGAAAAAATACTTCATCACCGGGCTGCTGATCTGGATCCCGCTGGCGATCACCTTCATGGTGCTCGCCTGGATCGTCGGTACGCTCGACGCGATCCTGCTGTGGCTGCCCGCCGAGCACCAGCCGAGCCGCTAGATTGGCGTCGACATCCCCGGTGTCGGCGTGGTGGCGAGCCTGCTGATCATTTTCTTCACCGGCCTCGTGGCGGCCAACGTCCTCGGCCAGAAGCTGGTGCGGCTGTGGGAGGCGCTGCTCGCCCGCATCCCGGTGGTGAAGTCGATCTACTACAGCGTCAAGCAGGTCTCAGACACGCTGTTCTCCAGCAGCGGTCAGGCCTTCCGCAAGGCGCTGCTGGTGCAGTACCCGCGCGAGGGCGCGTGGACGATTGCCTTCCTGACCGGACAGCCCGGTGGCGACGTCGCCAATCATCTTCATGGCGACTACGTCAGCATCTACGTGCCGACCACGCCGAACCCGACCTCAGGCTTTTTCCTGATGATGCCGCGCGAGGACGTGATCGAGCTCGACATGAGTGTCGATGAGGCGCTCAAGTACATCATTTCCATGGGGGTGGTCGCCCCCCCGTTGAGCAAACCGGCACTTCGTGCCGCATCGCTCAACGAATGACGACGCCCACCGAAGCCCGACATACCGATCATTGACTCCCCGGGGCGCGCGCCCCTGAACCGCCGGAACCCGACATGCGAACTCACTACTGCGGAAAAGTCACCGCCGCCGACCTCGATCAGACCGTCACCATCAGCGGCTGGGTGCATCGCCGCCGCGACCACGGCGGCGTCATCTTCATCGACCTGCGCGACCGCGAGGGCCTGGTGCAGGTGGTATGCGACCCCGACCGCGCCGACATGTTCAAGACGGCGGAGTCGGTGCGCAGCGAGTTCGTGCTCAGGATGACGGGCAAGGTGCGCCGCCGGCCGACCGGCACCGAAAACCCCAACCTGACCTCGGGCGAGATCGAGATCCTCTGTCATGACATCGAGGTGCTCAACGCCGCCGTCACGCCGCCCTTCCAGCTCGACGACGAGAACCTGTCCGAGACCGTGCGCCTGACCAACCGCGTCATCGACCTGCGTCGCCCACAGATGCAGAAGAACCTGATGCTGCGCTACAAGACCACGATGGCCTTCCGCCGCTTCCTCGACGGCGCCGGCTTCATCGACGTCGAGACGCCGATGCTGACCAAGAGCACGCCCGAAGGCGCGCGCGACTACCTGGTGCCCTCGCGTGTGCACCCGGGCCAGTTCTTCGCCCTGCCGCAGTCGCCACAGCTGTTCAAGCAACTGCTGATGGTGGCCGGCTACGACCGCTACTACCAGATCGTCAAGTGCTTCCGCGACGAGGACCTGCGCGCCGACCGCCAGCCCGAATTCACCCAGGTCGACCTCGAGACGTCCTTCATGGACGAACACGAGATCACCGCCCTGGTGGAAGAAATGATCCGCTTCGTGTTCAAGGAAGCGATGGACGTCGAGCTGCCCGCGCCCTTCCCGCGCATGAGTTACGCTGAAGCCATGCGCCGCTACGGTTCGGACAAACCCGACCTGCGCGTCACCCTCGAGCTCACCGACGTCACCGACGCGGTGCAGGACGTCGCCTTCAAGGTCTTCAGTGGCCCCGCCACCTCGGGTGGCCGCGTCGCTGCGATGCGCGTGCCCGGCGGCAACAGCCTGACCCGCGGCGAGATCGACGAATACACCAAGTTCGTCGGCATCTACGGCGCCCGCGGCCTGGCCTACATCAAGGTCAACGACGTCACCCAGCCCAACGAGCAGGGCCTGCAGTCACCGATCGTCAAGAACCTGCACGAGACCGCGCTCACCACCATCCTCGAGCGCACCGGCGCGCAGTCGGGCGACCTGATCTTCTTCGGCGCCGACAAGACCAAGGTGGTCAACGACGCCATGGGCGCGCTGCGCATCAAGCTCGGCCACGAGAAGGGCTACGTGACGGGCGAGGCCTGGCGCCCGCTGTGGGTGGTCGACTTCCCGATGTTCGAGTACGACGAGGACGACAAGCGCTGGACCGCCTGCCACCACCCCTTCACCAGCCCCAAGGACGAGCACCTCGACCTGCTGACGACCAGCCCGGGCGAGTGCCTGGCCAAGGCCTACGACCTCGCGCTCAACGGTTGGGAGATCGGCGGCGGCTCGGTGCGTATCCACCGCGCCGACGTGCAGGCGCGCGTGTTCGAGGCACTCAACATCGGTCCCGAGGAGCAGCAGGCCAAGTTCGGCTTCCTGCTCGACGCGCTCAGGTACGGCGCGCCCCCGCACGGCGGGCTGGCCTTCGGCCTGGACCGCATCGTCACCATGATGACCGGCGCCGAGTCCATCCGCGACGTCATCGCCTTCCCCAAAACCCAGCGCGCCCAGTGCCTGCTCACCGATGCGCCGAGCGGCGTGGACGAGAAGCAGCTGCGCGAGCTCCACATCCGACTGCGCCAGAAGGTGCAGACCGAGGTCGAGGTCGAGCGCGGCTGAAATATCGCGCTTGCCCCGTGGGCGCGGGCCTGCCCGCGCCCACGGGCTGGAAACAGCCTGAAGCCCCTCCGGCCACACACCTAGCCGCACCGGAACCGAATCCGCATGCTCGAGCGCCTCGCTAGCCGCTTCCTGCTCCTGTTCGCGGTCGTCGCCAGCCTCGTCGCCTGCGCGCCACCTGCCGGTTCGGACGGCCACCTGCCCTCCCACGCCGGCCTGCCCCCCGAGGCAATCGAGACCCTGGCCTTGATCCAGCGTGGCGGCCCCTTCCCCTACCGCAAGGATGGCACCACCTTCCACAACCGAGAGCGCCTTCTGCCGGCGAAACCGCGGGGTTATTACCGCGAATACACGGTGCCCACACCCGGCTCGCGCGACCGTGGTGCGCGCCGCATCGTCGCCGGCGGTGACCCGCCCGAGGTGTTCTATTACACCGCCGATCACTACCGCAGCTTCCGTCCGATCGAGCCCCTGCCATGAGCCCGCCTCGCCCCCAGCCGATCCCGCCCGGCTCCGGCACCCGGGTCGACCTCCGCGTCGATCTGGCCGGTTGCACCGACAAGGCGACTCTGCTCACGCGCTTCGCATCCGCACTGCAGTTCCCCGACTGGTTCGGTCACAACTGGGACGCGCTCTCGGATTGCCTGACCGATCTGTCCTGGCGGCCGGCCCGTCACTACCGCATCGAGCTCTCCCAGCCGCAGGCCCTGCGCACCGCCGCTCCCGAAGCGCTCGCCACCGCGCTCGAGATCCTCGCCGAGGCGGCCGCGTTCTGGGCTGAAGAAGAGGTGATCTTCGAATTCGTGCTCAGCGAGATGCCGCCCGAAGACGATCGCCCTGCACCGAGCGTACCCACCTGTCCTCGCTGAACCAGGCCAGCGGACGCGCTTGAAAATGCGAAACGCACACCTATATTTGTGGTGAGGCCGGAATGCACCGGCAGGCATCCGAAGAGGAGAATCGCACATGAACACGAACGTCACCCGACGCGTCGATCCCCTGGAAGATTTTTTCCGCGGCTTTTTCGTCCGCCCTGTCGATTTCGGTGGCGGCAGTGGCAGCGTGGCCAATATGGGTGTGGACGCCCCGCAGATGCGCGTCGACGTCAAGGAAAATGCCGATGGCTACGAGGTCCACGCCGAACTGCCCGGCATGAAGAAGGAGGACATCCACGTCCATATCGATGGTCCGGTGGTGTCGATCAGCGCGGAACGCAAGCAGGAAAAGGAAGTGAAGGAGGGCGAGAAGGTGCTGCGCACCGAGCGTTACTTTGGCAAGGTTTCGCGCAGCTTCCAGCTTGGCCAGGAAATCGACGAGGCGAAGGCTTCGGCCAAGTTTAACGACGGCGTGCTTGAGCTGGCACTGCCAAAGAAGGCCGAGGCCCAGGCCAAGCGCCTCTCGATCGACTGATCCGGCAGCCGCCCCTGTACAGAACCCGCCGCGGCCACGCCGCAGGCGGGTTTTGTCTTTTCTGGAGAGCACCGCCGCTGCGCTGCAGCTCCGTGCCCCGCCTTACTTGCTCTTGATCATCGTGCCGACGCCATGGTCGGTCAGGATCTCGAGCAGCAGGCAGTGCTCGACGCGCCCATCGATGATGTGCACCGATTTCACGCCGTTGCGCGCCGCATCCAGCGCCGAGCCGATCTTTGGCAGCATACCGCCCGACAAGGTGCCATCAGCCACCAGATCATCGATTTGGCGCGGGGTTAGGCCGGTGAGCAGATTGCCCGCCTTGTCGAGAACGCCCGGGGTGTTGGTGAGCAGCACCAGCTTCTCGGCCTTCAGGATCTCGGCCAGCTTGCCTGCGACCACGTCGGCGTTGATGTTGTAGGTCTCGCCTTCTTCACCGACTCCGATCGGAGCAATCACCGGGATGAAGTCACCCTGGTCGAGGAAGGCGATCAGACTGGGATCGATGCTGGTGATCTCGCCTACCTGGCCGACATCGATCAGATCGCCCACCGGTGCATCGAGCTTTTGCATCAGCAGCTTCTTGGCGCGGATGAAGCTGGCGTCCTTGCCGGTCAGACCCACCGCCTTGCCACCGGCCTGGTTGATCAGGTTCACGATCTCCTTGTTCACCTGCCCGCCCAGCACCATCTCGACCACTTCCATGGTCTCGGCGTCAGTCACCCGCATGCCCTGGATGAACTCACCCTTCTTGCCCACACGGGCGAGCAGGCTCTCGATCTGCGGGCCGCCGCCATGCACGACCACCGGGTTCAGACCCACCAGCTTGAGCAGCACCACGTCACGCGCGAAGCAGTCCTTGAGGTGCGGATCGGTCATCGCGTTGCCGCCGTACTTGATGACGATGGTTTTGTCGAAGAAGCGCTTGATGTAGGGCAGCGCCTCGGCAAGGATCTCGGCCTTGCGCGCGGGGGTAACGGCTTGTTGGGGGACGGACGGGGT
>QXGG01225188.1_pt1 | contig 28589 bp, 30 predicted proteins | sample 1982491 | NCBI WGS metagenome assembly QXGG01 (sample SAMN09924614, study PRJNA488089) | Wastewater metagenome, whole genome shotgun sequencing project. | isolation source: South African research farm wastewater | place: South Africa: Irene, Agricultural Research Council, Animal Production... | reverse complement strand
TGTGCTCACGCCGGCACAAGGGACGAGCCCGTCGAGGACACCATCGCAAGCTTGCAGCACCTCGGCGACGATTCTCTCGCGGTCCTCTTGTAGAGCCAAGTCTCCATTGACATCGGAACCGTGTCGATCGACTCCGATGACGCGGACTCCGGCTGCTTGGAGCCGCTCCGCGGTCGCCCGTCCGATCCCCGATCCCGATCCAGTCACACACACTGTTGCCACTGTCGACCTCCTCGATGTCGAATGTTTTGTCGACAGTGTGACAGATTCTCCCTGAATGCTGACTACCGTCTTGGGATGCGTTCTGTCATCTGTCCCGCCTTCGGCCCCATCGCTTCACTCGAGATCGCCGAGTCTGCTTCACCTGCACTGTTCCCCGGTTGTGTTCGAGTCGCAGTCGATGCGTGCGGAGTCAACTATGTCGATGCCTTGTTCGTTCAAGGTAAATACCAAATCAAGCCTCCGACCCCCTTCGTGCCCGGGATGGAAGTGGTGGGACGAATCGTCGAGATCGCCGATGACGTCGAGGGATACTCCGCTGGCGATCGGGTGTTCGCAAATGTCGGACTCGGCGGATTCAGTTCGGAAGTCGTCGTCGCAGCCAAGCGAATCCTGCGCGTCCCCGAATCGCTGAGCGATGGCCAAGCAGCGACATTCATGCAGAGCTATCTGACGGCGTGGTTTGCATTGGTGGAACGCGCACGAATCGAATCAGGCAAATGGCTGGCAGTTCTCGGTGCAGGCGGAGGAGTCGGATTAGCCGCTGTCGACGTGGGCCGTGCACTCGGATTGAACGTCATCGGCATCGCCTCGAACGAGGACAAGAAGAGAGAAGCCCGCCAGCGCGGCGCAGTCGAAGTAATCGATTCGCTTCTCGATCCGAACGACGTCAAAGAGGAGATCAAGCGACTGTCCGGCGGAGGAGTCGACTATCTCTACGATCCGGTCGGAGGAGATCTGGGCGAGACGTGCCTGCGCGCCCTGACCGATGATGGCCAGTATCTGGTGATCGGCTTCGTGGCCGGCATACCACAGCTCCCCGCAAATCAGATCCTGCTGAGAAACAGACGCATCACCGGCGTCGACTGGGGCGGCTGGGCGGGAAAGAATCCTGCGAGGAACGACGCTTGCTTGGCCGAGGTCTTCTCTCGGATCGAACGTGGAGAACTGGATCCCATCGAGCCTGTTGCGTATCCACTCGAACAGGCCGCACAGGCCCTGACCGATCTCGTCGATCGAAAGGTCTCCGGCAAAGTCGTTCTGGTTCCCTGACGACATCCCTCGAGGCTCCCTCGCTCGACTGCCGTAGCGTCGACCCTTGTGAAGCAAGTGTTTCCCGAACATCGAGACGGCACCGTCGCAGATGTGTATGCAGATGCCAGACGCCGCCACCGAGGTAACCGCCCATGGATCATCATGTCGATGATCAGTTCTGCCGATGGTGCAATGTCGATCGACGGAGTCTCGGGAGGTTTGGGAGGACCCGCTGATCGCAACGCCCTTCGCCACCTTCGATCGATCGCAGACGGTGTGATCGTCGGCGCGCAGACCGTCCGAAGCGAATCGTATTCGCCTCTTCCCTCTCACCAGACCCTTGTCGTCGTGTCGCGATCGGCCGACCTTGGCACCCGAACCGATGAACTCATCGCTGCCGGGAACACCAAGGTTGCGAGCGGAGACGTCCAGACCATCAGTTCATCGTTGCATGGCGACATTTGGATTCTCGAGGGAGGACCGAACTTGAATGCGCAGATGCTCGCTGCTGAGTGCGTCGACGAAATCTGTCTGACCATCTCGCCGACTCTCGTCTCAGGATCCATTGGACGCATCGTGAGCGGGAACGACTCCTTGAACGAAATCTGGAGTCTTGCGATGATCGCGCACGACGCAGATTTCGTCTTTCTCCGTTACGTACGAGGGTGACCGCAACCTCCCATTGTCCGAGCAACTCATGGCTGAGGAGGCTCAGACGTGCTTCATCTCGATCCGCCGTAGGATCTGAGTCACCGTTCTTGACGCCGTTTCCTTACCGTTTTCGTGTGTGGTGTGACGTCTTCATCGACCCAAGGGATACCAGCCTTGTCCTTTCAGATTCGAACCAAGCAAAGAACCACCGAATTCGACCAACCGGCGATCATGGCCGTTGTCAATGCCAGCCCGGATTCTTTTTCTGATCCCGGAAGCACGAAAGATCTTCGTTCGCAGCTGCTTCGATTGCATGACGTGTTGGACCAGGGTGCCGACATCATCGACATCGGTGGACAGAGCGCAATCACGGGTGTACCCGAAATTTCTCCCTCGGAAGAGATCGAGCGTCTCAATGGAGTGCTCGAACAAGCGTTGGTCCACCCAAGTTCGCCGATCATTTCGATCGATACGTACAAACCAGAGGTTGCCCATAAGGTCCTCGAACTGGGCGCACACATCATCAACGACATTTCAGGGCTCCTGGACGAGCAGCTCGCCGAATTGGTTGCCCATCATCGATCCGCCTACGTATTGATGCACAATCGCGGCAAACCGAAACAAAGGCTCACATCCCCGACGCTCTACGAGAGTGTGATCGACGATGTCATGAGCTTCTTCGAGGAAAAATTGCGTCTGCTCACGTCATACGGAGTCGCTGAGGAGCAGATCATCCTCGACCCCGGCCCCGACTTTTCGAAAACTCCTCAACAAACGCTCGTAGTGCTCAACGGCATCTCTCGAATCAGACAGTTTGGACGACCCGTGCTGTTTGCCGTATCGAGAAAGGACTTCGTTGGGGTCGTGACGGGAAAGAAGCCCACCGACAGACTCGCCGGTACTCTCGGAGCCGTCAGCTGGCTCACCGAACGTTGTCCCGAGAGCATCATTCGAGCACACGATGTGAGCGAGCTCCGCGACTTCTTTCAAGTCCGCATGGCGCTCGAAGATCCGTCCCTGATCGGAGAAGACCGCCTTCTCGATCGAGAGCTCTGGCGTTCGACCTGAAGCAGCCAGATCTGCCCAGGGTGACGGACCGATGAGTCACAGGAAGAGACGGAATGCGATCGGGGTTCGAACAGCGTCACCGAGGCCGAGTTCGAACAGCGCGGCGCCCACGACATCCTCGGACACTTGGATGAGGGCCGAGTCCTCTCGCGTTCTGTTGCCGATCCAACCCCATTCGACTTCGGCGATCGAACCGAGGCCAAACTTGCGGTGGAATTGGATCAACATGCCGATTTCGAGCCCATAACCGAAGTGCGTCCTCATTCCCCGGTACTCACCGAGTCGAAAGGCAACTTGACCGCTCAGCGGCTGGCGGAGGTCGGAAAGTGTTGGCTCGAGAGCCTTGAGCAGCGGCCGCGCCACGAGCTCGGACACCCGACCTCCCGGCAATTCGCGCGTTCTCCCGAACTCACCCACCCGGTCGAATGCGGACTTGACCAACTTCACGTCCGCACGGTGAAGGAGCGGTTCGAACAATGCCGCAACCTTCTGTGTCGTGACATTCTCGAGGTCGGCGTCGAGAAGCCCGACGATCCAATCGTCGGACAATCCCGCCAGTTCGAGGGCTCTCGAAACCGAGTCTCCTTTGCCTCGCACGGAATCACCGGCTTCGTGTCGGCGAACGTCGATGAACTCACAACCAAGTTTCTGACAAACTGCCCGACTCGAATCCGTCGAACCCCCATCGACCACTATGAAGCGATCGAGGAGTCCCGATGAACAAGTCTGTTGGAGCATGTCGATCGTCCGTGGCAGATGGTTCTCCTCGTTCAAGGACGGGACAAGTATCAGACGTTGCAATGTTCACTCCGCATGGACGATGTTGGTCACGAGGATCGCTCATGTCCTGCAGGACCACCGAGCGATGTGCGGTCCTCGGATCGACCTGAACTGCCCACCAACCTCCAGACGACCCAGAGCAAGATGCCGGCGAAGGCCGTCGTGGTCGCAGTTAGTGCAGACCACAATCCGACGACTTCCAATATCGACAAGTCGTTGCCTTCTTCTCTGTAGATGTCGGCCAGTCTGGATCCCACTCCCCAAGCCGTTCCGCCGATTGCGATAGCGCCGATCACAATCGACAAGATCTGAAGGTTGAACACGAGTGCTGAATCGATCCTCTGAGACATCCTGCCTGCTGCATCGTGAATCAATGAGTCCAACTTCGATCTCAGATCGCCCTCCGTACGGCGAGAGATCTCCTCCATCCTGGCTCGTTCGGCTCGGACCGCCGCATCCACCGAAACGATCAGACTCGACTCCACCAAGTACTGAGAAGTTAGTTCGGGAGATGTCGACAGTTGGATTGCCTTCGCTATGGCATCTCTCGCCTCTCCAAACAGACCTTTCATTAGCAACGCACGACTCAGCCTGAAATACACGTTGCTATCGGCCATGTCGAGCCCGATCATCGCCTTGGCTCGACGCTCCAGGAGTTCCGGAGCGCCAATCAGCTCCGAAAATTCGGTGGCGTGCCACGCAGCCTTCAGAATCCGATGATTGATCTTCGATGAGAGCCTCCCGACTGCTCCCAGATCCGAGGTCAATTCGACCAGTTCGCCGAATGCGATCGCCCGTTTGTCGGAATCCCCGCTGTACAACTTGGAGAGAATCTTGTAGACGCGGAAGTACTCCGATGTCTCTTCTGCTTCCGACAGCCCTTTTGATGCCCGTACTTTGGCGGCCACGCGACCAGCTCTTTCGTACTTGGATTCGAATTGCAGATACTCCAAGTGAATCAACCACAGATATGACATCTGTCGATTGGACACACGTGCTGCAAGATTCCCGATGGCGACTTCCAACATTTCGTCGAGGGTGACTTTCGCGCCAACAACATCTTCAATCAACGCTCCGGAGATGTCCATCTGGCGCAGCGTCCAGGCGGCATCTGCGGCCTCGCGAATCATCGAATCGAAAGAGTCGAAAGTCTCTTCCGCTCCGAACCTGTACACGTGTCTCTGAAGGATCTCTTCGAGAGATTCGCTGGTCGTCCTGCCACCGCCATTTGCGCCACCAGAGCCACTCGACGTCGGTGAATGATCACTTTCCATGCTCTCCTCTTCGACTCCCTCCGATGCCGATGACGTGGTGTGACGCTACCTGTCCCTCAGAGAAGATCGGCGAGCATGCCGCGCGGGTACACCGCATCAGCGGGTAGCGACGACTCCCAGCCTTGCGGACATCTTTCCGGCCGCACCTGAGACAACGGCGCAAGAACGAATCGGCGTTCTGAATAGCGCGGATGCGGAATCGACACATTGCCGCCTTCGATCACGACATTGTCGAAGAACAGCAAGTCGAGATCGAGCGTTCTCGGACCCCAGTGGACAATTCGCTCACGGCCGGCATCGGCTTCGATCCGATGGAGCCAGCGCAACAGCGCATACGGATCCAGTTCGGTCTCGATGACGACGACCATGTTCAGATATGCACCTTGATCGAGCGGACCGCCGATTGGATCGGTCTCGAAGACCTCCGACTGAGCCTTCACCGAATCGCCGAGACGTTCGATGGCGAACGCAAGGTATCCAATTCGATCACCGAGATTCGATCCGAGTGCGATCACGGCTTCATGAGTCGTGAGTCGAGATGACGATGTGCGCACTCGATGAACGCGAACCGCGGACGACTCCACATCCACCGGAATCGGCGGGCGCAACTTGGTCAGAGTGATGTCGACCGCATGCACCCGAGGAAACGCCAGCACGGCATCGGTCATTCTCTGAGCGAGCCTTTCCAGCAGTTGATCAGCATTGTCTTGGGCGATGGCGACGAGTTGTTCGCTGACTTCGCCATAGTGAACTGTCTCGAGAAGATCATCCGACAAGCCGGCATCATGCAGGTCGACATGGATGTCGACATCGATCTGCAGGGGCTGGGGGGACATTCTCTCGTGGTCGAGAACGCCGACGACACTGACGACTCGCAGGCCGTTGATGAGGATGTGATCCGTCACTGCAACCACGGTACCGTTGTCGCATGTCCGATGACACCGCCACGACTTCTCTCGAGCCGGTCGAGTTTCCGTCGACGTTTCGCCCGGAACGAGTGATCGCAGACCTGCGCGAGCTTGCGCAACGTACCGGAGGCCCCGACGGAGCCCGACGTCTCTGTTGGACACCGGACTGGGTGACAGCGCGGAACTTCCTGCGCGAGAGTCTTGCCACTCTTCCCGTCGACGTCGAAGTCGACGAAGCCGGAAATCTCTGGGCGTACTTGCGGGGCGCGAGTTCCGACACCCTCGTCGTCGGGAGCCATCTCGACAGCGTTCCGAAAGGCGGCTGGCTCGACGGATCCCTCGGCGTGATGGCAGGACTCGAACTGATTCGATCGCTCGCAGCCGAAGGCACCCCGCCTGTGACCGTGGCTCTCGTCGACTGGGCAGATGAGGAAGGTGCCCGTTTCAGCAGATCACTGTTCGGCTCAGCAGCCGTCATGGGAACTCTCGACGTCGACATCTTGCGCGGACTCACCGACAAGGAAGGCAATGCCCTCCCCCGTGTCCTCGCCGAACATGGTGTCGACATCGAAAAACTCGATGGAGCCCAGACGCGCCAGCACGACGTCCAGGCGTACGTCGAACTGCACATCGAACAAGGACCTGTCCTCGAATCCATGGACAAAGGCATCTGCGCAGTCACGGGCACCAAAGGCATCGAACGAGAACGCCTCATCTTCCGCGGCCAAGCTGCCCATGCTGGGACAATGCCCATGCCGATGCGCCGGGACAGCTTCCGCGCTGCGTCACGATTCGCGCTCGCTGTTGCCGACATCGGCGCCGAGCACGACGGAGTCACCACCGTCGGCGCAGTGGCCTGCAAGCCCGGTGTCGTGACAGCAGTCGCCGGCGCAACCACGATCACCCTCGACATGCGCCACATCGACGCTGACGTGTTGGCAACCATGTTCGCGAAGTGCAAGGAAGCCGCCGATCGTGCAGCCGCGGCCGAAGGGTGCACCGTCGAGTGGGAACACATCTTCCGCATCCCTCCCATGCCGTTCCACCCTCTCCTTCTCGATGCCGCTCGCACGAGCGTCCAAGAAGTGGAGGGCCACGACGTCGTGTTGCCGAGCGGCGCACTTCACGATGCCAGCGAGACGGCTCGCTCGATTCCGACGGTGATGATCTTTTCGTCCTCGATCGACGGCCTCAGCCACACGAAGGAAGAAGACACTCCCGAAGATCACCTCACGATGGCTGCCGATGCTTTCCATCGAACATGTCGCCGGGCAATGGATCTGATCCGCTCCGAATCACTCTGATTCCGCGGAGCTGCCAGGAGAACTCAGGACGAGCGTTTGCTCATCAGCAGAGCCGTGACGGCTTTGCCGTCGGCTTTGCCCTGGCTGGATTTCATCACAGCTCCGACGAGTGCGCCCATTGCCTTGTCTTCCCCTGAGCAGAACTTGCTCCATGCCTCGGACTGAGATGCAATCACCTCGTCGACGAGGTGAACGAGTTCGGAGTCGTCGAGCGCCTCGAAGCCACGACCTGCAGCGAGTGCAGCAGCATCGCCGCCGCCCGCAGCCACGAGATCGGCAAGGATCTGCTTGGCCTGTGTCGCCGTCAGTTTTCCCGACGTTTCGAGCGAGATCAGCCCCGCCAGATCGGCTGCAGGGACCGCGGGGTCTGCACCTTGATCCGCATAGCCCTCTTTCACGTGGACGAGGGCACGTGAGACGTCGGCACCGTGGCTCGCCACCGCCAGCACATAATCGTCCTGACCGCGTTCGACCACAACCATGACGGACTCGCTGTCGGCTGCCATCGAGGTGGCCTCGGCCAGCCGTCGTCGACGCTCTCGGGGCAGCATCGGAAGCGCTGCACGTACCGACTCGATCCATGCGGAATCCGGAACCAGAGGTACGAGATCCGGCTCGAGGAAATAGCGATAGTCGTCCGCATCCTCTTTGGTGCGCAAGGTATGGGTGCGCCCGTCCGTTTCGTCCCAGTGACGCGTCTCTTGGCGGATGGTTTCTCCGCTCTGCAAAAGAACGACCTGTCGTCGAGCTTCGTATTCGATTGCTTTGCCAAGTGAGCGAATCGAATTCACGTTCTTGATTTCACAGCGCGTGCCGAGCGGGTCTCCGGGCTTGCGCACGCTCACGTTGGCATCGCATCGCATCGAACCCTCTTCCATCTTCGCGTCAGAGGCTCCGATCGCAACGAGGATCTGCCGAAGTTCGGCAAGGTACTGGCGTGCTTCCTCTGGCGACGAGATATCGGGGCGGCCGACGATTTCGACCAGTGGGACTCCAGCGCGATTGAAATCGATGAGCGAATAATCGCTGCCGTGGATACGGCCTCCCGAGCCGCCGATATGCGTGCTCTTACCCGTGTCTTCTTCGAGATGCGCTCGCTCGATACCGATGCGCTTGCCACCAGGAAGTTCGAGCCATCCGTCGATGTTGATCGGCTGGTCGTATTGCGAGATCTGATAGGCCTTGGGCATATCCGGATAGAAGTAGTTCTTGCGGTGGAACGTACTCGGCTGCACCGTGCAATTGAGGGCGAGACCGATCCGCATTGCCAGTTCGACAGCTTGTCGATTGAGAACGGGCAGAGCCCCCGGGAGACCGAGAGTGACTGGGTCGATGTTCGTGTTCGGCTCATCGCCGAAGCGGTTCGGACTCGCCGAGAACAACTTCGTCGCTGTCGCCAGTTCGACGTGAACTTCGAGACCGCAGACGAGTTCGTATCCGTCGACCATGAACACGTCACTGCCGAGAGAATTGGTCTCCGTCGTCGACATCATCGACCTCCCCGAAAGCGTTCCGAAGCCTGTCTTTCGAGTTCGGCTCCGACACGGAACATCGTCTGTTCGGCCAATGTCGGCGCGAGGACTTGCACCCCGACAGGCAGGCCCGCATCTCCCGACCCGAAGGGAACGCTCATCGCCGGATGGCCCGCCAAGTTCGTCGGGATCGTATAGATGTCGCAGAGGTACATCGACAAAGGATCATCCACCTTCGAGCCCACCGGGAACGCCACGAGCGGCGACGTCGGCGTGAGAATCACATCGGCCGACTGATACGCCTTCGCGAAATCATCGCTGATGAGGCGTCGCACCTTGAGGGCCTTGCCGTAGTAGGCGTCGTAATAGCCCGCAGACAGCGCATAGGTGCCGAGCATGATGCGCCGCTTCACCTCGTCGCCGAATCCTGCTTCACGTGTCGCTGCGTACATGGCGTTGGTGTCCGATGCATCGACGCGCATGCCGTATCGGACTCCGTCATACCTCGCGAGGTTCGAACTCGCCTCCGCCGGAGCGATGAGATAGTAGGCAGTGAGCGCATACGTCATCGAGGGCAGACTCACATCGACGATCGTCGCACCTGCTGATCGCAGCGCATCGAAGGCCTCTTCGAGTCGCGCTTCGACTTCCGGATCTGCTCCTCCTGGGAGATCGCTGATTCGCCCGACACGCAGACCGTCGACGCCCTGATCCAAGACGGAGAGCAGATCGAGCGGTCCTTGTGGAATCGAGGTGGAGTCTCGCCGATCGTGCCCGCTGATGACTTCGAGCACTGCTGCCGAGTCGCGTACGGTCGTGGAGAAAGGTCCGATTTGGTCGAGGCTGCTGGCGAATGCGACGAGACCGAGTCTGCTGACGGTTCCATAAGTCGGCTTGACCCCGACGACCCCACACAGCGCAGCGGGCTGGCGGATCGAACCGCCGGTGTCGCTGCCGAGGCTGACCGGGGCAAAACCTGCAGCCACCGCAGCCGCGCTCCCGCCGCTCGAACCTCCGGAGACGCGAGTCAGATCATGGGGATTCAACGTTGGCCCGAATGCGGAATTCTCGGTGCTCGACCCCATGGCGAATTCGTCGAGATTCGTCTTGCCGACGAAAATCGCGCCAGCTGCTCGAAGTCGCTCGATGACCGTCGCATCGTAGGGAGGACTCCAATCCGCAAGAATGCGCGACGAGCAAGTCGTCGGGACACCGCGGGTGCACAGGTTGTCCTTGATGGCGATCGGGACACCTGCAAGCGGTCCGGGATCTCGCCCGGCTGCAATGTCTGCATCGATGCGCTGTGCATCGGCTCTCGCCGAATCGGCGGTGACCAAGTTGAAGGCGTGCACATCGGCATCGAAGGACTCGATCCGCTGCAGGTACGCATCGACGACCGACACTGCAGAGACTTCGCTGAACTTGACCAAACGCGAGATTTCCGCTGCAGTCGTCGGAACTCCGGCTGGCACGCCGACACGTGAGTCGGGTGTGAGGCTGTCGCTCATCTCAGGAGTCCAATCCGATGATCGGCGGCACCTGGAAACGTCCGTCCTGGGCATGAGGTGCGTTTGCGAGAACCTCGTCACGATCAAGACCGGGTTCGACCACATCGTCTCGCAGCACATTCGACAAGGGGAACGGCTGCGTCATCGGATCGACCGAGGCCAAGTCCAAGGAGTCGATGTCGGCGAAGTGATCGAGCATCCCCGCCAGCTGACGGGTCATCGTGGCGACTTCATCGGCAGACAAATCGAGCCTGGCCAATTTGGCCACCTTGCGGACCGCTTCGGGGGAAATGCGTTCGCTTTCGGTGCCTGACACCCTCCCAATGCTAGGCGCAGGAGAGGTGAACGACGATGGCTGATTCTGGCCACAAGACCGGTCGAGCGAGACCGATTTCCTGCAAGAGACCTCCCGAGACAGCCACAGGGTGACCCGAGATGGACGACTGCACCCAGGACGGCTGCTCGATCGCAGGACCAAGACGCTGTCCCGTGCTCTGGCCCTGTGACATCGGAACGAATTCGATGCGATACGAAGCGTCCGGGACGAGACCGGGAATACGCACATGACCTGGCACCAGAGATGTCTCCGTTCCCAGTTGGGCGATGCTCACCAGAGCCTCTCGGCGATCATCGGACACCACGGCGTGAGCAACAGCAGATTGCGCATCACCTGAGCTCGTCGCGTGACCGAGGTCGATGCGCACGAAGTCTCCCGAATGCAGAAGCGAACGGAAGCGCTTGTAGACCTCGACAGTGCGCGCGATGTCAGCGAGGTCGTTGTCGTCCATCCGAGTGAGATCGGCCTCGATACCGAGATGTCCGAACAATGCTGTCGCACCGCGGAACGACATCGAATGCCGTCGTCGAGTGGTATGCGACGGTGATGGGCCGATGTGGCTCCCCAGAACCTCGAGAGGAAGTACGAGAGAAGCCCCGCGCAGAATCGATTGACGCTCGAGTGCATCGTTGCTGTCGCTCGTCCACACTCTGTCGACACGCCGCAGGATTTCGTAGTCGATACGACCACCTCCGGATGCGCAGGACTCGAACTCGACGCGAGGGTGCTCGACTCGAAGCCGATCGATGAGCCGGTACAGCTCGATCACCTGTCGGTGACTCGAAGCCGATCCATCGGAGTTGCTCGCCTGTACGAGAGGCCGATTCATGTCCCACTTGACATATGCAATGTCGTTCTCGCTCAGAAGTTCGTGCAACTGCGCGAAGAGATGCTCGGCAACGTCTGGCCGACTCAAGTCGAGGACGACCTGATTGCGACCGAGCACCGGCTCGTATCCCTCGGTTGCCAGAACCCAGTCCGGATGCGCCCGCAGCAGCTCACTGTCCGGATTGGCCATTTCCGGTTCCACCCAGATTCCGAATTCCATGCCGAGGCGATGCACATGCTCGATCAAAGGCGTCAGTCCATCGGGATACACATCAGCCGAGACGACCCAGTCACCGAGACCATGGGAGTCGTCACGTCTGCTTCCGAACCAGCCGTCGTCGAGAACGAATCTCTCCACGCCGATCGACGATGCGACATCTGCGAGAGCCGACAAGCGAGTGAGATCGTGGTCGAAATACACCGCCTCCCATGTGTTGAGGTGAACCGGACGAGGCGTGTCTCGACGAGGTGTGATGCCACGGACGAAGCGATGTGCAGCACGCGAGACGCTGTTGAGACCAGACGTGCCGAACATGCCAATGACAGCAGGACTCGACAAGGTCTCCCCCGGATCGAGACAGATTTCCCCGGGATGGAACAGCTCACCGAGCTGGACGTAGCGGCGGCCGTCGGATGTGCGCTCGGCATACGCAACATGGTTTCCGCTCCACGCCGTATGCAACATCCAGACGTGTCCGCGATCGTCTGATGCGTCGTCCTCGAGCATCCAGACGAACGGCGGGTGTTCATGGGACGTTCGCCCAGATCTGTTCTCGGCAGTCCATGCCCCCGTCGGCCACGAAAATCTCTCCCACTGGAATTCGCGCACCCAGCGACCGGAGAAGGTCGCCAAGTCGATGACTGTCTCGGGAAACGGAACGGTCACACTCAGCGCATCGACCATGTAGGGAGAGTCGCCGAGATTGCCCACGACGACCGACGTCGTCAAGACGCCATCGTGATCGAGAGAGATTCGAGTGTCGAGTCGTACTCGAGCGACGTCATCGACCGATGAACACCTGAGGGTCGTGTCCTGCGATGTGATGTCGAGCGAACAGTCGCTCATCACGAACCGCGGCGACCAATGACGACCTCCCCGGCGGTGGGCCTGCAAACCGGGACGGCCGGAAAAGCCGTCGGCATGCATCGGGACGACGGGAATCTGCCGCGCGACGTCGAGGGAGCCCGGAACCCGAACCTGGTCGACAACGACGTCGAGATCGGACTGCTCGAGGATCGAACCGAGTGGGGCACCCCAATGGACGATCGCGGGAACTCCGAGCGACGTGTCGACAGCGACGTCGACCGAGGAGGAGCGGAGAATCTCGTATCGGCCCACGACTGATGACTAGTCGCCCCCGGTACCAGACGTCAATCTGCCGATTCGATGCGGGCGGGCAACATGGTGCCAAGTCGAGGTGTGCGCCCGTCATAATGCCGATGTGAGATCGACCGCAGGGGACATCCGGTGACGAACAGCGGCGACATTCGCCGTGATCCCTATACCGAATCGCTCGTGTATATCGTGGGGAACCGGCAGTCCCGACCGTCGATGACCGAGTCGGCCCCGACGAGCGAATGTCCGTTTTGCCCGGGTGGCCTCGAGGCACCTGAACCCTACGAGACCAGATGGTTCCCCAATCGATGGCCGGCCATGCCGGACGAGCGATGCGAGGTGGTTCTCTACACCCCCGAACACGACGCCACGTTCAGTCAACTGGGACCGTCCGGAGCCCGACGCGTGATCGACGTCTGGGCGGAACGCTCGATCGCTCTCGGCGAGAGATCCGATGTCGACTACGTCCTCGTGTTCGAAAATCGCGGCGCACAGGTGGGTGCCACCATCTCTCATCCCCATTGCCAGATCTATGCCTACGACCACATCCCCATCAGACCTCGCACGATGTTCGCCAATGACTGGCAGCCGAACGTGAACGCGGAGCGTCTCATCGCACAGTACGGAACCTGGTCGGCATTCGTACCCCATGCACCAATGTTTCCGATCGCTGTCACGCTCGCTCCGACCGCTCGCACAGGCGCTCTTTCGGATCTGAGCGATTCTCAGCGCAACGACCTTGCCAGTGCCCTGGTCGACACCGTCGAAAGACTCGACACACTTTTCGACGTTGTACTGCCGACGATGATGTGGATCAACCAGCGACCATCCAATGGCGAGTTCAGCGATGCGTGGATGAGCATCGAGATCGTTTCACCATGGAGGTCGCGCGACCTGCCCCGCTACATCGCTGCCGCTGAGATCGGCGGAGGTGAATACTTCTTGCCAGTCGTTCCTGAAGAGATCGCTGCGGCGCTGCGCGCCTTCAGCCGGTGATTTCATCCAGAGTTTGATCGACAGGCTGCTCGACCTCGCCTCGACGAAGCTGCAGTCTTCGAACCACGAGATAGGCAATTCCTCCGACGATGAGGACGATCGCCATCCACTGGTTCAAGCGAAGTCCTCCGCTTTCCTTCGATGGATCGATGCGCAATCCCTCGATCCACAGTCGGCCGATGCCGTAGCCGAGGACGTACACCGCAAGGAGACGTTCGGGAAAACGCTCCATCTTCCACCGGCGTCCGATGACGATCAGGAGAGCTGCCAGACCGAGATTCCACAGCGACTCGTACAGGAACGTGGGATGGAACAACGTATCCGGCTGATACCCCGCAACGAGCGCCTTGACCGGGTCGACTTCGAGACCCCATGGCAATGTCGTCGGACGACCGAACAACTCCTGATTGAACCAGTTCCCCCAGCGACCGATTGCCTGCGCAACGGGAAGAGCTGGAGCAACCGCCCACAATGCCATCCCGATGGGCATTCCTTCACGGCGGATCATGACTGCTCCGACGATGATGCCGAGCAGCATTCCACCTGGAATCCCGAGGCCGCCTTCCCACACCTTCACGATGTCGCCCGGGCTGTCCGAGAAGCGACCCCACTCCGTCGCGACGTGATACAGCCGAGCTCCGATGACGCCGGCAGGAACTGCCCAGAGCGCAACGTTCGTCGCCTGCTCCGAGCCTCCGATGCCGGCCTGAGCAAGCCGCTTTCCCCAGATCCACACGGCCACGAAGACACCAATCGCGATCATCAAGCCATAGGCACGCAGTTCGAGCGGGCCGATCTTGATCGATCCGCTTCCCGGGCTCGGCAACGACGACAGCAGTCCGACGATATTCATAGTCGACACGCTCACTTCTTGGAGACGGTGTCGACGAAAGTGACCGCTGCTTCGTTGATGAGATCTTTGTCGAAGTCCTGCGTCGCCACGTGATAACTGCGGTCGAGGAGAATCCGATCGACTTGACCTCCCCATTGCTCTGCCAGTTGGTCACTCTGTACCGGGTCGACGACGTGATCGTTCTTCGATGTGATGAGGAGCATCGGCACTTTGCATGATCCGTACTTGGGCACCATCGGCTTGATGCCATCTTCGACCATCGAGACGAGCGGCGCGAGAGGGGTCATGGGATACGAGTTCTCTTTGACGTTCGGATCTGCGATATCGGATCCGATGCCATCGATCACTTCTGTGCCCTGTTCGAGCATGCCGCGAATCATCTCGACCATTTCCTCGGCTTGAGGTTGCGCAGCAGGGTTGATGCAGATGATTCCCGCAACGTCCGGATGCTGCAATGCGCTCCACAACGTGAGCGATCCCCCCATCGACAAACCTGCGACCACGACTTTGTCGACGCGCTTCGAAAGCATCTGAAAGGCGCTCTCGACTTCGGAACTCCAGTGATGCCAACGCGTCGGAATCATGTCCGAGACATCGGTTCCGTGACCGGGAAGCCTGGGCATCTCCACGTGGTGGCCGGCTGACGCCATTGCCTCAGCAAGTCCTCTCATCGATGAAGGGTTGCCCGTGAAGCCGTGCAGACAGAGGACTCCGACGGATGTCTGTCCCTGATGGCTCCAAGGCTCGGCTCCGGGTACGACGGGATGCTGGTCGATATGTGCGCTCACGCCTCAGTTCTACTCGTTCGACGCCTTCGCATCCGCACACGGACACGATCCGATCGACGACGCCCGGGCGGTGACCGATCGGGCACCCACCCGTGCTTGGACTCCCACCTCGAAATGTCCGAAGTCTGCACCATTTTCTCGCAGCAACCGGCAAGACTGTTCACGACCGAACTGACCACCGGAGTGCAACTGCAGGGAGACGATGTCGATGATCGCCAGGACGCGATTCCGATGAACCCTCGACATGATCGGGACGGCCAGGGCCCTTCGCGATGGCATCGTGACGTCGACCGAGCGGCGCTTTTCGCCTTCGTCCCCGCGCTGGCCATCGTTCCGCTGTGGCTCGTGGCCATGGTCGTCCTCTGGCTTCCCATCGGAGCGTTCACCGATGTCCCCGCCTGGTGGGTGATGGTCGGCTATCTCGCCACTGGCATCTTGCTCTTCTTGCCCTGGACGCAGCGCCGACTGCTGACTCTTCTCATCGGAGCGCGACGTCCGACGAGTTCCGAGGCGACCAAACTGCAAAAAGCATTCGACGAGGTCACCCAGGCGTGGCACATCAAGGGCAGGCGCTACGTCGTCGGTGTCGTCGATGACGACGACATCAACGCCTTCGCTTGTGGAGGCCACCTCGTCGTCGTGACGAGCTACGCCGCTCAAAATCTCACACACCAAGAGTTGTGCGGGGTACTTGCACACGAACTGTGCCATCACCTCGGCTCGCACACGGTTGCGCTCACGATCAATCAATGGCTCACGTTGCCGATCTACACCATTGCCCGTCTCGGCTACTTCTTGAACAACGTGTCCGTTGCTGCAACTCGAGCGTTTGCAAAAAATTCGACCTTGGCGAATACCGCGGGGAACATCATCGCTGGGGTGTTCAGCGTCTTGTCGTGGATCTTCGCGTCGGGCTTTTCGGCAGCTCAATCGCTGAACTCTTGGGTGGGCCGCTCGGCTGAATTCCAAGCCGACCAGCGCGTCGTCAGGCTCGGCTACGGCAAGCAACTTGCCGCTGCGCTTCGCAGGACTCAACCCAGCACACGAGTCTCCCGCACCCATCCGCCGGCGCGAACTCGCATCGCTCGAATCGAAGCCTCCTTGCGACAGCAGTCGACCGCATCGACTCTGCGCTGACATCTCATCCCGACCGAACTCAGGACGCGGCGACGAACTTTCGAAGAGCGTCTTCGACTTGCTCTCTCGTCACTGCCCCGAGGTGGCTCCACAGGATCGACCCGTCCGTGTCGAACAACACGGTGGCTGGAACGGTGCTGACATCGAGAGCTGTGAGCAGATCTCCCAGAGGGTCGATGGCAACGGGCAGATCGAGTGACATCTCGTCCAAGTACTCGGTGATCCTTTTCGGATCGTCGCCGACATTGACTGCGAGCACGTCGACCCCTTCATCGGCATCGGATATCGACTGCAACTCAGGAAGTTCACGGCGGCAGGGTTGGCACCACACGGCCCAGAGAGACACGAGAAGCGGTTTTCCGGTCGTCACTTCCGACACCGAGGTGGCGCTGCCGTCCATGGTGTCGAGGCTGATGTCGGCCGGTGACTCCTCGGAAGACCCACTGCAGGACGCCACCATCAGGGCAATGACGATCGCCGACAGCGATCGCATGAGGAGTGACACCCGAGCCGGGGTCTTGTTGTTCATGCGACAGTTCTCATGCGACACTTCTCACACGACGGTGATGGTCACGGTGTCGTGACCGCCAACGGTGCACACTCCGAAGAAGTATCCGGGTTCGCTGAAGGTCATCTTCTGGAATTCGCCCGGTCGTACCGTGAACGGACCGAACGAGTGCACCACAGAGTCTTCGTTGAGAATCGTCACCGTGTCTCCGACAGCAATCGTGAGCTGCTCAGGCAGGACGTCCTCGACGAACATTCCCTTGTCGGCCTTTTCCTGGGATCCTGCGGGGACGACGAAACTCCACACCACTCCCGTCGAAGCAGCAGGTTGATCCGTCGTGCGACCCGACAGGGCGAACACCACGGCGATGGCCACAGCAATCGGCACGAGGAAAGCCAAGGTGGCTGCCACGATCCGAATGGGACTCGCCACAGGAGCGTTCGAAACACCAGTCGTGTCGACAGTTGTCGTCTCACCACCTGCAACATCGTGTGCTGAGTCCATCGCCGTGTGATCTGTCATAAGTCTTCGAACCTCACTCGATCAGGGGGCTTCGTCGCGGACTTCGACGCTGACAGTGATCGATCCCGCGTTCGCGAAAGTCAAAGTGACATCGAAAGTCTGACCCACTTCGAGAGGTGCCGCAAGATCGAGAAGCATGATGTGATATCCGCCCGGCATCAACATGACCGTCTCTCCTGCGGGGAGAACGATCGAATCGACCTGCTGCATCGTCATCTCGCCGGACATGTCACCCGACGGCATGGTGTCACCGGACATGTCGCCCGACATGTCGCCCGACGTCATGGACTCTTCGCCTTCTTCGCCGGGCATTGCGTCACCCGACATATCGGCTGCGACCGTCTCGTGAACTTCGACAGTTGCCGCGATCGATGCGTCGACCGAAGCGCCGATCAGCTCGTCACCGGCTGCCGAGGTGATGTCCATGTAAACGGCACCCACGGTGACCGACATCGGGCTCGTACGAGCCCAAGCACCCGAGACGGTGATGTCGCCACCGGCCGGAGCTGCCGAATCCGATGAGGATTCGTCGTCTCCGCCGCACGATGCAACGACAAGTGCGCTTGCCGCAATGAGAGCAAGACCCTTGGCGGATCGCTTCAATCGATGTGTTCCTGACTTCGTCATTTTGTGTCCTTTTCTCTCAGTGCACCAGTTGGGGCACTTCTCCACTGCGTGCTGCCGCAGCGAGAACTCGTTCACACCCTGTCGAGCAGGATGCGGAAATCGTTGATCATGGTGTCCTTGTCGACTCCGAACGGCCACTCCAAGAGCACCACTCCGTTCTCGTCGACCACATAAGCCGTTGCGCTGTGACCGACTTCGATCTTTCCGGTTGCATCCGTCGTGATCGTCGAACTTGCAAGGAAAGCGGCCTCGGCTGCCTTCAATTCGTCAGTCGTTGACGGGTGCAACGCATGGAACTGGTCGGTGAAGCTGGACAGGTAGCCATTCATCACCTCGGGCGTATCTCGATCCGGATCGACCGTGACCATCGCCAGGTCGATTTTGTCCGCGCGGTCGCCGATTTCACGACTCGCTGCACGCACCAGCGCCAATGTCGTCGGACACAGGTCCGGGCAGTTGGTGTAGCCGAAGTACACGACGAGGAGACCGCCCGGTCGCGCCTTCATTTCGAACGAGCCATCATGTTCCGCGTACGAGCCCTCTGCGGTCACATCTGTCATTGCGACAGATCCCACTTCGAGCGGCTGTTCGCGGGTCATCCCCTTCAACGCAGCGTCACTGCCTCCACACGCCGACGTCACGGCCAACCCGACGACAACTGCGAAGGCCGGCAGACGGTGCAGGACACGTGTCATTCGAGAGCGCCGTTCAAGGGTCACCCCGCCATGATGCCCAAAAACCGTCGGCCGTCCTACGGACCAAAGTCACTGGCCGCCTGCCTCATCGGTCACAGAACGGTCACGAAACGGATGTCACCCGAATCGGGTTCAAGGCCCTCGCGCGGGACTTTGTGGCGAATCACTCAGCCGGGGTGACTGGTCAAGATTTCACAGAGATGTAAGATCTTCTTCATGCGCATTCGTCAGTCTCAAGCCCTCCTCCTTGCCGCTGTCATCGCCGGCGGAACTGCTCTTGCCGCCTGCGGAGGTGGCGGTGCATCGGAGTCCACTCTGGCCCCGGTGTCCGAAGCTCCGTCGTCCACGGCCGAAGCCACGACCACCACCGAGCCTGCTCCGGGCGTCCCGACTCTTCCTCCGGGAGCCCCACTTCCGACGCTCGTGCCGTTCACTTCGGCTGATGCGAAGAAGGCCGAACCAGAAGTTGTCGTCGGAAAGATCAGCATCCCGGCGATCGGTCTCACCGACATGGCGATGTACCTCGGCTACAGCGACCCGACCTACGACAAGGGTGTCGGCCTGTGGCCGGGTGCCCCCAAGCCCGGTGAAGCCGGCAACGTGGTTCTCGGCGGACACCGCACGAGCGGTCCTCGTCCGTTCCGCAACGTCGACCAGCTGAAGGCCGGCGACGAAGTCATCGTGACGACAGCCGACGGAACGTTCGTGTACGTCGTCGAGGGTGTCGCAACGTATACGAAGAAGGAAGCAGCGCCCATCGTGCTCGCTCAGACCTCTTCGGCAAAGATGACCTTGTTCGCTTGCCATCCGCCAGGAAAAGTCACGCACCGCATCGTCGTCTTCACGAACTACTCGCGTAAAGTCGCCGTCTGATTCGTCGGTCTTCGTTGAGAAGACGGCTCCCATATCTGATCCCAGGTCTCCTGGTAGCAGCGGCCATGCCCCCGTGGGGGTGGTGGCCGCTTGCTTTTGTCGGTTTGGCCGTCTTCAGCGCACTCGAATACCGAGCCCGCACATCATCTGATCGATTCGTTGCCGGGCTGTTGTTCGGGTGCGGCTGGTACTTGCCGGCGATGTCGTGGATGTGGTTTCTCACAGCCCCGGGGTACGTGATCGCTGCGATCTTGTTCGCATCGCTTCACGGAGTCGTGTCGGTTCTGACCGGTCACAATCGATTCGATTCCAGCCACGTTGTCGCTGCGCCTGCACTCCACACCCTCGCCGAGACCCTTCGACTGTCGTTTCCCTTCGGTGGGGTCCCATTGGCAACTCTCGGGATCTCCCAAGTGTCGGGTCCGTTCCGTTCAGTTGCCAGCCTCGGCGGAGTCGTCGCTCTGACCTGGGTGACCTGGCAGATCGCAGCTCTGTTGGCTCGACGATCACACCGGTTCGCTGGCGAACATGTCTGGCGGCGAGCTGCGTGGGCCGGAAGTGTTGCCATAGTTTTCGCTGCTCTCATCGTTCCCACGGGATCCGATACGGGTCGCGCACTTCGGGTCGTCGCCATCCAGGGTGGTGGGCCGCAGGGAACACGGGCGATCAACACCGACCCGCGCGATGTGGTGGTGCGACATCTCGAGGCCACCGAACTCGTCGACGCCCCCGCGGCCGAGACACCGATCGATCTCGTCGTGTGGCCGGAGAACGTGATCGACGTTGCGGATTTCGAGACGAGCCGCGAGTTCGACGAAGTTGTCGCTCAAGCCCGTCGTCTGAATGCGCCCATCTCCGTCGGCATCACAGAGGACGTCGACTCACGCAGTTTCACGAATGCCCAGGTGGTCGTGTCTCCAGACGGCACAATCACCGGTCGCTACGACAAGGTACGCCGCGTTCCCTTCGGCGAGTACATGCCATTGCGAGGCCTCCTTGCAGCGATCGGAGCCCCGGTTGACCTCGTTCCGAGAGATGCTCGGGCGGGAACCGAACCGGCGATCCTCGAGATTCCGACGAACGGTGAACCCGAGCGAGCTGCTGTTGCCATCTCGTGGGAAATCTTCTTCGCCGGGCGCGTCCGCGAAGGTGTCGAGCGCGATGCGGGGTTCATCATCAACCCCACGAACGGCTCCAGTTACACCTGGACCGTTCTGCAGTCCCAGCAGATCGCTTCGTCTCGACTGCGCGCTCTCGAGACTGGCCGCTGGGTCGTGCAGGTGTCTCCCACCGGTTTCAGTGCTTTCGTTTCGCCGTCCGGCCGTGTCATCGACCGCACGGGTGTGAGTGAGCAAGCGATTTTGGATGGGTTCGTCCCCATTCGCTCGGGACACACCGTGTACGCCACAGTTGGAGACGGCCCGTGGATCGGGCTCGTGTTCTTGGTGATTGCCGTCGCCGTGATCGTCGACATCAGACGTCGACGATCACCGTACACGGGCCGTCGTTGACGAGACCGACCCTCATGTCGGTGCGGAATCGACCAGTTGACGTTCGAGCCCCAAGGCGCTGAAGTTCCGATATCACGACTTCGATCAACGGCTCTGCTTTTTCGGGACGAGCTGCTGCGATCCAACTCGGGCGCCGACCGGTGTTCGTGTCGCCGTAGAGCGTGAACTGGCTGACGATCAAGATCTCCTTCGTGGTCTCGGCGACTGATTTGTTCATGACACCGTTCTCGTCGCTCATGACACGGAGGTTCCACACTTTGTCAGCCAATTTCTTGGCCTGCTGCTCGGTGTCGGAGTGCGTCACGCCGACGAGAACGAGAAGTCCCCGACCGATCTCGCCGCTTCGGGTCCAGGCACCATCGACATAAGCGTCGACCCAGGCTTGTTCGACACGTTGAACGAGGCCGCGCATGACGACAGTCTCTCAGGAGCGCTATCTACCTCGGCAACTTCGTCCCATCCGGGCGGTATGGTGAGGGCTCGCAACGTCGACGGGGCTGACAGGTTTCGACATGAGTTCCGGTGGCCGAGCGTGCGACCCGAGTTGCTCAGACTCGCTAAACGGGGCAAACACAAGAATTGCCAACAAGCAGTTCGCTCTCGCTGCCTGATTTTCAGGTTGTGAAGAGACATCGTGACCAGAAATGGCACACGGGGCCGATCCACCGCAGCCCGGCAACAGAAGCGGAGGATGGCGGCGGGAAAGACCGCTGACAGCCGGAAAGACTGCTGGCAGCATGGAAAGACGTGACGCGACCCGGTAACGGGTAGCCGACCCGCCGGTGAGATTGCGTCAGTCTCGAAGTCGGGAATGGTCGTAGCACGAACGCTCATCGCCTGATGGACGGGGGTTCGATTCCCCCCAGCTCCACTGTTTGCGGAGGTGACCCTCGAGGTCCGAGGGGGTATCTGATCGGATACCCTGCGAGTCATGGAAACGAACCTTCTCGAATGGGCTCGAATCGAAGCTGGTCTCAGCCAGGATGAACTCGCCGAACGAGCGGGAACCTCCCGCACCACGATCTCGGCCTATGAACATGGCCGCAAGTCTCCGACCTTGGCGACTGCAACACGACTTCTGTCGAGCGCCGGGTACGAACTGGCCGTCGAGCCGCGCATCACATTTACCGAGGTACGGGTGCGCCAGGGGCGACCGGTGTTCGTGCCCAACCGATTGTGGCGACTGTCGATCAAAGAAGCTTTCGCCAGCGTGACTCTTCCCCTCGGATTGAACTGGTCCAGACCAGGTGCTGTCTTTGCACTGTCCGACCGCCGGGAACGAGCTCGCTGTTATGAGATCGTTTTTCGAGAAGGTGCGCCCGACGATCTCCGCCGTTACATCGATGGCGCACTCCTCATCGACGCCTGGCCCGACATGGTGCTGCCTCGGGAACTTCGAGCAGCCTGGCAACCACTCATTGACGACGTGATGTCATGAGTGGTTTGTCCCAGTTTCAAGTCAACGTTGCGCGGTGCTTCTTCGACCTTCCTGCGTCTGACGGGTTTCTCCTTGCGGGAGGCGGTGCTCTTCTTGCGTCCGGTCTGACAACCAGACCCACACGGGATCTCGACTTCTTCGGGGCACCGACGGTTGCCGATGTGGCAAGAGCCTGCGAACAGTTCGAGGCAGCCCTCACTGAGGCGGGCTGGTCATCATCTCGTTTGCGATCGTCGGACTCATTCGTACGTCTACACGTTGTCGGACCCGAGGAACTCATCGTGGAGATTGCGATCGATTCAGCAGCACGATGGACCCCTGTGGTGTCGATCGTGGGGCCGACGTTCGATCCCCAGGAACTTGCAGGGCGAAAACTCGTGGCGCTGTTCAGCCGTGCAGAGGCTCGCGACTTCGCGGACGTGTATGCCCTTGCTCAGCAGTTCGACAAAGCCGAACTTCTCGAGTGGGCACAAGAGATCGACGCAGGGTTCGACCTTGGCGTTCTACGGGACATGTTTGGCACGTTGCACCGTTTCACCGACGATGAGATACCCATCGATCCGTCGCACGTTGCCAGCGTACGAGCATTCTTCGAATGCTGGTCAGACGACCTGCCGGCTTCAAGGACTGAGTAGCTGCTCTCCATCGTCGCTGCAAGACAACGTGTAGTAGTTGCGGTTCATTGGCGTAACGCGATGGCGTCACACACATCCGAACACCCCTCTTGTCTAGGGAATCTCCCGGTTCTCGATTCCCCCCAGCTGCTGTTGAATTGGAGGCAGCGCGTTCGGTAGTGCGAGTTTTCAACCGATCTCAACAGTGCGCCACGTGATGCTCTCACTGTCCAGGATCTCGGGAAGGACGCCCTTGCTCGCCTCCACTGACAGCAGGACTGTTGCATCGAGCACCAATCCTGCCGCTACAGCTTCGAGGTTCAAGAGGTTGAGGCGCGGATGGCGTTCGGACAGTTCGGCCATCACGGGGACTGTCGCGGGCGCTTCCGGCAGACCGATGGTGTCGGGTAGTGACAGCAAACTCCGGATCGCCGACGCTTGACGGTGCTCGTCGAGACCGAGAAACGGGCCAGAGAGATGTCCCCCGGCTCCGGCAACCGCAGCACGGCAAGCGCGATAGAACCAATACGCGGTGGTGTGAACGTTGCCCCTCATCTTCACTCCGACGAGGATCTCCTCGATCAAGAGTCGGTCATCGAGAATGATGTTCGAGACGGTGGCTGGCGAGTGCCGGCCTTGGCGTCTCCCTCACACCCAGTTCGTACGGTTCGACCGATGAGGGAATCTGCTGGGGCGACCATGATGTTGGCTGGAGTCGTCATTGGCGGCCTCAATTATCTTTTGACGGCCTTCGTCTTCTTCTCGCGCGGCGACACGGTGTTGGGATTCATCCAACTCGTCGTCATTCCCGCCGAACTCGTTCTTCCGTGGGTGGCCCACCCGATCCTCGGCATGATCAGCCTCGCAAGTCTCGGCCTGATGATCGCCGGGTCGAGCATGACCGACGACTGAATCCTTGACCTCGCTCTCGTGCATCGTGGGTGATGACTCGACGGATCCCTTCGGCTGAAGTCGACTCATGGTCGAACAGCTGACGTTGGGTCTGTTGGCGCAATTCGTCTGCGCCAACAGACCCAAGTCGAGCAAAGGTCGTCGTTAGAGAGTGTCCGGAAGGCCTTCTGCCACAGCTTCTTGGTACGGGTCGAGGCTGAAGTCGAAGAAGGGACCACGCGAATCATCGTCCCCGCCGCACCCAGTAAACACCCAGTTGACGACGGTGAGCGCGTCGTCGCAGCTGAGGTCGCTCAGGATGCCACTTCCCGGTGTCTGACCAGCGGGATTGAAACTCTGGCCCTTCTGGGTCACGGTAGCAACTGTGTCGATAACGGTGCTTTCTTCATCCGACAATCCTGATCCTTGAAAGACCACGATTCGGCGGGTTTCCCCTGCGGGAATATCGACGCGGTAGCCGAAGACCAGTTGTGACGTACTGATCGAGACCGATTCAACCGCCTGAAGATTCCGCAATGTTCCGTCACAAACGGCAATCGTCGCAGGCGACAAAGGAGAGCCCGGGCCGTCAGGAGCGTGAAAAGAAGGTGGATAGCTGTAATCGCCGACAGCAGGATCATCGTCGCCCATCACGAACCAACCTCCGCTAGACCGCCAAGTACCTCCATCGACGTAGTAGATACGCGAAGAATCGGGAGGAGAGCTTTCGATCGTCACCGGCACATCTGCCGCATCAGTGGTTCCGGTGTTGGTGATGGTGACCATGGTCCGAACGATGTTGTCACTGGTGATTCGATAGCTCACCGACACAGCCAGGTCACCGACAGATTCAGGTGTCGTGACGGGGTACGTTGCCAATGCATCGGCACCCACAGTTGTCAGATCGAACGCTGTCGCACCAACACCGATATACGTGCCATCAACCTGGACAGAGCCACCATTGTCGAACGAGTAGTTGTCTCCATCTCGGAAACTGAACCCTTCGGGTCCGCATGTTCCGCCGTACTCTTCTCGAACTTCGAACACCGAATTCGGGTCTTGCCACGGAGATAACAGGGGCGTCGACTCTGCACTCGCAGGTATCCCTCCCGTGAATCCCGCAGCGGTCCCCATGATCGCTATGCCGGCAACAACTTTCTTCAACATGATGATTCCTCCACACCAACGCTGATCCCGTGATCAGCAGTCGTCCGACCGTAGGTTTGGAGGAGACGTGCGGGCGAGCGAATCTCGGGCAGTTCTCAGCTTCGCCCGTCTAGGTAACTCTGGGAAAACCCTCCGCCCGATCGGTCAGTTGCCTGTCGAAAAGTGCTCGATCAGGCAGACCTGACACCGGCGCCCCCGAACATCGCGCGATGGTCGGCACGCATCAAAAGGCAATTTGGTGGGTCAAATTGCTAGGTGTACATTACATGTTGTTTTATACATGTTTCTATAACCAATTTTAGAAGTAACAGCAAGAGGAGCCGCACGTGCAAGCCGATGTCCTGAAAAATCTCACGGATCCCGCGATCTTGTTCTTCGTCGTGGGTGTGTTCATCGGCATGGTGCGATCGAATCTCGAGATCCCTGCGCAGGTTGCGAAGTTCCTATCGCTATATCTCCTGATGACGTTGGGGTTCAAGGGTGGCCAAGCCCTCAACGACGCCGGCCTTGGTGGCGATGGACTCAAAGTGGTCGGGGCTGCTCTCCTCCTTGCTTTCACAATGCCAGCGATTCTCTTTCCAGTGCTTCGACGACGGGTGAACCAATTCGATGCCGCAGCGATCGCGGCCACCTACGGTTCGGTGAGCGCCGTCACATTCGTCACCGCATCCCAATTCCTCGTCACTCGCGGGGACGAAGCGGGTGGATATCTGACCGTTGCGCTCGTCGTGATGGAGTCACCAGCCATCATCATGGCTGTCCTCTTGGCGACCTGGGTTCGAAGTCGTCAGACGGAGGAATCGATACCGCAACCTGCCGGCACGACCGCAACATCAACCGACACAACCACTCGTGTGTCTGCCGAACTGCTCGATGGCGACAGAAGCAGCGACCTCGCAACTGCAAACGATCGAAATGTGCCACACGTTGCCCCTCTTTCGATCAAAGAGGTTCTGCACGAAGCGTTTACGGATGGAGCACATCTCCTTCTCATCGGTTCGATGATCGTCGGAGCTGTGAGCGGGTCATCCGGAGGAGAGCTGATGAGACCCTTCGTCTCCGATCTCTTCAAAGGTTTCCTCGCCTTCTTTCTTCTCGAGATGGGCCTCTTGGTCGCGCGTCAACTCCGGGAGGTGCGTGATGTCGGACCGTTCCTCATCGGATTCGGACTCGTGACCCCATTTGTCGGGGCATCATCAGCATTGGGTCTCAGCGTGCTCTTGGATCTGAAGGTTGGCGATGCAACTTTGCTCGCAACACTGGCAGCAAGCGGAAGTTACATCGTGGTCCCTGCAGTGATTCGCTACGCAATTCCCGAAGCACGGCCGAGCCGCTACTTCACGATGGCACTCGCAGTGACCTTTCCCTTCAACATCATCATCGGTATACCTCTGTATTACGAGGTTGCGAAAGTGGTGCTCGGCTGAAGATCTCGCCTGCTCACGTCCCAACCGAGATCGGCATCGGCACTCGATCGAGAATCGAACCGAGCGAATCGAGGGTGTGAGCATCGATCACCTCGTATTTTTCAAGACGGCGGAGCAGATCCTCGACGTGATGATCCGAGAGCATCGCTGACACATTGCGAGGTCGAAACTCACATCTCACCAACACGTCGGGACTTCCGAGCACGGAGTCATGAAATGGGTAGACCTGATGGCCCGTGATCATCGCTCGCGCAAGGTGTAGCGGGCCTTGATTCACATCGGCACTCATTCGACGACAGAAGCGAAGAGCGTCCGACTCGGTACACAGAACAGTCATCACCAGTCCGCGTGCTGCACTCATCACTGCCCCTGACCTTTCGAAAATCCGGGCTCACCATCGAATGTGAACAATCCTTCGGTCTTGATGAATGGATGTCCCGCAAGCGCCACCCGATTCAAGAGCCGAATCACCTGCTCGACTGTCACCGCACCTGCCGCTCCGAGGAATCGACATCGAAAAGCGTCGACACACAAGGTCTCAGGTATCCCGTCCGGATACACCTTTTGACCGCGATTGGACAGCATGTCGAGTCGGAAGTCCGGCCCTGTCAATCCTTCGAGGATCTTTCCGAGCTCTTGCGGCGAGCGATCCGGCTCGTCGACGAACACATCGACTCCGATCTGTTGCTTGACCTGTGGAGGTCGCGAGTGAACCTCGACCTTGATCGACGGAGCATCCGCGTATTTCACCGGCACCAGAACCTCTGGCGCACGCTCCAGACGCTCGATCACAGCGTCTGCGAATCCAGATGTTCCGACCTGAGCCGTGCTTGCACCGGAGTCGAAAATGTCATACGTGTGTATGCCGTCTTCGATGGTTCGCAGCCAGGCGTTGTGCATCCTCGTGGCGACGTCGCCCTGTCCGATGTGGACCATCATCTGCACCGCTGCGAGCATCAAACCCGAAGGATTGGCGACATCCTGCCCCGCACGACGTGGGGCCGAACCGTGAATCGCTTCGAACATTGCACTCGAGGGACCGATGTTTGCGCTCCCGGCGAGCCCCACCGAGCCGGCGATCTCTGCTGCGACGTCGGAGAGAATGTCCCCGTAGAGATTCGGGAGAAGAAGGACGTCGAATTGCTTGGGTTTGTCTGCCAGCTTCGCAGCACCGATGTCGACGATCCAATGCTCGAACTCGATCTCGGGATATTCACGCGCCACTTCTTCGGCGACCGAGTGAAAGAGGCCGTCGGTCATCTTCATGATGTTGTCCTTGGTGAAGGCGGTGACCTTGCGTCGGTTGTAGGCGCGGGCATACTCGAACGCATAACGGGCGATCCGCTCGCATCCCGGGCGGGTGATCAGTTTCAAGCACTGCACGACGTCCTGGCTTTGACGGTGCTCGATACCCGCATACAGGTCTTCTTCATTCTCACGAATGATGACCACGTCCATCCCCGGGTGTTTCGTCGCGACGAACGGGGCATAGGCTGGACACGGCCTGACGTTCGCATACAAGCCCAACGTTTTTCGGACGGTCACGTTCAGACTCTTGAATCCTCCGCCTTGGGGTGTCGTGATCGGAGCTTTCAGGAACACGCCTGTTCGGCGAAGCGATGCCAGCGCCTCGGGCTCGATGCCTGCTGAGTTCCCCCGCCGATACACCGCTTCTCCGATCTCGATCTCCTCGATATCGATTCGCGCTCCGGCGGCATCGAGCACTCTCAGAGTGGCATCCATGATCTCCGGGCCGATTCCATCTCCCCGAGCGTCAGTGATCGGCGTAGAAGGAAGACTCATGTCGAACTCCTTTCAATAG
>QXGG01161369.1_pt1 | contig 28617 bp, 33 predicted proteins | sample 1982491 | NCBI WGS metagenome assembly QXGG01 (sample SAMN09924614, study PRJNA488089) | Wastewater metagenome, whole genome shotgun sequencing project. | isolation source: South African research farm wastewater | place: South Africa: Irene, Agricultural Research Council, Animal Production... | reverse complement strand
GGCAAGGCCGTGGCCGCGCTTGCAGCGTGGCGCGCGGTGCGCGCACGGATCGCGCGGCCGACCGAGCCCGCGCTCTTCGTCACCCGCAGCGGCGGCCGCCTGAGCGCGGGCGGCATCGCCAGCCGGCTCGGGCACCGTGCCCGCGCGCTCGGCCTGGGCGTGCATGTCCATCCGCACATGCTGCGCCACAGCTTCGCGAGCCATCTGCTGCAGTCCAGCGGCGATCTGCGTGCGGTGCAGGAACTGCTCGGCCATGCCAGCATCCGCAGCACGCAGATCTACACCCACCTCGACTTCCAGCATCTTGCGAAGGTGTATGACGCGGCGCACCCGCGCGCGCGCGCGCGCAAATAGACCACGATGTACGATTTGGCTCCCCATCTTGGGGATCCTTGTTGCGAGAATTTTCACGGCCTCCGCTATGCTGGCGTCTTCGCGGTAAACACTAATAATCCCAATAATGTCGCTAGTTCGCAGATCTGCTCAAGACGGGTGAGGCACGAGTGAAATCGCATGTCCCCAACAGGTCCATCATCCCCGAAGCCGAGTGCGTCGACCGCAAACCCGCCTGCGCGGCCTTCAGCCCGGCGCGTCCTCAGGTCGGTCGCACTCCTGCTCGCCCGTCACGAAATGCGCAGCCTGCGGCGCTGGTTCGACGATTTCGATCGCGACATCCTGCTGCCCATCCTGCTCGGTGAAATCGCCCTGCACAACGTCGGCGCGCTGCAAAACGGCGTGGCCCAGCGTGTCGGTACCCGCCCGGCGAAGCGCATCCCGGCGAGCAGCGAGCCGCCTGCTGACGCGATCGAGGGGCTCAAGCCCTGCAACGCCTATTCGATCGCAGCGGCCACCGGCCTGCCCCGCGAGACGGTCCGGCGCAAGATCGTGCGTCTGACCGAGCTCGGCTGGATTCATCGGCGCGAGAACGGTCATCTCTTCATTACCGCGGCGGCGCTGGAGAAGTTCGGCGCGATGCTCACCTCACGTGCGCTGGGCGAACTGCTCGAGACTGCCGATCACGCGCGTCGGCTGCTGGGCGACACCCAGGGCTGAGTGGGAGCGGAGGGCGCGCGTCCGGGGCGTCTTGCTCAGGCGCCGAACAGATCGCCCGCGCGCGGCGGCGCGAGTCCGAAGTGCTGCCAGATCGAGTGCGTCGCCATGCGTCCGCGTGGCGTGCGCTGCAGGTAACCCTGCTGGATCAGGTAGGGCTCGATCACGTCCTCGATGGTGTCGGTGGATTCACCGATCGCCGCCGCGATGTTGTCGAGGCCGACCGGCCCGCCGCCAAATTTTTCCAACATTGCCGACAGCAGCTTGCGGTCCATCAGGTCGAGACCGAGCGTGTCCACGTCCAGCATCTTGAGTGCGGCATCGGCCACCGCAGCGGTGATGTGGCCGCCGGCCCTGACCTCGGCATAGTCGCGCACCCGGCGCAGCAGGCGGTTGGCGATGCGCGGGGTGCCGCGCGCGCGGCGGGCGATCTCGAGTGCGCCGCTGTCGTCGATCTCGACGTTCAGCAGGCGCGCCGAGCGGCTGACGATGAAGGCGAGCTCCTCGGGCGTGTAGAACTCGAGCCGCGAAACGATGCCGAAGCGGTCGCGCAGCGGGTTGGTGAGCATGCCGGCGCGGGTGGTGGCGCCGACCAGCGTGAAGGGCGGCAGGTCGAGCTTGACCGAGCGCGCTGCCGGGCCCTCGCCGATCATGATGTCGATCTGGAAGTCTTCGAGCGCGGGGTAGAGGATCTCCTCGACCACCGGCGACAGGCGGTGGATCTCGTCGATGAACAGCACGTCGTGCGGCTCGAGGTTGGTCAGCAGCGCGGCCAGATCGCCGGCGCGCTCGAGCACCGGGCCGGAGGTCTGGCGCATGTTCACCCCCATCTCGGCGGCGACGATGTGGGCGAGCGTGGTCTTGCCCAGCCCGGGCGGGCCGAACAGCAGCACGTGGTCGAGCGCCTCGCTGCGCTTGCGCGCGGCCTCGATGAAGATCTCGAGTTGCTCGCGGATCTTGGCCTGGCCGACGTATTCGGAAAGGCGCTTGGGGCGCAGTGCGCGTTCGATCGCGTCTTCCTGGCGGTCGACGGGCTGGGCGGATATCAGGCGCTCGGGCGTGCCCGCGCGCAGCTTGTCGGTTTCGATCATGGCGGCAGCCTATCCCCTGGTGACCCTGTTATCAGCCTTTTGACAGTGACTTCAGCGCCTGGCGGATGCCGTCGGACACCCCGATGTCCTCGCCCAGCCCCTTCATCGCCGACTGCGCCTCGCGCTCGTTGTAGCCCAGCGCCAGCAGCGCGTTGAGGATGTCGCTGCGTGCATCCGGTGGCGTGCCGGCTGCGGCGGCGAGCCGGATGCCCGCCATGCTGGGCAGCCCCTTGCCGAGCTTGTCGCGTAGCTCCAGCAGCAGGCGCTCGGCGGTCTTCTTGCCGATGCCGGGAATCTTCACCAGCCGGCCGCTCTCCTGCAGCGCGACCGCCTGCGCCAGATCGCTGACCGACAGCCCGGACAGCACCGCGAGCGCCATGCGCGCGCCGATGCCCGAGACCTTGAGCAGCTGACGGAAGGTGGCGCGTTCCTCGTCGGTGGCGAAGCCGAACAGGAAGTGGCCGTCCTCGCGCACCACATGGTGAATGTGCAGGCTCAGCGCGCCCCCGGTGGCGGGCAGGTTGTAGAAGGTGCTCATCGGCACATCGATCTCGTAGCCGACGCCATGCACATCGACGAGGATCTGCGGCGGGTTCTTTTCCAGCAGGGTGCCGGTGATGCGTCCGATCATGGGAGGGCTTCGGTGGAGGGGCTGTGGGGAAACGCCAGCGCGGGCGTGGAGCCAAGTCTATCAGGGCTGGCGCAGGCTGCCGCAGCGAAGGTGGTATTTCATACAGGCTGCGGCGCGAAACTGCGGGTGTGGGCCGCCCGCGGCGCGGGTCTCGCGCTAGAATCCCGCGCCTAAGCAGGTCGGTATCCATGCCGGCGCTGGCCCGGGTGGTGCCGTTTCCGGCAAACCATCACCAACGAGGAGACCCCGAATGAAGTCGATCAAGAAGCTCGCCGTCGCGCTGGCGCTGTGCAGCGCCGCTACCACTCACGCTGCCGACATCAAGGTCGGCATCGCGCTCGACATCTCCGGTCCGTTCTCGGCGCTCGGCGCCGAGGCGCGCGACGGCTTCGATCTGGCAATCGAGACCCTCGGCAGCAAGCTCGGCGGCCAGCCGGCGGAATTCATCCGGACCGACTTCGGCGGCAACCCCGAGCAGGCCAACCAGCTCGTCGCCCGCTACCTGCAACGCGACAAGATCGATTTCTTCACCGGCCCGATCGGCTCCAACGCCGCGCTCGCGGTCGGTCCGGCGCTGTTCGCCGCCAAGGTGCCCTACCTGTCGGCCAACCCGGGCCCGAGCGCCTATGCCGGCGAAAAATGCAGCCCGTACTTCTTCGCCCAGTACCAAAACGACACTTACGACGAGGCCGCCGGCAAGGTCGCCAACGAGAAGGGCTACCAGAACGTGGTGCTGATCGCGCCCAACTACCCGGCGGGCAAGGACCACCTCAACGGCTTCAAGCGCCTGTACAAGGGCGCGGTCAAGGACGAGATCTACACCAAGCTCGGCCAGATCGACTACGCCGCCGAGATCGCGCAGATCCGCGCTGCGAAGCCGGACGCGGTGTTCTTCTTCCTGCCCGGCGCAATGGGCATCAACTTCGTCAAGCAGTTCGTCGGCGGCGGCCTCAAGGACCTGCCGCTGATCGCCCCCGGCTTTTCGGCTGACGAGGACGTGATTCAGGCGGTGGGCGAGCCGATGCTCGGCGTGCTCAACACCGCCCACTGGACGCATGACCTGCAGGTGCCTGCCAACGCCGAGTTCGTCGCCGCCTTCCGCCAGAAGTACAACGGGCGCTATCCGTCCGTGTACGCGGCCATGGCCTACGACACGCTGATGGCGATGGACGCCGCGGTGCGCGACGTCGGCGGCAAGGTCGAGGACCGCGAGGCGGTGTTGAAGGCGCTGAAGAACCCGAGCTTCAAGTCGGTGCGTGGCGCGTTCAGGTACGGGGCAAACAACTTCCCGGTGCAGAACTACTACCTGCGCCAAGTCGGCAAGGACGCCGAAGGCCGCCTGACCAACAAGCTGGTAGGCACCACGCTCGAGCAGCACCAGGACGCGTATGTGGGCGCGTGCAAGATGTAAAACGGCGCTTGCGGTGACGGTGTAGGCGCGGCGGCAGCCGCGAACCTGCCGATGATCGCGGCGACTGCCACTCCTACGCGCAAGCGCTGTGCGCTGCCCCTGAATTCGATTTGATGGATACCATTTTTGTTTTCGAGCAGCTGCTCAACGGCCTGGGCTACGGCCTGATGCTGTTCCTGATCGCGGCCGGGCTCACGCTCGTGTTCGGCATCATGGACACCATGAACCTCGCCCACGGCTCGCTCTACATGGCCGGCGCCTATGTGGCGGCGCGGGTGCATGAGGCGAGCGGCGCGTTTGCGCTCGCGGTGGCGGTCGCGGTCGGGGTCACGGTGGCGGTCGCGGTGGTGCTGGAGTTCGTCATCATCCGCCGCCTGTACCGGCGCGACCACCTGGTCCAGGTGCTGGCGACCTTCGGCATCATCCTGGTCGCCGACGATGCGGTGAAGGCGATCTGGGGTGCGGCGCCGCTGCTGGCGTCGACGCCGGCAGCGTTCGCCGGCCCGGTGCAGCTCTTCGAGGGCCTGCCTTATCCGGCCTACCGCCTGCTGCTGATCGGCGCCGGGCTGACGGTGGCGCTCGGGCTCTACCTGCTGGTCAACACCACCCGCATCGGCATGCTGGTGCGTGCCGGGGCGTCGAACCGCCAGATGGCCGAATTCATGGGCGTACGCGTGGGCGCGGTGTTCGCCTTCGTGTTCGCGCTCGGTGCCGGGCTGGCGGCGCTGGCGGGTGCGCTGATGGCGCCGATCAGCTCGGTGCAGATCGGCATGGGCGAGGCGATCCTGATCCCGGCGCTGGTGGTGATCGTGATCGGCGGCATCGGCTCGGTGCGCGGGGCCTTCGTCGCCGCGCTGCTGGTGGGCCTGGTCGATACCGCCGGCCGCGCCTTCCTGCCGCCGGCGCTGCGTGCGGTGCTGCCGCCCGCGGTCGCGGCCGACCTCGGCCCGGCGCTCGCCGGCATCGCGATGTACGTGCTGATGGCCGCGGTGCTGGCGCTCAAACCGGCGGGGCTGTTCCCCGCGCGCGGTTGAGGACGGGTATGCGCGATCATTTCCCGGGCCTGGCGCGCCGTCTGCCGTGGCTGGTGCTGGCGCTGCTGGCGGCGTTTCCGCTCCTCGCGCCGGCGCTCGGGCTGGAGTACTACATCGGTTTCGTGCGCCGGGTGCTGATCATTGCGATCGCGGCGACCAGCCTGAACTTCATCCTCGGCTACGGCGGCATGGCGGCGCTCGGGCATGCCGGCTTCATCGGCGTCGGGGCCTACACCGTGGTGGCGCTGGTCGAGGCCGGGTATTCGTCGGCCTGGCTGGCCTGGGGCAGTGCGGCGGTGGTCGCCGGTGTGGCCGCGGCGGCGATCGGCGCGGTGTCGCTGCGCACGCGCGGGGTCTACTTCATCATGATCACGCTCGCCTTCGCGCAGATGCTCTACTACCTGGCCGTGTCGCTGCGCACCTGGGGCGGTGACGACGGCTATGGCCTCTATACGCCGCTGGCGCTGGGCACGTGGCTCGAGGGTGCCCATCCGCAGGTCTTCTACTGGGTGGTGCTGGCGATCGCGGCAGGGGTGTTCGCGCTCTTCAGCCAGGTGGCGCATTCGCGCTACGGTCACGCGCTGCGCGGCATCCGCGACAACGAGACGCGCATGGTCGCGCTCGGCTACCCGGTGTATCGGCTCAAGCTCGCGGGCTTTGCCGCTGCCGGTGCGCTCGCCGGTCTCGCCGGTGGGCTGCTCGCCAGCCACAACGCCTTCGTCAGTCCGGCGACCATGCACTGGACGCAGTCGGCGCTATTGCTGGTGATGGTGATGCTCGGCGGCGCCGGCCGGCGCTGGGGCGCGGCGCTGGGGGTGGCGCTGTGGCTGACCCTGGAAGAGGTGCTGAAAATGCACACCGATTACTGGCACTGGCCGCTGGGCGTGTTGCTGCTGCTGGTGGTGTTCCATGCGCCGCAGGGCGTGGCCGCGCTGTTCGAGCGTCGCGCTGGCAAGGAGGCGGCGCGATGAGCCTGTTCAGGGCCGAGGGCCTGGTCAAGCGCTTTGGCGGCCTGCTTGCCACCGACCATGTCGAGCTCGCGGTCGAGGCGGGCGAGATCCACGCGCTGATCGGGCCCAATGGCGCGGGTAAAACCACGCTGGTCAATCTGATCTCCGGCCTGCTGCCGGCCGACGGCGGGCGCATCGTGCTCGACGGCACCGATCTGACCCGGCTCGCGCCGCACCAGCGCAGCCGCCACGGCCTGGCGCGCTGCTTCCAGATCACCAGCGTGTTTCGCAACGACTCGGTGCGCGACAACCTGATGCTGGCGGTGCAGGCGCATGCCGGCTCGAGCTTCCGGTGCCTGGCGCGGCGCGATGCCGAGCAGGCGCTGCAGCAGCGCGCCGAGGCGCTGGCGCAGCGCGTGGGCCTGACCGAGCTGCTCGAGCGCAACGCCGGCACCCTGGCACATGGGCTGCAGAAGCGGCTCGACGTGGCGCTCGCGCTGGCCTCGCAACCCAAGCTGCTGCTGCTCGACGAGCCGATGGCGGGCATGGGGCCGGAGGACTCGCAGCAGATGGTGGCGCTGATCCGCAGCCTCGCCCGCGAGACCGCGATCCTGCTGATCGAGCACGACATGGATGCGGTGTTCCAGCTCGCCGACCGCATCTCGGTACTGGTGTACGGCAAGGTGCTGACCTGCGGCGACGCCGCGCACGTGAAGGGCCACCCCGAGGTGCAGTCGGTGTATCTGGGCACGGAGGCAGCGCCATGCCGCTGACCAGCCCGCCCCCGTTGCTGAGTTGCCGCGGGCTGGAGGCGGGCTATGGCGCCAGCCAGGTGCTGTTCGGGCTGGATTTCGACATCCGCGCGGGCGAGGTGGTGGCGCTGCTCGGGCGCAATGGCATGGGCAAGAGCACCACGCTCAAGACCCTGATCGGTGGTCTGCGCGCGCAGCGCGGCGAGATTCACTTCGACGGCCACCCCATCCACGCCGCGCGCGCCGATTTCATCGCCCGCCTCGGTGTGGCGATCGTGCCCGAAGGCCGGCAGTGCTTTCCCAATCTCACCGTGCGCGAGCATCTGGTGGCCTTTGCCGACACCCGCAATGGTGCGGCCCAGCCGTGGACGCTGGCGCGCCTGTACGCGCTGTTCCCGCGCCTGGCCGAGCGCGCCGGGCACATGGGCAACCAGCTCTCGGGCGGCGAGCAGCAGATGTTGGCGATCGCACGCGCGCTGTCCACCAACCCCCGGCTGCTGATTCTGGACGAGGCCACCGAAGGCCTGGCGCCGGTGATCCGCGACGAGATCTGGCGCTGCCTGGCCTTGCTCAAGGCCCAGGGCCAGACCACGCTGATCGTGGATAAATACGTCGAGAAGCTGCTGCCGCTGGCTGACCGCAACCTGATCCTGGAGCGCGGGCGCATCGCCTGGCAGGGGCGCTCGGATGAGCTCGACGCCCGGCGCGCGCTTTGGACGCGTTACCTCGGCGTGTAGGCGATCACCCTCGCGCTCACAGCAGCACGATGTCGTACTGTTCCTGGGTGTAGCTCGCTTCGGCGTGCAGCGACACCTTCTTGTCGATGAAGTCCGACAGCATCGCCAGCGACTGGCTCTCCTCGTCAAGGAAGAGGTCGATCACATCGGGTGAGGCGAGCACGCGGAACTCCCTGGCGTTGAACTGGCGCGCCTCGCGCAGCAGTTCGCGCAGGATCTCGTAGGCCACCGTACGCGCAGTCTTGACCTCGCCGCGCCCGCTGCAGGTGGGGCAGGGTTCGCAAAGCAGGTGGGCGAGCGACTCGCGGGTGCGCTTCCTCGTCATCTCGACCAGGCCGAGCGCGGTGAAGCCGTTGATGCTCATCTTGGTGTGATCGCGCGCCAGGGCCTTGCGGAACTCCTCGAGCACCATCTCCCGATGCTCGACGTTTTCCATGTCGATGAAGTCGATGATGATGATTCCGCCCAGGTTGCGCAGGCGCAGCTGGCGCGCGATGGCCTGGCTGGCCTCGAGGTTGGTCTTGAAGATGGTGTCGTCGAAATTGCGCGCGCCGACGAAGCCGCCGGTGTTCACATCGACGGTGGTCATCGCCTCGGTCTGATCGATGATCAGGTAACCACCGGATTTCAGCTCCACCCGGCGTGCGAGCGCCTTCTGGATCTCTTCCTCGACGTTGTAGAGCTCGAACAAGGGCCGCTCGCCGCTGTAGTGCTCGAGCAGCGGCATCACCTTGGGCGTGTATTCGGCGGCAAAGGTGCTGAGCTTCTGGAAGTTTTCCCGCGAGTCGACGCGGATGCGCGAGGTCTCGTCGGTGACCAGGTCGCGCAGCGTGCGCTGGCCCAGGCTCAGGTCTTCGTGCAGGACCCTGGGCGGGAACAGGCCCACCGTGGAGGTGGAGATCTCGTTCCACAGCTTGCGCAGGTAGGCGATGTCGGCGGCGAGCTCGGCGTCGGAGGCGGACTCGGCCATCGTGCGCACGATGAACCCGCCCGGCTCGTCCTCGGGCACCAGCGCGGTGACCCGACTGCGCAGCGCCTCGCGCTCGGTCTCGTCCTCGATGCGCTGCGAGATGCCGATGTGCTTTTCCTGCGGCAGATACACGAGCAGGCGGCCGGCGAGGCTGATCTGCGTCGACAGGCGCGCGCCCTTGGTACCGATTGGGTCCTTCAACACCTGCACCATCAGGTTCTGGCCCTCGGCGAGGATGCGCTCGATCGGGCGTGCGGCCTCGCCGTGCGGGCGGTCGCTCCAGATGTCGGCCACGTGCAGGAAGGCGGTACGCTCGAGACCGATGTCGATGAAGGCCGACTGCATGCCGGGCAGCACGCGCACCACCTTGCCCAGATAGATGTTGCCGACGATGCCGCGGCTGGCGGTGCGCTCGACGTGCAGTTCCTGCACCACGCCCTGTTCGAGGAGGGCGACGCGGGTTTCCTGCGGCGTGAAGTTGATCAGGAATTCGATGCTCATGGGGGGGTGGCGCTCACAGCGGGTAACCGAAGATTTCGAGCAGCGCTGCGGTATCGAACAACGGCAGCCCCATGATCCCGGAGTAGCTGCCACGGATCTCCTCGATGAAGATCGCCGCGTGGCCCTGGATGCCGTAGGCGCCCGCCTTGTCCATCGGTTCGCCGCTGGCGACGTAGCGCCGGATCTCGTGCGCCGACAGCGCGCGAAAGCGCACCTCGCTCACCGACAGCCGGCTGCGCGTACGCTCGCCGTCGCTCATCGCGACCGCCGTCAGCACCCGGTGCTGGCGTCCCGACAGGCGCTGGAGGATGGCCCGCGCGTCGGCGGCGTCACGCGGCTTGCCGATGATCTCGCCGTCGAGTTCGAGTGTGGTGTCAGCCGCCAGCACCGGCCACACGGGTATCTTGCGCCATCGTATGCGGCGCGTGCCGGCCTCGGCCTTGGCGAGTGCAAGACGTTCGACGTAGTGTTCGACCGCTTCGCCGTCGATCGGCGTCTCGTCCACGTCGGCGTCCTCACCGCGCTCGCCTGCGCGGAAGGTGAGCACCTCGAAGTTCACCCCGATCTGGTGCAGCAGGTGGCGGCGGCGCGGGCTCTTGGAAGCGAGGTAGATGCGTGGTGTGAGGTGCATGGGAGGCGGTGGGCGAGGCGCTGGCGCACCGATGCGCACGGGCGCAGGGGGCGATGGTCAGCCACGGATTCTAATGGGTTTCGCGCATGGCCGCCTGCGTCCGCGCGAGCACGGGCGTTCGTCGGCGCGGGTTCACTCGCGGTGGTAGGGGTGGTTCTTCAGGACGGTCCACGCGCGGTACAGTGCTTCGGCCAGCAGCGGGCGCACCAGGGCGTGGGGCAGGGTGAGGCTGGAGAGCCGGATCGCCTCCTGTGCCGAGGCCTTGAACTCGGGCGCGAGGCCGTCCGGGCCGCCAACGATCAGCGCCACGTCCTGGCCCTCGCCCTGCCAAGCTTCGAGCCGACGCGCGAGCGCCAGGGTGCTGAGGTCGGCGCCGTGTTCGTCGAGGATCACACGCCGGCAGCGTGGTGGCAGCACGGCGTCGATGCGCGCAGCCTCCGCGCCCATCATCGCCTGCACCGTCTTGCCGCTGGTGCGCGGCTCGGCTTTCACCTCGATGAGCTGCAGCGGCAGCTCGCGTGGCATGCGGCGCGCGAATTCGTCGAAGCCGGCCTGCACCCAGCCCGGCATGCGATGGCCAACGGCGACGACGAAGAGCTTCATGGCTCAGTGCGTGGTGGCGCGGCGGCTGGCCGGCGGGCTGTTCCAGAGCTCTTCAAGCTTGTAGTGGGCGCGCACCGCGGGCTGCATCACATGCACCACGATGTTACCCAGATCGACCAGCACCCATTCGCCGCTGTCCTCGCCTTCGGTGCCGATGATCTCGCCACCGGCCTCCTTGACCTTGTCTTGCACATTCTGCGCCAGCGCACGCGTTTGCCGGCCCGACTCGGCGCTGGCGATGACGATGCGGTCGAACAGCGGGGTGAGCCGGGCGGTGTCGATGACTTCGATGTCACGGGCCTTGATGTCTTCCAGTGCGGCGACGACGACTTTTTCGAGGGTGGGGGTGTCCATTCGGGTCCTTGGGGTGATTCGTTTGGAATAATGGGCGGCGCCGGGCCTGCTCAGGCGCGGTAAAGATGGTGCATGGCAATATAGTCGAGAACCGAATCGGGCAACAGATAGCGTGCGCTGTGCCCGGCCTGCACCAGATCGCGGATCAGCGAAGCGGAGATGGCCAGCGGGGTCATGTCGAAGGGGATCACGCAGCCAGCCGCTGCCTCGCGCAGCGCGGCCGGGTCGGCAGTGTGGCGCTTGCGGCAGGCGGCGTCGAGTTCGGGCGACAGCGTGGCCGGCCAGCGCCGGCCGTGCGGGGCGTAGCCGGGGCGGTTGGCGACGGCGATGTGGGCGAGACCGAAGAGCTCGCTCCAGCGGTGCCAGGTCGGCAGGCCGGCGAAGGCGTCCGCGCCGAGGATCAGCACGAGCGGGCGCTGCGGCCCCACTTCGGCGCGCACCCGTGCGAGGGTGAGCACGGTGTAGCTCTTCTGTTGCGCGCGCACTTCGCCGTCGTCGACCTGCAGCGCGGGGTTGCCAGCAATCGCCAGCCGGGCCATCGCCAGGCGGTCTTCGGCGGTGCTGCCCGGTTCGCCGCGGTGCGGCGGCTGGCCCGCGGGCACCAGGCGCAGGCCGCCCAGTCCGAGCGCCTCGCGTGCCTCCTCGGCGAGCCGCAGGTGGCCCAGATGGATGGGGTCGAAGGTGCCACCGAGCAGGCCGAGCGGCAGGTCGTCGTGCGTATCCTGCCGGGTGACCGCTGGCGCGGGCTGTTCAGCGCCCATTCTACCCATTGCGCCCATCGTCCCGGTGTGCCGGCGCGTCGATCGCGTGCGGCGCCCTGCCGTCGGGCAGGCCGAACACGTCGCGTGTGGCGGTATAGAAGGTGGTGAAGATCACCGGCAGGATGATGAGCGGGATCGGCAGCGAGGCCAGGCTGCCGAGCGTGGGCGACACCAGCGTGAGCACGCTGATCAGCACGCCGGGCACAATGGCGCCGAAGATCGCCAGGCCGAGGGTGTAGGCGAGGAAGGGGCGCCAGTTGCGCAGGCAGGCGTAGAAGCTGAAGAACAGGGCCTTGGCCGCGGGTACCTTCCACCATGCGGCGAGCGCGGGGGCGAACCAGTAGGCCATCACCACCGGCGTAGACAGCACGACCCCCACCACCAGGGTGAAGCCGAGCGAGGACTCGCCGCTCATCTGCGATTCGATGTCCTCGCCGCGCATCACCGCCGCCAGGCTGCCGTCGTCCACCAGCGAGACGAGCAGCAGCACGACCAGCGTGGCAGCGAGGTAGAGGCCTCCGATCGCGATCAGCGCCGGCAGGTTGGTCTTGAAGCCGGAGAACAGCACATCCGGCCCCACCTTGCGCCCGGCGTCGGTGGCGCGGCAGGCGTTGAGCACGCCCACGGACAACGCCGGCATCAGCAGCGAGGCCGCGAGCTGGCCGAGCAGCGGAACGATGCTCAGCAGGACGATGGACAGCAGGTAGCCGAAGGTGGCGAAGGTGATCAGCGCCGGATTGCGACGCCATAGTTGCAGGCCCTCGCGCAGCCAGGCCCAGCCGCGCTGCAGGGGGAGTTGTTGTGCTTGCATGTGGGGATCGTTCGCGGATGCGTTGGGGGTCAGGGTGTCAGGGAGTCAGGGAAGGGTCTGACGCCGACAGGGCGAGCAGCGGCGAGAAGGTCTCCTTCCAGGCGGCGTAGAGCGCGCCGGCGATCACCGGGATCAGCACCAGCATGCCCAGCCCGGCGGGGATCATCGCCACCCACACGCCGACATAGAGCAGTGCGGCGAGCACGACAAAGGCGAGCAGGTTGTGGAAGCAGGCACGCACCGACAGCTTCATCGCGTCGAGCGGCGCGACCTCGTGCAGCATGACCAGCGCGGGCGCGAACCACAGCGCCATCATCAGCAGTGCCCACAGCACGCTGAAGGCCACCACGCCCAGCATCATGCCGCCCGCCGCCATGCCCACGCCTGCGAGCGCACCCACCGCCATGCTGGTGAGCGCTGCGCTGCCGCCGATCGCGGCGGCGACCATCGCGGCGAGCAGCAGGCCGAGCAGGTGGAAGGCGCCGACCAACAGCAGGTTGCCGGCATGGCGGCGGACGCCGTCGAAGAGGGCACCGATGCGCAGCGGTTCGCCGCGGTCCAGCGCCTGCGCACCCGACAGCATGCCGGCGACCAGCACCGGCAGCGCGACCGGCGCCGCGGCCCAGCCGAGCACGGGCAGCATGCCGAGCGCGGCGATGATCACGAAGAAGATCAGCGCCTGCACGACCCAGGGCCCGGGGGCCTTCATGAACAGGCGCCAACCTTCGCCCAGCCAGTTGAGCGCGTGGCCAGGGGCGACGTCGCCCGGAGCGGGCGGGGGCGGATGGGGTGGGCGCGGGGCGGGGGTCATCGTGGCGTATCCGGGAGGCGCGCGCTCAGCACGGCAGCGGCGGCACGCGGGTGCTGCGCAGGCGCACGATGTCGCGGTATTCGTCGGGATCCTTGACCAGCACCATCTCGCCGGCACGCGGCAGGTGGAAATCGGCCGCACGCGACAGCCAGAAGCGCAGCGCGGCGGCGCGCATCATCGCCGGCCAGGCGGCGCGCTCGGCGTCGGTGAAGGGGCGTTCGGCCTGGTAGGCGGCGAGCAGGGCGGCGACGCGCGCCTCATCCAGGCCGCCGCCGGGCATCGAGCACCAGTCGTTGACGGTCACCGCGACATCGAACAGCAAGGCATCGAAGCCGGCGAAGTAGAAGTCGATGATCCCGCCGATGTGCACGCGGCCGCCGGCATCGGTGTCCCACAGCACGTTGTCGCGGAAGAGGTCGGCATGGATCGCGCCGACGGGCAGGGTGGCGAGGTCGATCGTCGCCTGGCTGGCGAGCTCGGCGTCGAGGAGCGCCTGTTCGGCGGCAGGCAGGAAGGGGCGCACGACCCGTGCGGTGGCGGTGCGCCAGGCGCTGCCGCGCGGGTTGTCCTGACGCCGACCATAGGACTGGCCAGCCAGGTGCAGGCCGGCGAGCATGGCGCCGACCTTCTCGCAGTGGAGCAGGCCCGGGTTCATCTCCGAGCTGCCGGACAGGCGCACCACGAGCGCGGCCGGGCGCTCCTGCAGGGTGCCGAGGTATTCGTTGTCGCGGTTGGCGATCGGGCCCGGCACCGGCAGGCCATGGCGCGCAAGATGCGCCATCAGGTGCAGGTAGTAGGGCAGCTCGGCGCGCGACATGCCCTCGAACAGCGTCAGCACGTAGCGGCCGAGGGTGGTGGTGACGAAGAAGTTGCTGTTCTGGACGCCGGCAGAGATGCCCTTGAGCTCGACCAGGCGACCGACGGCGTAGTCCTTCAGCCATTCGGCGAGCACGGATTCGGGGACGGGGGTGAAGACGGACATGCGGGCTCCGGAGGGGGCGGTGGGTCAGGCGGCGCGCGCAGGCACGCCGCCGGCGGTGGCGTCATGCGCCGCGAGGGCGCTGAGGCGGAGCGGCGCGTCCGCACGGTTTGCGGCCTGCAGCGCCTGCCAGCCGGCGAGCTTGGCCGCGAAGTTGCGCGCGGCATGTGCCGGACTGGTCGAGGGCAGGCGGGTGAAATGTAGCGGGGGCAGCGCCACGCGCGCGCGCACGTGGCGGCGGAAGGCGGTTTCGGCGGCCGCGCCGTTGAAGAAGACATGACCGATCTGCGGGCAGGCCGCGAACAGGGCGGCGAAGTCGTTGGCCACGATGCTCTCTGGCACGATCGCGCTGTCGAGGCTGCCTGCACGGTCGCAGGCGCCGATCACGTCCCACAGCGCAACGCCCGACGCGGTGAGACGCTGCAGGCGTTCACCGTAGGGCAGCGCTGGGGCGGCGCCGAACAGCGCGCCCATGATCGGCCAGAAGGCGTTGCGCGGATGCGCGTAGTACTCGGCCGCGGCCAGCGAGGCCGCGCCCGGCATGCTGCCGAGCACGAGCACCCGCGCGTCGGCGCGATACACCGGATCGAAGCTGCGGCAGAGGGCGGCGGGAAGGCCTGCGCCCTGTGCTGCGCGGCGCACGCTCACCAGGACTTGATCACCCACATCGGCACCGCCAGCCCGGGTGCGGCGTCGTCGCGCACCATCTGGCCGTTGCCTTCCTTGTCGATCAGGTAGTAGGGCACGCCATGCGGCGGCGTCACCTTGACCATGTACAGCTTGCCGCGGATGCGGTATTCGGTGACGGTGTCCTCGCCGCGCTGGAGGATGGTCACCTCGGGCTCGTCGGCCATGCCGCTCTCGGCCGGCATCGGCGGGGGCTCGGGGATCGGTTCGAGGCCGGCGGGCTGCTGGGCGAAGGCCGGCACGGCGGCAGCCAGCAGCAGGGCAATGAGGGTGCGACGCATGATGTTCTCCTGAAGATGGCCCAATTCTAGCAGCCCGCCGGGCCTGAAGCCCTTGCGCGGTCGGCGGCGATGAGCCTTCACAGATTGAGCATCATCTCGCGCTCGGCGGGCAAGGGCTGGAAGCCGCGGCGCTCGTAGTGCTTGAAGATCGCCTCGACCACCTCCTCGGGCTTGTCGATCATCTGCACCAGATCGAGGTCCTCGCGCCCGATCATGCCTTCGGCAACCAGGCGGTCACCGAGCCAGTCGAGCAGACCCTGCCAGAACGGGCGGTGCACCAGGATGATCGGGATCCTGCGGCTCTTCTTCGTCTGCACCAACGTCATCGCCTCGAGCAGTTCGTCGAGCGTGCCGAAGCCGCCCGGCATCACCACATAGGCCGCGGCGAACTTCACGAACATGAACTTGCGCGCGAAGAAGTGCTGGAAGGTCTGCGAGATGTCCTGGTAAGGGTTGGCGCTCTGCTCCAGCGGCAGCTGGATGTTCAGCCCCACCGACGGGCTCTTGCCGAAGAAGGCGCCCTTGTTGGCGGCTTCCATGATCCCTGGACCGCCGCCCGAGATCACCGCGAAGCCCGAATCCGACAGCAGGCGGGCGATCTGCTCGGTGAGCATGTAGTACATGTGGTCGGGCGGGGTGCGTGCGCTGCCGAAGATCGACACCGCCGGCCGGATCGCGGACAGGCGTTCGGTCGCCTCAACGAACTCTGACATAATCCCGAAAATTCGCCAGGACTCGCGCGCGTTGTAGCGCGGCGTGGTGCTGTCAGGCTCGCTGCGGGGAAGTTTTTCTTTCGCGCTCATGTTTTTCTCGTCTGTGGATGTCCCGATGCCCACCCTGTTGCTCGTAGATGGCTCCAGCTATCTCTACCGCGCCTTTCATGCGCTGCCCGACCTGCGCAACTCGCAAGGCGAGCCGACGGGTGCGATCCGGGGGGTGCTGTCGATGCTAAGGCGGCTGGAAAGCGACTACAAGGCGGAATTTCGCGCCTGTGTGTTCGACGCCAAGGGCAAGACCTTCCGCGACGACTGGTATCCCGAATACAAGTCCCACCGCCCGCCCATGCCCGAGGACCTGCGCGCGCAGATCGCGCCGCTGCACGAAGCGGTGCAGGCCGAGGGCTGGCCGCTGCTGTCGGTGGAGGGCGTGGAGGCCGACGATGTCATCGGCACGCTCACCCGCCAGGCGCTCGAGCGCGGCTGGGAGGTGGTGATCTCGACCGGCGACAAGGATCTCACCCAGCTCGTGCGCCCCGGAGTGAAGTGGGTCAACACGATGAGCGAGGAAGTGCTCGATGCGGCCGGCGTGGAGGCCAAGTTCGGCGTGCCGCCCGAGCGCATCGTCGACTACCTGGCGCTGGTCGGCGACACGGTGGACAACGTGCCCGGCGTGGAGAAGTGTGGCCCCAAGACCGCGGTCAAGTGGCTCACCGAGTACGGCACGCTCGACAACCTGGTCGCCAACGCCGACAAGGTGGGCGGCAAGGTGGGCGAGAACCTGCGCAGGCATCTGGACTTCTTGCCGCTGGGCCGGAAGCTGGTGACGGTGGCGACCGACGTCGCGCTGCCGGTGACGCTCGAGGAACTGCCCGCGCGCGCAGACGACAAGGCGGTGCTGCGCGCGCTCTACGAACGCTTCGAGTTCCGGAGCTGGCTGAAGGATCTGGAGGGCGGCGCGGACAGTGTCGCCGCCGCGAAGGCCGCCACCGATGCGCGCCGCTTCGCGCCTGCACGCGGCGCCCCTGAAGGCGCAGCGGCAGCCGCGAACACTGCGCCCGAAGATCGCGATCCCTCCGCGGCGGCCGCGGATGAGTCAATGAAAGACCTGACCCCGGTCTATCTTTCCATCCTCGACTGGCCGACCTTCGACGCCTGGCTGGCGAAGATCTCCGCCGCCGCGCTCACCGCCTTCGACACCGAGACCACCAGCCTCGACCCGATGGCGGCGACGCTGGTCGGCATGTCCTTCGCGGTCGAGGCGGGCGAGGCGGCCTATCTGCCGCTGGCGCATCGCGGCACCGACGTTCCCGCGCAGCTGCCGCTCGCCGAGGTGCTGGACAAACTCCGCCCCTGGCTGGAGTCGGACCGGCACGCCAAGCTCGGCCAGAACCTCAAGTACGACGCCCATGTGCTCGCCAACCACGGCATCACGCTACGCGGCATCGCCCACGACACCTTGCTGCAGTCCTACGTGCTCGAGTCCGACAAGACGCACGACCTGGACTCGCTCGCCCGGCGCCATCTCGGCCTGACCACGGTCACCTACACGGACGTCTGCGGCAAGGGCGCCAAGCAGATCGGCTTTGACGAAGTCGGCATCGAGCGCGCCACCGAATACGCCGCCGAGGACGCCGACCTCACCCTGCGCCTGCACCAGCAGCTGTGGCCGCAACTTGAGGCCGTGCCGCAGCTCGCCGCGCTGTACCGCGACATCGAGCTGCCGGTGCTGTCGGTGCTGCTCGAGATGGAACGCACCGGCGTGCTGATCGACCCCTTCCTGCTCAGCCAGCACTCCGAGGAGCTCGGTCGCCGCCTGCATGAACTCGAGCGCGAGGCGCACGATCTCGCCGGCCAGCCCTTCAATCTGGGCTCGCCCAAGCAGCTCGGCGAGATCCTGTTCGGCAAGCTCGGTCTGCCGGTGGTCAAGAAGACCGCCACCGGCCAGCCCTCTACCGACGAGGAGGTGCTGGAGAAGCTCGCCGAGGACTACCCCCTGCCCAAGCTGCTGCTCGAGCACCGCGGCCTGTCCAAGTTGAAGAGCACCTATGCCGACAAGCTGCCGCGCATGGTCAATCCCAAGACGGGTCGCGTGCACACCAGCTTCTCGCAGGCCACCGCGGTCACCGGCCGGCTGTCGAGCGCCGAGCCCAACCTGCAGAACATCCCGATCCGCACCCCCGAAGGCCGCCGCATCCGCGCCGCCTTCATCGCGCCGCGCGAGCATCTCATCGTCTCGGCCGACTACTCGCAGATCGAGCTGCGCATCATGGCCCATCTGTCGGGCGACGCCCGTCTGCTCGAAGCCTTCGCCCACGGTGAGGACGTGCACCGCGCCACCGCCGGCGAGGTCTTCGGTGTGCCGCCGGCCGAGGTCACCAGCGAGCAGCGCCGCTACGCCAAGGTGATCAACTTCGGCCTCATCTACGGCATGAGCGCCCATGGCCTGGCCAAGAACCTGGGCATCGAGCGCGCCGCGGCGCAGAGCTGGATCGACCGCTACTTCGCGCGCTACCCCGGTGTCGCCGACTACATGGAGCGCACCCGCGCCGAGGCGCGCGCGCAGGGCTACGTCCAGACCGTGTTCGGCCGAAGGCTGTACCTGCCCGACATCCGCACCAGCCAGGCCGGCCGCCGCGCCGGTGCCGAGCGGGCGGCGATCAATGCGCCGATGCAGGGCACCGCCGCCGACCTGATCAAGAAGGCGATGATCGCCACCCGCGACTGGCTGGCCGCCTCCGGCCTCAGGTCCCGGCTGGTGCTGCAGGTGCATGACGAACTCGTGCTCGAGGTGCCCAGGGCCGAGCTCGACACCATCCGCGAACAGCTGCCGAAGCTGATGGGCGGCGTGGCCGCGCTCAAGGTGCCGCTGCTGGTGGAAGTGGGGGCGGGCGACAACTGGGACGAGGCGCACTGATGAGCACGCCGGTGCTCGCCGAGAAGCCGTCCGTCAGCAGCCTGAAGGTGTATCGCCGCCTGCTCGGCTACACCCGGCCCTACCTCGGCTTCTTCGCGCTCAGCATCCTCGGCTTTGCCATTGCCGGCGCGTGCAAGGCGGCGCTGGCGAGCGTGCTCAAGTACTTCATCGACGGCCTCGCCACGCCCGACGCACCGATCACGACCGGCCTGCCCGGGCTCGATGCGCTCGATCTCGTCTTCGCCATCCCGCTGATGATTGTCGTCATCGCGCTGGTCGAGGGGCTGGGCACCTTCCTTGGCAACTACGGCATCTCGCGTGTCTCGCTCGGCCTCATCCACGACCTGCGCACCCAGCTATTCGGCAGCTTCCTGGTGCTGCCCAACCGCTTCTACGACGCCAACAACTCCGGCCATCTGGTCTCCAAGCTCACCTACAACGTGTCGATGGTGACCGACGCCGCCACCGACGCGGTGAAGATCCTGTTCCGCGAAGGCCTCACCGTCATCGCGCTGCTGAGCTACCTGCTGTGGATGAACTGGCGCCTGACCTTGACCCTGCTCGTGGTGCTGCCGGCGATCGCCTGGCTGGTGTCCAACGCCAGCCGCAAGTTCCGCCGCCTGTCGAAGAATATCCAGACCTCGATGGGCGAGGTCACCCACGTCGCCGCCGAGACCATTCAGGGCTATCGCGTGGTGCGCAGCTTCGGCGGTGAGGCCTACGAGCGTGCGCGCTTCCTCAAGGCCAGCACCGACAACACCAAGCGCCAGCTGAAGATGGTGCGCACGCAGGAGACCTTCTCGGCGCTGATGCACCTGATCGTCTACGCGTCGATGGGCCTGCTGTTGTTCACGGTGCTCAAGGTGCGCGGCGACGCCTCGGCCGGCGACGTGGTCGCCTACATCACCGCCGCCGGTCTGCTGCCGCGTGCGATCCAGCTGCTGGGCGGGGTCAGCGCGCGCATCCAGCGCGGCGTGGCGGCGGCCGACAGCATCTTCGAGCAGCTTGACGAGGCACCCGAACCCGACACCGGCACGGTCGAGCGCGCGCGCGTCGCCGGTCGCGTCGAGGCTCAGGGCCTGGGCTTCACCTATCCGGGCGCCGAAGCCCGCGCGCTGCAGGGCATCGACTTCAAGGCCGAGCCGGGGCAGATGATCGCGCTCGTCGGCAAGTCCGGCAGCGGCAAGTCCACGCTTGCCAACCTCATCCCGCGCTTCTACCTGCACGACGAAGGGCAACTGCGGGTCGATGGCGTGGCGGTCGAGGACTACACACTCGCCAACCTGCGTCATCACATCGCGCTGGTCACCCAGCAGGTCACGCTCTTCAACGGCACGGTGGCCGAGAACATCGCCTACGGCGAGCTCGCCAGCGTCAGCCGCGACGAGATCGTCGCTGCGGCCGAAGCGGCCAACGCGCGCGAGTTCATCGACCGCCTGCCGCAGGGCTTCGACACCGAGATTGGCGAGAACGGCGTGCTGCTCTCCGGCGGGCAGCGCCAGCGCCTGGCGATCGCGCGCGCGCTGCTCAAGAACGCGCCGATCCTGATCCTGGACGAGGCCACCTCGGCACTCGACACCGAGTCCGAACGCCTGATCCAGGCCGCGATCGAGCGCCTGATGGCCGGGCGCACGACGATCGTCATCGCCCACCGCCTATCGACGATCGAGAAGGCAGATCAGATCCTGGTGATGGAGGCGGGCCGGATCGTGGAGCGCGGCACGCACGCCGAGCTGGTGGCGCGCGGTGGCGTGTATGCAAGGCTGCAGGCGATGGGAGAGGATCCGCAGGAGTGATCAGGCGGATTTGTCATGATCGAGTACGAGCCCGACGCGCTGGATATGTTCGCGCAGCGCCGGGTTGTCGATCTGATGCCACAGGCGTGCTCATCGGCAGTCCCGCAGCCCCTGCATCCGCAGCAGGAAGGCGTGGCGCTGGTGCCAGTGAATGCCAGCGCGCCCGCTCACAGCGCCTCCGCGTCGATATACACCTCGTCCACCGTGATCTCCGCATCCAGGCAATCCAGACGGAAACTGCCTTCGGTCCAGGTTTCGTGCCGGACCGTGTCGCCGAAGCGGTAGATCTCGATGCAGCGCTTGTCCGGATCGACCAGCAGGTATTCGCGCAGCGAGGGGATCGTCTGATAGGCGAAGAGCTTTTCGCGGCGGTCGATGCGCTCGGTGCTGGGCGACAGGACCTCGACCACCATGCATGGGCGGCGGCGGTAGTAGGGCTCGCGGTCCTGCGGGTCGCAGGCAAGCAGCAGGTCGGGGTAGTAGAAGTAGGTCTGATCGGCGTGGTCGACGCGCACTTTCATGTCGGCGATGAAGAGCTGGCAGCCTTTGCGGCGGGCGTGGGGGATCAGCGCGGTGAGCAGGGCGCCCGTGACCAGGCCATGCTTCGCGCTCGCGCAACCCATCGCGACGACCTCGCCATCGAGGTATTCGTGCTTGATCTCGGTGCGTGTTTCGCCCTCGAGATAGTCGTCGATGCCGGTCGGGGCGGGGCGTGGAACGGCGCTGCTCATGTGGTCCTCCGGTAGGTCCTTCGTTGCCATGTCAGTTCACTGGAACGCGTTGGATCGGCGCTCGCGCGGTGAGCAGATTCAAGACCTGACCCCAGACGCTAAGTCCCCAGACGCTAAGTCCTCGAACACCTCCTCCAGCCCGATTTCAAGCTCCAGCGCAGCCAGCACCAGCCCGCGGGCGCTGTCGCCGGTGGCGAGCAGCCAGTCGTTGGAGGGCAGGCGGCGGAAGATTTCCACGCTGCGGCGATCGGGATCGACCAGCACGTACTCCTGCAGGCTGTCGAGCAGCCGATAGGCGGCGAACTTGGCGCCCCGATCGTAGGCCGCGGTGCTGTCGCTGAGCACCTCGATGATCACCCGCGGGTGGTGCAGCACGCGCTCGGCGGCGAGGTCTTCCGCGTGACAGCTCACCATCACGTCGGGGTAGAACACCGCGTCGGCCTGCGTGACCTCGAGCTGCATGTCGGAGATGTAGGCGCGGCAGGGCGTGCCGCGCAGCTTCTGGCGCAGCGAGCTCGCGATGTTCAAGGCTACGACCACATGGTCCTGCCGTACGCCCGCCTGGGCGAACACCTCGCCGGCGACGTAATCATGCTTGACGGGCTGCTCGGCCTCCCAGGCGAAGAAGTCCGGACGCTCGAAGCGCGGGGCGGGTTGAGGTAGTGCCATGGCGGTCGTACTCCCGATCCTTGTCGTGCGTGAAGTCTAGCAGGAGGACGGCGAAGAGCCCGCCACGGGAAACAGCGCGATGGCTTGGCTCGGACGCGTCGCCTGCGGATGCCGCAGCTTGAGCCCGCGGTATCGTCCCGCTATGCTCGGCCGACACAAGGAGCACACGCCATGGCCACCCAGCCCGAGTTCGACTTCGACGCCTACATGGCGTGGGAAGAGAATCAGCCCGAACGCCACGAGTACCTCGCCGGCGAGGTGTTCGCCATGTCCGGCGGGACGGATGCGCATTACACGATCCTGGGCAATGCCTATGCCGGGCTACGCGCTGCCCTGGCCGGCAAGCCCTGCCGCGCCTTCGTGTCCGGCATGAGGCTGCGCATCGAGCGCGCCGATGCCGTCTTCTACCCCGAGGCTGTGGGTGCTGCATCCGGTGGGCGAGGGCGACGTCGTCCGGCTGGAAAGCGTCGGGGTCGAACTGGGGCTCGATGGGCTGTACGAGGACGTCGAGCTGTGAGCAGGCTCAAGACCTGATAAACATCTAGCCCGTGGCCGGCCTCCGAGGCTGGGCTGTACCGTTGAGTTTCCGACGCTCAACACCACAGCCTGACCAAGGAGGCCGAAATGGCACTGTACGCGGGGATCGATTTGCACTCCAACAACAGCGTGATCGTGGTACTCGATGAGCACGACCGCGAGGTCTATCGCAAACGGCACCGAAACGAGCTGCACGAGATCCTGACCGCTCTGCGGGGCTGCGGTCAGAGCGAGGCCGTGGCGGTTGAATCGACCTACAATTGGTACTGGCTGGTCGATGGTCTGCAGGATGCGGGCTTCGAGGTGCGGCTAGTCAACACTGCCGCGGTCAAGCAATACGACGGGCTCAAGCACACCGGCGACTTCAGCGATGCGCATCACCTGGCCCACCTTTTGCGCCTGGGCATCCTGCCCACGGGCTACATCTACCCCCGGCAGGGACGCGCACTGCGCGACCTGCTCAGGCGCCGCGGCCAATTGGTCCGCCAGCGCACGACCCACATCCTGAGCATCCAGAATCAATGCGCACGCAACCTCGGCGCCGCGGTCGGCAGCAACACGCTCAAGCGCTGGCAGCCGACCGACATCGAGGCCTTGCCCTTGCTGCCCGAGCACAAGCTCGCAATGGAGTGCAACCGCGCCCTCATGTGCTGCCTGACAGAGCAGATCGAACGGCTCGAGCGCGAGATCCTGGCGCAGGCGCAGTTGCAGCCGGCCTTTCAGGGCTTGCTCACGGTTCGTGGCATCGGGCCCGTGCTGGCGCTGACCATCGCGCTTGAGACGGGCAACATCAATCGCTTTGCAAGCCCGGGCAACTTCGCATCCTATGCCCGCACCGTCAACAGCCTGCGGGAATCAAACGGCAAGAAGAAGGGCGAAGGCAACGCCAAGTGCGGCAACAAGTACCTCGCCTGGGCATTCGTCGAGGCCGCGCATTTCGCCGTGCGCTACGACGCGCAGGTCAAGCGCTGGTACCAGAAAAAGGCCGCCAAGACGATGCCCGTGGTGGCGATCAAGGCGGTGGCTCACAAGCTGGCACGCGCCTGCTATCACATCCTCAAGACCGGAGAAGCATTCGATGTACAGCGGGCTTTCGGCTAAATGATCAACGGGTCGCGGCAGGCGAGTCCGCGTAGGGGTTGGTTCAACCAAAAGACCTGATTGAACGCCTGCCGCGCCCCACCCGAGCAACACGCAGCACGGTGCCCGAATCGTGAGCCATCAAAGGGTTGGACGCCACATGGTGAGCCATAGATCTGTCCAAGCCGCTTCGGCTTGCATTGCCTGGACACGAGACGGAACAGAAGGTTTTCTGGGGCGACACAAGTCGCCAGGGGTCGGTAGCAAAACACCGCGCCAACCTTGATCCTGATGGGTGACTGGTGCGCCGTACGCGCAACCAGGTCGTGAGAACCAAGTGCGCACCTGCACGAGTGGCACGGGAGAGCAGCAAAAATCATGCGCCTAACGGCGCAGGATTTTGTGCAGCCCTATTGACGAGGAAGGCTAATGGGTGACCCCCGCAACTCAAGGCCGCCACCACCGCCTACCCGAGAGAGCTGATTGCTCAGCTGGACTGCGTTGACTACAATGACTGCGTTGCTGTCAATTCTCGGGGGGCTCACATGGCTACGCTGACGATTCGCAACCTGGATGAGGAACTGAAGACCACGCTGCGCGTTCAGGCAGCGCTCCACGGCCAGTCCATGGAAGAAGAGGTGCGCGCGATTTTGCGGCAAGCCCTGATTCGACCCAACCCGGCCACGGGATTGGGCCAACGCTTGATCACTCGATTTCAGGCCGTGGCGGGCGAGTTGGCCGTTCCGCCGCGTTCGTTGCCGCGCACACCACCCGACTGGGATGTTCCGGCATGATTTTGCTCGATACCAACGTCCTGTCCGAGTTCATGCGGCCAGCGCCTTCGACCCAGCTGGTGACCTGGCTGGATGCTCAGCCAGTGGGTCAGGTCTGGGTGTCGGCGATAACGCGTGCCGAAATTGAACTGGGTGTTGCCCTGTTGCCGGACGGTGAGCGCAAGCGTGGGCTACACATGGCTGCCAGTGCCATGTTCCGGGAAGAGTTTGCCGGCCGTTGTCTGCCCTTCGATGAGTCGGCGGCCACAAGCTACGCCAGCGTCGTGGCATTACGTGCTCGACTTGGACGGCCTATCAGTGTCGAAGATGCGCAGATTGCAGCAATTGCGCTGGTGCGGGGCTTGGTGTTGGCGACCCGCAACACGCGTGATTTTGAGCTGATTGAAGGTCTTCGTGTGGTGAATCCCTGGGTGGGCGGCCCATGAATACCCCTCTTCATCCACTGTGAAAATCGGGGTCATGAAAATCGGGGTCAGACCCCGATTCCCTGGGTAAGAATCGGAAGTCGCAAGAATGACGGCGAAGCCGTCGCTGAATGTCAGTGCGGCGAGATGGTCTTTGGGTCTTTGGTGTCGCCAGGGCCGCTCAAGTTGCCCAGTTCTCCAGCCGCAGCCCCTCGACCCGCTCGAACTCGCGCATGTTGTTGGTCACCAACATCAGGCCCTCGCTGCGTGCGTGTCCGGCGATGTGCAGGTCATTCACCCCGATGGGCGTTCCTTTGCGCTCCAGATCGGCCCGTATGTCGCCGTAATGCGCGGCTGCCTTGTCGTGATAGGCGAGCACCACCAGCCGTGAAGCAAAATCCTCTACCTGTGCAAGGTTGTGCGCCTTGCGCTCGCTCTTCTCGGCTCCATGGATCAGTTCGGCCAGGGTCACTGCGCTGATGCTCATCTGCCCCGCATGCTCGTTGAACACATCCAGCATCTGCGGTGGACGGCGCTTGATCACATAGATGGCGATGTTGGTGTCCAGCATGTACTTGAGCATCAGAACGCCTCGCGCTCGCTCTGCTGTTGACTGGCGCGCTCAGGCAAAAAGTCATCGCTGACCCCGTCCGTGGCGAGGAAAAAGCTGTCCCAAGTATTCCCCACCGGCGCCAGAATTCTCTCAACGCCACGCACCCGCACCGCAACCTTTCGAACCTCGGGTGGAAACCGAGTCTCCGCAGGTAGGCGCACGGCCTGCGTGCGGTTATTCTCGAAAATCGAACCTGTCGCAATGCTCATTGTTTTCCTCCGTTGGGGGTTCAGGATGCTATACACGCAAAGTATATAGCATCAATTCCCTCACTTCGCTGCCCAGATTACCCCGCCTTCGCCATCACCCGAGCCGGGTTGCCCACCACCGTGGCCCCCGCCGGCACGTCTTTGGTTACCACTGCACCCATGCCGACCACCGCGCCGGTGCCGATGTAAGCGTGGTCCTCGATGATGATGTTGCCGTTGCACTTCACGCCCGGCGCAAAGGTCACGAAATCGCCGATCACCCAGTCGTGCGCAACGTAGCTGTACAGGTTGGCGTGGAAGTGCATGACCGATGCGGATGTGCCCGGCGTATGCAGTGGTGAGCAAGCCTACAATCCTCTCAATGCCGTGCCGGCTCATACTCCGGCACCCAGCGCTTCAGCCCCATCCGTACCGCTTCATCCGCCACCGGCCCCGGCTGTGCGAGCCACTGCTGCAGTTCTTCCAGGAAGGTCCCATTCACCGGGCGTGAGCGCGCGATGCGCAGCTTGGGGTGCGGCGTCTCGCGCGTTTGCTCGGCATCGGCCAGCAGCTCCTCGTACAGCTTCTCGCCCGGGCGCAGGCCGGTGAACTCGATGCGGATCTCGTCCTCGCGGTAGCCCGACAGCCGGATCAGGTTGCGCGCCAGGTCCACGATCTTCACCGGCTCGCCCATGTCGAGCACGAAGATCTCGCCGCCGTGACCCATCGACGCCGCCTGCAGCACCAGCTGCGCGGCCTCGGGGATGGACATGAAGTAGCGATTGACCTCGGGGTGGGTCACCGTCACCGGGCCGCCGCGGGCGATCTGTTCGGCGAACTTCGGGATCACGCTGCCGGTGCTGCCGAGCACGTTGCCAAAGCGCACCATCTCCATCTGCGTCGCGCCCGTGCCCGAGCAGTGCAGCGCCTCGCACACCATCTCGGCCAGGCGCTTGGTGGCCCCCATCACATTGGTGGGGTTCACCGCCTTGTCGGTGGAAATCAGCACGAAGCGCTCGGCCCCGAAGCGTTGCGCGTGCGCTGCCACCTGCAGCGTGCCGAGCACGTTGTTGCGCACCGCCTGCCAGGCGTTGTGCACCTCCATCAGCGGCACATGCTTGTAGGCCGCGGCGTGGAACACGAGCTGCGGCGTCCAGGTCGAGAAGATCTCCTCCAGGCGCGCGGCGTCCTTCACGTCGGCCGCCAGCGGCACGATCTCGAGCTCGGGTTTGTGCTCGCGGATCCACTGCTCGATGCCGTACAGCGCGAACTCGCTCGCCTCCATCAGCACCAGCCGCGCGGGCTCGAAGCGCGCGAGCTGGCGGCACAGCTCGCTGCCGATCGAACCGCCCGCGCCGGTGATCAGCACGGTCTTGCCGGTCACCATGTCATTGACGTGCGCGGTGTCGATCCGTACCGGTTCGCGGCCGAGCAGATCCTCGATGTCCACCGGCCGCATGGCGTTGATCGCCACCTTGCCGCTCATCAGGTCACCCAGACCGGGCACCGTGAACACGTGGGCGCCCGCGCGAACCGCCATGTCGGTCGCACGCTTTTGCGTCTCGGCCGCTGCCGAGGGCATGGCCAGGATCACGTGATTGGCCCGGTAGCCCTTGAGCACCTCCGGCAGGATGTCGATGCCGCCCACGACCGGATGCCCGAACAGCTCGAGGCCCCATTTCTGTCGGTTGTCATCGACCAGCGCCACCACCCGCCAATCGGGGCTGCGTTCGAGCTCGCGCACCAGCATCGCGCCTCCCGTGCCTGCGCCCACCACCACCACCGGCTTGCCCGCACCGATCAGCGCCCCATACAGGCGGTGCTCCTTCCACATCCGCCACGTTGCCCGCCCGCCGCCCATCGTCATCAGCAGCAGCATCGGGTACAGCACGATCATCGAGCGCGGCAGCAGGGGTGGGTTGCGATCGAGGGCGATCAGCGCGATCAGTGCGAGCGTCGACAGCGCGATCGCCTTTGCCACCCGCTTCAGGTCGGGCAGGCTCGCAAAGACCCACATCCCCCGATAAAGGCCCGCCACCCGGCAGGAGACGGCGTGCACCCCCAGCAAGGCCGCGCCGACCAGCAGCATCTTGCCGTCGTAGTACGCGGGCCATTCGAAGTTGAAGCGCAGCAACAAGCCGCCGGCCAGGGCCACCGCAGCGGCCAGCAGGTCGAACAGATACACGAGCGTGGAGCGGGCGTGCCGAGTGATCATGATGTGAGAAGCACCGAACTCAGAGTCGAACCCGGTCTCCAGCCCCTTTGCCCCTCACGGTCAGCAAGATGTAGCGAAAGTAAGCCGCGGTGTTCAAGTCGCGCAGCATGCGCGCATCCGTCTCCGCAAGCAATCGGGGCGTGGACATGTCGATCTCATTGACCTGTGCCAGCCCGGTAATGCCTGGCCTGGCCTCGAACACCCCGCGCTGGGCGCGTTCTGCGATCAGCTCGTGCTGGCTGAACAGGCAGGGGCGCGGTCCGACCAGGCTCATCTCGCCCTTGAGCACGTTCCACAGCTGGGGCAACTCGTCGAGCTTGGTGCGCCGCAGGAAATGACCGAAAGGCGTGATCGAACTGGCGCTTGCCAGATGCGTGGCGACCGATGCCGTGCCGGGCCGCATGCTGCGGAACTTCACCAGCGTAAAAGGCCGCTGCAAGCGCCCGACCCGCCGCTGGCGGAACAGCGGCGAGCCGGTGTCCCACAGTCCGATCAGCGCGATCAGCGCCAACACCGGCCAACCCAGCAGCAGCCCGAGTGCGGAAAAGAGAATGTCGAAAAAGCGGATCATCGCGTCCAGCCTCGCACGGCGCGCCGCAGCCCTTCGTCCCCCCCGACCGGTGGCGCCCAGTCCAGGGTTCGACAGGTGTGGCCGATATCCACCTGCAGACTGCCGAGCAGACGCTGGGCCACCGCACGCTTGCCCACCAGCGCCGCCGCCGTGCTCAGCAGGGAGGGCGGAATGTTCAGCAAGCGCGCAGGTTTTCCCATGGCCGCGCCCAGGCGCGCAAGCAGCTCGGCGGTCGACAGATCCTCGCCATCGCTGACCAGGAAGGTCTGGTTCGCGGCAGCCGGATGATCGATGCAGCGCACGATCAGATCCACCAGGTTGTCCAGCCCCACCAGGCTGCG
>QXGG01191411.1_pt1 | contig 28739 bp, 26 predicted proteins | sample 1982491 | NCBI WGS metagenome assembly QXGG01 (sample SAMN09924614, study PRJNA488089) | Wastewater metagenome, whole genome shotgun sequencing project. | isolation source: South African research farm wastewater | place: South Africa: Irene, Agricultural Research Council, Animal Production... | reverse complement strand
TGAGGCTGTCATTGCGGGCAGTACCGCTCGTCAGTCACCTGGAGCTTGAGAAAAATCTGCCAAGTCCTTGTTTATATAGCTGGTGCGGGGAAAGAGACTCGAACTCTCACGCCTTGCGGCGCTGGAACCTAAATCCAGTGCGTCTACCAATTCCGCCATCCCCGCGGTACTGCACCGAAGCGGGCCGCATTATACACAGCGCGGCGCCGCTGCTAGTCGACTTCAGAGCGGTGCGCGGCCGTAGGTGTCCTCGAAGCGGACGATGTCGTCCTCACCGAGGTAGCTGCCCGACTGCACCTCGATGATCTCGAGCGGTACCTTGCCCGGGTTGGCGAGCCGATGGGTGTGGCCGAGCGGGATGTAGGTGGATTCGTTTTCGGCGAGCAGGAAGGTCTTGTCGCCGCTGGTGACCTCGGCCGTGCCGCGCACCACGATCCAGTGTTCGGCGCGGTGGTGGTGCATCTGCAAGCTGAGCTTGGCGCCGGGGTTGACGACGATGCGCTTGACCTGGAAGCGCTCGCCAGCATCGATCGAGTCGTACCAGCCCCAGGGCCGGTAGGCCTTGCGATGGGTCTGGGTGAGGCTGCGGCCTTCGGCCTTGAGGCGCGCCACGATCTTCTTGACGTCCTGGGTGCGGTCCTTGTGCGCGACCATGACCGCGTCGGGGGTCTCGACCACAACCATGTCCTCGCAGCCCAGCGCCGCCACCAGGCGGCTGCCGGCATGGACCAGGGTGTTGCGGCTGGACTCGAACATCACCTCGCCGCGCGCAGCGTTGCCGTCGGCGTCCTTGGCGGACACCGCCCACAGCGCATCCCAGGCGCCGACGTCGGACCAGCCGGCTGCGAGCGGCACCACCACGCCCTGACCGAGTTCGGGCGCGGTGGCGAGTTTCTCCATCACCGCGTAGTCGATCGAGTCGCTCGGACTGCGCTCGAAGGCGGCGGCGCCGATGCGGATGAAGTCGGCGTCGTGGCTGCGGGCGCCGATCGCCGCGCCGCAGGCATGTGCCATGTCCGGGTTGAAGCGGTCGATCGCGCGCATCCACACCGAAGCCTTCATCATGAAGATGCCGCTGTTCCAGTAGTACTCGCCGCTGGCGACATAGCGTTCGGCGGTAGCGCGGTCGGGCTTCTCGACGAATTCCTGCAGCGTACGCGCACCCTCGCCTGCGTCCAGCGCCGCACCCGCGCGGATGTAGCCGTAGCCGGTCTCGGGGTGGTCGGGGACGATGCCGAAGGTGACCAGCGCGCCCTCGGCGGCGGCCTTGGCACCGACCGCGATCGCGTGCTGGAAGGCAGCGAGCTCGGCGATGACGTGGTCGGCCGGCATCACCAGCAGGATGGGATCGCCCTCCTCCGCCGCGGTCAGCGCGGCGAGGGTGAGCGCCGGGGCGGTGTTGCGGCCCAACGGTTCGAGCACGATCTGCGGCGCGCGTATGCCGATCTGGCGCAACTGCTCGGCGATGATGAAACGGTATTCCTCGTTCGTGACCACCAGCGGCCGGGGATCGACATCCACCGCGGCGAAGCCCTTGAGGCGGGCGGCGGTTTCCTGCAGCAGGGAGTGGTCTCCGGTCAGCGGCAGCAGCTGCTTGGGATAGCTCTCGCGGGAGGCCGGCCACAAACGCGTGCCGGAGCCGCCGGAGAGAATCACGCTCTTGATCGTCATGAGGGGGTCGTCCTTGGTCGAATTGGTGGCCCGCGCGCAGCCGCGGGCGCACCTTGAGCCCGGAGGCAGGGTCAGGTCAGTATCTCGCGCAGCATGCGCGCCACACCCTCGCGCCAGTCCGGCAGATTGAGGTCGAAGGCGCTGCGCAGGCGCTGGGTATCGAGGCGCGAATTGAGCGGCCGCGCCGCGGGGGTCGGGTAGTCGCGAGTGGCGATCGGGGCGATCTCGTCCACTTTCAGCGCCACCCCCAGCGCGCGCGCCGTGTCGATGACGAAGCGGGCATAGCCATGCCAGCTGGTCTCGCCGCTGGCAACGAGGTGGTAGGTGCCGCTGAGCGCGGGCGCCGCGAGGCTGGCACGGATCGCGTGCGCGCTGACGTCGGCGATCAGGTCAGCCCCGGTGGGGGCACCGATCTGGTCGGCGATGACGGTGAGGCGCTCGCGCTCGGCGGCCAGGCGCAGCATGGTGCGGGCGAAATTGCCGCCGCGCGCCGCATGCACCCAGGAGGTGCGCAGGATCAGATGGCGGCAGCCGCTGGCACGGATCGCGTCCTCGCCGGCGAGCTTGGTGCGCCCATAGACCGACAGCGGGCCGGTGGGCGCCTCCTCGCGCCAGGGCGTGTCGCCGCTGCCATCGAAGACGTAGTCGGTGGAGTAATGGACCAGCAGCGCGCCCAGCGCCGCCGCCTCACCAGCGAGCACGCCGGGGGCTTCGGCGTTGATGCGCTGCGCGCGCGCGCCATCGGCTTCGGCCTTGTCCACCGCGGTGTAGGCCGCCGCATTGACGATGAGGTCGGGCGCCAGCGTGCGCACGGTGCGGGCGAGCCCGTCAAGGTCTTCGAGGTCGCCGCACAAGCCCTCGGCGCCGGCGCGGTCGAGCGCGACCACGGTGCCCAGGGGCGCCAGCGCGCGCTGCAGCTCCCAGCCGACCTGGCCGTTCTTGCCCAGCAGCAGGATCTTCATGCCGAGGCCTCGCGACCGGCGTAGTTGCGCGCCACCCAGTCGCGGTAGGCGCCACTCTGCACGTTGGCGATCCAGCCCGGGTTGTCGAGATACCACTGCACGGTCTTGCGGATGCCGGTGTGGAAGGTCTCCGCCGGGCGCCAGCCGAGCTCGCGCTCGATCTTGCGCGCGTCGATCGCGTAGCGGCGGTCGTGGCCGGGGCGGTCGGTGACGTAGGTGATCAGGCGGCTGTAGCTGCCGGCGGCGTCGGGGCGCAGCTCGTCGAGCAGCGCGCACAGGGTGGTCACGATCTCGATGTTGGCCATCTCGTTCCAGCCGCCGACGTTGTAGGTCTCGCCCAGGCGGCCGCGCGCCAGCACCTCGCGGATCGCGCTGCAGTGGTCGCCGACATACAGCCAGTCCCGCACGTTGAGCCCGTCGCCATAGATCGGCAGCGGCTTGCCGGCGAGCGCATTGACGATCATCAGCGGGATCAGCTTCTCGGGGAACTGGCAGGGGCCGTAGTTGTTCGAGCAGTTGGTGGTGAGCACCGGCAGGCCGTAGGTGTGATGCCAGGCGCGCACCAGGTGGTCGCTCGCGGCCTTGCTCGCCGAGTAGGGGCTGTTGGGCTCATAGGCCTTGGTCTCGGCGAAGGCGGGGTCGTTCGGGCCGAGCGAGCCATAGACCTCGTCGGTGCTGACGTGCAGGAAGCGGAAGGCTTCACGGTCCGGCCCCGACAGCGTGCTCCAGTGCGCGCGCGCGGCCTCGAGCAGCGTGAAGGTGCCATCGACGTTGGTGCGCACGAAGGCGCCGGGGCCGTGAATCGAGCGGTCGACGTGGCTCTCGGCGGCAAAATGCACCACCGCGCGCGGCTTGTGTTCCGCAAACAGCCGATCGACCAGCGCGCGGTCGCAGATGTCGCCGTGTACGAAAAGGTGGCGCGGGTCGCCCTGCAGGCGCGCCAGCGTCTCGAGGTTGCCGGCGTAGGTCAGCGCGTCGAGGTTGATCACCGGCTCGGCGCTGGCGGCCAGCCAGTCGAGCACGAAGTTCGCGCCGATGAAGCCGGCGCCGCCTGTCACGAGGATCACTGTGTTGTCCCTGTCCTGATCGCAAAGGCCGAATTATGGCATCGGGAATCCGGCGCCGATAGGAGGCGTGGCACGCGAAGGCATGACACCCGGAGGCGCGCGCTACATGCGCAGGCGTTCGCCGTAGCCCGTCATCTCCAGATAGCCCTGCCCCACTTCGCGTTCCTGTGCCGTGGCCGTGGCACCTGCGTCCTCGATCGCGAACAGGCGCACCGCGCCCTCCCAGTAGATGGCGCCGGTGGAGGCGCGGCTATCGAGCTCCTGATCGTCCATCAGCGCCTGCAGGCGGAAGCGGCGGCCATCGGCGAGCGCCAGCGTCCACTCCACCGGATACTCGATGCCGGTGCGCGGCGAGCGCCAGCGCCGCACCGGGGTGAAGCGCAGCTCGTCGGCGCTCAGCACGGTGGCCCGCCCCGCGGCGTCGCTCAGCGTACCGGCGCCCCAGATCGCCCTGCCCTCGCCATCGCGCATCTGGAAACCCATCAGCCCGCCTCCGTCGTGCAGGTTGATGCCGATCCAGTCCCAGCCGCGCGCGCCCGCGGGCAGGATCTCGCTCGACCACTCGTGGTCGAGCCAGGCGTGCCCGCTCACCGCCACCGCGGCGCCCTCCATCCGCAGCGTGCCGCGCACCGCGAGCTGTGGGCGGCTGTAGTAGTAGCTGGCGTTGATCGGGTCGGGCGCCTTCTGGCTGAAACCCGCCTTGCCGTTGAGCACCGGGGCGCGATCGGGCTCGAAGGCAAGCTCGAAGCCGAAGTCGTCCGCGTCGATGCGGGCCTGGTAGGGCGCCTGCGGGGTCTCACCGCCCTCCAGGAACCAGCCATCGACGCGCACCGCGGTGCGTCCTTCCTGCGCCTGGACCAGACCGGGGTAGCTGCGGCCCGAGCGTTCGGCATGGCGCAGGCGGCCGCTGGCGGGGTCGGAGATCGCGGCGTGGGCCAGCACCAGCTGGCGCGGCGCGAAGCGGCTCGGGTTGTCGTCACCGATGAGGGTGCGAACGCGGAAGAAGGTGAGCTGAAAGCCGCGCTCGACGCCGGCCGCATCGCGCAGCCAACCGGTGATGTACCACCACTCGGTGCGGTAATCGGGGTGGGCGCCGAAGTCCCGCGGGAAGGCGAGCGTGTGGCCGGGCACGACTGGCGGATAAGCAGGTGAATGAGCGGGCGAATGGGCGGACAGCGCCGGCTCGGCATGACCCGGACGCATTCCGCACAGCAGCAGACCGAGGAAGAGCGCCCACATCAGACGCATGCCGCAGCCCATCAACCTCGCATTGTCTCGTCGATCCATCATCACCAGTCCGCCTTGACCGCCAGCACCGCCGAGCGCTGCATCGCGTGTCGCCCAGCCAGCCGCGCCACCACCGCGGCCAGCACGACGAGGCTGGCCGCGAACAGCGCCAAGGCCCCCCAGGGCACCGCCAACTCCATGCTCCAGTGAAAGCTCTGGCGGTTGATGATCTCGATCAGCACCCAGGCCATCGCCGCACCGGCGAGCAGCCCGGCGAGCACGCCCAGGCCAGCGGTGAGCGCACCTTCCAGCGCGATCAGGCGGCCGATCTCGGCGCGGGTGAAGCCGAGGTGGCGCAGCATCCCGAACTCGCCCTGGCGGGTGGTGGCCAGCGCAGCGAAGGTGGTGGCGATGCCGAACAGCCCGATCAGCACCGCCACCGCCTCCATCAGGTAGGTGATCAGGAAGGTGCGGTCGAAGATCTCAAGGCTTATGGCACGGATTTCGCCGGGCAAGGCGATGGTGATGTGCTCGGCGCCAAAACGGGCGCGCAGCGCCTCGGCCACCGCGGCAGGCGGGGTGCCCGGCGCGATCTGCAGCGCAGCATCATTGACCCGGTCGTCGCCGGTAAGCCTGACGTAGTCGCGGTGCTCGATCAGGGCGGCGCCGTGCTGGCGGGCGTAGTCGCGCCAGACCCCGGCCACGGTGAAGACCTGCATGCGTCCGCCCAGCGGCAGCTCGAAGCGGCTGCCGCGCGCAAGCCCATGGCGGTCGGCCGCGGCCTCGGACACCCACACCGGCGGCAAGCCGTCCGCAGCCGCCACCGGCGTCATCGAACCGCTCACCAGCGGCAGCCCCCAGTTGCCCTGCGCGGGCCGCGCCAGCACGCTGAATAAGGGCTCCTCGTCCGACAGGCGCAGGTTGATCAGCCGCGTCGTATCCACCGACACCACCCCCTCGACGCCCGCAATCCGGGCCAGGGCCTGCGAGTCGAGATAGCCGCTGCCCGAGGACGAGGATGCACGGACATAGAGATCGGCCGGCAGCACCTGCGCCAGCCATTCATCGACCGAGACCCGGAACGAACTGACCATGATCGCCATCGACACCGCGAGCGCCACGCTCGCGATCACCCCGGCGCCGGCTACCACCGCCTGCCCGGGGGTCGCCGCCAGGCGCGCATGCGCCAGCCGCCAGGTCACGCCGCGCCCGTGTCCGAGCAGCGGCAGCACCGCGCGCGCCAAGGCCGGCAGCGCCAGCACCGCCCCGGCCAGCACGAACACCACCGCGGCGTAACCACCGACCGGGATCCCGCCGATCGGCGGCACGAGGCAGGCGAGCACCGAGAACGCCAGCATCGCCACGGCGTGGCGGTGGCGAACCCGCGCCTGCGGCAGGCCGGCGCGTTCGCCCTCGCCCGCACGCAGGGCCCGCGCCGGCGGTACCCTTGCCGCGGCGCGCGCCGGCAGCCAGGTGCCGGCCACGCCCGTGCACACCCCGAGCAGCAGATAGCCCAGGCTGAGCCCGGGCTCGAACTGCAGCGCAGGCGCCAGCCCGCGGAAGAAACCCGCCCCCAGGTCGCCCCCTACCAGCATGAACGCGCCGCCCGCCAGCGCATGGCCGAGCGCCACGCCGAACACGCCACCGATCAGCCCGACCACCGCGCCTTCGGCCAGCAGACCATGCATCAGCTCGCGCCGCTCCAGGCCGAGCGCGCGCAGCAGCGCGAACTCGCGCCGCCGGCGCGCGACCGACAGCAGCTGGGTCGAGAACACCAGAAAGCCCCCGGTGAGCAGCGCAATCGCCGCCAGCATGGTGAGGTTGACGCGGTAGGCGTGCGACAGCGTGCCGGCCTCGCTCGCCGCCGCCTCCGGCACCCGCAGCGCGAGCCCGGGCGGCAGCAAGGGCGACAGCGCGGCGATGCCCGCCTGCGGCGTCACCACGTCGGCGAGCTTGAGATCCACCCGGGTGAGCACGCCGATGCGCCCGAAGCGCTGTTGCGCGCCGCCGATGTCCATGACGCCCAGCACGCCTGCCGCGCCCGGCACCCGCCCGCCCAGCTCGAGGCTGAAGCCCTGCACCCCGGACTGCACCCGCAGCCTGCCCGCAGCGAGCGCCGGCGGCTGCAGCGTGCCATCCATGGCGCGATGCGGCTCGGACAGACGCACGCGCGCGTCGTCGCTCAGGAAGATCCTGTCTGGCTGCAGCGCGGCAAAGCGCGTGTCTTCCGCCCCCGAGCGCTCGGCCAAGGGCACCAGCCCGGGTTGCACCCGCAGCACTCGAAACAGATCCACCCCCAGAATCTGCAGGCTGTCGTCACGCCCCGGCAGGCGGGCGTCCACTTCCAGCACCGGGCTCGCGAGCGCCACCTCAGGACGGGAGGCGAGCAGCGGGTACAGCGCCTCGTCAAAGCCATCGCGAGGCCCGATCAGCTGCAGGTCGGCCTCGCCGGCGAGCAGCCGCATGCCGCGCCCGAACTCATCCAACGCCGCGCTGTGGATGAGCTGCACCGCCAGCCCGAGCGCCACCCCCAGCGCGATCGCCAGCAGCGACAGCGCACTGGCCAGGCGCCGGCGCAACAGACTGGCGAGAAAGACGCGGCGCAGCGGGGCGTTCATGCGCGCGCCGTGATGTCGTGCAGGCCGTCGGCGCGCAGCTCCAGCACTCGATCGGCGCGCGCGGCGGCAGTGCGCGAATGCGTGACCAGCACGCCGGCGGCCCGGCTGTCGCGGATCTGGCCCAGAAGCAGGTCGAGGATGTCGGTGGCGCGCTCGGGGTCGAGGTTGCCGGTGGGCTCGTCGGCCAGAACCAGGTGCGGGCGGTGCACCAGCGCACGCGCGATCGCCACCCGTTGCAGCTCGCCGCCCGACAGCTGCTGCGGCGGATCGTCCGCGCGCGCACCCAGGCCGACGCGTTCGAGCATGGCGCGCGCGCGCGCCGTCGCCACGCCCTCGGCTTCGCGCAACAGCCAAAGCGGCAGGGCCACGTTCTGCACCAGGGTCAGGTGCGGCAGGATGTGGAAGGCCTGGAACACGAAGCCGAAATGGCTGCGCCGCAGGCGCGCCAGCGCGTCATCGTCGAGCGGGTCGATGCGCGAGGAGCCGACGTGGATCTCGCCTGCGTCGACCGGCTCGAGCCCGGCGATGCAGTTGAGCAGCGTGGACTTGCCCGCACCCGACTCGCCCACGATCGCCACGCACTCGCCGGCGCCCACCTGCAGCGCCAGCCGATCGAAGAGCACGCGCGGGGGCGTGCCGGGCAAGGTCTTGCGGAGTTGTCTGAGTTCGAGCATGGCGATCGGATCCGGGAGCGCGTGGTTGCCATAAGCTCACCCGCGCGAGGGCGCAATTGTGTCACCCCCGGGCCGAAAAAGTTGCATCGGCGCGCGGGCAGGATGGGCATGAAGCGGCGCCAGGGCGCGCCGCGGGCGCACGGCGGGCGCGGTATACTCGGCGGCCCTGCGATGCATTCACCGGCCTGCGGTGACGTCTGCCCCCGAAGCCCTGATGCCGGTCGAGCACTACGAAAACTTTCCTGTCGCCTCGCTGCTGCTGCCGGCCCGCCTGCGCGAGCCGGTCGAGGCGATCTACGCCTTCGCGCGCAGCGCGGATGACGTGGCCGACGAGGGGGATGCGCCAGCCCTTGCCCGCCTGGCGCGCCTGCACGACTACCAGATCGCGCTCGAAGCCTGCGCGTACGGCCGGCCGGTGCCCGACGCGGCGCTCGCACCGATGTTCGCGCGCCTCGGCCGCGCGATCGAAGCCCATGCTTTGCCCCTGCAGCCCTTTCGCGACCTCCTCGATGCGTTCATGCAGGACGTCGGCAAGACGCGCTACCGCAACTTCGACGCGCTGCGCGACTACTGCCGGCGCTCGGCCGACCCGGTCGGGCGGCTGATGCTGCACCTGTACGACGCCGCCACGCCGGCGAATCTGCGCCGCTCGGACGCGATCTGCACCAGCCTGCAGCTGATCAACTTCTGCCAGGACGTGGCGGTGGACTGGCGCAAGCAGCGCATCTACCTGCCACAGGACGACATGGCGCGCTTCGGCGCCGATGAAGCCGCGCTCGACGGCATGGCGCGCGGCCTCGCGCCGGTGAGCGATCGCTGGCGGGCGCTGCTCGCCTTCGAAGTACGACGTGCGCGCGCGATGATGCTCGACGGCGCCCCGCTCGCCCGCGCGCTGCCCGGGCGCATCGGCTGGGAGCTGCGTCTGATCGTGCTCGGCGGCCTGCGCATCCTCGAGGCGATCGAGGCGGTGGGCTACGATGTCTTCAATCACCGCCCCACGCTCGCGCGCAGCGACTGGCTCCGCCTGGGCTGGCGCGCCCTGACTTTTGGGAAACTTGCATGAATCCGCACGACTATTGCCAGGACAAGGCTGCCAAGAGCGGCTCGAGCTTCTACTACAGCTTCATGTTCCTGCCTGCCGAGCGCCGCCAGGCGATCACCGCGCTGTACGCCTTCTGCCGCGAGGTGGACGACGTGGTGGACGAATGCCACGACCTGTCGCTGGCGCAGACCAAGCTCGAGTGGTGGCGGCAGGAGGTGGCGCGCATCTACGGCGGCACGCCCGCGCATCCGGTCGGCCACGCGCTGCAGGACGTGCTGAAGGGCTTTCGCCTGCCGCAGGAGCAGCTGCTCGAGATCATCGACGGCATGGCGATGGACCTGTCGCAGACACGCTACCTCGACTTCAAGGGCCTGCAGCTCTACTGCTACCGGGTGGCGAGCGTGGTCGGCCTGCTCGCGGCCGAGATCTTCGGCTACCAGGACCGCCAGACGCTCAAGTATGCGCATGACCTCGGCCTGGCCTTCCAGCTCACCAACATCATCCGCGACGTCGGCGAGGACGCCCGCCGCGGGCGCATCTACCTGCCGGTCGAAGACCTGCAGCGCTTCAAGGTGCCGGCCAGGGATCTGCTTGAGGCGCGCTACTCCGACGCCTTTCGCGAGCTGATGGCCTTCCAGGCCGAGCGCGCGGAAAAGTTCTACGACCAGGCCTTTGCCCAGCTGCCGGCGGTGGACCGCAAGGCGCAGCGCCCCGGGCTGGTGATGGCGGCAATCTACCGCACCCTGCTGCGCGAGATCGCGCGCGACGGCTTTCAGGTGCTCGACCGCCGTACCTCGCTGACCCCGCTGCGCAAGGTGTGGCTGGCGGGCACGACCTGGTTCCGGGCATGAGCGCAGCCGCAGCAAGGCGCACGCCTCCCCCGGGGCGGAGCGCGCACCGCGACCGGAGGGCGCTCCGGTGAGCGTGCCGGTGGTCGCCATCATCGGCGCAGGCTACGCCGGGCTGGCGTGCGGGGTCGAGCTCGCGCGCGCGGGGGTGCATGTGACCGTGTTCGAGCGCTCGCATACGCTCGGCGGGCGCGCGCGCGTCGTGCACAAGGACCACCACTGGCGGGTGGACAACGGCCAGCACATCCTGATCGGCGCCTACAGCGAGCTCACCCGCCTGCTGCGCCTGACCGGCTGTTCGCCCAAGCAGCTCGCCCACCTGCCGCTGACGCTGCACGTGCCGGGCCAGCTGCACCTGAAGGCGGCTGCCCTGCCCGCCCCCTTCCACCTGGCGCTCGGAGTGCTGCGCGCGAAAGGCCTGGACTGGAAGGACCGGCTGGCCATGCTGCGCCTGATGCGCTGGCTCAAGAAGCGCAGCTTCCGCCTGCCGGACGCCGACATGACCGTGGCCCAGCTGCTGGCCGAAACGCGCCAGACGCCCAGGCTAGACGCGCTGATCTGGACGCCGCTGTGCGTGGCCGCGCTCAACACGCCAGCACACGAGGCCTCGGCGCAGATCTTCGCCAACGTGCTGCGCGACAGCCTGGCAGCGGGCGCCGCGGCGAGCGAGCTGCTGCTGCCGCGCACCGACCTGTCAGAGCTCTTCCCGGTGCCCGCCGCGCGTTACCTCGCCACCCGCCGCGGCAAGCTGCGCACCGGCAACGCGATCGACGCCATCCGCCCGGTGGCGGGGGGCTTTCGCCTCGAGGGCGACCCGGGCAGCCAGCCCTGGCCGCAGGTAGTGCTCGCCACCGCGCCCTACCATGCCGCCCCGCTGCTCGCCTCCACCGGCGCCTGCGAGGGGCTCGCGGCCCGGATCGAGGCACTCGAGCACGAGCCGATCGTGTCGGTGTATCTGGCGCTGGGCAAGGGCCAGAAGCTGCCCGAACCGATGATCGGGCTGGTGTCAGATAACGCGACCCAGCCGGCGCAGTGGGCCTTCGACCGCGGCCAGCTCGGCGGCCCGGAGGGCCTGCTGTGCGGCGTGATCAGCGCCCATGGCGCACATGAAGCGCTGGCGCGCGAGGAACTGATCGCGGCCGTGCATGCGCAGCTCGAGCGTCAGCTCGGCCGCCAGCTGCCTGCGCCCGAATGGTCGCAGGTGATCGTGGAGAAGCGCGCCACCTTCGCCTGCCGCCCGGGCATCTTCCGCCCGGGGATCCGCACGCCGCTGCCCGGGCTGTGGCTGGCGGGCGACTACGTGAGCTCCGAGTACCCGGCGACGCTCGAATCGGCGGTGCGCTCGGGGGTCGCGTGCGCGCGCGCCATTCTCGCCGAGCTCGGCCTCAAGGGCTGAGCGACGCACGCAGGGGCTGAGCGGCACACGCAGGGGCGGGACCGCGCACGCAGGGGCCGGGCGGCGCACGCAGCCGTCACGCCGCGGCGCCCGCGCGCACATGGCGCAGGATCGGGTTGAGCATCGCCGCCCCCAGCCGCTTGCTGCGCGCACCGTTCCAGCCGACCTGCGCATCGGGCAGCAGCGCGTTGTCCTTGAACGGCATCTCCAGGGTCAGCGACACGCAGCCGAAACGCCAGGCGACCCACTTGCTCGCCAGCGTCAGCAGTTCCTCGCCGAAGCGGCCGGGCTTGTAGCCTTCCTTCGTCTGGAAGTCGGGGCTCACCGCCAGCAGGGTGTCGACGAAGCGTGCCTGCGCCGCGGCCGCTTCGGCACCAAAGCCCGGCACCTCCTCGGCGGTGGAGAAGAACACGTAGGGCAGCGACTCGTCGCCATGGATGTCGAGGAACAAGGCGCAGCCGGTACGCTCCATCTCGGCGCGAACCAGGAAGACCTCCGGGCTGGCCAGTGGATCGGGGGCGCGCCACTCGCGATTCAGGTTGCGGCCAGCGGCGTTGGTGCGCAGGTTGCCGCGCACCGCACCGTCCGGGTTCATGTTGGGCACGATGTACAGCAGCGCCTGCTCGCGCAGCGTGCGTGCGACCGGGTCGGCGCCGTCGAGCAGGCGCTCGAGCAGGCCTTCGACGAACCACTCCGCCATCGTCTCACCCGGATGCTGACGGGCGATGATCCACACCGGCGCCCGCCCGGGCGCCTCCTCACCGATCACCACCAGATCGAGATCGCGGCCCTCGACCGTGCTGCCGAGGTGGCGCACGCGGGCATGGGGCGAAGCCTCCACCCGCGCGAGCAGGTCGAGATGGCGTTCGTGCGAATAGGGCTCGAAATAGGCGTAGTAGACGCTGTCGCGCTCGGGCCGGTGCTCGACGATCAGCTCCCCATTTTCATAGCGGGTGCTGTCGATCCGGAACCAGTGCTGGCGATCGTAGGACGCCACGCAGCGGTAATCGCGCCAGCCGTCCGGATAGGCGGCGGTGGCGGCATTCTCGAACACCATGCGCACCGGCGTGCCCGCCGCGCCCATCAGGCGAAAGTGGAACCACTGGTGGAAGTCGGCGGCGTTGTCCTTGCGCAGGCGCAGCCGGATGTCGGCCGGGTCGTCGAGGCGCACGAGCTCGATCGCGCCGGAGTCGAAGCAAGCGCTGATATTCAGCATCTTCACTCCTCGCGGCGGCGGAAGACCAGGGTGTCGGCGTCGGAGGCCTCGGCGGCGAAGGCATAGCCCTCGGCATCGAAGCCTCGCAGCGCGTCGACCTCGTCGATCCGGTTGCGGATCACGTAGCGGCTCATCAGCCCGCGCGCGCGCTTGGCGTAGAAGCTGATGATCTTGTAGCGTCCGCCCTTCCAGTCCTCGAACACCGGGGTCACGATGCGCCCCTTGAGCTTCTTCGGCTTCACGGACTTGAAGTACTCGTCGGAGGCGAGGTTCAGCAGCACGCGTTCGCGCCCGGCCTCGTCCTCGTCCGCCAGCAGGCGGTTGAGTTCGTCGGTGATGCGCTCGCCCCAGAATTCGTAAAGGTTCTTGCCGCGCGGGTTGTCGAGCCGGGTGCCCATCTCGAGCCGGTAGGCCTGCATCAGGTCGAGCGGACGCAGCACGCCATACAGGCCGGAGAGGATGCGCAGATGGTCCTGCGCCCAGGCCAGATCCGCCTCGTCGAGGCTTCTGGCGTCGAGCCCCTCGTAGACATCGCCGTTGAAGGCCAGCACCGCCTGCTTGGCGTTGTCGGGGGCGAAGGGCTGCGACCAGCTCGCATAGCGCGCCACGTTGAGGGTGGCGAGCGGGTCCGAGAGCGACATCAGGTCGGCGATCTCGGCGGGGGTCTTGTCGCGCAGCACCTCGATCAGCTCGGCCGACTGATCGAGAAAATCGGGCTGGGTGAAGATGGCGGTGGTGGGCGGCGTCTCGTAGTCGAGCGCCTTGGCGGGGGAGATGACGAGGATCATGGGTTCGGGGTTTCGAATCGGCGCGGACGCCGGACCGCGCGATGTTAACGCGAATCCTCGCGCCGGACCCAGCCGGGTTCAGCCGGACGTGGCCGGATGTGGCCGGATGTGGCCCGTGTGTCAGTGCGCCTGCCGCTGTCTTGCCTGTTCGAACAGGCACACCGCGACCGCTGCACCGACGTTGAGCGATTCGACCCCGGCCGCCATCGGGATGATCACGCGCTGGTCCGCGCGCGCCAGCAGCGCCGGCGACAGGCCCTGCCCTTCGGCACCGAACAGCCAGGCGATCGGGCCGCGCAGATCCAGTTCGTAGAGCGAACGGGCGCCCGCACCCAGCGCGGTGGCGAGGCAGCGTCCGGGGTAGGCCTCGAGGCGGGCGCACAGATCCACCCCTTCCTCGACTGCGAGTACGAAGTGCGCGCCCATCCCGGCCCGCAGCACCCGCGGCGACCAAGCCTGGGCGCAGCCGGCACCGAGCAGCACGCGGCGAATGCCGGCGGCGGCGCTCGTGCGCAGGATGGTGCCGAGGTTGCCCGGGTCCTGCACGGCGTCGAGCACCACGACGCTGTCGGTGAGCGGCGGCGGCTCGGGCCGCTCGGGGAGCGCGATCAGGGCGAGCAGCCCGGACGGCGTCTCCACCGGGCTCACCTGCCTGAACAGCGCATCGGGCAGCTGGTAACGCGGGACGTCGCCGGCCACGGCTTCGAGCAGGCGCTGATGCTCGGGGCGGCTCAGCCCGCTCTCGGCGCAGATCAGCGCCTTCAGGGGCCACTGCGCATCGAGCGCGGCCGCGACCAAGTGCGCACCGTCGAGAAGGGTCTCACCGCGCTGGCGCCGTTCGCGCCCGGACTGCGCCAGCGCATGCAGGCGCTTGACCAGCGGATTCTCGCGCGAAGTGAGCGTCTTCATGACGCGCTCAGCGTCCTGCCCCATGAGCCAGCAGCTTTTTCACCGGCGCGAAGCTGCGGCGGTGAAAGTCACGCACGCCATGTGCTTCGAGCGCGGCAAGATGCGCCGCGGTCGGGTAGCCCTTGTGCGCCGCCAGGCCGTACTGCGGCCATTGGGCGTCGAGCCGGCGCATCGCCTCGTCACGCGCGGTCTTGGCCAGGATGGACGCGGCCGAGATCGCGGGCTCGGTGGCATCGCCCTTGACGATGGCGCGGGCGGGATAGGGCAGCACCGGACAGCGGTTACCGTCGATCAGCACCTCGCCCGGGGCGAGTCCGAGAGCCATCACCGCACGCTGCATCGCGAGCAGGGTGGCGTGCAGGATGTTCAGGCGATCGATCTCCTCGACGCTGGCTTCGGCCACCGCCCACGCCAGCGCGCGCTCGCGAATCTGTGGCGCAAGCCGCTCGCGTGCGGCTTCGCTCAGCTTCTTGGAGTCGTTGAGTCCGAGGATCGGGCGTGCAGGGTCGAGGATCACGGCCGCGGCCATCACCGGGCCGCACAGCGGGCCACGGCCCGCCTCATCGACACCGCAGATCAGGCCCTCGGCCGCAGGCTGGGGCGAAAACAGGTCGCGTGTCATCGGCAGGGCCTCAGCGCGACCCGGCGGCGAGATAGGGCAGGATGGCGTCAGCCGCGCGCCGCGCGGTGTCCTGCTGGAGTGTGTGGTGCAAATCCATGAAGCGCGCCTTCACCAGCAGCCGACGCGGGGCGTCCTGCAGCCAGTCCTCGACCGCCTGGGCAAGATTCTCGGGCGTCGCGTCGTCCTGCAGCAGTTCCGGAACGATCCCTTCACGGCACAGAATATTCGGCAGGCCAACCCAGGGCAGATAGGCCATGCGCTTCATCAGCTGGTACTGCCACTTGCCGATGCGGTAAGTGATCACCATCGGGCGCTTGAGCAGCGCCGCCTCCAGGCTGGCCGTGCCGCTGGCCACCAGCACCACATCGGCCGCCGTCATGGCATCGACCGCATGGCCGAACAGCATGCGGATCGGCAACTCGCTGGCCGCGTGGCGGTGAAGCGCCGCCTCGAAGATCGCCCGCGTTTCGCGCGTGGCCAGCGGCACCAGAAAACGCAGTTCGGGGTCACGCTCGAGCAGGCGGCGTGCGGTCTCGATATAGGTGTCGGCAAGATTGCGGACCTCGGACTGGCGGCTTCCGGGCAGCATCGCCACCACCCTGCACCAGGCCGGGATCCCGAGCCGCTCACGGGTACCCTTACGGTCGGGCTCGAGCGGGAAGACGTCCGCCAGCGGATGGCCGACATAGCTCACTGGCACACCGGCTCGCTCGTACAGCTCAGGCTCGAACGGAAACAGGCACAGCATGTGCGAGACCGAACGCGCGATGCGCTTGATCCGTCCGCCCCGCCAGGCCCAGATCGACGGACTGACGAAGTGGATGGACGGGATGCCGATGTCGCGCACCTTGCCTTCGAGCCAGAGGTTGAAATCGGGGGCGTCGACGCCGATGAAGGCGCTCGGGCGCTCGCGCCGGATCTGGGCGAGCAGCTCGCGGCGGATGCCTGACAGTTCACGGTAGCGCTTGATCGCGTCGACATAGCCGTGGACCGCGAGCAGTTCGCACGGCCAGCGCGCATCAAAGCCTTCAGCCTTCATCCTGGGGCCGCCGATGCCGTAGAACTCGGCGTCGGGAAGATGCTGGCGCAGCGCACGGATGAGATGGCTGGCGAGCAGATCGCCGGAGGTCTCGCCGGCGACCATCGCGATGCGGACAGTCATTACGTTGCCAGGGCCTCAGCGCACGAGACCGCGGCCAGACGCTGCGATGAACTCGGAGAACAGGCCGACTTCAGGCTGGGCGGCGGCGATCTCGGCCACGCGCTCGCGCGCCTCGGCGAGCGTCAGGCCGGAACGGTAGAGCGCGCGGTAAGCGCGCTTGATGGCTGCGATGCCTTCGGCCGAATAGCCGCGGCGCTTGAGCCCTTCGCTGTTGATGCCATGCGGCTTGGCCGGGTTGCCCGCGACCGTGACGAAGGGTGGCAGGTCCTGCAGCAGCACCGTGCCGACGCCGCAGAAGCTGTGCGCTCCGACGCGGCAGAACTGATGCACACCGGTGAAGCCGCCCAGGATTGCCCAATCGCCGACATGCACATGGCCAGCGAGGGTCGCGTTATTGGCAAAGATGGTGTGATCGCCCACGTGGCAGTCGTGGGCGACGTGCACATAGGCCATGATCCAGTTGTCGTTGCCGATGCGGGTGACGTGCGCGTCCTGACTGGTACCGAGGTTAAACGAGCAAAACTCGCGGATCGTGTTGCGATCACCGATCTCGAGCCGTGTGGGCTCGTCATCGTACTTCTTGTCCTGCGGGCTGGCCCCGATCGAGCAGAACTGGAAGATCTCGTTGTCACGGCCGATCCGGGTATGGCCTTCAACCACGACATGCGGTCCGATGCGCGTACCCTCGCCGATCTCGACATGCTCGCCGATGATCGAATAGGCGCCGACGCTCACGCTGGCGCCGAGCCTTGCCCCCGGATGGACGATGGCGGTCGGATGGATCATAGCGTCTTGATCGCGCACATCAGCTCGGCTTCGGCGGCGAGCTCACCATCGACGCTGGCACGCGCCTTGTACTTGTAGATGTTGCGTTTGGCGTGGGTGATCTCCACGTCGAAGATCAGCTGGTCGCCCGGCACCACCGGGCGCTTGAAGCGGGCATTGTCGATACCGGCGAAGTACACCACCGAGTTGTCGTCCGGCTTCACGCCGCTGCTCTTGAATGACAGCAGCGCAGCGGCCTGGGCCATCGCCTCGATGATCAGTACGCCCGGCATCACCGGGTGATGCGGGAAGTGGCCCGGGAAGAAGGGCTCGTTCATGGTCACGTTCTTCAGCCCACGCGCACGCACGCCCGGCTCGATCTCCAGCATCCGATCGACGAGCAGGAAAGGATAGCGATGCGGCAGGTACTCGAGTATTTCCTTGATGTCCATGATCATTCAGCCCGGCGTGCGGTCCCCGGGACCGTCATTTTGTTGTTCGAGTTGGCGGACGCGCCTGGCCAGCGCATCCAGATGACGCAGGTGGGAGAAGTTCCTGACCCAGTCCCCGTGCGTCTGCAAAGGCAGGTTGCTGGTATAGACCCCGGGCTTGCCGATCGACTTGGCGACCAGCGTCCACGCCGAGACGACCACATCGTCGGCGATGCTCAGGTGGCCCGAGATGCCGGCCTGGCCACCGATCATGCAACGCGCACCGATCTGCGCACTGCCAGCCACGCCCGCACACCCTGCCATGATGGTGTGGTCACCGATGCGAACGTTGTGCGCGATCTGGATCAGGTTGTCGAGCTTGACGCCGTCGCCGATCACGGTGTCGTCGAGCGCGCCACGATCGATCGTGGTGTTGGCACCGATCTCGACGTCGTTGCCGATGACGACCCGACCAGTCTGCGGAATCTTGACCCAGGCGCCGGCGCGCTCACGCGCAAAGCCAAAGCCATCGGCCCCGATCACCACCCCCGAATGCAGGATGCAGTCTTCACCGATCACGCAGTCGTGGTAGATCGTGACATTGGCGTACAGGCGGCTGCCCCGACCGATGCGCGTTCCGCGGCCAACAAAGCAGTTGGGGCCGATGACGACATCGTCGCCAAGTTCGACCCCCTCCTCGACACAGGCGCCGGGGCCGATCTCGACGCTCGACGGCACATCGCAGTCGACCGCGGCCTGGGCGTGCACACCGGGCCGCGGCGCGGGCTGTGGGTTGAAGAGCTGTGCCACGCGGGCAAAATACAGATAGGGATCGGACGTGACGATCAGCGTGCGCTCAGCCAGCTGATCACGCGCATCGGGGCTGACGATCAGCACACTGGCGGCGCAGTCCCTGACCTGGGGGAGGTACTTGCGGTTGGCAAGGAAGGCCAGATCCCCCGACCCCGCCTTCTCGAGCGTCGCAACGCGCGCCACCGCAACGCTTGCGTCGCCATGGAGCTCGCCGCCGAGGCGATCGACCAGTTCTTGCAATCGGAACATGCGCACAGGCTCAAGCGGACTTACTTGGCGTCGGACAGGGCCTTGATGACCTTGTCGGTGATGTCGATGCGCGGGCTCGCATACACCGCTTCCTGGAAGATGATGTCGAAGTCTTCCTTCGCGGCGATCTCCTTCACCGAGCGGTTGGCCTTGTCCAGCACCGAAGCCAGCTCCTCGTTGCGGCGCTGGTTGAGATCTTCGCGGAACTCGCGCTGCTTGCGCTGGAGGTCGCGGTTGAGCTCGTTGAAGGCGCGCTCCTTGCTGCGCCGGTCGCCATCGGCCATGGTCGGGCCATTGCGCTCGAGGTCTTCCTGCATGGACTTCAGGTCACGCGCGATGCGCTGGAGTTCCTGGTCGCGCTTCTCGAATTCCTTCTCGAGACGCTGCTGCGCACGCACGGCCGGGGCGGCCTCGCGCATCACGCGGTCGGAATTGACGAAGCCGATCTTGGTCTCGGCGATGGCGGCCTGGGACGCACCGAGCAGTACGGCGGCCAGCAGGGAGAGGGTACTAACTTTCACTTATGCCTCCGGAAGGAACTGGGTTGCTGGCAGCTCAGAACACGCTGCCAAGCTGAAACTGGAACCGCTGGATTTCGTCGTTCTCTTTCTCGTTGAGCGGATGACCGAAGCTGAACTTGAGCGGTCCGATCGGCGAACTCCACGAGAAGGCGAGGCCGGTACTGTAGCGCAGGTCGCTGAAGCGGACATTCTGCTCGACGAAATCATTGCTGCCCAGCGGCTGCTCGTCCTCGCCCCAGACGTAGCCGGCATCGAAGAAGGCCGAGATGCGGAACGAACGGTCCTTGCCGGCTCCGGGCATCGGGAAGTAGAACTCCGCGTTGCCGACGAACTTGCGCGTGCCGCCCGTGGAGGTGATGTCGCCATCCGTGTCACTGAACTTGGGACCGATGGAACCCTGGTCATAGCCGCGGACCGAGCCAATGCCACCAACATAGTAGTTCTTGTAGAAGGGCACGTCCTTGCCGCCGAATCCCTTCGCCCAGCCCAGGTCGGCATTGAGCATCAGCGCATAGTCGCGCCCGATCGGGAACCAGTGCTGATACTGATAGCCAAGCTTGCCATAGCGCAGATCCCCAACCGGCACCGTCACCTCGCCATAGACGCGCTGGAAGCTGCCTGCGCGCGGATAGATGAAGCTGTCGCGGCTGTCGCGTGACCAGCCGACCGTGGCCAGCAGGCTGCGAACGGTCACATTACCCGTGCCGTCAGGATTGTCGCAGCCACCGAAATCCCTGCAGAAATCCTTGTACAGCTTCGGGCTCAGCGCATAGGTGGTGATCTCGGTCTGGTCCGCCGTGAGGCCGAAATTGACCTGGTCATCCTCGGCGATCGGCCAGCCCAGACGCAGCCCCGCACCGGTCGACACCGTCTTGTACGGCGACACGCTGTCGAGTTCATCCGCGTCGTAGGTGCGGTGGTACAGGTCCCAGCCGAGGCTGACACCATCGACGGTGTAGTAAGGGTTGGTAAACGACAGCGCCAGCGTACGGCTCGACTCGCTGGTATTGAGCCCCAGCGTAAGCGCGTTACCGCTGCCGAACAGGTTCTGCTGCGCGATCGACGCCGACAGAACGACGTTCTCGGCGCTGGAGAAACCGGCACCCAGCATCAGGTTGCCGGTGGGACGCTCCTTGACGGTGAAGTTCACATCCACCTGGTCGGTCGTGCCCGGGACCGCCGGGGTCTCGACATTGACCTCATCGAAAAAGCCGAGGCGGTCGATGCGCGTGCGCGAGCGGTTGATCGCCGCAGCGTCGTACCAGCCGCCTTCCATCTGCCGCATCTCGCGGCGCACCACCTCGTCGCGGGTCTTGGTGTTGCCACCGACATTGATGCGGCGCACATAAACCCGGCGCCCCGGATCGACGAACACGGTGAACGCCACCTCGCGCTTGGCCTTGTCGAGCTCGGGCGCCGCGTTGACGTTGGCGAAGGCATAGCCTTCGTTGCCAAGCCGATCGGTGACCGCCTTCGTGGTCTCGGTGAGCTTCTCGCGCGAGAAGATCTCGCCCGGACGGATCTGCGTCAGGGCCACGTACTCGGATTCGGGCAGCACCAGATCACCGGTGAAGCGCACCCCGGTCACGGTGTACTGCTCGCCCTCGGTAATATTGACCGTAATGTAGATGTCCTTCTTGTCGGGCGTGATCGAGACCTGGGTAGAATCGATATTGAAGTCGAGGTAGCCCTGGTTCAGATAGAAGGAGCGCAGGGTCTCCAGGTCGGCCGACAGCTTCTGCCGCGAGTACTGGTCGTTCTTGGTGTACCAGGTCAGCCAGCCCGGCGTGGTGAGCTGCATCTGATCGATCAGATCGTCCACTTCGAAGGCCTTGGCGCCGACGATGTTGATCTGGCGGATCTTGGCGACGTCGCCCTCTTCCACCGCGAAGTTGATGCCGACCCGGTTGCGCTCGAGCGGCGTGACGGTGGTGGTGACGGTCGCTGCGTACTTGCCGCGCGACAGGTACTGGCGCTTGAGCTCCTGCTCGGCGCGATCGAGCAAGGCACGGTCGAAGATGCGCGACTCGGCCAGGCCCACTTCGCGCAGACCTGTCTTGAGCGCGTCCTTGTCGAACTCCTTGACGCCGACGAAAGTGATGTCCGCGATCGCGGGGCGCTCATCGACCACGACGACGATCACGTCGCCCTCGGTCTCGATGCGCACGTCGCTGAAGAAGCCGGTCGCGAACAGCGCGCGGATCGCGTCGGCCGCCTGCTCCTCGCTGAAGCGTTCGCCCACCCGCACCGGCAGATAATTGAAGACGGTCCCCGCCTCGGTGCGCTGGATGCCCTCGACCCGGATGTCCTTGACGACGAAGGGGTCAAACGCGAATGCCGGCGCGGCGGCAAAGAAGGCCATGATGAGCCCGGGCAGGAGCTTGCGATTCATGCGGGAATTCAGCCGGAAATGAGACGATTGATGTCGTTGTAGAAGGCGAATGCCATGAGCATTACCAGAAAGACGAGACCGATCTGCTGACCGATCTCCATGATGCGCTCCGGAATCGGACCGCCCTTGATGATTTCGACCGTATAGTACAACAAGTGCCCCCCATCCAGAACCGGGATCGGGAGCAGGTTCAGGACCCCCAGGCTGATGCTGATCAAGGCCACGAACTTGAGGTAATGGCTGAGCCCGAGCTGTGCGGTCTGGCCTGCATAGTCGGCAATCGTGACCGGCCCGGAGAGGTTCTTCCACGACACTTCGCCGATGATCATGCGACCGATCATCTTCAGGCTGAGCACGCTCGTCTCCCAGGTCTGGCGCACCGCCTTGGCGAGCCCTTCGAGCACGCCGTAGCGCACCTCGCCAAACATCGAGACCCCGCCGGGCGCAGGTTCGGCAACGCCCACTCCGATGCGCCCGATGCGCTCCCCGTTCTCGCTGGCGGCATCCGGCGTCACGTAGAGGGTGAGCACCGAACCGCCGCGCTGCACCTCGAAGGGCAGGCTGCGCCCGGGCGCCTGGCGCACCGCCTGCACCAGATCGCCCCAGGCGTCGATCCTGAGCCCATCGATCGCGAGCACCTCGTCGCCCGATTGCAGGCCGGCAACGGCAGCCGCCCCCCCTTCCGAAACCTTGCCGATGACCGCCGGGATATGCGGTCGCCAGGGCTTGAGGCCGATGCGCGCAATCAGGTCGGTGTTGCCCTCCTCGATCGCCACACCTGCAAGGTTCAGGCGCCGGAACGCCTCAACGTTCTCGAGCGTGCGCACCTTGAGCACCAGCTCGCGCTGGTCCAGGGCGTGCTGCAGCATCACCCAGCGCAGGTCCTGCCAGCTGCGCACCGGCTCGTCGTCGACCGACTCCACCAGGTCACCGTCGCGCACGCCCGCCGCGGCGGCGATCGTTGCCGTCTCCGACAGCGCCAGGCGCGGGCGCAGCTCATCGGTTCCGGCAACGAACAGCGCCCAGTAGAGCACGATCGCGAGCAGGAAATTGGCGATCGGCCCGGCGGCTACGATCGCGAAGCGGCGATAGACACTCTGGCGGTTGAAGCTGCGGTGCAGCTCCGCGGCGGGCACCGGGCCCTCACGCTCATCGAGCATCTTGACGTAGCCGCCGAGCGGGAAGGCCGCGAGCACCCACTCGGTGCCATCGCGGCCGGCCCGCCTGACGAAGAGCGGCTTGCCAAAGCCGATCGAGAAGCGCAGCACCCTGACCCCGCACCAGCGCGCCACGAGGTAGTGGCCGAGCTCATGGACGAGGATCAGCAGGCCGAGCGCGAGCGCAAAGGGCAGGAGATAGTCGAGCAGATTCATCTGGACACGGTGCGTTGAGAGATTTCGGCCCGCGCCCAATCGCGCGCGCAGGCATCCGCGGTAAACACCGCGTCCAGCGAATCGACCGCCTGCGTGCCGCTGCGTTCCAGACAGGCCGCGATCACGGCAGGGATCTCCAGAAAACCGATGCGACGATCGAGAAAGGCCGCGACCGCCTCCTCGTTCGCCGCGTTGAGCACGGCGGGCGCAGCACCGCCGGCACGCAGCGCCTCGAAGGCCAGGCGCAGGCAGGGAAAGCGTTCGAGGTCGGGACGCTCGAAGTCCAGGCGCGCGATCTCGAACAGGTCGAGTGCGCGCACGCCGGCGTCGATCCGCTCCGGCCAGGCCATGGCGTGGGCGATCGGGGTGCGCATGTCGGGATTGCCAAGCTGGGCGATGACCGAACCGTCGGCGTAGTCGACCATCGAATGGATCACGCTCTGCGGATGGACGACGACCTCGATGATGTCGGCGGGCGCACCGAACAGCCAGTGTGCCTCGATCACCTCGAGCCCCTTGTTCATCATCGTGGCCGAATCCACCGAGATCTTGCGCCCCATCACCCAGTTGGGGTGCGCGCAGGCCTGTTCCGGGGTGACGGCAGCGAGCGAATCCAGCGACCGGGTGCGGAAAGGTCCGCCCGATGCGGTGAGCAGCACGCGGCGCACGCCCGCCGCGCCGGGGCAGCGTGCGTAGCCGGCAGGCAGGGCCTGAAAGATCGCGTTGTGCTCGCTGTCGATCGGCAACAGCGTGGCGCCGCCCGCCCTGACCGCATCCATGAAGAGCTGGCCGGACAGGACCAGCGCCTCCTTGTTGGCAAGGAGCAGCTTCTTGCCCGCACGCGCGGCGGCCAGCGTCGGGCGCAGGCCTGCCGCGCCGACGATGGCGGCCATGACCATATCGACCGGCTCGGCGGCCGCGATCTGTTCGAGCGCAGCCTCGCCGCAGAGCACCTCGGTTGCGCTTCCAGCCGCACACAGGGCCGCCGCGAGCGCCTCCGCTGCCGCCGGTTCGCCCATCACGGCGTAGCGCGGCGCGAACTGCAGGCACTGAGCGAGCAGCTTTTCATGCTGACGATGCGCGCTCAGCGCAAAGACCTCGAAGCGCGCCGGGTGGCGCGCGACGACGTCCAGCGTGCTTTGCCCGATCGAGCCGGTGGCGCCCAGGACGGTCAGACGCCGGGGGGCGGATTCAGCCATAGAGGTGTGTTCCAGTACGAAGGTCGCAGAGGGTCCCGGCGCGGCTCAAGCCGCGAGCCAGACCGATGCAAGGGCCACGATCGGAAGCGTCGAGGTCAGGCTGTCGATGCGGTCGAGGATGCCACCGTGGCCGGGGAGGATGTTGCCGCTATCCTTGATGCCGGCCTGGCGCTTGAGCAGCGACTCGAAGAGGTCACCGAGGATGCTCACCGCCGTCCACGCAAGCAGCGCAACACCGACCAGATAAGCCCCGCCGGGCTGGCGCGCGCCGAGGGCAACCAGCGTGCCGAAGCCGAACAGCAGCACGGCCAGCGCCGCACCGGCCGCGCCCTCCCAGGTCTTCCCCGGGCTGATGCTCGGTGCGAGCTTGTGCCGGCCAAAGGCGCGTCCGCAGAAATAGGCGGCGATGTCCGCGACCCAGACGACCGCCATCGTGCCGAGCAACACCCACGGGCCGATCGTGCGCAGATGCATCATCGCCAGCGCGGTCGGGATCAGCACGATGAAGCCGATGAAGGACGCCGCCGTCGGATGGGTGAGCGGCCACTTGCGCGCGAGCCAGACAGGGACGACCAGCACCCAGAACAAGGCGCTGACGATGTAGAGCGGAATCAGCAGCATCGCGCCGGACAGGCTGCCGTCACCGAGTCCGGCCAGAAAACCGACCATCAGGCAGGTCACACCGAACACGATCGCGCTCGTCATGCGCAATGGGCGCTCGAAGCGCGCCAGCCCCCCCCATTCCCAGGCCGCCACCGCACAGAGCGCGGCGCACAGCACCATCCACCCCGCCGCCGGCAGCAGGAAGACCGCCCCCAGCAGACCCGCGAGCAGGAGGATCGCAGTGATGACCCGATCTTTAAGCATCGGCGCCCTGCTCCGCGGCCGCAGCCGGCTTGAGCTGCTCGCTCGTGCGCCCGAACCGGCGCTCCCGGCGCTGGTAGGAGGCGATCGCATCGGCCAGTGCTGCCGCGTCGAAATCGGGCCACAGCACGTCGGTGAAGAAGAGCTCGGAGTACGCCAGTTGCCAGAGCAAGAAGTTGCTGATCCGTGTCTCGCCGCCGGTGCGGATGAAGAGGTCCGGCTCCGGAGCAAAGTTCATGGACAGTTCGCTCGCCAGCTCGTCCTCGGTAAAACCCTCGCGGCGCTCGGGATGGCGCGCCATCAAGCGCGACATCGCGTTCAGGATGTCCCACCGCCCGCCATAATTGGCCGCCACCGTGAGGTTGAAGCGGGTGTTGCCGGCGGTGAGCGCCTCGGCCTCGCGGATCACCTTGACGAGGGTTTCATCAAAGCGCGACAGATCCCCGATGACGCGAAAGCAGATGCCGTTTTCGTGCAGGCGCGCCACTTCCTTCTGCAGCGACTTGAGGAACAGCTGCATCAGGAACGACACCTCGTCCTTAGGCCGGCGCCAGTTCTCGGAGCTGAAGGCGAACACGGTGAGGTACTCGACGCCCTGCTCCATGCAGCCGCGAATGACCGCGCGCAAGGCCTCGACGCCGCGCGAATGCCCGGCGACACGCGGCATCAAGCGCTTGCGCGCCCAGCGCCCGTTACCGTCCATGATGATGGCGATATGCCGCGGCACCGCCGCGACCTCGGGGATATCCCGGGTGGAGCTCTTGAAACGATTGCCGCTCATGATCTGGCTCCTGTCGACCCCATGTGGGAACTGCCGATCCCGGCAGGATCAGATCTGCATCAGTTCCTGTTCTTTCAGGGCGAGCAGCTTGTCGATTTCGGCGACGTACTTGTCGGTCAGCTTCTGGATGTCGTCCTCGGCACGACGCTCGTCGTCCTCGGAGATCAGCTTGTCCTTCACCGCGTCCTTCAGGTGTTGGTTGGCGTCACGGCGCAGGTTGCGGATCGCGATCTTGGCCGCCTCGCCTTCGTGGCGAACGACCTTGGTCAGGTCGCGGCGTCGCTCTTCGGTCAGCGCCGGCATCGGCACGCGCAGCAGTTCGCCCATGTTCGCGGGGTTGAGCCCGAGGTCGCTGTCGCGAATCGCGCGCTCGACCTTCCCCAGCATCGGCTTTTCCCAGGTCTGCACACCAATCGTGCGCGCATCGATCAGGGTGACGTTGGCAACCTGATTGACCGGCACCATCGAGCCGTAATACTCGACCATGACGTGATCGAGCAGGCCGGTGTGAGCGCGGCCTGTACGCACCTTGGCGAGGTCGGCCTTGAGCGACTCGACCGACTTTTGCATCTTCTGTTCAGCGTTGTTCTTGAGTTCGGGGATCATGCGCGCATTCTCCAGGATTCAGGAATGGACCAGCGTGCCTTCGTCTTCGCCCATCACCACGCGTTTGAGCGCACCGGACTTGAAGATCGAGAACACGTTGATCGGCAGTTTCTGGTCGCGACAGAGCGCGAACGCGGTCGCGTCCAGCACGGCCAGGTTGCGGCCGATGGCCTCGTCAAAGCTGATGCGGTGATAGCGCTGGGCCTGCGGGTCCTTCTTGGGGTCGGCAGTATACACCCCATCGACCTTGGTCGCCTTCAGCACGATCTGGGCGCCGATCTCGGCACCGCGCAGCGCCGCAGCGGTGTCGGTGGTGAAGAAGGGGTTGCCGGTGCCCGCGGCGAAGATCACCACGCGACCCTCTTCGAGGTGACGGATCGCGCGCCCACGGATGTAAGGTTCGACGACCTGATCGATGCGCAGCGCCGACTGCACACGCGCGGGCACATCCATGCGCCGCATCGCGTCGGCCAGGGCCATCGCATTCATGACCGTGGCCAGCATGCCCATGTAATCAGCCGTGGCGCGGTCCATGCCAGAAGCCGCGCCCTTCATGCCACGGAAGATGTTGCCGCCGCCGATCACCACCCCCACCTGCACACCGAACCGGGTGATCTCGGCGATTTCGGAGACGATGCGGGTGACCACGTCCTCGTTGATGCCATAGGCGTCGTCGCCCATCAGGGCTTCGCCCGAGAGCTTCAGCAGGATGCGCTTGTAGGCGGCGGACATCTCCATCTCCTTACTTCTTGGCGGCAGCGGCAGCCGCCTGCTCGGCCACTTCGGCAGCAAAGTCGGTGACCTTCTTCTCGATGCCTTCGCCGACGATGTAGAGCGTGAAGCCGGCCACCGAAGCGCCGCGGGCCTTGAGCAGCTGCTCAATGGTCTGCTTGCCGTCCTCGGCCTTCACGAACACCTGAGCCAGCAGCGTGACTTCCTTGAGGAACTTCTGCACCGTGCCATCGGCGATCTTTTCCAGCATCGCTTCGGGCTTGTTGTCGGCGCGGGCCTTTTCGATCGCGATCCGGCGCTCGGCGTCGATCAGCTCTTGCGACACGCCCGACGCATCGAGCGCCTTCGGCTTGGAGGCGGCGATGTGCATCGCGATGTCCTTGCCCAGCTGCTCGTCGCCGCCGACCAGATCCAGCATCACGCCGATCTTGGCGCCGCCGTGGATGTAGGAGAACAGCTGCCCCTGGGCCTCGACGCGCGAGAAGCGGCGGATCGACATGTTCTCACCGATCTTGCCGACCAGCGCGGTGCGGGTGGACTCGACGGTGCCTTCACCCATCGGCAGCGCCGACAGCGCGGCCACGTCGGCCGGATTGTTGCTGCTGACCAGCTCGGCGCAGCCTTGCACCAGAGCGAGGAAATCGTCGTTCTTGGCGACGAAGTCAGTCTCGCAGTTGACCTCGATGATCGAGCCGAGCTTGCCATCGGCCGAGATGCTGATCCCGACCACCCCCTCGGCGGCCACGCGGGTAGCGGCCTTGGAGGCCTTGTTGCCGAGCTTGACGCGCAGGATCTCTTCGGCCTTGCCCATGTCGCCGGCCGCTTCGGTCAGCGCCTTCTTGCACTCCATCATCGGCGCGTCAGTCTTCTCGCGCAGTTCCTTGACCATACCTGCGGTGATTTCCGCCATGCTAGCTCCTGAATATCTTGAATTGAACGTGTTGAGCACCGACACAGTGGCGCATGCACGGCGACCGCACTGCGTCGTGAAAACGGTAAAGCTCGGGGCAGCCGCCGTCGTTGCGGCCGGCCACCCTGGATTGCAAACGGGGCCTCGCGGCCCCGTCTGTCATCGATCAGGCCTGTTCCTGCGTGCCTTCCTCGACTTCGACGAATTCGTCGCCGCCGGCATCGACGATCTCCTGCAGCACCTGGCTGCGGCCCTGCAGCACCGCGTCGGCCACGCCGCGGGCGTAGAGACGGATCGCGCGCGAGGAGTCATCGTTACCCGGGATGATGTAATCAACACCCTCGGGCGAGTGGTTGGTGTCGACCACGGCCACGACCGGGATACCGAGCTTTTGGGCTTCGGTGATGGCGATCTTGTGGTAGCCGACGTCGATCACGAACAGCGCATCGGGCAGACCACCCATTTCCTTGATGCCGCCGATCGACTTCCTCAGCTTTTCGAGTTCGCGGCGCACGGTCAGCGCTTCGCGCTTGGACAGGCGCTCGATCGAGCCGTCTTCCATCATCGCCTCGACTTCCTTCAGGCGCTTGATCGACTGCTTGACGGTCTTGAAGTTGGTCAGCATGCCGCCGAGCCAGCGCTCATCGACGAAGGGCATGCCGGCGCGCTGCGCCTCCTCGGCGATGATCTCGCGCGCCTGACGCTTGGTGCTGACGAACATGATGTTGCCGCGATTGGCAGCGAGCTTGCGCACGAAGTCCATGGCTTCGTTGTACTTCACCATCGTCTTCTCGAGGTTGACGATGTGGATCTTGTTGCGCTGGCCGAAGATGTAGGGGGCCATGCGCGGGTTCCAGAAGCGGGTCTGGTGACCGAAGTGGACGCCGGCTTCCAGCATCTG
>QXGG01022552.1_pt1 | contig 28918 bp, 22 predicted proteins | sample 1982491 | NCBI WGS metagenome assembly QXGG01 (sample SAMN09924614, study PRJNA488089) | Wastewater metagenome, whole genome shotgun sequencing project. | isolation source: South African research farm wastewater | place: South Africa: Irene, Agricultural Research Council, Animal Production... | reverse complement strand
TATTGGCATGATTACTTTACACAGCTTAAACGCTTGCTGAAAAAAGGCGGTAGTGCGGTTTTACAAGTGATTACCATTGAAGATTTACGGGCTGAGCGTTATCAAAATGATGTTGATTTTATTCAGATGTTTATCTTCCCAGGTGGGCTCTTGCCATCCAAGCAGCAGTTGCACGAGTTAGCGCATGAACACGGCTTTAAGGTCAGTAATGAGCTGTCTTTTGGTCAGGACTATGCGCACACTTTAGAGTTATGGCAGCACAACTTTAGCAGCCAAACTGCGCAGTTAATGGAGCTGGGCTATGACAAGCGTTTTCAGCGTATTTGGCGTTACTACCTTGATTATTGCCGTGTGGGTTTTGAAACTCAATCCACGGACGTGGTTCAGCTGACATTGGAGCATCAATCATGAAAATACGTGCGTATCTCATATCTTTATGTACCGCTGCATTGCTATTGGCGGGCTGCGGCTCGCCTCAGGTGCAAGACTATGCTCAAACTGAGCCAAAGCTTGATTTGTTCACCTATTTTGCCGGTGAGACGCAAGCCTATGGGCAGTTTCAAGACCGTGCTGGCGCTGTTAAACGGCGTTTTACTGTGGCCATTACCGGTACAGTCAAAGGCGATGAGCTGACTTTAGATGAGCGTTTTGTGTATGACGATGGTGAGCACGAACAGCGCATCTGGGTGATTAAACGCTTAGCCGATAATCAATACAGCGGTACTGCAGGTGATGTGATTGGCCAAGCTCAAGGGCACAGCGCAGGTTCTGTATTCAACTGGCGTTACACGTTAGATCTGCCTTACAAGGACAGTAGTATTCATGTGAAATTCGATGATTGGATGTTTCTGCAGTCCGATGGCGTCATGCTCAACCGTGCCCAAGTTACTAAGTGGGGCTTTAAAGTGGGTGAGGTGACGTTGTTTTTTAGCAAGGCACAGCCGTGAGGATTCTGTGCTGCTTTATTCTGTTAGCGCTGGCCAATATGGCCCATGCTAACTTAGTGCAAGTCGGTGAGGGCGTGGCACGCTGGGGTGTGTTTAAAGTTTATAATGCTACTTTGTTGACGCAGGCACACACATTAGACCAAGCCTTGGCCGATGATACGCAGACGCGTTTAGAGTTGTGTTATGTGCGCGCTTTAAGTGTTGATACCTTTATTGAAGGTGCGCAGCATGGATTGCCAAAGCAGTTATCGCCTGACTTACACGCCGCGGTTGCGCGTTTACATACAGCGTATCAAGCAGTGCAAGCAGGCGACTGCTATGTGTTGGATTACACCCCAGAGCAGGGCACGCGTTTATTGTTGAATAATCAAGAGTTAGTGCGCATTGCAACGCCAGGCTTTAAGGCGCTATATTTTGGGATTTGGTTGGGCGATCGCCCTTTGTCCGTACAACTTAAACAGGACTTAACCCAAGGTTTGCGACCTTAGTATGCTAAAACATCGCCAAAATCGCATCGGAGCGTTACAATTGCGAATAGCTGCACAACTTGTGTACACCTTTTATTACTGAAAAACTGACTGAGTATAATGTCCAATGAGCGATGCAATCGACCAGAACGCACTGTACCCCATCCGCGAAGTGGCTCGGTTGACAGGAGTGAACCCGATTACCCTGCGTGCTTGGGAGCGCCGCTATCAATTAATTGAGCCGGTACGTACTGAGTCCGGCCATCGGCTGTACAGTCAAGAACATATTGATTTTCTACATGAAACCTTACGTTTAATGGCCGAAGGTGTGCCCATTAGCCGGATTAAAGCGGTGATCAGTGATTCACCGCCACGCCATCAGCATACCCTTAGACCCTTATCCAGCAGTGATGAAACCAGCTTATGCGGCCAGATTGCCCAAGCAGTTGCCCAGCTTTCAGTGCAGGCTCTTGAGCGTTTTCTTGATCGTTTATTTGCGGATCACAGTTTAAGCGCCATCCATGCATTGTTGCCAGAAGTTGAGCGCCAGGTGCAGCAGTATGACAATGCGCATGTGTTGCTGGCATTTTGGCTCAGTAGTTTAAATCGCCGTTTGCAGGTGCGCTTGCACAGTTTATACAGTCAGCCGGTTTTACCCAGCCAGCGTATTGTGATTCAAAAAGCGGCACAAACGCCTGAGTATCTGGCCAAAATGATTGCCTTGTTTTGTTTTGAGCAGGGCTATCAAGCCATTGAGCTCAGTGACTCGGGCACACTTGAGCAAGTGCTCGCCGCGGCGCGCCCCTTGGCGATTCAAGGGGTGATTTTTGTGGACCACAATGCCACTGCAACAGCGCAGTGGAGTGTGTGCTTTAAAAAGTATGCGTCGATGCGCACGTGGGTCTTGGGCAATGATAGTTTAACTAAACTGCAGCCGCCCAGTGTCAATTGCGAGCTGCGTGTGTGCTCGCGTTGGTTTACGCCACTGAGCTTATAATTAAGTGAGGCGTGCGTTGAGTTCGTTAATCGTGGCGCGTGCAGCTTCAAGCTCTAAGGACAGCTCAACTTGTGTGGTGACATCTTTTTGAATGCCGATGTAGTAGGTGATTTGATCCACCTCATCAAAAAAAGGTGTCACGCTCAATTCATTCCAGAAAATAGAGCCGTCTTTGCGGTAGTTTTTCAGTATCGTACGCACCGGTACTTCATCCGTGATGGCTTCACGAATGACTTTCACAGCTTCGACATTGGTGTCTTCGCCTTGTAAAAAACGGCAGTCTTGATACAAGATTTCTTCAGCGCTATAGCCGGTTAACTGCTCAAAAGCCGGATTGACGTAAACTAAAATCGTGTCGTCTCCTTCTTTTTCCGCGACAACGATACCGTCTTGAGCGGACTCGACCAATTGCAATAAAATCTCGTTGCGTAAATTAAATCGTTTCATGGGATGCCTTATCAGATCGTTTGCGCATTCTAGCAAGCTCAATAGCTCTTTCAATAAGAAGTTGTGATGAGCCGCGTTTAAAATTATATAAACATAGAGTGTACCCTAGGCAATCCCGCTATATTAAGCGCTATATCATCTGACTCTATTAAATAATGATGCCGGTGGGTGCAATCTGTGCGTATAACGCGTATTGATTTTGTGTTGTTCAAAAAACAACCAGTTGCGCTGTACGTGAGTCTGTATGGCGTTAGCGTGGTTCGCAAACACATTATGCACACGCTTATCCACAGCTTGTGTGCATAAGTCAGCCGCACTTATATCGCATACTTTGACATTCTGCACTGCAGGGTGAACGACAGTGGTTTATAGTGCTGAACATCATTTGTTTGTGACTGGAGTGGGCTATGTGGCGCAAAGGACTTATCGGTATAGTATTGGCTGTAATCTTGGTGGCGTGCGACTCCGGTGAACCTCAATCTGAGGCCGTGGGCGTGGGTCCAGCCATTAATACCGATGTGATACCTGCAGTGCAAGAGCGCACAACGCCCGAGCAGTTGGCAGAACTCTATACAGGTCAAGCGTTACAGGTGGTGGATGCCTCAGAGATTGAGGAAGATGGCGCCAGTGTATTGAGTTTGACTTTTTCTGTGCCTTTGCAGGCTGAGCAAAACTTTGCGCAAAAAGTGCATGCCATTGATCGTAAAAACGGTAAGTTGGATGGCGCTTGGGAGTTGAGCGATGACTTATTGGAGTTGCGCTTGCGCCATATTCCACCCAAGCGTGACCTGATCATCAGTGTTGATGCGGGGTTGCTTGCCGTTAACCAAGCGCAACTTAAGCGCGACTACAGTGTAAAAATAACCACCCGTGATTTACAGCCTTCGGTTGGTTTTGCCAGCCGTGGTTCATTATTGCCCGCTGAGTTCACTCAAGGTTTGCCGGTGCTGGCGCTCAATGTTGAGCAGGTGGATGTGGAGTTTTTTCGTATTAAGCCCAGCGCTTTGCCGCAGTTTTTAACGCAGTGGGGGCGCAATAGCAGTTTAGAAACTTGGGAATCACAAGAGTTGCTGCCTTTGGCTGACTTAGTGCACAGCGCACGTTTTAAGTTAGCGCCGGCATTGAACACGCGAGAAACTGTGCAACTGCCCATCAAACCCATCCAAGCCTTGCATGAAGCCGGTGTCTATTTAGCCGTGATGCGCCAGTCCGGTACTTACAATTATTCACAGCCTGCTACAGTGTTTTCTATCAGTGATATTGGCCTGTCGGTGCATCGTTTTCATCAGCAGTTGGCTGTTTTTACTCAAGCGTTATCCAATGGACTTGCTTTAGAGGCTATTGATTTACGCCTGCTGGATAAAAAAGGGCAATTACTGGCCTCGGCTAAAACAGATAAGCAAGGTTACGCGCAATTACCCGTCACAGATAAAGCTGATGTACTGGTCGCACAGCATGGTCAACACACAAGCTTTTTACGTTTAAAGACTGCCAGTTTAGATTTGGCTGAGTTTGCTATTGAAGGGGCTGTTGGGCAGGCGTTGCAGTTATTTGTATTTGGTCCACGTGATTTATACCGCCCCGGTGAAACGGTATTACTCAATGCGCTGTTACGTGATGCGGACGGTCAAAGCGTGACTGCGCAGCCGGTCAAAGTGCAAGTGCGCCGACCTGATCAGCAGGTCAGTCGTCAATTTGTCTGGCAAGCCAATGATGAAGGGGTGTATCAGTATGAATTGCCCATTGGTGCCAATGCACCCACTGGACGTTGGCAGTTGCTGTTTGATTTAGGCGGCGGCATCGAGCAGGTGTACGACATTTTAGTCGAAGACTTTTTACCGGAGCGTTTAGCGCTCGATTTGCAGGCTCAGACGGCACCCATTGCGCCGCAAGAGGCTTTAAATATCGCGATTGAAGGGCGTTATTTATACGGTGCGCCGGCTGCGGGTAACCGTATAACAGGGCAGGTTTATGTGCGTCCATTGCGTGATGCGGTGAGCGCATTACCAGGCTTTCAGTTTGGTCTGGCCAATGATGAGTCCACGCATCAAGATATTGATTTAGATGAGTTGCTATTGGATGAAGAGGGTACGGCGCAGCTTGAGTTGCCCAGTCAATGGCAAGACACTCAGTCGCCGCTGAACTTGATTGTGCAGGCCAGTGTGTTGGAATCCGCCGGTCGTCCCGTCACTCGCCGAGTACTGCAGCCTGTCTGGCCTGCAGCGCAATTACCAGGTGTGCGCGGTGCCTATCAGGGTGAAGATGTTGATGCTGACAGTCAGCCTGAATTTGAAGTGGTGCTGAGCAATGCGCAAGGTGAAAAACTGGCTGCCGATGAGCTTAAAGTTCGCTTGATTCGTGAGCGCCGTGATTACTATTGGAATTATTCAGATAGCAGCGGTTGGAGTCACAGCTACAATAAAAAATTCATCACCGTCAGTGAGCACAGTGTAACCACTGCAGCGGGCCAAACGGCCATGGTGAGTTTTCCAGTGCAGTGGGGACCCTATCGTGTTGAGGTGGAAGACCCTAAAACACAATTGGTCAGTAGCTTAAGTTTTTGGGCAGGCTATGCGGCACAAGATAATGCCGCCGGTGGAGCGGTGCGTCCCGATCAAGTGAAATTAACCTTGGATCAGCCTGCTTATAAAAACGGCGATACGGCACAGGTTAGGATTGAAGCGCCTGCTGCTGGCAGTGGGTATATTTTGGTTGAGTCGGCCGATGGTCCTTTGTGGTGGCAGCCGCTGAATGTACCTAAAGAAGGAACCACCATTGATATTCCTATTGCGCAAGAATGGTTGCGCCATGATCTGTATATCAACGCTTTAGTGGTGCGCCCAGGGGAGCGCCAAGCACAGGTGACGCCTAAGCGAGCTGTGGGAATATTGCACTTACCTTTGCAGCGTCAAGAGCGTGAGCTCAATGTCAGTCTAACTGCGCCTGAGCGCATGCGACCTGGGCAGCCGTTAACGGTTAAAGTCAAAGCGCAGACCCACACCGGTGAGCCTGCGGCACAGCCTGTGCGCGTTTTGCTTTCGGCAGTCGATGTGGGCATTTTGAATATCACAAATTTTGCTGCCCCTGATCCATTCGCTGCTTTTTTTGCTCGCAAAGGCTATAGCGTTGATCAGTTTGATGTGTACGGACAGTTAATTGAAGGCGGACATGGGCGTTTAGCGCGCATGTTGTTTGGCGGCGATGCGGCGTTAGCCAGTGGCGGTCAGCGCCCGCAAACCAACGTGAATATTGTTGCTTTGCAAAGTCGTGTTGTGACCTTAGATGCCCAGGGTGAAGCGCAGATCAGTTTGGATATTCCTGACTTTAATGGGCGTTTACGTTTAACCGCGCAAGCTTGGAGTGATCAGCAATTTGGGATGGCTGAGCAGCCCGTTGAGGTTGCGGCACCTTTAGTGGCTGAGTTATCTGCGCCGCGTTTTTTGGCGGGTGGTGACGAAAGTCAGGTCGCTTTAGATTTACATAACCTCACCGAGCAAGCGCAACGTTTAAGTGTGCAATTGCGCAGCAGTGGTTTGATCTCTGTGGCGCAAGAGTCGCGTCGCTTTGAGGTCAAACTTGCCGCTAAACAACGTAAAATAGTCCATGTGCCGGTGACGGCACTGCTAGGTTATGGGCAAGGGCAATTGCATTTACAGGTTGAGGGTATGCAGTTGCCAGACGAAGAGCTGGCGGCGCTGAAGCGTCAATGGACGTTGGGTGTGCGCCCAGCCTACCCAGCGCAAAGTCGCAGTCATCAAGCTGCGATCAGCGCGGATCAGTCTTGGCAGTTACCACCTGAAGCATTAGCGGGTTATCAAACCCAAGGGCTGGAGGCCATACTCAGTGTGTCCAGTCGTCCACCACTCAATATTGCAGAACACTTACGCGCCCTTGATGCCTATCCCTATGGCTGCTCTGAGCAAACCACCAGTGGTTTAATGGCCGCTTTGTATATCGGTGATGCACAGCTTGACGGTGTGCGACTCAGTGGTGACAGCCCAGAAAAACGTCAAGCTCAAGTTGAACTGGGCATTGAGCGCTTATTAGCGATGCAGCGTTATAACGGTAGTTTTGCCATGTGGAATGCTCAAGGTTCAGAAGAGCATTGGGCCACAGTCTATGTGACTGACTTTTTGTTGCGCGCACGCGAACAAGGCTTTGCGGTACCCAGTGCCGCACTAAAATCAGCACAAGAGCGTTTGTTGCGTTATGTGCAAGAAGGCTACTTAATTGACAGTGATTACAGTCAAGCGCCTGAGAGTACGCGTTTTGCTGTGCAAGCCTATGCCGGTTTTGTGCTGGCGCGTGATCAGCGTGCGCCTTTAGGTGCGTTGCGGGGTTTATATGAGCGCCGTCAACATGCACGTTCAGGTTTGCCTTTGGTGCATTTAGCTTTAGCGTTACAGTGGATGGGTGACGCGCCAAAAGCTGAGCAGGCATTGCACGCTGGCTTAAATGTGCAGCGCAGTGATGAGGTGTATATGGCTGATTTTGGCAGTGAATTGCGCGATCAAGCGCAAATACTGGCCTTAATGCAAGAATACAATCTGGCCTCAAGCGAGCAGGTTGCGCGTATGTTTAAGTTGGCCGACAGGTTACAACAACACACTGCACTGTCCACGCAAGAGCGTAATGCGCTCTTTATGGCGGCCCGTGCGCAGTTGGGGCAAGACGACTCAGCTTGGCAGGCGCAGCTGCAAACAGGTCTTGAACAGATCGCTGTGACGGCCGCTACCAGCCCTGTATTACTCAACACTGAGCAATTGCAGGCTGGCCTCACTTTAAGTACGGCGCATACCGATGATTTATATCAGCGCTTAGAGTTATCTGGGTATCCGCTGCGTGCGCCTCAAGCCAGCGCTCATGTGTTGAGTATCGAGCGTCAATATTTAACGCCTAAAGGTGAGGCATTAAATTTGGATGCATTGCGCAGCGGTGATCTAGTACTGGTGCATTTAGCCGTGCGGGCAACGCGTGCAGTGCCAGATGCCTTGTTGGTTGATTTATTACCGGCAGGATTGGAGCTGGAAAACCAAAACTTAGCACAGAGTTCAGCCAGTCTCAGTGATGCCAGTGCTCAGCTACGTGATTGGCAAGAAGCCATGAGCCATGCCGACATTGCCCATCAAGAATACCGTGATGATCGCTATGTGGCTGCTTTAGCAGTACCGGCTGAGCAGACGCGTCATATTTTGTATTTAGCACGGGCCGTGACGCCAGGGCGTTATCGTATTGCGCCGGCGCAGGTTGAGTCGATGTATCGCCCTGAGTGGAATGCCATCAGTCGCAGTGGTGGTGTATTAGAGGTGAAGGCGCGTTAAATGTGTTTTTTAACTGGATGGATTATTTGTCAACCCGTTAAGTTGAAAAATACTTTAAAAAAAGGTGCGCTGAGCCCTTGATATCTTCAGTGCTTTTATTGTCCGGAAAATAAGTTGTGCACATTCATACAGTTGTTTGGTTTGTGCAGGGTTAAAACCTATTGAGCAACAGCATACAGAGCTATTGACTTTGTAAGCTGTTGTTTTATAAGGAGTTATAAACATTGGTGAAAAAACCATCAGTTTGTAGCAAAGCCCCGTAGAGTGGCCGCTGACAGCTTCTATAAGCACGTTACACACAGAGTTATCCACAGGCTCTGTGGATTGTTTGTTTAAAGCCGCATGCACCCTAGCTTTGCGCGTTGCAACGGGGCTTAACTGAGCCCATGCAAGGGTGTTAGCGTTTTATATTACAGGGATTGTGCATGCTCGATGGTATCCAGCCAAGCGAGCGCGATTCATCCGTTAGCATAAAGCCATACTGGTATCGCTGTGCCAGTTCGTGTTTAACACATACCGAGCAGAATTCCCCCACTTCTAAAGTGGCGGGTAGTTCATGCAATGGCGTAAATTTCACGGCGTGCAATTTTATGTAAACGCAGGCCCAGCATCACTGCCGCACAGCTTAAGCCCACAATCAGCCCCTGCCATAAGCCCGCAGGACCTTGCGCCATCCCGAAATAATCGCTTAAGCCCAGCATATAACCGATGGGCAAACCCACGCCCCAATATGAGAAGAGGGTAATAAGCATGGTGATGCGGGTGTCTTGATAGCCGCGTAAAGCACCGGCCGCTGTGACTTGAATCGCATCAGAAAATTGGAAAATAGCCGAATAAATAATTAAAGAGGTGGCCACCGTCAGTACCGCAGCATCGGGTGTGTAAATGCGCGCAATATGTTCACGCAATAAGAACATATAAGAGGCAGATACACAGGCGCACAGCAAGCCTGTAGCCATGGCTACACCGGCGCAAAAGCGTGCGTCGCGTGGTCGTTTCGCACCGAGTGCCTGACCGACACGCACGGTCGTGGCCATGCTCAGTGAATAGGGGATCATAAAGACCATGGAGCTGAAGTTTAGGGCGATTTGATGGCCAGCCACCACGTTAGCACCCAGGCCGCCAATTAATAGGGCAATCACGGAAAACAAACTGGCTTCTGCAAAAATTGAAATACCGATGGGCAAGCCTAAAGCCAATAAGCTTTTTTGTGCGGACAGGTGTGGCCATTCAAAACGGGCAAAAATTTGACTGGATTTATAGTACTCAGCCCAGCGCACCCAGAGAAACATGGCGCACATCATAAATAGCATGACCAATCCCGTGGCCCAGCCACAACCGACACCGCCCATAGCGGGCAGGCCTAAATGGCCATTGATAAAGATGTAGTTCAAGGGAATATTCAATAATAAACCCAGAATACCAATCACCATACTTGGGCGCGTTAAGCCTAACGCATCGCTATAGCAGCGAAACACAAGGTACACGGCAACGCAGGGGAAGCCACAGGCCACAGCGCGCAAATAGCCCATCGCAGGTTCAATCAGCACAGGGTCAACGCCCATCATGGCCAGTACCGGTTGCGCATTCCAAAGAGCAACGGCAAACAGGCAGCCAATGGCAAAGCCCAGCCACAATGCTTGGCGAACCAGATAGCCCATCTCCAATTCTGCGCCTCGACCAAAGGCGTGCGACACCTTGGCGGTGGTGGCTAATAAAATACCGCTCATCAATAAAAAGATCGGCACCCACATCGAGTTACCTAGAGCGACCGCCGCCAAATCATTCGGGCTGACACGCCCGGCCATGACCGTATCGACAAAGCCCATCGCAGTATTAGCAAGCTGGCCAATGATAATGGGAATGGCCAGTTTTAATAAAGCACGCCATTCAATAAAAACACGTTGCACACGAGATACAGTCAACATACAAAAGCCTAGAGGTAGTGCCTATACAGCACACAATGCTGCGCAGAGCGGAGGTTTGAGTGAGGGGATGTTAGAAACTGTTCAACCCACTGACAATGCAGATAGTTTACTATGGAGCGTGGAGGGTGAGCTAGCGCTCATTCATCCAGAGCACTGCTCACCACAGTGGTTTACTTTTTAAGAGGATCGATCGATGCGCATACTTGCTGATGAAAATATTCCTATGCTAGAGGTTTTTGAGCGTCATGGTTCGCTGCGTCGCGTCGCGGGCCGCAGTTTGGATCGTAGCGTACTGGGTGATGCTCAGGTGTTGTTGGTGCGCTCCGTCAGCCAAGTCGATCGAGCTTTGCTAGAAGGTTCACAGGTGCAGTTTGTGGGCACCTGCACCATTGGGACTGACCATTTAGATATTGATTATTTAAATGAGCAGGGCATCGGGTGGGCGAGCGCACCGGGTTGTAATGCACGGGGTGTGGTCGATTATGTGCTGGGTGCTTTTTTGGCATTAGCCGAGCGCGATGGCGTTGATTTATCCCAGCGTTGTTTTGGCGTGATTGGTGCAGGACAGGTGGGTGAGCGTTTAGTGCACGTGTTGCGAGGTTTGGGCTTGCAGGTGTGGGTTTGCGATCCGCCCCGTCAGCAGCGCGAAGGGGGTGATTATGTCGACTTAGCAACGCTCTTGGCGCGTTGTGATGCGATCAGTGTGCACACACCTTTAACTCAGTTAGGCGATTGGCCGACACACCATGTGTTGGGTGCTGCGCAGTTGCAAGCGTTAAAAGCCGGCAGTTGGTTGATTAATGCCAGCCGTGGTGCAGTGGTGGATAATCAAGCCTTAAAACAGCGACTGATGCAGGCTGCAGATATACGCGCCGTATTGGATGTTTGGGAAGGTGAGCCGCTGGTGGATGTGGAGTTAGCGCAGCATTGTGATATCGCTACGGCACATATTGCCGGTTACAGCTTGGACGGTAAAATTCGCGGTACAGAGCATATTTATCAGGCATTTTGCCAGCATTTTTCGTTATCGGATGTGGCTCAGGTGAGCTTTCCAGAACAGACGTTATTGAGTGTACAGTTGGCTGCCCACACGCCGGTGCCTGAAGCGCTACGCCTACTGTGCCGTGCGGTCTATGATCCACGAAGCGATGATGCGATCTTTCGTTTAAGTTTGCAGGGCGATGCGCAGCAGCGCCGCGCAGGTTTTGATCGGGTGCGTAAACATTACCCGGTGCGCCGAGAAATTCCTGATCTACAGGTGCAGCTCAGTGCGCCGAGCGCGCCGTTACAGCAGATGCTTAAAGCATTAGGGATCAGTGAGCCGGTGTTTTAATGGCTATAAAACAGCATCACCCAGCTGAAGTGCTCAGTGATGCTGCTTGAGTTGCGTTAAACAATATGACCGACATGCAAGAGTTTCATAGTGTTGGTGCCGCCGACATTGTGGTAGCTGTCACCTTTGGTCAGAATCACCCAGTCGCCCTCATGCACTAGACCGCGCTTCACCAACTCGTCCACTGCCGCTTGGCTGACCGAGGTGGAAAAGGTTGCGCTCGGATCAAAAGGAATGGTGTAAACACCTCTAAATAAAGCCACGCGTGCTTGAGTTTGACGCGAGGGGGCAAAGGCGTAAATGGGCATAGAGGAGCGAATACGTGACATCACTAAAGGTGTGTAGCCGCTTTCAGTGAGGGCAATAATGGCTTTAACCCCTGGGAAGTGATTGGCTGTGTACATCGCAGCCAAAGCGATACTTTCATCCCAGCGTGCAAATTGCTGACCGACACGGTGATGAGAGTGTCGCATAATGGGATTTTTCTCAGCGCCTAAACAGACCCGAGCCATGGCTGCCACAGCTTGCACAGGGTATTCACCGGCGGCGGTTTCTGCCGATAGCATTACGGCGTCAGTGTAATCCAGTGCGGCGTTGGCCACATCAGACACTTCAGCACGGGTTGGCATGGGGCTGTGGATCATTGACTCCATCATTTGTGTGGCGGTAATGACTGCTTTGTTTTGCTTGCGTGCGGCGGCAATGATTTTTTTCTGAATACCGACCAATTCAGCATCGCCAATTTCCACGCCTAAATCACCGCGCGCGACCATCACTGCATCACTTGCGCTGATTAAGCCTTCTAAGGCCTCATCATTCATCACCGCTTCAGCCCGCTCGATTTTAGCCACCAACCAAGCTTTGCAGTCAGCTTCGACACATAAACGGCGCGCTAGATTCATATCAGCAGCATCGCGTGGAAAAGAGACGGCTAGATAGTCTAAATCCAACTCAGCTGCTAAGCGGATATCGTGCTTGTCTTTTTCTGTCAGTGCTGGCGCTGTTAAACCACCACCGCGGCGATTAATGCCTTTGTTATCCGATAGAGGCCCGCCAACGATGACTCGACAATCCAGCGCATCGGCTGATACGGCCATCACTTGCATCACCACACGACCATCATCTAACAGTAGCTCATCACCGATACCGCAGTCCGTGACCAGGTCAGGGTAATCAATACCAACAATATCTTGGGTGCCAGCATCACGAGGATGAGTGATAGATAAGCGAAACTGATCACCGGTGTGCAGTTCGATTTTTTTCTCGCTAAAGCGCGCGATACGGATTTTTGGACCTTGTAAGTCACCCAGTAAGGCGACATGGCGATTAAGGCGCGTAGCAATTTCACGGATCTGCAGCGCACGAGCGCGGTGCTCTTCAGCATTACCGTGAGAAAAGTTGAGGCGCGCGACATCCATGCCAGCCAAAATAAGCTGTTCAATCACCTGTGCTGAACTGCTAGCGGGGCCAATGGTGGCAACAATTTTAGTACGACGCAATGACATGCAGTCACTCCTGTGCCTAGGTATTTAAATATGAATGGGTTATCTGCCGCGACGCTGTCAGCGGCAGAATCACCGGACTTACTGAGGCTTGATCACCAGTAAGTCCGTCTCGACAGCTTCTAAAACGCGTTCTGCTGTATTACCGATGAGAGCGTTTTCAAGGTTGCTGCGCGAGATCGCACCCATGACCAGCAAGTCGATGCCGCGCTCTTTAACAAAGGCCGGAATACTTTCTTCAGGAAAGCCTTCGAGTAAATGACGGTTCGCTTTCTCAACTGGGTAGTTCACCATCAGTTTTTCAAAGGCATCCAAATGGTTTTTGGCACTGCGATCCACATATTTATCGTATGCAGCGACCAGTTCGGAGTCGAACACCATGGTGCGTGGCAGAGGGGCATAGCTGTGCATGTAGTCTGCTTCAAGCCCTAGGGTTTTAGCCAAGTAGGTAGTGGATTGCACCAAGAGGTGATCCAGTGCTGCAGTTGTATCTGAGCTGTGTACAGGGTCAACGGCAGCACAAATACGCTCACCTTTCCATGCACCTGGACGCACCAGCCACAGGGGTGCTTTACATTGGCGAATCAACTGCCATGAAGTGTTGTTGAAGAATAAACGCTGCAATAAACCATGTGACGTTGCATCACGTAAAACCAAGTCAGGCTTGAGCTCATCAATGCGCTGTAAAATCATAGTGTGTAACGGCTTGCCCCAACGCACTTCAACAGTGACGGTTAAACCTTCATCACGTAAAGGCTGCGCCAGTTCATTGAGCCATTTTTGACGGTTTTCCATCAATGAATCACGTGCTTTCTTTTGTGCAGGGCCATCAAAAAAATACCCACCGTCCAGCGCTGAATTGTATTCGCACAGCAGTAATTCAATCGCTGATTTTGAGCGCTGAGCTACCCACTTTGCCCGCTCAAGCGAGGGCTGTGAGTTTTCTGTTGTGGGGTCAATCACCACTAAAAGTTGATGTAATTCCATAATAAAGCTCCTTGGCAAACAAGATATACAACACGAATTGAGTACGATAGCACAGGGTTGTTATTGCAACTGCAGACTAGCGTACCCTGTGTTTGAGATAAACTCTGGCTGTTGAGTATAGCTGTTTTAAAGTGACGCTAGGATTGATCTAGTCGGGGTTCTGGCAGTGTTTTTCTAAGTTGACGTAAAGCTGTCACCTGTTTGATCAGGGATTTACTGGACAGTGCTTGAGGTGGTGGGCGCATACACTGTGCAATAGAGCTGATGGGTAAACCGCTGAGTTGGCGTAAGAGTTGCCATTGGTCAACCACCACTCGTTCGAAAAAGTCAGGATCATGGCGTTGTGCATGCTGTTGAATATCCTTTTGTAAGGACAGCAATAAGCGGCGCTGACTGTTATATGAGAGCTGTGTCAGTGCCTGGAGTTGAGCTTTAGCCAGCCTGTGAGCACCAGTGCCGGATCTGCGTGTACGGGCTACATAACGTACCGTCCAGCCCAGTGCGCCAAGTGATAGGGCAAATATAACCCCGTACAGCACAGCAGTGGATGACTCCCAAAAGCTCGACGACCCTAGTGCTTGCGCATGATCGAGGAGCATCACTTCAGTATCTTGACTGAGATACCACAGCAGCCATGCATGATCATATTGAGCGATATAGTGCGGGTGCCATAGGGTCAAGTCGCTGAGCAGGGTGACCATGCCGTCGCCGTAGGTCAATTGCAGAATGTGCGTAGCGTGTGCACTGTTCGCCCAAGCGTGGCTGCGATTATCGCTGTCTTCAAGATGATAATCTGTATTGAACATAAAATAAGCCGGCGATTGCTCGTTTTCCAGATATAAACGGGTCAATGCTGCAAGGGGTATCGGCGATACGGCGTTTGGTGCACTCAGCTTGGCGCTGCGGCTCGCTGGGTCTGTGCGCAACTGTAAATCAATGCCCAGTTGTTGCAAAAAAGGCTGTGCTTGACCCTCAGTAGCATGCCCTGCAGAAACAATTAAATGACCGCCAGCACGCACCCAGTTTAAGAGTTCAGCCGTATGTTTGTTGATCAATGATGGCTGTATATTGAGTAAAAATAAACTGTGTTGACCCCGCCGCGCAGTGGGCAGTTGATCGAGCTGGAAGACTCTGCTCACCTTCAGGTCTTGCTCGCGTAAAAAAGCTGCTATAGCGGATGTCATCGGTCGCGCAGGCGCTGTATCAGTGCTTGAGTCGTGTTTGGCGACCATACTTTGCATGCTGTATTGCGCCTGTTCGCTGGTGAGCATTTGCTTGAGCATGCGTGGTGCATTGACTTGGGTTTCGTCAGTAACCTGCTCAGGTGCAGCGGATGCCAAGGTGTGAGCCTGTGTGTGTTGCGATAGCAATAATGCGCACAACACTAGGCTGAATTTGAGTGTGCTAACTCTGAGCGTAGCAGCGCACGTTATCGTTAACCTGCGCCACATCCAGATAAAATAATGACCGGTCAAGAGGTTGTATTCCTTGCCATTTAAGCGCTCATCCTTCTATGCAATGTCTATAGTGAAAACTGAGCTTAAGGGTGCAACTGTGCTGCGTGCTGTGTACCCTTTGTGGCGAATAATAGAGGCCACGCCCATGCTATTGATATTGCGCAGGATACGCCAGCATCTGCGCTGGGTTTGAGTGCGCGATTTGGAATTGACACTGCAGTTGAGGAGTTTACACGATGGCAGCTAGTATTTTTTGGTATGACTTTGAGACCACGGGTATTCAAGCGCATAGCGATCGGCCGATGCAAGTGGCGGGTATTCGCACCAACGAAGCGTTGGAAGAGATTGGTGAGCCGCTGAATATATATTGTCGGTTGGCGGATGATATTTTGCCACACCCAATGGCCAGCTTAATCACTGGAATCGGACCTGAAGTGTTAGAGCAGCAGGGACTCTTTGAGGCTGAGTTTATTGATCGACTGCAGCAAGAGATGATGCAGCCACAGACTTGTACCGCGGGTTTTAATAACCTGCGTTTTGATGATGAAATGACACGTGCCACTTTATATCGCAATTTTTATGATCCTTATGCGCGCGAATGGCAGGGTGGTAACAGCCGTTGGGATTTAATTGATGTGTTGCGTTGTACTTGGGCATTACGTCCTGAGGGGATTCATTGGCCAGAGCAAGAAGGGCGAGTCAGTTTTAAGCTAGAAAACTTTACAGCGGCCAATCATATTGATCATGGTCAGGCACATGATGCTTTAGCCGATGTACGCGCAACGATTGCGGTTGCACGGTTATTGCGTGAGCGCCAACCCAAATTATTTAATTATTTATATGCTTTGCGCCGTAAGGATGCGGTGCAAGAGCGCATCCGTTTGCTGCAGCCTATATTGCATGTATCAGGCATGTTTGCTGTGGAGCGCCATTGTTTAGCACCTGTATTGCCTTTAGCTTGGCATCCCACCAATCGCAACGCGCTGATTGTTTGTGATTTGCATGCTGATATCACACCCTTATTAACTTTGGATGCACAGGCACTCAAAGAGCGTTTATATACGCGCCATGATGAATTGGCTGAGGGTGAATCAGCGGTGCCCTTAAAGCTGATTCATATTAATAAAAGCCCAGTTGTTGCACCCATGGCTGTGTTGCGCGAGGAAGATATTCAGCGTTTAAATTTTGATCAAGCGCTGTGGCAGACGAATCTGCAGTTATTAAAAGACTCGCAGGCACAATGGCAAGATAAATTAACTGTGGTCTATCAGGAGCAGCGAGAGTTTGCGCAGAGTGATCCAGAGCAGCAATTGTATGGCGGTTTTTTAAAGCCAAGAGACCGCAAGCTGTGCGAGCAAGTGCGTCGCGCTGAGCCTGATCAATTGCAGCCTGAGCGCTGGCCTTTTGATGATGCGCGTCTTGCACCTTTATTAGTGCGCTACCGTGCGCGCAACTATTATGACACGCTCAATGAATTGGAGCGCGAGCAGTGGCAGCAGTTTTGTCAGGCGCGTTTAACAGGTGAACACCTGGGTGCGCCATTAAATATAGCTGAGTACTTGGCAGCTTATGCACAGTTAACTGCAGAGCAGCAAGCGCATCCTGCGGTGCAGGCTTGGTATGAGTACACTCAGAAAATTCAAAATAATTTTAAACTATAAACAGCCGCTCAATAAGTTGAGTGTCTGGGCCAAACAAAAACGCCCTACTTTAAAGTAGGGCGTTGATATCATCATGCCATTGCTGGCTTAATGCTTTAAAGCTGTATCAGTCCAGCAAAGTAACCCAAGACTCGACAGTATCGCCACCCCATTTAGCTTTCCACTCTTTTAAAGTCTTATGATTGCCACCTTTAGTTTCAATCACTTCGCCATTGTGTGGGTTGTTATAACGCTTAGTTTTGCGAGGGCTGCGTGTGCGAGTGACTTTAGTTGAACCGCTGTCACGGGCTGACTGTGGATCAATAATAACAGTAATGTCACGTAGTGACTTATTGTACTCAGCCATTAATGCACGCAGCTTTTCTTCAAACTCGAGTTCTTTTTTTAACTTGCCGTCTTGTGACAGGTTTGCTAAACGGTTTTCGAGTTCTTTAATACGTTCTTTAGTTTCGCGAAATTCATTAATCAATGACATTTGGAAAAATCCTATAAGTGAATGTTCAGTATAAAATTAAGGATTGTTGAGCGCGTCCGTAGTCACTAGTTAGCCAGTGAAACTCTATAAAACTCCAGTATGCACAAAATAGCTACAAGCCAATTTGTGATCCCTTAATAGTCAGTGATCATAAACCTATGTATCGAATATGTAAAGAATATCAATTGTAAATTGATGTTAAGTTTAAACTTAGAGGAAAAGTTCAATAATTTAAGCTGTTTTTAATGTTATTTAGAGACTTGTTAAGTCTTAAGCAGATGAGTTTTTCTATTTAGCACTTTAGAGGGAATGATTTTACATATAAAGAGCCTTATGCAATGCGTTTTTGTAAAGTATGGGCTGCCAGCTAAGGCGGCATGATTGTCTGACCCAAAGCATTGATTGCTGACTCGGCTGTCACATAGCGGTAGAATGTAGGTTATGTGTTGTTATTTATAGACATTCTTTTGTTGGAGTTTTGCATGCGCACGTTTCGCCTTATTATTGCTTGTCCAGACCGTGTGGGAATTGTGGCTAAAGTCAGTAACTTTCTGGCTACATATAACGGTTGGATTCATCAGGCGAGTCATCACTCTGATGTACACAGTGGCTGGTTTTTTATGCGCCACGAAATTCGTGCTGAGTCACTACCTTTTGACTTGGATGGCTTTAAACAAGCCTTTACACCGATTGCCAATGAGTTCTCTATGACATGGAGTGTCAATGATTCAGACGTGAAGAAGCGCGTGGTGTTAATGGCCAGTCGCGAATCACATTGCTTGGCTGATTTACTGCATCGCTGGCATCGCAATGAGCTCGACTGTGAGATTCCCTGTGTGATTGCCAACCACGATGATCTACGCAGTATGGTCGAGTGGCACGGTATTCCTTTTTACCATGTACCGGTGGACCCTCAGAATAAAGATGTCGCATTCGCGGAAGTCAGTCGCTTGATTGATGAGCATGAGGCAGATTGCGTGGTGCTGGCGCGTTATATGCAAATTTTACCGCCTGAACTGTGTGAGAAATACCATGGGCGGGTGATTAATATCCATCACAGTTTCTTGCCTTCATTTATCGGAGCTAAGCCCTATCATCAAGCGGCATTGCGCGGTGTGAAGCTGATTGGTGCCACCTGCCATTATGTGACGCAAGATTTAGATGCCGGACCGATTATTGAGCAAGATGTGGTGCGTGTCAGTCATCGCGATAGCGTTGAAGATATGGTGCGTAACGGTAAAGACGTTGAGAAAATGGCGCTGGCGCGCGGTTTGCGTTATCACTTACAAGATCGCGTGATGATTCACGATAATAAAACCGTCGTCTTTGACTAGTTTCTATACGAGCTTGTGCGTTGCCGCGGGGAGGGCGAGATGAGTGCTGATGAGGCAATACATGACTGTCTGCAGCATGCTGCAGCGCAGCCCGTCCCTGTCATCGGTGAGGGCTGTGCGCAACGTTATGATCCACAGGCTTTAAGTGATCAGCACGGCGTTGATTTTTCTGCCGCCGTGCTGTTGCGTGCGCAATATTGTGTGCCCAGTAGCGCTGAAGAACGACTCGATCATAAATCACATCGAGTGCACAGCGCATAGCCTATTTAATCAAGGTCGCACTCAATTGAGCATCTTTTTGACGGCTTGCTCTTCTTTGATTAACGCTTGTTCGCGCGCATCAATACGCGCTGCACGGGTAAAGTTATTGTTGGCCCGTCGTTTTGCATAGCCCAGTTGCTCAATCGCTTGAGTGTAGTCACCGACACGTGAGAAAAACTCGGCCCGCGCTTCATGCAAACCAATAATATTATTGGCTAAGCCACGCACTTCAGCCACTTCAAACCAGATGTCTGGATCGTTGGGGCGTTGTTTGAGAATTTGATTGATGGTTTTTTCAGCTTGGGCAATGTTGTTTTGCTTGAGCAGGATTTCATATTTGGCATGGTGCAACGGAAAATTATTGGGGTTGCGTTGCAGTAAGTCGTCGACACGCTGATGTGCTTGAGAGAATTGATTGCGACTGAGATTAATATCCACGCCTGCTAGATTATAAATAATACTGTTGGGGACTTTTTTTAATAGAACATCTAAGTTTTGTTGTGCTTCATCGAGCTTATTGCTGCGGATTAAGGCTAAGACTAGGCCGTAGCGTGCCGCATCCAAGCTTGAGTCATCCTCGAGCATGCTGCGAAAACGCTTGAGTGCTATGCCTGGGGTTTCTTCGAATGTCAGCTGCACACGAGCACGAATCAGTTGGTAGTACAAACTATCGACAGTGCCTTTGCCATCATATTGTTCGGCGCGGTTGCGGGTATCGGCGATACGCGATTCGGAAACTGGGTGCGTTAGTAAAAATTCAGGTGGCATACGGTCGTAGCGGTATTGACGCATCAAGCGCTCGAACATGCTGGGCATCGCACGCGGATCAAAACCCGCTTTATACAAGTTGACCAAGCCGATACGGTCTGCTTCTTGTTCATTTTGTCGTGAGAAACGACGTTGCTCTTGAATGGCAGCCGCTTGTGTGGAAGCAATAGCGGCCATACCTAGATCACCGCCCCCGGCTGCGGCTGCAATAACGCCGGCCAGCATCGCAGCCATTAAAGGAACTTGTAAACGCTTTTGTGCTTCAAGGCCACGGGCAAAGTGGCGTTGTGATAAGTGCGCCAGTTCGTGAGCCATCACAGATGCATATTCTGCCTCAGTGTGAGCATGTAGCAATAAACCGCCATTGACACCAATAATGCCACCCGGCGCGGCAAAGGCGTTCAGTTGTGGACTGGCGAGTAAAATAAACTCAAGCCTGCGATCATTGAGTTGACTGGTTTGCGCGAGTCGATGCACGCTGGACTCGACGTAATCTTTCAGTAGTGGGTCTTCAAGCTGGCGCACTTGGCCGCGTAATATACTTAACCAGGCTCGACCGAGTTGATGCTCTTGCTCGGGAGATACAATAGCAGAGCTTGAATCACCCAGTGAGGGTAAGTCAAAGGCTTGAGCAGGCTGAGTGAACAGGCAAGCCAGCGCTAATAGAGCAGGGCGTAACAGGGTCATGGCACTCTCTTTGCAAAATAAGCAATGATATATACGCTACAATGCGCGCGATAAGTGAGCAAGCCTAATAGTTGAAATAGGTACGAGCATCACTTTGACACAGTCGTAGGATAAATGTTCTTAGATTAAATGGTGTTTTTAATGAGTGACACGCCGTTGCAATATGATGCAGAAGTGGATGCCCAAGGTTTAGCCTGTCCAATGCCATTATTAAAGGCGAAATTAGCGCTCAATGCTTTAGCTGCGGGTGGGGTGCTAAAGGTCATAGCCACGGATGCGGGTTCGCAGCGTGACTTTCGATCCTTTGCCCAGTTGGCTGGGCACAGCCTACTGCATGAAACAGTTGAGCAGGCTGTGTTTACCTATTGGTTACGCAAAGGCGGTTAATGCGTGTTAATGGCCTGCATTTAGAGCTTGTGCCGCCGCTAAAACTTGCGCTGCGTGCCCCGCAACTTTGACTTTGCGCCATTCGTGACGTAACACGCCAGCTTGGTCAATTAAGAAAGTGCTGCGTTCTATACCGAGGTGCTCTTTTCCGTAGAGTTTTTTCAATTTAATCACATCAAATTGCTTGCACAGGTTTTCTTCGCCGTCACTGATCAACTCAAAAGGAAAGCCGTGCTTGGCTTTGAAGTTTTCATGCACGCGCAGCGTATCGCGCGATACACCTAAAATGATCGTGTTAGCGGCAGTGAATTGCTCATGTAAATCACGAAAGTCTTGGCTTTCAGTTGTGCAACCCGGGGTGTTGTCTTTAGGGTAAAAATACAGCACCACCTGTTGTCCTGCGAGTTCTTTTAACTCAATGGTGCGCTCGCTGGTGGCGGCGGCAGTAAAGTTATCGATCGGTTGATTTAACATCTAGATCCTCAGACTTAAGGTGTTTGTGGGCGCCATGGCTCGATTAAAGCATCTAAATTAAGGGCGTCGGCAAAATCAAGAAACTGATCACGTAACCAGTTGATTTGTGTCGAGGCCAGCAGCGTGACGGTAATCGTTGCGTTGAGCATGGTGGTGTCGGTTTGCGGTGCTTGATAGGTATCATAGGTGATGTTTTCCAAGCCAATCTGATGATCCGCAAAAAACTGGCATAACTCAGCTAAGATGTCGGGCTGGTACAGCGCGCTGACATAGACAATATAGGGCAGTGCTTGTGGGCGAGCTTCTTCATCCTCGCTGCGGGTATGGGTCAGTTGTAAATCGTGGCGTTTGGCCAGCGAGGGTAACGCGCTTTCAAGACGTGCTAGAGCATCCCAAGTACCGCCTGCTTGCACAATCAATACGCTGTATTGACCGTGGCGTGTTAAGCGACTGCTGACCACCGAGCAGCGGTTTTCTTGACAGGTGCGGCAAATTACGTTGGTCAGTTCCAGAGGATCACGCCCCATGGCACTGATAAGTACATATTGTTCACGTAAGGGTAGTACAGACATTCAGCATTCCAAAAAGTTAATTGTGACGTATTTTACGCCGCTCAATGCACTAGAGTAACGAAAAGGATGGGTAAGTGGAATGCTCAAAGACACGAGCAGTGCTTGTGCAAGCTCAAAGGCATCAGTAACATTACCAACCTATGATATTTCTATTCTAATTTTGCAGGAGCGGTTGCATGATTTCGGGCAGTATGGTCGCAATAGTCACGCCCATGGATGCGCAAGGCGCACTTGATTGGCATGCATTGACTCAGTTGGTGGATTTTCACCTTAAAGAAGGCACCAACGCTTTAGTGGTTGTGGGTACTTCAGGTGAGTCCGCTACATTAAACGTTGCTGAGCACGTTGAAGTGATTCGTCGTGTGGTTGAGCAGGTGAATGGCCGCATTCCTGTGATTGCCGGTACAGGAGCCAACTGTACGCGTGAAGCCGTTGAATTGACGCGTAATGCTAAAAGCGTGGGTGCAGATGCATGCTTGTTAGTGACGCCGTACTACAATAAACCGACTCAAGAAGGCCTGTATCAGCACTTTAAACATATTGCTGAGACGGTTGATATTCCACAGATTCTATACAACGTTCCAGGCCGCACAGTATGCGATATGCTAGCCGATACAGTGGTGCGTTTGTCAGCGATACCCAATATTATTGGTATTAAAGAAGCCACCGGTGATATTGACCGGGCTAAAGATATTATTGCCCGCGTAGACAGTGATTTTTGTGTGTATTCAGGTGATGACGCCACAGCATACGAGCTGATACTGGCGGGTGGTAAAGGTAATATTTCTGTGACAGCTAATATTGCACCACGGGCCATGAGTGAGCTGTGTCAGCTGGCCATGGCGGGTGATGCGGTGGCGGCTAAAGCGCTCAATGACCGTTTGATGCCGCTGCATGAGAATTTGTTTTTAGAAGCCAATCCAATCCCAGTGAAATGGGCGCTGTACGAGATGGGCTTGATCCAAGAAGGTATTCGCTTGCCGCTGACTTGGTTCAGTGAGCAGTACCATGACACTTTACGCCAGGCCATGCGTCAGTCCGGTATTTTGAATTAATCTGAGGTTTTAAAACGCATGAAGCGATTTGCTGGAATATGTGTGTTAGCAGTGTCTGCTAGCAGCCTAACAGGCTGTGGAATGCTGTGGGGTGATAAGGGTTATTTTCGTGACCGCGGTGGTGACTATTTAGAGGCACGTCCTACACCTGCAATGCAGTTACCTGACGATGCGAAAGTCAAACATCTCGATCCTCTGTTACCGATTCCACATCGTATCGCTTCTGCGCAGCAGGATAAGGACTATCAAGTTCCACGTCCGCAGCCGTTACCGACCGATGGTGTGTTGGGTGACTTCAGTTTGCAAAAAAGCGATCAGTTAAGCTGGATTATTGCGCAGCGTATTCCGGCGCAAGTTTGGCCCGTGGCACAGCAGTTCTTTGAAACCAACGGTTTTAAAATTGCTGATGAGCGCCCGCATATTGGCGAGTTTGTCACACAGTGGCAAGCGCCTAACGAGCTGAACGCAAGCTTAGTGCGTCAGGTTTGGGGCACGCCGCCAGCGGATGTCAATATGCGCTTTCGCGTGCGTATTGATCCGGGTGTGCAACGCAACACCAGTGAGATCTTTATCTATCAAGCTCAGCGCAGTTTAAAAGCGCCATCGGATGCAGTATGGACGGATAATAAAACTACCGGTGCTGCAGCAGAAGGTATTTTAGCTGAGCTCAATACTTACTTGGCGCAACGTGATGAGAAAGGTGATTCATTCTCTTTGTTAGCCAGCAAAACCTACGACACGCCTAAGCGCGTTGTGGTTTTAGACAGCGGTAATGGTGTGAAGGTGTTACGTCTTGATGCCAGTTACGATCGCGCTTGGTCGAGTGTAGGACGAGCATTAAACGCTGCAGATATCGCTGTTGATGATCTCAATCGCAGCACAGGTTTGTACTATATTGACTTAGCCAAAAGCGCTGAGAAAAACGAGCCTGGCTTCTTTAAACGTTTATTCAGCTCAAAGAAAAAAGCGCCTGAGCAAGACAGTGGCGAGCGTTATATCTTGCGTCTAACTGCCATTAATAAGCAGGTGTTCGTGAGTGTTGAGCGTGATCTAGACACCTTGGCGTCCGCTGAAGTGACTGAGCGTATCTTAGAAAAAGTACGTACATATTTAGACTAAACCATTGCCCCGTCAATGATCCAGCAGGCGAAACTTAGATTTCGCCTGCTGCGTTTCCAACTATAGGATTTTTGCAATGAGCAACCAGCCTCAACTGAGCCTTAAAAAACTGTACTCAGGCAAAGTGCGTGACTTATATGAAATTGATGCACAGCGCATGCTGATGGTCGCTAGCGATCGTTTATCTGCATTTGATGTGATTTTAGAGCAGCCTATTCCAGAAAAAGGCAAGATTCTGACTGAAATCTCCAATTTTTGGTTTGATAAATTAGCTCATCTGATTCCCAATCATTTCACTGGCGATCAGGTTGCCGATGTAGTCAGTGCACAAGAATTGCCTTTAGTTGAAGGGCGTGCAGTGGTGGCTAAGCGCTTGCAGCCTGTGGCTGTAGAGGCCATTGTGCGCGGTTATTTAGTGGGTTCGGGTTGGAAAGAGTATCAGCGCAGCGGCACGGTCTGTGGAATTGAACTACCGCAGGGCTTACAAGAAGCGCAAAAGCTGCCTGAGCCGATTTTTACACCCTCGACGAAAGCTGAGGTGGGTGATCACGATGAAAACATCAGCTTTGCTCAGTGTGCTGCAATTATCGGTGATGATTTAGCTGCACAAGTGCGTGATGTCTCCATCAAGCTGTACCAAGCTGCAGTTGAGTACGCAGCGACGCGCGGCATTATTATTGCCGATACCAAGTTTGAGTTTGGTTTAGATGCCGATGGCACGTTGACCTTAATGGATGAGGCGCTAACGCCTGACTCCAGTCGTTTTTGGCCGGCTGACAGCTACCAAGTCGGTACCAATCCACCCAGTTTTGATAAGCAGTTTGTACGCGACTGGCTCGAAAGCAGTGGCTGGGATAAAGAGCCGCCTGCACCTGCGATTCCAGCAGATATTGCACAAAAAACGGCAGATAAATACCGCGAAGCATTACTGCGTTTAACCGAATAAAACGCGCTGTGTTGAGCGATTTGAGTTGTTCTTTGTGTGTTAAGTAAGGTTCTTCATGTCCGCATCATTTGTTCATCTACGTGTGCATAGCGAGTTTTCATTGGTTGATGGCTTGGTACGCATCAAACCGCTGATTAAAGCGGTCAGTGAGGCAGGGATGCCAGCTGTAGCTGTTACAGACCAGAGTAATATGAGTTCGCTGGTTAAGTTTTACACCGGCGCGCAAAAAGGTGGGGTTAAACCCATTTGTGGTGCGGATATTTGGCTGGCCAGCGCCGAAGAAGAAGGGCCTTTAACGCGGATGACCTTACTGGTGATGACGCCAGAAGGTTATCGCAACTTAACGGAGCTGATCTCCCGAGGTTTCACCCAAGGTCAGCAGCAGGGCTTGGTCGTGATTGAGCGCGACTGGGTGAAAGAGGCGGCGGCAGGGCTCATTGCTTTATCGGGCGCTAAAGAAGGTGACGTGGGGCTTGCTCTGTTAGCCGGTGAAACAGCTAAGGCTGAGCAATTGCTGAGTCATTGGCGCGAGGTCTTTGATAATCGCTTTTACTTGGAGCTGCAGCGCACCGAGCGTCCCAATGATGAAGAGCATGTGCATGCGGCAGTGGCTATCGCCGCGCGTTTGCATGTGCCTGTGGTGGCAACCAATGATGTGCGGTTTTTAAAGCAAGATGATTTTGCTGCTCATGAAACGCGCGTATGTATTGGTGAGGGGCGCGCTTTAGATGATCCGCGTCGTCCTCGCACCTACTCCGAACAGCAGTATTTAAAAAGCCCTGAGGAAATGGCGCAGCTGTTTGCCGATATTCCAGAAGCTTTGCACAACAGTGTCGAGATTGCTAAGCGCTGTAATATCGAAGTGCAGTTAGGGACGCACTTTTTACCTGATTTCCCTGTGCCTGAAGGCATGACTATTGGTGATTATTTACGTCATGTGTCCTTTGAGGGGCTTGATGAGCGTCTGTCGGTTACCTTACCCAAAGACACGCCTGATTATGATGCTAAGCGTAAAGTGTATGACGATCGCCTGACCTTTGAGCTGGATATTATTATCCAGATGGGTTTCCCCGGTTACTTTTTAATCGTGATGGACTTTATCCGTTGGGCGAAAAATAACGGTGTTCCCGTAGGACCTGGCCGTGGATCGGGTGCCGGCAGTTTGGTGGCGTATGTGTTGCACATCACCAATATCGACCCCTTGTTATATGACTTACTCTTTGAGCGCTTCCTCAACCCTGAGCGGGTTTCCATGCCTGACTTTGACGTCGACTTTTGCATGGATGGTCGCGACCGAGTCATTGAGTATGTGGCCAATACCTATGGCCGCGAAGCGGTCAGCCAGATTATTACCTTTGGTACGATGGCGGCAAAAGCCGTGGTGCGCGACGTGGCGCGTGTGCAAGGTAAAGCCTATGGCTTAGCCGACCGCCTGTCTAAAATGATTCCCTTTGAAGTGGGCATGACGCTGGGTAAAGCCTTCGAAGCGGAAGAGCCCCTGCGTGATTTTTTAGCCGTCGATGAAGAAGCGGCTGAAATTTGGGAGATGGCGTTAAAGCTTGAAGGTGTTACGCGTGGTACGGGTAAACACGCCGGTGGTGTGGTGATTGCCCCCACTAAGTTGACCGATTTTTCGCCGGTATCCTGCGATGAAGATGGCAGCGGCTTAGTGACGCAGTTTGATAAAGATGACGTCGAATCTGCTGGTTTAGTGAAATTTGACTTCTTGGGCTTGCGCACGCTCACCATTATTAAATGGGCCTTAGAAAACATTAACCGCGATCGTGCTAAAACCGATGAGCCGCCGTTGGATATTGATTTTATCCCGCTGGATGATGCGCCGACTTACCATATGCTGCAGCGTGCGGAAACCACGGCCGTGTTCCAGCTTGAGTCGCGCGGTATGAAAGAGCTGATCAAAAAGCTCAAGCCCGACTGCCTCGAAGACTTGATCGCTTTGGTGGCTTTGTTCCGCCCAGGTCCCCTACAGTCAGGCATGGTTGATGACTTTATTAACCGTAAGCACGGCCGTGCTGAACTCTCTTACCCGCATACAGATTATCAATATGACGGATTAATCCCGGTTCTTGCGCCTACTTACGGGGTTATTTTGTATCAAGAACAGGTGATGCAAATTGCTCAAGTGATGGCCGGCTATTCTTTGGGTGAGGCCGATATGCTGCGCCGTGCCATGGGGAAAAAACAACCCGAAGAAATGGCTCGGCAGCGTGGCGGTTTTATTGCCGGTTGTAAAAACAACAACATTGATGAGCATTTAGCCGGTAATATCTTTGACTTGGTGGAGAAATTCGCTGGTTATGGTTTTAACAAATCACACTCGGCCGCTTATGGTTTAGTGTCTTATCAAACAGCATGGTTAAAACAGCATTATCCACCGCAATTTATGGCTGCGGTATTATCGGCGGATATGGATAATACCGATAAAGTCGTTATTTTGGTGGAAGAGTGTCGCAGTATGAAACTGCGCCTTGTGGCACCCGATGTGAATCAGTCGGAATATAAATTCACGGTGAATGATGACGGTCACGTGGTCTACGGCTTAGGTGCGATCAAAGGTGTGGGTGAAGGGCCGGTTGAAGCGATTGTTAGCGCGCGCGGACAGGAGCCTTTTAAAGATTTATTTGATTTCTGTGCGCGCATGGATCTCAAGCGTATCAATAAACGCACCTTGTACGCATTGGTGCGCAGTGGCGCTTTAGATCGTATGGGGCCGTATTTTTCTGAGCAGGTGGATGAGTACCTCGCTGGGATTGATCGCAATCGAGCCGTCTTATTAGCAGCGCTAGAAGAAGCCATTCAAACGGCTGATCAAGCGGCGCGCAATCGTGCCAGTGGGCATATGGATTTGTTTGGCGATATTTTATCTGAGCAGGCGGTGGATCTGTATGCGCAGTACCACGATGCCCGTGAGTTGACGTTAAAAGAGCGCCTCAAAGGTGAGAAAGATACCTTAGGCCTCTATTTAACTGGGCACCCCATTGATGAGTATGAAGGTGAGGTGCGCCGTTTTGCTCGCCAGCGCATTATTGATTTAAGACCCGCACGTGATACGCAAACCGTGGCAGGTTTAATTATTAACTTACGTGTGATGCGCAATAAAAAAGGCGATAAGATGGGGTTTATTACCCTAGATGATCGCTCGGCACGCATTGAAGCTTCACTCTTTGCTGAGGCCTTTAATGAAGCGCAAGCACTGCTACAAACCGATGCATTGGTTGTCGTCGAAGGCGAGGTCAGTCATGATGAGTTCTCGGGTGGCTTGCGTTTGCGTGCTAAGCGCGTGATGAGCTTAGAAGAAGCGCGCACCGGCTTAGCGCAAAGTTTGCGGTTAAATGTGTCTGTACATGATTTAACTCGCAACAATCTCGCGCGTATACAAGCGTTACTTGTGCAGTACAAAGGCGCCTGTGCCTTGACGATGAATTACACTGGGCATACCGCTAAAGCCTTGCTTGAGTTTTCAGAACAATGGAAAATCGAGCCAACAGATGATCTCATTCAGGCATTACGTGACCTATTGGGTCGTGATAACGTCTTTTTGCATTATCGCTAGTATAAGTGCGCCGTGATGGCGTCGAGTCGAATTGGCTCTACTGGATACATTATTTGGTGATTGATGCCTGATAACTGGTGTCAATCTTAAACATTGCAGCACGGCCTAACCGCCGTAACAGAAAAATGGATGCCCCGGATGAACCCTAGTTTTTTGGATTTTGAACAGCCCATTGCCGATCTTCAGGCGAAAATTGAAGAGTTACGTTTGGTAGGCAAT
>QXGG01180873.1_pt1 | contig 29108 bp, 23 predicted proteins | sample 1982491 | NCBI WGS metagenome assembly QXGG01 (sample SAMN09924614, study PRJNA488089) | Wastewater metagenome, whole genome shotgun sequencing project. | isolation source: South African research farm wastewater | place: South Africa: Irene, Agricultural Research Council, Animal Production... | reverse complement strand
GGTATCATTATGCTAGCCGCATCGTTTTCGATTATGTCGGGAGCAGACGACGAAAATGCCGGAGCAGCAGGTTCGATGGAATCAATAGCCTACGAAATGGGTGTTGGTCTTGGAGTTACCTTCTTTGGAGTTATGCTTTCGCAAGTTTTCTCAAGAACGCTGATTTTCGATAGTGTTGCACGCAAGATGATTCCTAAAGAGGTCTACCACTCGATCAACGATGCCCTGGTTTATGCCAATGAAGTTGGTGGTGAAATAGGTTTAGAAATCCAAGACAAGTCGAAACTGGCTTTCGAGAGTGCTCACAGTGCCGTACTGATTGCCTGCTCAGTTATTCTTCTGTTGTTTACCATTCAAATGAGTCTCAAATGGTATAAAGATAGAAAGAGTAGTCAGTTTAAGATAAAATAGGTAAGACTAAAACACTTTATAAGAGGGTGTCTGAATACTACTCACAAAGTTGTCAATTTCTGGAATTAGTTTTTCTGTAATTATTCTTGTCCTGTAATCTTTATCTATAAGATTAAACGTTCCTTCATAGGAGAAGTCTGGGAAGAATATGTTCTCATGCTCTTCGAGATTAAATTCTTTCCATAGATCAGTTTCGGTATGCTTAAATAAATTTGAACTTATATTAATGGCAGAAATTATTTTCTCTTCCACATCTTTTGATTTCTTAACTCCCCAATACAACCAGTAATCTCCTGTTCCATTCCAAACGTATAATGTCAACCCATTAGTAGATTTAAAATCTATACCATAGTCATTAGACGATTCATAACCATGCTTATAGGGCTCGTAATGAGTAGTATTACTTATATCGCTATCTGTAGGTTGAGAAATAACTTCATATCCTTTTAATTTTAAAGCGTCTGCTAATTCGTTCCAAAACTCCGAAACAGTATGCCATTTTACATGTTTGAAATTATCCGTTAGCAGCTTGGCGCTTTTCATATTATCAACTGAATATCCAATTAGGTTTTTGATTTCCAATCTTTCCTCAATTTTACTATTATTATTTGTCATATCTTCTATTAGTTCTATAAATTGTAAAATACTTTCCCTTAAAAATGGAGTACTAATACACTCTTTCAAGCAGAGATTTAACCAAGTCAAAATCTCTGACCCATAACCGATGGTTGCACCATTCATATTATCGAGAGTTTTATATACCCCCAAACTTTCATCAGAAGGCTCTCTCTTATCAGGTGATAAATAAAAAACTTTAATATTCTCTTTGGGTATATTCTCTTCTTGATGTATAAGATTATAGTAACGTTCAAGTTGCCCCGACTCAAAACTATTAGAATCTCCAGCCCATATTTTATTCTCTACTATTATAGCTTGTTTACGTATTCTATTTATTATCAGAATATCAATATTTTTATACTCCGATTTATTTTGCTCTGTAGGATACACTTCACACTGTTTAGTATCGAAATCCTCTATGGCTAAAGTTTCCAAGAAAAGTTTTAGAAATTGATCCTTCCTCTTATGACTTCCTTGAGGAGAAAGTAATACAGAAAGAAATCGAGAGAATAATCGAACTTCATCATTGACTTTGTGTAAAGCTGTAAAGATATTAAATCGCTCTTCTCCCTCTTCTAAGACTCTATATTTGTAATCAATGACAGATAGCTTAGATAGGAAATTCTGTATTTTATCGTTGTTAGTACTCATGTTTTTTTTTATAATATTTATTCATTTCATTAATCTCTTCCATTACCTCATTCCTAAACCACTCAGGCTGTAAGACCTCTACTTCAACACCGATCGAGAGTAATTCTTTCTTAAAATCAAAGCTTGGTTTGATAAAGTATTTAAAGATAAACCTATCGCCATCCTTCCCCTCTTCTTCTTGTGAGTTGTGCAGTGGCAAATCTCTGAGATATTTTGCTTGAGTAGTGCTAACTCTAATTTTAACTGTACAAACATCTATCTCATCATCGTGAATGATACCGTAGCAATCTTGAAAATATTTATCGGGATCGAAGTCCGTTGGAAATTCGAATTTATCTGCTAAACCATTAAGCTTACTAATGCGATCCAAAGCATAGATTCTCATTGCTTGCTTCTGTCGATTATATGCAATCACATACCAACGTTGTTTGAAAATCTTCACGAAATAAGGCTCTATTTGAATGGTCTCAGCCGAATCACGCCAATAACTTTGGTAAGTCATCTCAATGCAAGAATCTTGATGCATAGCCTCAATAATAGGTGTGAGGTATTTTTGTCCTGATGGGATATTTTCTAGATGAATCCTATTTTTAAGGTTCCGACTTTCACTCAATAAGTTACTTAAGGTAAATGCATTTAGTAATAAATCTCTAGTTCCGCTATCTTTTAAATCATCGATATTTTCGATATAATATTTGTAGCCATCTTTGGAATCACACTCTATATTGATATCAAAAATTTCCTGAATAGATTTCTTGTGATTTTGAAAGGTTTTCTTGGGATAACTACTCCCATCTGACAAACTGCTTCGCAGCCATTTATCATTGATAGTTTCATAATCAATCCCCTCAGCTTGGCTAATAGTATCTACCAACCATATATATCGCTTAAATAATTCTCTAGCCATAGTTTAGTTATTTTCTGATATTCCCACATAGTTTAGTTAACAGGGGAATGTATTAGTTATCATATCGCCTATATTCAAGTACAAAGAAACAGATAACCTACGCTATAAGATAGCCGAGGCTCTAATTTAATTTACAAATGATGCTAAATTTGTCTGTGTAGTGTTCGGAGTTAACTTCTCAGACATTAGTGCTCTTTTAGATGAAACAGAGAATAAAGGTTATCTAAGAAGAATAATTTGATTAGCTTTATAATCATTAGAAGCCTGAAAATGAATATGGTTTCTAAAGACTAAATAATAGAGACATGAGTATATACGATTTCACAGTAAAAGATGTTCAAGGGAATGATATTCCGCTTGATATATATAAAGGCAAAGTAGTATTGATTGTAAACACTGCCACAAAATGCGGGTTTACACCACAATATAAAGACTTACAGGATTTGTATTTAAAATATAAAGATTTGGGCTTCGAGATCCTTGATTTTCCATGTAACCAATTTGGCTCACAAGCACCAGGCACAAATGAAGAGCTTGCAGATTTTTGTGAGATGAAATACAAAACGACTTTCAAGACCTTTGCTAAAATTGATGTGAATGGCCAGAATGCTGATCCTCTTTACAAATATCTAAAAGAAAATAGCAAAGGCCTATTGGGTAATGCTATTAAATGGAACTTCACGAAATTTCTAATTGATAAGAAAGGCAATGTTGTAGATAGATTTGCCCCGATGACTAATCCATTCAAAATAAGCCCTGATATTGAAAAGCTAATGGCTGAGAAGATTTAAGAAATAGACATGACTCACTCAAACCGTAGGGTCATTCTTTAATTCTTTGATTTCATGTTTTGGAGCCAAGTCAATGCTTGCACCATCTTTATCAACGACAAAAAAACCTCGCTCAGGAGTCCATTCTACACAGTAAAGTTTAGTCATGTCGGCAAAACCTAGTTTGGTCATCTCACCCTGTAACCATTTTTCGTCACGCTCAGCATCTTTCAAATTCTCTTCGAGGATGTTCCCGTTGCTCACTAATAAAAACCCAAGAACAACATCTTTCTTTTCGAAGGCCGTAATCTGACCATCCGTCTCAAGACGAACATCTTGAACATCGAGCAAACTATAAATATTTTGCTCACGAAGTTTACCCGTAAGCTGCTCCATATCTATTTTACATTTCTCCATAGCCTCAACATCCAATTCACCATCTTTAACTAGAAAGACAACGGAGCCGTGAAATATTCTATTAAAAAACTGCTTCTTGCTGAGGTAGTGAATTGCTAGATTAATCAATGTCCAAACCGTTATTGCAAAAAGCATATCCCAGACAGACAGATTAGGGGCATATATAATTCCTCCGACAATTGCTCCGATCACAAAGGAGTTCACAGCATCTGTAGGAGTCATTTGTGACATTTGGGATTTTCCTGATATTCGAAGGAAAAACAAAACGCCAAACATTCCTACAATCAGTTTGATAACCATCCAACCGTGAAGTGCTAAATTAAACGTCATAATCAATGATTTTATTATTAATAACTAAGTTAGGTGCTATTTAGAAAATAGAGTATTGGATACCAAATTCGAACTTGGTATGTGGATACTTATGATAATTCGTAGCATTGGGCTCGATCTCTCTATAATAACTATATAGCAAAGAGCAACTAGCAAACATTTTCAGTTGACCCGAAAGGAAATAATAGCCCTTTATATCTAATGATGAATCAGAAGACAAGGTATTTAACTTACGTACAACACGGCTTTCTGGAGTATGATTCCAATAGAAATGTTGATTAAAAGCCCCCTCAATATAGGTACGAGTATCCAAGAAATATCCGTAAGCCAATCTGGTATAGGCATGCATCAGAAACTCATTTGATTTACGTGTACGCCACCTGTAAAGGCCATTACGAACACCAATGTTAAATGACCGCTGGAACCTTAAGTTGATAGGCTTCTCTTTGGCGTAATCAATGTAGAGTGTACCACCCCATTTGGTATCTATGTTTTTCTTATTGATATGCGACTGATTTTGTGCATCGTCCAATTCAATATTCTTATTTGAAACTCCTTGATAAATATAAGTTGGAGCCAAACCAAATTTAAAACGATGGCCAGCTTCACGCATTACATTATCTCCATTACCCCAAAGGTCATTGAGCGAGAAGAAATAATCAGCAGTATTTACCGAGTCAATATAGTTTTCTGAAATTAGATAATTATTTACAAAGGTAAGTTCGTCAATTGCTTTTTCACGAGCATCGAACTGACGTTTATTCTTAATTATAGACATCTGATGCGCAAGTTCATTGATCTCATTGGTGGTCAACGTTTTCTTTAGTACGCCTTTAGCTTGCAAGTCTTCAAGAATATAAATGGCTTGCCTAGCATCGGTCACATTCTCAATACGCCCAAAACCATAACCTAAGTCAACTTCAACCTCAGTGCGAAACGAGTTCGTACGAGCATTAATCACTTTGGATGAGTTTGATGTTGCCTTGTCATACTGATATTTCACTTGAGCACGAGGAGAGATCTCATAGAAGTGCTTCGCTGTGAAGTAGTAATGTGCCTTTTGATTGAAATCTAGCTGAGCAATATTATTTCTCAACTTGTCAAAAAATTCCTTTTGACTCTTATTGTTTGATATCAACCCAGAAACCCCTAAACTCATATTTTCTTGGAGCTTTCGACTACTTATTATATTATTGTAGGTAAAAGCCATATTACCATTGAGCTTATTATTATTCAGTTGATTGTTCTTCTCAAAATCACCCGAGGAGTTGAAATTAATATCCAATGATTTACGTTTGAAGTCAGGATTGATATAACTATTCAAATCGTAATTATTATATTGCCCATACACGCAAATTGGCGCAACCATAAAGAGTAGGGCTAATAGTGAATGTTTCATATCGTTCCGTTTTAGTGTAATAATCAAATATAGGATAAGTAGTGAGGTAACGTTAAATTAATAAAAATTAAATCCTATAATTGGTACTTTAACAGTAATTTAGTTCATTTTGTTTTACAAAAGCAGTGAAACATTGAAACATTAGAAAGGGATGCTTGTTTAAATATATATATTCAAAACTAATAATAGATTTTACTTATGCTACAATTATCAAAAGAGATAGACTATAAAAAAAGTTTGACTTATATCCTTACATCTTCTAAAGGTGTAGAACATATAACTTCAGACTATCGTGAAATGGCTCAAAGCCTACTTGATTCAGATTTAGATTACGACTACTGCAAAATAGGTAAGCAATATATATTCTTTGTAAAAGAGAGTACTGATTTAGAGAAGATGCGTGTTGCAGGATACAATATCCGTCAAGCACTCGACAAGAAAACGACCGAAATGACTTTCATCGGAGATGGAGAAGCTACACTAGCTACCATCGAAGGCTTTTTATTGTCGAACTATCAGTTCTTGAAGTACTTTAAAGACAAAGAGAATTTAGAATACACCTTGAATAAGGTACTTGTTTTTGGAGAGATTTCACAAGACGAGGTTACCCAACTTAATAACACGGTCAAAGCCGTTTCGTGGGCTAGAGATATGGTCAACGAGCCTGTTTGTTATTTGACAGCAGAACAACTATCAGAAGAGATTAAGAAGCTGGGGTTAGAGGCTAAGTTCAAAGTGACTGTGATGCAAAAGCAAGAGATCGAAAAACTTGGTATGGGCGGACTCCTTGCTGTAAATATGGGCTCTGTACTCCCTCCTACTTTTACGGTTATCGAATATAAACCAACAAACCCAATCAATAAAAAGCCTATTGCCCTAGTAGGTAAAGGACTTGTTTACGATACAGGTGGACTAAGCCTTAAACCAACACTCGGATCAATGGATTCGATGAAGAGCGACATGGGTGGAGCAGCTTGCATGGTGGGTGCAATCTATGGTGCAGCACTAAATAAACTAGATGTACACTTAATGGGATTCATTCCAGCAACCGATAATCGTCCAGGTCAAAATGCTTATACTCCTGGTGATGTTATTAAGATGTTCGACGGGACAACAGTAGAAGTCTTAAATACAGATGCAGAAGGTAGAGTGATTTTGGCTGATGCTATTTCCTATGCCAACCAATTTGATCCTGAATTAATCATTGATGCTGCTACACTAACAGGAGCAGCCATAATTGTAGCAGGAATCAAAGCTGCTTGTGTTATGGGAAATGCCGATCAAACAAAAATTGATGCTTTGGTAAAGGCTGGTGCTAATGTACACGAACGCTTAGTACAACTTCCTTTTTGGGATGATTACAAAGAACTGCTAAAATCATCAATCGCCGACATGAAAAATGTGGGAGGCAGATCTGCTGGAACCATTACCGCTGGTAAATTTCTAGAGCACTTTGCTAAACATCCTTATATCCATCTTGATATTGCAGGACCAGCATTCTACGAAAGTGCTGTCGACTATAAAGGCATTGGTGGTACAGGAACAGGAGTTAGAACTCTTATCAATTTCTTTAGCAATTACAAAGGTTAAACCAACTTTAAACTTGGAGAGTTGAATAAAACAAAAGGAGAGATTATGTTAACATAATCTCTCCTTTTATTTTATTTAGATATGATTTACCCCTTTTTCAGGAAACAAGTCATTAGATATATAGATGAACCATCTACCTTACCTTCAATATGCGTTGGATCTTCAGAAGAAAGTCGGATACCCTTAACTCTAGTTCCTCGTTTCACAACCATAGAAGAGCCTTTAACCTTCAGGTCTTTGATGACAGTAACTTCATCACCATCGAGCAGTTCTGTACCATTACTATCAATAACTTTTGTTGCTACCTCTTCGACTACCTCTGAAGTTTTCTCAGTAAATTCATGGAAACAGTCAGGACAAATAAATAGCATTCCGTCAAAATATGTGTTAGCTGATTGACACTTGGGGCAATTTGGCGTATTTGGCATTTTTAATAATGTATTAGTGAATAATGTCACAAAGATAGGTTCATTATTAATAGGATACAAATTGAGCTGTATTAAGACGACTATTAGGAATCAAATCGGATAGGAACACTAACAATTAGTTATATTGAGCAACCGAATAAGACGATTCTCAGAAAGATAGTAATTTAGATGAGCTCTAAGTGAGTGGAGGTAAAATCTTTCAATAGATAATATAGGCATTTGACCATTTATTAGCAAAAAACCACTAGCTTTGTAGATTAGAAAGCAGTTGGTCGGCTTGTCGCTTGCATCTTTGGTGTAAGAGGAAAGTCTGAGCAACATAGAGCATCTTCCTTCCTAACGGGAAGTAATCCGTGAGGGTTAAGTAACGCAGAAGAAAATAACCGCCTATTTCGGTAGGTAAGGGTGAGAAGGTGAGGTAAGAGCTCACCAGGAGTATGGTGACATACGCGCTGTGCGTCTGAGGAGTTGCAAGGTCATGTATACCGGCATTATGAGGGCTGCTCGCTCGACGCCGAAGGGTAGACTGCTAGAGCATGATGGTGACATTATGCGTAGATAAATGACAAGCACTTTGCTTCGGCAAGGTACAGAACTCGGCTTATAGACCAACTGCTTTTTATTTTTTTGTTTAACGACGACGACCTTTATATGCACAAAAGAATATCCAAATTCATACAGTTTATAACAGTCGATATCTGGCGAATAACTGAAAATGAAGTAACCAAGACTACATTTTCTCTATACAATGTCATCAAGACTATCTACATTACCGTCTTGCAATTTATTGACGACCGTATAGGTTCAAAAGCTTCTGCACTAACTTACAGCACAATACTCGCCATTGTTCCCATTTTAGCCATACTATTTGCCATAGCCAAAGGCTTCGGGTTCGACTCTATCCTAGAGAACCAACTCATGCACAGCTTTCATGGGCAGCCAGAAACTGCTACAGCAATCTTGGATTTCGTCAACTCCTATCTAAAGCAAACCAAAGGAGGGGTATTCATTGGGGTAGGTTTAGCTATGTTACTCTGGACTGTCGTTAGTTTGCTCAATAATATAGAGCAGACCTTCAATCAAATTTGGCAAGTAAAAAAGGCAAGAACTATGTACCGAAAAATAACGGACTATTTCTCTATGTTTTTATTACTCCCTATTCTTATTATATCATCGGCTGGTGCGTCCATATTTATAACAACAACATTGGCAGGAGTTAGTGATTACGTATTGCTTGGAGCAGTATCTAAATTCTTCATCCAACTCATTCCGTTCGCTATTACTTGGCTTATGTTTACAGGGCTATACATATTCATGCCCAATACCAAAGTGAAACTGAGACATGCCTTAACAGCAGGTGTCTTAGCTGGAACAATTTATCAGATTTTCCAAATCGTATATATAAGTGGTCAGGTATGGGTTTCTAAATACAACGCAATTTATGGTAGTTTTGCCGCTGTTCCCCTATTCTTACTTTGGCTTCAGACCTCATGGACAATTTGCTTATTTGGAGCTCAACTAACCTACACCTCACAAAATATCCGACTCTATAGCTTTAACAAAGACACACGTAATGTTAGCCGACGATACCGCGACTTCATTGCTATTTCGATCATGTCACTTCTGTGCAAACGCTTCGAAAACAACGAAGAAGCTCTAACTATTGATCAGATATCAGCTCAATATAAGATACCAGTCCGACTGGTTAATCGCACTATAATCACGCTACTTGAGGTAGAACTTATTACAGAGGTTATTGACAGCACAGAAGCTGAATTAATTGGCTTTCAGCCTGCCATGGACATTAACAAACTCTCCATTGCTGTTTTACTAGATCGAATTGATGAGTTAGGTTCCGAAGACTTTAAGGTTGATAATGAGTCTGTCTTTAAAGACCAATGGGATGCCTTAATCGAAACGCGAAGAAAAAGCTACGCCTTTAGCTCCGAACTTTTGATAAAAGATCTAAACATCAGAGATAACACCAACGACTAAATTGCGACATGAATCAGAGAGGAATTAGGTTTCTCTGAAGATTTGAATATATTACTTAAAACATAAAGGCATAATCTCAAGATTGAAATTATGCCTTTATCATTTTATATAAGAACTTTGATTAATTGAATTCTAAACCAAACTCATTTCTAAAGTCATTAAGAAACTTATTCTTTTCAATCATTAGTTGATATTTATCTGTTCTGCTGTAGGCCCTGTTATTCTCATTGGCCTCACTGACCCTAACTTGCATAGTTACAAAATCATTCTGAAGTGCTTTCCGCATGAAAGACTCAATACTTGGGCGAAGCTCAGAAAAGTCGCGAGCAACTAATTCATTATCTACAACCATTTCAAAGTTATGAGCATCCAACAAGGTTACTCGCATAGCTTGCATACGTACAGCAAAAGCTTTTTGCTCTATAGGCATACGATTAGCATACGATTGCCATTGAAAATTAAGGTCTGATTCATTAAAAGTCGAACTGTTTTTCGCTTCCTGTTTAGTTGCTGCATTAGCAACTAACGTTTCACCTATAGCCTGTCTATTTTGCTCTCTCTTGATCGAAACACCCAAATCCCCCACTTTTACAGATGGTAATTTGCGTTTGGCAGGGCCTGTACCTTTAAGAAAGTCGGCAACTCCACCATCGTGAGCAGGTTTATCTTTTGCTGAACTAGTGGTAACCTTTTGAGGTGTAATAGGAGCTGGATTATAACTTACTTTAGTATCGTGCAATTCTGCAGCTTTGCTAGCGTTCGTTACTCCCCCTTGAGTTTGAGTAGGTACTTGAGACTCTGTAGCCTGAGTAGCCTTATTTATTGGTTTTATATTATTCTTTAGACCCGAAGGCCTGCTTCCCTCGGTTTCCTCTTGAGTTAATTGAGCCAACTGGATTAATGTTAATTCAATCAGCAGTCGCTTATTCTTACTTACTCTGAGGTTTAAATCGCATTCGGTGCAAAGTTTCATTCCACTAAATAGCATTTTTGAAGAACAACGTTTGGCTTGCTCTAAATAACGAGATCGAATGCTAGCCCCTACTTGCAATAATGGTAACGACACCTCGTCTTTACTCACTAGTAAATCTCGGAAATGACTCGTTAAACCAGTAATAAACTGTCCACCCTCAAATCCTTGTTCTAAGATTTGATTATACAACAGTAGAGAATTTACAACATCGTTGGATAAGAAAGCATCAGTCAGACTAAAGTAATATTCATAATCAAGAACGTTCAAATTCTCAAGAACAGCCTTATATGTAATATTACCACGAGTAAAACTCACAGTCTGATCAAAAATAGAGAGTGCATCACGCATCCCACCATCCGCTTTGAGCGCTATAACATTTAATGCTTCGGGTTCTACCGTTACATTTTCTTGTTTGGCTACACCAATCAAATGGTCTACAATATCTTTAACGCTTATTCGATTGAAATCATAGATCTGACAGCGAGAAAGTATAGTAGGTAATATCTTATGTTTCTCAGTAGTTGCTAAAATAAAGACTGCATGTGCTGGGGGTTCCTCAAGAGTTTTAAGAAACGCATTAAAAGCTGCTGTTGAAAGCATATGCACCTCATCAATGATATAAACCTTGTATTTACCAATTTGAGGAGGTATACGCACCATATCTACTAACTGTCTAATATCTTCTACAGAGTTATTAGAGGCAGCATCCAGTTCGTGAATATTATAAGATCGTTGCTCATTAAAAGCCACACAAGACTCACAGCTATTGCACGCTTCACCCGAAGGAGTCAGATTTAAGCAATTAATAGTCTTTGCAAATATACGTGCACAAGTGGTTTTCCCAACACCTCGAGGTCCACAAAACAGATAAGCATGTGCCAGCTTATTGGTAGCAATGGCATTTTTAAGTGTTTCTGTTAAAGCCCCTTGACCAACAACGGTATCAAATGTAGCAGGACGATACTTACGGGCTGATACTAAATAGTTTTCCATATGATGGATAGTTTTCCTTTATTGAATTTATACAAATGTACATAAAAACCGAGAGGATTGGTCTATAACAAGCTAAGTTTTATAAGGTTATTTTCCCTACCTTGCAGATATTTATTATATCTTTGTAAAAACAGAAATTAGATTATTGGACATGGGTAATTTTTCTACTTTTTGGTCGAGATTAGGCAAGTTTAAGATTTTCATATTAGTGGGGATCTTCGCTATTCATCTTATATTTATAGATGAAAACAATCTAATTAAGAAGTTCCAATGCAAACGAGAAATAGCTGAACTAAAGAGAGAAATCAAGCATTATCAAGACGAAAATGACAAAAGCATAAAATTGCTTGAAGAGTTAAATTCTAATCCTGAGGTACTTGAACGTATAGCTCGTGAGCGTTATTTTATGAAAAAACCCAACGAAGACATCTACGTATTTGAAGATTAAATGAAGAAACTCATACCCTATTTATTCTATTTGGGAGCTTTGCTTACACTAGTAGGTGTAGCCCTACAAGTTACACGTTGGCAATATGCTCCCTACTTAGTAACTATCGGTGCAACTCTACAAGCTTTAGCACAATTAAACTCACCCTATACAGGGGATAATAAGAATATAAAAAGACTTGTTAGACAACAATTTTTAGCAACTATTCTCTTAATAGCTGCTGGTGGCTCAATGCTCTATTTCCATAATAATGAGTGGATATTACTAGTCTGTATAGCTGCATTCCTATACTTCTACTCTTCATTTAGAATTCCTCAAGAAGAGAAAAAGGATCAAAACTAGTAGAGAGCTATCAAATATTTTCTTAACCACAAATAAGATATACCCCTCATACGACGACTTAAGCCAAAAGAGCATATTAACCAAAGCAAGATTAGGTCAAGGAATCTAGTTGACTCTTATGCCATTGAGGATATCGTTCACAATCTTACACTCTTTAATAAATCGTTGTTCGAGAGCATAACGATCACCTGCATTCAGATTTACCGATGCATCAGCAAACTTAGAGAGCTTTATTAATAGCATCTTAACAGAGTTTACATAGAGTGTAAAACTAAAGCTTTCAATGTGGGGAACAATACGATATTCGAGTTCATTGATTGGGGTGACAACTAGTTTTTTCCTAAATAAAGCGCGTTTAGTATTATACATAGCTTTATTGGTTAGATAAAAGTTGCCAAAGATAAAGAGAGGGATCTCATTTTTACTAAAAAACAGCTCGAAGTCTTCTTTTAGCGTGTGAAAGCGTTTCCAAAATAGCACATCACTGTCTGTTTCGGCGATCGCAAAAAGAAACTCTTCTGTTTGCTTCTCTCCTTCGAACATTAAGCTTAAACCAGCCTCTTCTAGAGGTTTAAAAAGCTTCTCATAAGCCAGCGTAACCGATTTTGTCTTCATCTGTACATTTACCCCATATTCGGATAGAACATCAGCAACCTTATTGGGTTTTAGATCGAACGATCTTTCGAGTTTAAATGCAAGCTGATTGAGGTTACTATGGGGCCATATACCCGAGTTAATTAGAATATTATTAGGAGATTGAATCAAATCATAAATATTCTTTACATAATCATTGATATTAAGAATGTCATTATTACTAAAAAGCTTTCCACCACTCTTAAAACATTTTCCAACGATACAGCTTGCCAAAAACTGTTCCCAGCTTGTAAACTTCTTCTCCACAGAATAAGCAAGAGCATCAATTTGCTCGTTAGCTTGCTCTTTGGTCAAATAGCCAACTTCGTAAGATTCTCGAATGACCTCTATGAATCGTGCTATATCATAGCCCCAATATAGAAAAGGATAAGCCATATTTACTAAGTCTGCATATTGATCTAAGATGTTAAACATTGTAGAAAAACCATCAGGATCAATTGCTAAATCGTTTAACTGATCTTTTAGGGCTTGCATGAAAAACTCTTCATCATCAGCATCTAAGTTTTGTTCGTAATGATGAATCTGACTCAATAAGTAAGAGTCAGTTAGAGATAGATCATCAAAACAGATGTCTTTCTGAAATGTCAAGTCTTTTTTAGTCTGCCAAAGGTCAACTAGAACTGAAAAGAAGGGTTGAGTAATCAGCCGTTGTGCTTTCAGGTCTTCTAGAAACACAAAGCAGGACTCTTCATCAACAACATCGTAATTATATTCCAACCGTTTGCGAATCATTGTTTGCATGGCCATTTCAGTAAACACAACTGGTTTGCTGAAGTGGTGAACTACGTCATCATTCTTTATTATTTTATCAAACTGAGATTGATATCTATATACCGCACAAAAAAGTAAGTACTTATTCCGCATAACTTGAAAATAACTAATCGCGTTGTTTATAATATTTCTGCACAAATAAAAGCATAATAAACTGCTTCTTGCTAATATATAGTATTATAAAAATATAAACAGCATAATTACTACCCTAAGGAGTAAACAAACATGCTAATCAGACTGTCTATCACTGGTACGAGCTAATTACGAACTCTATTTTCTCTTCTTTTTGTAAAGAAATTTATGCCATTTCTCTTCATCTCGCCCAGAATTTAACATCTCTTGTCGTGCCATAACAAATAGTAAGTCTGATAATCGATTTACAAATTTCAAAACCATTTCAGGTAACTCATCTTCGTTATTGAGTGTCCACATTCGTCGTTCACTCTTGCGTACAACGGTTCTAGCCCAATGCAGATGCGAAGAGATAAGATTACCACCAGGCAAAACAAAATATTCATTCTCGGGCATAGCCTCTACAATTTCATCAATTTTAGCCTCACAAAATTGTACAATAGTTTCATCGAATTTGTTGGGATTCTTATCACGATCAATAGAGCGAGTAGCCACTAACGACATCACGACCATCAACTCTTTTTGAATTCGATAAAATATATCGTGGCGAGCATCATCCTCTTTCATAAATGAACGAACTACACCCAGCAAACTATTAAATTCATCGAGCGAACCAATGGTTTCAATCCGAAGATCGTCTTTAGGAACACGCTGTCCTCCGTGAAGCCCCGTCATTCCTTTATCACCACCTTTTGTATATATTCTTACTGCCATAAAATTAAATTATTAAGATTAATCAAATATAGATAGCCAGTTAGCTTTGTCAGCCCAGTAGAGATGAGTGTAGCCTGCTATAACATTTTTGTAGCGCATTAATTTAGTTACAACAGGTTGATTCCTTGCTCCATATTGCTGCACTTCGCTACTTACATTACTACTATCCATTTGTGAGTAGTGAAACTCATGCCCATAAAAACGTATATCCTTATAATCAAAGTAACGGTAACCTAAACTGAGTTTCATCTTCTCCATACTGCAATCTGCGTCGAATAAACCAACCATAGGCCAATTTCTACCCTGTTCATCGGTTATCGAGTTTGTTAGGTACATCATACCTCCACATTCGGCCAGCAATCGTCCTCCACATTCGACATAATTTCTAATACTTTGCTGCATAGATCTATTTCGGCTCAACTTTTCGGCAAAAACCTCAGGATATCCTCCTGGTAAATAAACCAAGTCGGCTTGTGGTAGACTAGTATCCTGAAGTGGACTAAAATACTCAACATCACCTATGCTTTTGAAGCTCTCAATATTCTCATGATACATAAAGCTGAATGCCCTATCCCTAGCCACGGCTATTTTGAGACGTGCAGAACCTTCGATCTGTTCTTCTTGATTCATTACGGGCAACTCATCAACTTGAGTGAGTTCCAACAAACGTTCAATATTAATCTGCTCTCGGATTCTGGTTGAAAGATGAGACAATGTGTTATCTATCTTCTCTCTATCCTCAGTATTCAGACCTAAATGACGTGAAGGAATCTCAAACTCAATATCCTTAGGCAAGTATCCTAGAGGTTCAAGGCCAACATCAAGACAAGCATCTTTCAGATAAGAATAATGACTTTCAGAGCCTACACAATTAAAGATAACTCCCTTTACATTGACTTGAGGATCAAAATTCTTAAATCCATAGAGTAAAGCAGCAACAGAATAAGCACTAGCTTGCGCATTAACAACGAGTAGGACGGGAAGATCAAGTGACTTACTCACAGCAGCAGCACTACCCTCCATTTTATTATAACCGTCAAACAAGCCCATAACACCTTCCACAACCGAAACATCAGCCATACCTCCATACTTTGCAAATAGATGGTTCAAATGAGCAGTTGAAGACATAAATAAATCTAAGTTTATAGAAGGGTTCTCACAAGCCCAAGTGTGAAGAAGAGTATCAATATAGTCGGGACCACACTTAAATGGCTGTACATTCAAACCCATATCACTCAATGCTTTGAGCAATCCTAAGGTCAGGGTTGTTTTGCCTGCCCCCGAATTGGCAGCAGCAATCATAAATTTCGACTTTCTCATGAGCGTTTTCATTAATTATAGTGCTAAACTCTCTACAAAGGTATCTTCTTAGTCAAAAAATAAAAATAATTGTTTAACTATATTTTAATTTTTTCCTACCTTTGCTACGCTTAGGTGATGTTTTAATTTTTCAATTTAAGCATAAAAGGGAATTCGGTTAAAGTCCGGAACAGTGCCCGCTACTGTAAGTTCAAGTAAAACATTTAAAAGAAACTTTTGCCACTTTTCACTAATCAGAAAGGGAAGGCTTTTTAAATGGAACAAGTCAGGAAACCTGCCTAGCATACAAACAATAATTATCCTCGTGGCTAAGGATAGATTAATCATCTTTTTAGACAAAACTCTAATGAAAAAGACATTATTGGTGATAACTGTATTTCTATGCAGTTCATTAAACCTATTATGTGCACAGAATCAAATCAAGGGCACCTTGAAGAACGAAAAAGGCTATCCAGTCAGTCATGCAACAGTTGCAATTGAAGGAACTCCTTTTGGTACGACATCCAACGAAGAAGGCGTTTTTATTCTCCACTATAAAGAGAGCGAGAATCAAATTCTGAAAGTCTTTGCCCTCAGCGCTATGGACACAAGCATTGAGATTGACAAAATCAAGAACAAAAACAACCTTAAAATCACACTACTAGACAAACCCTTCAAACTATCGGAGGTCGTAGTTACCGGAACGGGTACTCACAGTTATCTCAAAGACTCTCCTATCCACACCCAAGTATTCACACAGAAAGAAATTATCAACTCAGGAAGTACCTCACTCGAAGATATTCTTCGCAACATGAACTCATCAATTACCTATAGTGAAAGCCATGGTATTGTAGCTAGTGGATTTAGTGGTAGAAACATCCTAATTCTTGTTGATGGTAATAAACTTAATGGAGATACCAGTGGTCAGACCGATATTGAGCGACTCGACATGAGTAAAATCAAACGTATTGAAGTGGTTCGTGGATCGGCTTCGGCTCTTTATGGGTCAGAAGCTATGGGAGGTGTAATCAATATCATTACACAAAACCCCACAGATGATATCAGTGTAACAACAACAAATAAGATATCTCGCAAAGGCCAATTCTTCAGTTCATCGGTTGTTGAGATAAAAAACAAGAAATTCACCTCTCAGACTAGCTACCAACGCAGACAAACAGATGGTTGGCAACTTAGCCCATACGAGTGGACTAAAAAGTGGAATAGCGATGGAACACCACAAGTAAAACCAACAGACAAACAAGCTGTAACAGGATATTACTCAGATAATGTTCGTCAAAAATTCACCTTTACTCCCATTCCTAAGTTAACGTTTAATGCTACAGGGACTTATTACAACAAAAAGCAAAAGAGAAAACAACAGGTGCCCAGCTACAAATACAATATGCACTACAAAGACTATAATGTTGGTGCTGGAGCAATCTACCGTTTACCCAAAAAGCTTGGTAGTATCAGTCTGAATACTTATTTCGATAATTATGAGTATGAAAAAGACTATTTCAAAGACGACAAAAAAATATTAGCAGGCGAGTCTACACTATCCAAGCGCCAACGCTATAGTAATACCGACCTTAAGGGGGCTTTCAGACTGGGTAACCATAAACTGAGCACAGGAATTAATTTCACCAACGACTACCTTAAAAATCCTGAAAAGCTAGATCATTCAAAGTCTGCTTATACCCTATCACTCTATGCTCAAGATGAGATGAAGTTTTTTAAATCTCTCTCAGTTATTGCAGGTTTTAGAGCTTTACATCACAAAGAGTTTAAAAATAGATTCGTTCCTAGTTTATCGACTATGTATGCATGGGAACACTTTAATGTGCGCCTATCGTATGCTGGAGGTTTTAGAGCTCCCGACCTAATGGAGCTATACTATAATAATGAAGGTATGGGTGGCGGCACGGTTAACCATTCAAACCCCAACCTAAAGCCCGAGAAATCAAACTCATTTACTTTTAGCACAGAGTATTTTAATAAATACTTCACCATATCAGCCTCAACCTTTATCACCTTTATCGATGATATAATCCAACGTGTGAGTGTTGATGAGCAATATCCTCACGAGGGAGATTCAAATCACTACCAATATCAAAACTTGAATCGTGCACGTTCACGGGGTTTTGATTTGGGAATACAAGCACTATTAATCAGTGATCTAAGTCTAGGTATTAATTACAGTTATTTGGACGCACGTAATATGAACCCAAGTAAAAATCCTGACGTAAGAGATAAGTACCTAAATGGTTCTAGCAGACACACAGGATCGGTTAATATGAATTACGCCAAGCATTGGGAAAAATACAAACTGAATGTAAACTTCAATGGGCACCTACAGTCAAGTGCATTTTACGAAAACATGAATGCCAGAGCCTATAGCTTGTGGAACATAATCACAACACATACCATCAAAGGCATAAAGCATTTCACGCCTACACTATCGGTTGGAGTTGACAATGTTTTCAATTTCAGAGACACAAAGCCTTTTCTAATGAGATATGCAACAACATCTCCAGGCAGATCTTTTTTTGCTAGCCTAACACTAAAACTTAACAAATAACTTAACTATGAACAGAACGATACTGGGTATTATAGTAATGTTTATATCTGCATTTAGCTATGCCCATGGTGGTGGTAACTATGATCACAGCGATTTTTTTAAAGGTATGAAGCCTGGCGACAAAGCCGCTTTAGTTATGGTTCACTTTGGCACGACTCACAACGACACACGAGTAAAGACTATCGATGCTCTCAACGAACGTGCTAAAAGCAAGTACAGTAAACTCGACTTTTTCGAAGCCTACACTTCTCGTATTATTATTAAACGACTTGGAGATAAAGGAATTGTAAAACATAACCCCGAACAACTACTAAACGAACTACTCGAACAAGGTTATACTCATGTCTTACTACAGCCTACCAAAATAATTGATGGTGTAGAGATGGAGTCACTCAATAAAAATGTAGCAGCAAAATCGGCTCAGTTTAAAGATATAAGAGTTGGTAACCCCTTATTGTATGAGCCCGAAGATTACGAAAAAGTAGTAGAAGTGCTTACCCGAAACCTTGATGCAAACAAAGCTTACTTATTCGTTGGTCACGGAACTTATGACCCCACTACAGCACAATATGCTATGATGGATTATATGCTCAAAGCCAAAGGTCATAAGAACTGCATCGTGGGTACTATCGAAGGATATCCCACTTTCAAGAATGCACTAAATCAACTAGAAGAACTAAAAACTAAGGAGGTCACACTAATCCCTTTTATGTTTGTTGCAGGCGACCACGCTAAAAACGATATCGCTGGTGAGTGGAAAGAAGAACTTGAAGCCGAAGGATACAATGTCAGTGCCCTGCTTCAAGGCTTAGGAGAAAACAGAAGAATCCAAGATATTTATCTTGACCATATAGAATTTATGCTTCATCACAAGAAAAGAGAGATTTTAGCTAAGAAAGCAATCTACGAAGTCACTGGAGAAGTAATGAAGTAAGTCAATGCTAAAAAGAATATTACATAGTACACATAGCCTATTAGGAACAGTAGTTAGTCTACTGTTCCTAATGTGGTTTATAACAGGTTTGGTACTGGTTTACCACTCTTTCCCAGATGTAAACAAGGATAAAAGAAACCATAATCGAGAGATCTTAAAAGCTGACAAATATCCCCCTATTTCTCAGGTTATCAATGCTGCACAATCCGACAAAACTAAACTTCAGCAGCTCAATCAATACCAAGATCAAACCGTATTTACACTGACCTCTTCTAAGGGAGTTGAGCATATAAGTGCTATACTGCAACCTATTTCAGCATCCATAACACTCGATAAGCTTCAACGCATTGCAGCTAAATGGTCAAAGGCATCTATAGCTAAAATTGACACACTACAAAAGCGAGATATCTGGGTGATGTATACCAAATACCTTAAAGAGCTTCCGCTCTACAAGATACACTTTGATGATGCTAAAGATCATCAACTTTACCTCTCCTCTAAGACTGGAGAGGTTCAACAATTCACAACTCGCTCACAGCGAGTTTGGGCCTATCTAGGCTCCATACCTCACAAGTTTTATATCCCAGCTCTACGTGAGCATACGAATGTTTGGATTTCAACCCTCACCATCTTGGCAACACTTTGTTTTATGGCAACGTTATCAGGGATTATTTTAGGGCTAAGAGCTTTAATCAAACGATATAAACGCAAAGGGAAACTAGAATCACCTTACGCTAAATTCAATTACAAATGGCACCATATTTTGGGGCTTGCATTTGGCCTATTTTTACTAAGCTGGTCGATTAGTGGGATGATGGCACTCCAAAAGACCCCTCAATGGCTCGTAAAGACGCATAACAAACAAAACATTACCAAGAAGATTAAGGGTACAGCAATCTCCCCAATAGACTTTAAACTTGACTACAGAGAAATCATATCGAGCTATCCCAATATCAAACAGTTAAAGTGGAACTATTTCCAAGACACTCCCTACTACGAAATCGTTGTAGACGATATTGAACTTTATATCGATGCATCAAACCAAACAATTGAAAAACTATACTTATCGCAGTCAACTATTGAACAAGCTATCAGAAGCATTCATGGGCCAGAGACTAAATTTTCCATAGAATTAATTAACAATTACGAAGAGTATTATCTACCTTGGAAAAGAGAACTTCCTCTACCAGTTTATAAGGTTAAAGTTGAAAGTCCCGATAATGATTCATATTACATTAGCCCCGAAACAGGCTATTTTAAACACATGAATGATAACCGTGTTGTACGGAAATGGCTATTCAATGCTTTCCACTATGCACATATTAAGTGGCTTATGGATCGACCCGTTCTTTGGACAATTGTAGTATGGGGATTATCTTTAGGATGTATAGCCGTCAGTGGTACTGGAGTTGTGCTCAGTGTACGATACTTAAAAAGAAAAATTAACAACAAAAAGAAATAAGAAGAAATGTCATCAGGAAAAATAATAATAGCCGGCATAGGCCCTGGCTCTAAAGAAGATATTACTCCAGCTGTATTAGAGGCTGTAAAGCTTGCCGATGTAGTAGTAGGCTACAAATATTACTTTCAGTTTATAGAGCATGTCCTTCGACCAGGCACCGAGTGCATTGACACTGGCATGCGTAAAGAGCGTCAACGAGCAGAGGAAGCATTCATTCAAGCTGAATCGGGCAAGAATGTATGTGTGATTAGTTCGGGAGATGCTGGAATTTATGGCATGACTCCGCTAATCTACGAAATGAAGAAGGAACGTAACAGTGATATAGAAATTGAAGCAATCCCAGGGATTAGTGCTTTCCAGAAAGCAGCTGCACTTTTGGGTGCTCCTATTGGTCACGACTTCTGTGTACTCTCTATGTCAGACTTACTTACTCCTTGGGCAACAATTGAAAAGAGAATTATTGCTGCTGCTAGTGCGGACTTTGTGACTGCAATCTACAATCCTAAAAGCAAAGGAAGATATTGGCAACTGCAACGTCTTGTCGAGCTATTTCTTGAAGAAAGAAGTGCTGATACCCCTGTAGGATATGTTCGTCAAGCTGGGCGTGAAGAACAAGAGATTAAAATAACTACGCTTGCCGAGTTTAGTGTAGAAGAGATTGATATGTTTACTATCGTTATTATTGGCAATTCACAGTCTTATAATTTCGAGAACCACATTATTACTCCACGTGGATATTACCATCAAAAAGCCACTGAAGGTGTTGGGATTGGACAAGGCATCATGATGGAGAGTTTTAGAACTATCGAAAGTGAGTTGGCAAACAAAGATATTCCACTTGATAAGAAATGGGCATTACTGCACGCCATTCATACCACAGCCGATTTCGATATGGAGAATATCCTATTGGTAGATAAAGGAGCTGTAGAAAAACTATATCACGAATTTGCCTCAGGAAAGATAAAACAGATTATTACCGATGTTACCATGGTTACCTCTGGTGTCAGAAAAGGAGCTTTAGAACGTCTAGGTGTGGAAGTAAAGTGTTATCTCAATGACCCACGAGTTGCAGAACTAGCGACCAAGTTTGGAATTACGCGAACACAGGCAGGCATCCGTTTGGCAGTTGAAGAACATCCCAACGCGTTATTTGCTTTTGGAAACGCACCAACTGCATTAATGGAACTATGTCGATTAATCCGACTAGAAAAAGCTACCCCAGCAGGCATTATCGCTGCTCCAGTTGGCTTTGTAAACGTAAAAGAGTCGAAGCATATGGTAAAACCTTTCACTTCAATTCCGAAACTCATTGTAGAGGGAAGAAAAGGAGGAAGCAATCTTGCCGCTACGCTAGTGAATTCCATTTTAACTTACGACGATGCTGAACAACTTAGACCAGGAAGAGACGTATAAAATGACAGATAGAAAAGATTCAAAACTAAGACCATTCATGCTTGGAGGTACAGGAAGTGATGTAGGCAAGAGTATTGTTGCTACAGCGTTCTGTCGGATATTCCTTCAAGACGGCTATAGGCCAGCTCCATTTAAGGCACAAAACATGGCCTTAAACTCTTTTATCACTGCCGATGGATTAGAGATTGGCCGAGCACAAGCAGTACAGGCTGAGGCCGCAGTGGTGCCTTGTCAAACTGACATGAACCCTATATTGCTTAAACCAACAGGGAACAAGAGTTCGCAACTCGTTCTTAATGGCAAAGTAGCAGGCAATCAATCTGCCCAATCATACTTCCGCAAAGAAGGTCGATCAGAACTACGTAAAGCTGTAAACGATGCTTTTGACAGACTCGCTACAAACTATAATCCCATCGTTATGGAAGGTGCTGGTAGCATTGCAGAAATTAATCTGCGTGAGGTCGATTTAGTAAATATGTCTATGGCTATTCATGCCAATGCAGCTGTTGTCTTAGTGGCCGATATAGATAGAGGTGGTGTATTTGCTTCTATCTACGGAACAGTCATGCTCATGACTCCCCAAGAGCGTAAACATTTAAAAGGTGTTATTATTAACAAGTTCAGAGGAGACATTAAACTCTTTGAATCGGGAATCAAGATTATAGAAGACTTATGTAAGATTCCTGTTCTAGGTGTAATTCCTCACTATACCGATATTCATATCGAAGAGGAAGATTCGGTTACGTTGGAAACAAAAAGTCGTTTGGCTACTGAGGGAAAAATAAATATAGTGGTAGTTTTACTCAAACACCTATCCAACTACACCGACTTTAATGTTTTGGAGAGAGATCCTCGTGTACACCTGTTCTACTCCAATAATACCGAAGAGATTAAGAAGGCAGATATTATTTTAATACCAGGTACTAAAAATACTATTTCTGACCTTTACGAGATCCGAAAGAATGGCGTAGCCCAAAGTATCATAAAAGCACATAAAAATGGAGTCACCGTAGTGGGAATTTGTGGCGGCTACCAGATGATGGGCTTAGAAGTATGTGACACCAATCAAGTCGAAGGCGAGATTGAACGTTTCCCTGGACTTAACTTATTACCGGTTATAACAGAACTTGGAGATGAGAAGGTTACCCGACAAGTCGAGTTTAATTTTCTAGATCAAACCCAAGCACACTGCAAGGGGTACGAAATCCATATGGGTACTACCTCCCCCACAGAAGAAGCCAATGATTCGCCTGTCAATCGCAAATTAGATGGCACAACTGACGGCTACTTTCTAAATGAGAAGTGCTTTGGAACCTATATTCACGGGATTCTCGACAACTCATCTGTAATCGAATACCTACTCGCTCCTTATAGCGAAAAGCTTAATGCTGAACCCCTAGATATTGAAGCTTTCAAGAATCAACAATACGATAAATTGGCAGCTCATGTACGCAAACATGTCGATATGGAGCTAGTGTATAAAATTTTAAAGGAGACTGAGTAAATGATTCAAGGACACGGTGATGATATATACAACCAATCGGCTGAAATAAAATGTAATTTCAGTTCGAATGTAGACACTTTGCAAGATCTCTCTGAGCTGAGAGCGCATCTGATTGAAAAAATCAATCAGATACACTCCTATCCTGAGCCTGATGCGACATCGTTTGCAGACTTGATTGCCCAAAAGAACTCTGTTCTACCCCAGAATATTTGCGTCACCAATGGAGCGACAGAAGCCATTTATCTGATTGCTCAAAGCTTTAGAGAATCTAGAACTGCGGTGGTAATTCCAACATTTAGCGAATACGAAGATGCTTGCCGACTTAATAGTCATGCGCTTAGCTTCTACACCAATTTAACTGATATACCTTACGATACTGAATTGGTTTGGCTATGTAACCCCAATAACCCAACAGGAAAGGTTTATAAAAAGGCTGAAATCCGTAGCTTCTTGAGTGCTCATCAAAATACAGTTTTGATAATTGACCAGTCCTACGAACAATTTAGTCGTGAAGAGCTTTTTAGCTTATCTGAAGCTATTGAGTATGATAACTTAATCCTACTACACTCTCTAACAAAGCACTTTGCTATTCCAGGACTTAGGTTAGGCTATTTTAGCGCTACAGCTCGACTAGTTGAAAAGATTAAAAGCTATAAAATGCCTTGGTCGGTCAATCAGCTCGCTATAGAAGCTGGGAAGTTTCTTGAAACTCACTACACCAACTTAGTGGATATTTCGACCCACATGAGTCGAGCCAAAAGACTTTACGAACAACTATCACAAATAGAAGGGTTAGAGGTACAAGGCTCTCAGACGCATTTTTTTCTCTGCCGAATTAAAGACGAAACAAGAACTGCATCTGAACTAAAAACTTATTTATTGGATTCGAAGGGATTCCTTATTCGAGATGCTAGTAATTTCAGAGGGCTATCCCCTCAACACTTTAGAATAGCCTCACAAACAGAAGAGGCAAATACAGAACTAATTCAAGCGATTCAAAAATGGATTTAACCAACTCGCTACTTTTACTCACGATTTTACCACTGGCTTTAGGTTGGTTACTCGACCTTATTCTTGGTGATCCAGCTTACCTACCGCATCCCGTAGTAGGCTTTGGAAAGCTTATTGCTTGGGGAGACAAAAAACTCAATAAAGGAAATCGTCGCAAACTCAAAGGTGCTATACTTACACTTAGCCTTTGTATTGGTTGCTTTATAATTTCTTATTTTACCTTGGAATTTCTGACCAAAATCAGTCCTTACCTTACTTTTGCTATAACAGCAATTGGAGTCTTTTATTGTTTGGCAGGTAAAACACTCTGCCAAGAGGTTAGCATGGTTTTCCAAGCAACTGATGAATCGGTTGATAAAGGCAGAAAGCAACTCTCAAGAATCGTTGGTAGAGACACCTCACAGCTCTCCCCTCAAGCAATCCGCACAGGAGCACTCGAAACACTTGCTGAGAATCTAAGCGACGGAGTTGTTGCTCCACTCTTTTGGTTTGCCCTTCTAGGTCTGCCAGGCATGCTAACCTACAAAATAATCAATACGCAAGACTCTATGATAGCCTATAAAAATGAAAAGTATAAAGACTTCGGTTGTTGGGCTGCTCATATCGACGATATAGTCAACTATATTCCAGCTCGGATTACTGCTCTACTTATGCTTTTAGTAAGTAATAAGCTAAGCCTAATTGGCTTTGTAAGGAAATATCGCAAAAATCACTTAAGCCCTAACTCGGGCTATCCCGAGTCGGCATTAGCAGGAATCTTAGACACACAATTTGGAGGTCCAAATGTCTATCATGGCAAACTAGTAGAGAAACCCTTTATCGGAGAGAACCCGCGAAGTTTGACAACATTAGATATGCAAAAGGCACTAAAAATCAACCGAGGGGTTGAGGCTTTATCAGTAATTATAATTTTGGCAATTTATATCAGTATATTATGAAGTTTTACATCATCGGCATCAACGATAACCAAAGGCAAGAACTAACAAGTAAGGTTAAGTCCATCATTAGTCAAAATATAATCTTCTCTGGAGGCAAAAGACATAGAGAAATCATGACCGATTTACTTCCGGAAGCAGGCCAATGGATCGAGGTTACCGTTCCTCTTGCTAAGGTATTCGAACAGTATAAGCTCCATGAGACACTTGTGGTTTTTGCTTCTGGTGACCCACTATTTTTCGGACTAGCCAATACAATTATCCGCGAGTTTCCAGAGGCAGAAGTCGAAGTATACCCAAGCTTTAATTCATTACAACTCTTGGCTCATCGACTTAAGCTCCCCTATCAGGATATGCATATTGTTTCGCTTACAGGTCGTCCTTGGGATAAGTTTGATGAAGCACTCATTACGGGGTATCCTCTTTTGGGTGTACTTACCGATAGAAAAACGCATACACCCTCGACCATTGCAAAGCGAATGCTAGATTATGGGTACGACAACTATGAAATGGTCGTTGGTGAACTGTTGGGCAATGAAGAGCGTGAAAAGGTTAGCACATGGCCAATAGCAGAAGTTGTCGGCAAAGAGTTTAGCTACCCAAACAATATAATACTTCAACAGAAGCAAACTCGTCCTCGACCTTTTGGACTACCAAATAGTGAGTTCCATCTACTCAATAATAGGGCAAATATGATTACCAAGATGCCGATTCGATTGCTCTCGCTCAGTCTGCTTGATCTAAGATCTAAAGCAGTATTTTGGGATGTTGGATTTTGTACTGGGTCAGTATCAATTGAAGCCAAACTACAGTTTCCTCACCTCAAAGTCATCGCCTTTGAGCAACGACTAGAGGGTGAAGAGCTTATTGAGAAGAATAGTCAGAAATGGGGAACACCAGGCATCGACTATTATATTGGTGATTTCACTCAACAAGATTTAACGGATATCCCTGCACCCGAAGCCATATTTATTGGTGGACATGGAGGAAAACTCATAGAAATTCTTGAGCTAGTTAAACAACGTATGGCACCTAACGCCTGCATTGTTTTTAACTCCGTGTCATTGGATAGTCAAAACTTATTTAAACAAGCAATTAAAAATATAGGGTTACAGATTACAGAAGAAGTTAGTATTCAAGTAGACGAATACAATCCAATTCTCGTGATGAAAGCCACAAATAAATAGAATTAATGAAACACATTATTATTCTCACCTCAGAATCAGCTCTAACATTAGCACAAACTATAGAACAGAGCTTAATAGGTTCAGCCATCTATTCAAAACACAAACTTACGGGTGTCACTTCTATGAATGCACTCGAAGATATCGTGGAGTTTGGCTTTAAAGAAGCAGATTCACTAATCTTTATCGGAGCGATAGGAATCTGTGTACGCCTGATTGCACCACATATTCAAGATAAATATACAGACCCTGCAGTTCTTTGCATGGACAGTACGGGCAAAAACATAGTTTCGCTTCTTTCAGGACATGTAGGAGGTGCTAACGGCCTTACTAAGCAAATAGCCCATATCCTAGGAGCTAACCCTGTCATAACTACCCAAAGCGACAATACAAACGTTTGGGCCTTAGACACCATCGGTACTAAGTATAACTGGACTCTAAAGACTAATGCCAAACATCTCAACCATCCAATAACACTATTTGTAAACAAGAAGAAAACAGCCCTATTTATCGACTCAAAAGATGCTGGAACTGTTCACCTAGAAAGAACCAAGCCAGAACACGTTGACATCTATTATCAATGGGATAAGATTGATTTGAGCCATTATGAACTGCTTATCATTGTATCACCATTCAAGTACGAAAGCTCAGATGTTCCAACAATATATTATCATCCTAAAGTATTCCATTTGGGTATGGGTTGTCGCAAAGAGTGTAATCCAGCAGGAGTTTCAGATTATATCAAGCACTACATTACAAGCAATAATATTGCGATTGAATCAATTGCTAGTCTATCAACCATCGACTTGAAGCGAGACGAAGCACTACTCAAAGACTTAGCGCAACAGTTGGGCAATCTTCCTATTTATATCTATACGGCTGACGAACTTAAGGATATTAAGACACCAAACCCTTCTCAAAAAGTGGAGGAGGTAACCAGCTCCCCTAGCGTATCGGAAGCCTCAGCAATTAATAGTGCTCAAGACGGATTGCTTGTAATAGGAAAACAGAAAGGAAAGCTTTCGGAAGGTAACGATTTTACATTTGCTCTAGCCATTGACAGAAAAGCCATCCGACAAGGACATATTGAGATTGTAGGTGCAGGCCCTGGTGACCCGGAACTCGTATCGGTAAAAGGAAAACGTTTTCTTGAAGAGGCTGACTTAATTCTTTATGCTGGCAGCTTGGTTCCAGTAGAACTCACACACTATGCCAAAGCAAGTGCTGTAGTACGCAGTTCGGCGAGTATGAACCTAGAAGAACAGTTCAACCTCATGAAAGAATTCTATGACCGCAACCTACTAGTTGTAAGACTTCATACGGGTGACCCTTGTATCTATGGCGCTATCCAAGAGCAAATGGCTTTCTTCGATGAATATAATATGTCATATCATATCACTCCTGGCATTTCGTCTTTTCAGGCTGCTGCTGCTGAGCTTCGCTCTCAGTTTACTATTCCCGAAAAAGTTCAGACAATCATCTTAACTCGTGGTGAAGGTAGAACTCCAATGCCCGAAAAGGAGCAACTTCATATGCTAGCCAAGTCACAGAGTACGATGTGTATCTTCTTGAGTGCTACTATTGCTCAAAAAGTGCAAGATGAATTGCTAGAGCATTATCCTGAAAACACACCTGTAGCAGCATGTTATAAGCTAACATGGAAAGATCAACGCATTTTTAGAGGGGAGTTAAAAGACTTAGCAAAGATTATTAACGAGAATAATTTGACATTAACCACAATGATTGTTGTGGGTGAAGCCATTGATAACCGCAAAGGACTATCAAAACTTTATGCTCACCAATTTAAGCATCTATTCAGAAAATGAGAAAGATACATTTAATCACAGGAGGCCAACGTTCAGGTAAAAGTTCTCATGCCGAAAAGTTGGCTTTATCTCTAGCAGAAAAACCTATCTACCTAGCTACATCGAGAGTTTGGGACGAAGAGCATCGCCAACGTATAGCTTTACATAAGGCCAATCGAGCTGCTCAATCTTGGATTAATATCGAAGAAGAGAAATTTATGAGCACACACGATGTTTCGAATCAAGTTGTACTCATTGATTGCATTACCCTATGGGCTACAAACTTTTTTTACGACCTAGATTCGGATGTTAGTGCATCGCTCGAAGGGCTCAAAGCTGAATTTGATAAATTGACTCAGCAAGATGCCCATTTCATCTTTGTCACTAATGAAATTGGCATGGGTGAAATGTCAATAAATACCATCCAACGCAAATTCGCC
>QXGG01304611.1_pt1 | contig 29339 bp, 26 predicted proteins | sample 1982491 | NCBI WGS metagenome assembly QXGG01 (sample SAMN09924614, study PRJNA488089) | Wastewater metagenome, whole genome shotgun sequencing project. | isolation source: South African research farm wastewater | place: South Africa: Irene, Agricultural Research Council, Animal Production... | reverse complement strand
GTGGCGGCTCGCCGAGGAGCGCATCACGGGGCTTGCCGGAGTGGGTCGCACCGACGAGGCCATCGCGATGGCGCGCGCGCGCCATGCCGCGGTGCCAGACGAGCTTGTCGGCATGCGCCGACTCTCGCTGCTGCTGATCGAGCATGGCGATGCGCCGGCCGACGTGGAGGAGGGCGTGCGTCTCGTGGACCGAACGATCGCTGTCGATCCCGGCAATCCAAACGCATGGCGGGTGCGCGCGATGGGCCTTGTGCGGCTCGAGCGACGCGAGGACGCGATCGCATCCGTGAAGCGGGCGCTCGAGCTCGCGCCCGGCGATTCAGGGCTTCAGGAGGCCCTGCGCGCCCTCACGGCGCCGTGACGCAGGTGCCCAGCTGGCGTATGATTTGCGGCTTCCCGCTTCGCCGACTGGACTGACCGCGTGCGTTTTGCAGATCTCCTACAGCCTGATGCCGTGAAGGTGCCGCTCGACGCGGCCACCCGGGATGACGCGATCCGCGAGCTTGTCGGCGTGCTGGTGGGCAGCGGCGCGATTCCATCCATCGAGGCGGCCGCACTGACCGAGGCGGTGCTTGCGCGCGAGCAGCAGCGTTCGACCGGCATCGGCGAGGGGCTTGCGGTGCCGCACGCCAAGTCGCAGGGAATCCGCGCAATCGCGATGGCTGCGGGCACGCTCCGGGAGCCGGTGGACTTCCAGTCCATCGACCGGCAGCCGGTGCGCCTCGTGTGCATGATCGTGGCGCCTGCGGACCGCATCGCGGACCACATCCAGGCGCTTGCGCGCGTCTCGCGGCTCTTCTCGAGCGCGCACGCAAGGAACTCCGCGTTCAACGCCACCAGCGCGGACGCTCTCCGTGCGGTGTTCACGGCGGCGGACCCCGTCGCGGCCGCGTAGCCCTCGGCTATCCCAGACGCACCAGCGCGTGGTATGAGCCGTCCGAATAGGCGGCCGGCGCCGAGCCCGGCGCGCCAGATGGCCACCGCATCGACTCCATCTCGATGGTGCCCCGCGACATCTGCGCGATCCAGCTCGCCTGCTCGCGGTTCTCCGTCGGGTCCACGCTGCATGTGCTCCACAGGATCGCTGCGCGCCCGGCGACCGAGCGGTCAAGCAGCGCCGCGTGGTGCTCGGCGATCTCGCGCTGCATGCGGCGCAGCGCGCGCAGCTCGTCGTCGCTCCAGCGGTAGCGGGCCTCAAGTCGGCGCGCGAGCGTTCCCGTGTTTGTGCACGGCACGTCGAGCACCGCGATGTCGATGGTGCCCGCGAGCGTGCCAAGCTGGTCGGTATCCACGACAGTGACGTTCGCGAACGGTGCGCAGCGGACCCTGAGCGCGCGCATGCGCTGCGCATCGGGATCCGTGGCTATGACCTGCGAATCGGGGAATGCGCGTGCGAGCTGCACCGTCTTGGTGCCGCGTCCGGCGCACGCGTCGAGAATGCGTCGGGGCCGCTCCCCACGGTGCGCGCAGTGTGCGGCGAGCGCCGTCACCGCTGCGGCGCTTGCGGGATCCTGCACGCGTGCGGCCGGGTGCGCCGCGAGCCACGCCTCAAGCGCCTGGTGCGGGCCCGTCCACACGGCGAAGCCAGGCTCCTGGTGGGGCGAAAGCAGCTCGCGGTCGCCTGGCGAGGGCGCTGAAGTGTCACGATCCCCATCGAGCGCGATGACTGTTGGCGGACGGCAGAGCCCATGCGCAGCGACGGCCAGCGCGCGGTCCGCACCGAGCGTCTGCCGCCAGTGCGCGATGAGCGCGCGAGCATGGCTCGTCTGCACCGAGAGCCGCTCCGCCGGGTCGGCGGGCAGGATCTCGCGGCCGAGCATGATCACTCGGCCGTCGTCGGCAGGGAGCGCATCGCGGCGGCCGCTCCATCGCGCGAGCGCGGCCGGTTCGGCCGTGCGCGCGGGATCCGGCGCATCCTGCACTCCTGAGCGAAGCGCAGCGACGGCGCGGAGCACCGCATTGACCATGCCTCCTGCGCCCCGATGCAGCTGCGACTTCGTCCATCCGACCGTCTCGTCGACGACCGCGTGCGCCGGCAGGCGGTCGAAGAACAGCAGCTGCGCGGCGCCCGTCATGAGCGCCGCGCGCAGCGGGGGCTGCACCGTCAGCCAAGGGCGCTGCACGTGCGCGCGCACCACGCACTCGATCGCGAGCCAGTGCCTCAGCGTGCACTGCTCGATCGCGTCGGCAAGCGCAGCATCACGCGCATCGAGGTGTGCGCCGTCGGACTCGCTGCGCGCATCGCGCGCGTCAAAGGCGAGCCTCGGGAATCGCGGGACCTGCGCCCTGATGCGTGCGCACGCGACCGCGCGCGCACCCATCTCGGGTTCGCTCACCTCGAACGCACCTTGGATGCCGCGCGCCTGAGGGCGGGGGCGACGTCAGTGCGCTCCCACGAGAAGGATCCCTTCACGCCCTCGTCGGGCGTGCGGCCGAAGTGGCCGTGCGCCGCAGTCACCGAGTAGATCGGCCGCATCAGCTTCAGCGAGCTGATGAGGCCCGATGGCGTCAGGTCGAAATGGTCGCGCACCAGGCGCGCAAGCGCGGCATCGCTCACGGTGCCGGTGCCCTGGCTGTCCACGAGCACGCTTGTGGGCTCAGCGACGCCGATCGCGTACGCGAGCTGCACCTCGCACGCCTGCGCAAGGCCAGCGGCCACGATGTTCTTGGCGATGTAGCGCGCCATGTACGCGGCGCTGCGGTCGACCTTCGACGGGTCCTTGCCGCTGAAGGCGCCTCCGCCGTGGCGGCCACGTCCGCCGTAGGTGTCGACGATGATCTTGCGTCCGGTGAGTCCGCAGTCGCCGTGGGGCCCGCCCACCTCGAAGCGTCCGGTTGGGTTCACCCACACGGTGATGCCGCGGTGCCACCACTTCCCGAGCACTGGCTCGATGATGTGCCGCTGCACCTCATCGCCAAGCTCCGCCTGCCTGCTGTTCCAGCTCGAGTCGTGCTGCGTCGAGAGCACGACGTTGACCACACGCTTGGGCGTGAGACCGTCGTACTCGACGGCAACCTGGCTCTTCGCGTCGGGGCGCAGGCCCTTGATGATCCCCTTGCGCCGCACCATCGCCTGCCGCTCCACGAGCCGGTGCGCGAGCATGATCGGCAGCGGCATCAGCTCTGGCGTCTCCGTGCACGCGAAGCCGAACATCATGCCCTGGTCGCCCGCGCCCTGCGCCTTCTTCCTCTTGCCGACCTTGGTGTCGACGCCCCGCGCGATGTCAGGCGACTGGCGGCCAAGGGTCACCAGGATGCCGCAGGAGCGGCCGTCGAATCCCATGGCAGGGTCGTTGTAGCCAATGCGCAGGATCGTGTCGCGCGCGACCTGCTGGATGTCGACGTATCCGCGGCAGGTGACCTCGCCGGCGACCACCGCGAGGCCGGTCGTCACCAGCGTCTCGCAGGCGACGCGTGCCTTGGGGTCGATCGACAGCATCGCGTCGAGCACGGCGTCGGAGATCTGGTCGGACACCTTGTCGGGGTGCCCCATGGAGACGGACTCTGAGGTGAAGACGTGTGGGCCAGTGGGCATGGGAGTGGGTGGTAAATGGGGCCTGTGGGGGCCAGATGAGGAGTATCTGCCGGTCCCCGGCCGTTTCGGCCTTGCGCCCGCGCGCCGGGATGCGACAGTTGAGGCGAGGAATGTACAGGGCAGCCCCCGTCGGGGCGTGCCTACGCTCTGAGCGGACACCATGGCCCCATTCGGTCGAGCCATCTCCAGCCTGCCCGCATGCGCTGTCGTCGCCGTGACGACTGCGCTTGGGTGTGGCGCGCATGCCCTCGCGCAGGCTCCGGCCGCTGGTCCAGGCGTCAACCCCGTGTCCCCCAACGAGCCCTGGTCCGACTCGCACATCATCGTGCGCCTGAAGCGGGGCAGCGTTCCGGTGCGCGGTGCAGATGGAACCCTGAACTTCCGTGCGCCGGGCATCGAGGATGCTGATGCGCTCGCGGCGGTCCTTCGTGCGCTTGGCGCAAAGTCGGCGGTGCCGATCCCCGAGAAGCCAGTGGACGACATCGCCGCTGCCGCTGCCGCGGGCCTTCGAGACTGGTGGCGCATCGAGCTCGAGCCCGGCATGAACACGCTCGCTGCAGCCGACATGGTTCGAGCATCGTGGCCTGGCGTCGAGATCTCCGGAGTCGATGGCATCGGCGGCGTCGCCGACGTGCCCAACGACCCCTCGTTCCCGTCGCAGTTCGCGCTCCGCAACACTGGCCAGACCGGCGGTGTCGTGGGCGCCGACGTGCGCGCCGTCGATGCGTGGGACATCGCGACCGGAAATCCGGACATCGTCATCGGAGTGATCGACTCGGGCATCTCGCCGCATCCTGAACTTGCGGGCCGCATCCTTCCGGGCATCAACATCCCCAACGGCACGGCGGTCGCGAATGACGTGTGCAACCACGGGACGCACGTCGCGGGAATCATCGCCGCCACGCGCAACAACGGGGTCGGCATCGCAGGCCTGTGCAGCGAGGCGAAGCTGCTTCCCGTCGTAATCGTGAACCCGTGCAGCGGGCTCGAGTCGTGGCTCGCCGACGGCATCGTGTGGGCGGTCGACAATGGCGCCGACATCCTGAACATGAGCCTGCAGTACAGCGTCGGCAGCGACTACCTCCGCGCGGCGGTGCAGTACGCGGCCGTGCGCGGGATACCGATGGTGGCCGCCACCGGAAACGCCAACTCCGCAGTCGCGTTCCCGGCGCGCTGGCCCGAGGTCGTGGCGGTCGCGTCCGTCACCGCGGCGAACGTGCGCGCGCCCACCTCCAACTACGGCCCTGAGGTCGACATCGCAGCGCCCGGCGACCAGATCTACTCCCTGAACTCCTCAGGCGGCTACATGTTCAAGTCGGGGACGAGCATGGCGACGCCGCACATCACAGGCATCATGGCGCTGATGCGGCACCTCAATCCGACGATGACCTTCGACGAGATGCGCGACGCCGTCGACGGGACGGCACGCGATGTGGGCGCGGCCGGCTGGGACATCTTCACGGGCCACGGCGTGGCCAATGCGCATCTCGCGCTCGTGCGCGCGCGCGACACGTTCCAGCCGGCGGACATCAACTCCGACGGCACCGTGGACGGCATGGACCTCGCCGCGCTCCTGGCCGCGTGGGGACCTTGCGTCACCGCATCGTGCTCCGGCGACATCAACGACGACGACACCGTCGACGGCACCGACCTTTCGGCGCTCCTCGCCGCATGGGGCTGGGGGTCGTGAGCGGCGACGCAGGCACCGTCGGTGTGCGCATGGAGCTCTCCCGGATCTTCATCCGCGAGATGAGCGACATGCAGGTGATCGAGCTCACCGAGGTTGGCGGCGAGCGCAGCTTCCCGATCGTGATCGGATTGCCGGAGGCGTTCGCGATCGAGCGCAGGCTCAAGGGGATCCGTGCGGCGCGCCCGCAGACGCATGACCTGCTGTCGTCGGTCATCGATGCGCTCGGCGGCCGCCTTGTGCGCATCGAGATCCACACCCTCGACTCGGGCACGTTCCATGCGCGCATCGTGGCATGCCGCGCGGACGGCGAGGAGGTCGACATCGACTCCCGGCCGTCCGATGCGATTGCCGTGGGTGTCGCCGAGGGCGTGCCCATCTACGTGAGCGAGTCGGTGCTCGCCGAGGCCGCGAAGGACCCGCAGGGGTTCAGCCCGTCTCCGCCGGACTTTGAGGATCAGGAGTAGAGGGTTCGGCGTCGGCCTCCGTGCCGGCGCCGCCACGCGATGCGGCGTCGGCAGATGATGCGTCCGATGCCGGCGATGCGTCACTCGCCGATGACGCGTCGCGCACGGGTCCCACGCACTCGCGAAGCACCACGGTCGCGAACGCGCCAGGGGGAAGGTCGAACGCCAGCCGCACGAACGCGCCATGCTCGTCGAGGCCCGACGCGATCTCGGGATTGCGCAGCGGCACGCGAAGCGGCCGACGGAGCCCCTTGGGTGCGTCAGGTCCGGCAGCGAACAGCGACGCGTCGATGCCCATCGCGGCGCACGCTTCCGCCTCTGCAGCTGCCGCATCTGCGCCCGGCGCCATCATGCGGTCGCCATGCATCGGTCCGGTGGGGGAGATGGCGAGGTTCGCAAGCCGAGCAGCCACCGACTGCGGATCCGACGCGGGCACGCTGAGCGTCTCCTCGGTCACCGCAAAGCACGCGCCTCCATCATGGATGCACGCGATGTCGCCCGCGGCGAGCGAGGCGAGCGTGCCTTGCGCGAGCCGGCGCGCGAGCACCGCATTGAAGACCGCCGACTGGAGCGCTGAAGTCCAGAGCTCCGTCGTCGCCTGGCCCACCGCGCGGATCGCGCGCTCAGGGCTCGCGCCCCTGATGAGCGCGCGCAGCACGATGAGCTCGTGGCGGTCGTGGCGCGACCACATCGGCTCGCTTGCGGCCCAGTCGCCGCGTGCCGCGAGCGCGCGACGTTCGCGCTGGCGCTCGGGGAAGGGCGAGCCCGAGTCGCCGAGCAGCTCCTGCACAAGGTCCTCCCACCGCCGCTCAAGGAGCAGGCGCCCGAGCCTGTGCGTGTTGCGCCGGTAGCCGAATCGCTGCGGGCCGAATGCGTCGGGTACCCCAGTGCGCTCGAGCTGCCGCAGCCGCTGCCAGATCACGGGCGCCGACAGGGGATCGATGTCACGCAGCCGGATCGAGAATCGGTTGCCCAGCGAATGCCCGCGCTTGAGCTTGTTCGCATGGCGCGACACCCAGATGATGCCCATCCGAGGATGCCTCAGCTCGACGGCCGGTGCCTCGCGTCCTGGCAGGTGAATCGACACCATCTGCCGGGTGATCGCGTGCCGGTCCTTCATGCCCGCATGGCCGATTGCGCGCTCGCCCACGCCGAAGTGCCTGCACAGCACGGACACCATCTCGTGGTGCGGCATGCCTTCCTTCTGGATGCCCAGGTACAGGTGCTCGCCGCTTCCGCACGGGTCGTAGAGCGGGAGCTCGTCGACGAGGAAGTCCGAAGCACGGACCCTGATCGTTCCGCCGGGACCCGTGGCGCCCGTCAGCGACAGGTCCACGAGAGGGTCGGGCATGGCGTTGGTGTCATCAAGTGGCATCAGGGATCGCTCGCGCGGATGGGAAGGCCGATCCGCGACATGATCGTGCGCAGCTGCGTCGCGGTGCAGCCGAGGTGGTCGATACGGTAGGCGCGCCATCCGGCCGCCTGCGCCGCATCCACATTTGGCTGAAGGTCATCGAAGAGCACGGTCTCCTGCGCTGGCGTGCCGACAATCTCGGCGAAGCGGCGGAAGATGCGAGGGTCAGGCTTCACAATGCCGAGCAGGTGAGAGGCATGGCGGATGCGGATCGCGCGGAAGGCGGGGGAGTTGTGCTCCATCCATGACCAGTGCACGGGGTCAGTGTTCGAGAGGCACGATGTGCGCACGCCGGCGTCGTTGAGCTCGCCGATGATGTGGCCGACGCCCTCATGCTCGCCCGTGATCCAGCAGTCGTGCACGCGCCGGACGTCGGACTCGCTGGTGCCGCCCTCCGTGAGCGCCGCGACGGCGCGCACGAACTCGGCAGGCTCGAGGGTGCCGCACGTGAGCCTCATCACGAGCTCGTGCCTTGCCGCAGCGTGCCGCGGATGGTCGGGCGAGCGCTCAGGGTCGAAGGCAATGCCGGCAGCTGCGCATCCCTCCTGCCAGGTGCGGCAGTGGCGGATGACGACGCCGCCCAAGTCGAAGCAGACCAGCGGATGGGCGCTCATGCGGCAGGCGCCCTCATGGCTCGCGGACTCGCTGACGTCACGGACTCGCTCATGGCTCGCGCGAGGCCCGCCGCTGCGAGCGCCGGCTCATGCCCGACTCCGCGCGCTCCGAAGCCTGCGCCTCGCGCCTGGCGGCGAAGAATGACGTCAGCAGCGCAGCGCAGCGGTCCGCGAGCACGCCCTCGACCACCTCGAGCCTGTGGTTGAGGCGCGCGTCGCGGCAGATGTCCATCAGCGTGCCGCAGGCGCCCGCCTTCGGGTCGCGCGCGCCGAACACCACGCGTGCGATGCGCGAGTTGACGAGCGCACCCGCGCACATCGGGCACGGCTCGAGCGTCACCGCAAGCGAGCATCCGTCGAGGCGCCAGGTGCCGAGCGCGGCAGCGGCGGCGCGGATCGCCACGATCTCCGCGTGCGCAGTCGGGTCCGCGTCGCGCTCGCGCGCGTTCGCGGCCTCGCCCAGGATCTCGCCGCCGCGGTAGACGACTGCGCCGACCGGCACCTCGCCGGCGCCCGCAGCGTGCGCCGCGAGCTCAAGCGCCCGCTCCATCATGCGGGTGTCCGTCCCGTCGCTCACTCGTCGCCCTCTGCGGCGTCGGTTGCCCGACCGCCCCGCATCCGCGTGATGGTGCCCGAGAGCACGGTGCCGCGTGCGACCGCTCGCGGCGTCGCCACATCCATCAGCACGAGCGAGAGCTCGAACAGCAGGTAGAGCGGCACCGCAAGCATCACCAGGCTCAGCACATCGCCAGGCGAGATGACCGCCGCGGCAAGCACCACGCCCAGCAGCGCGAACCTGCGCTTGGAGCGGAGCCAGTCTGCGCGCACGAGGCCCGTCCACGACAGCAGCAGCATCGCCACTGGAAGCTGGAACGCGATCGCGACGCAGAGGAACATCGTGAGCACGAAGTCGAGGTACTCGCTGAGCCTGAACGCCTGCGAGATCTCGCCGGGCCGCGTGAGCGGCAGCGCCATGATCTGCACACCTGCATCCGCGGCCGTCGCGTCACCGGCGGCAGATGCGCCGCCCGCAGGCACCGCAACATGGATCGCGTGCGCAGTGGTGTTGATCCACATCTGGCCTGCGCGAGGGTTCGCGGGGTCTGCCGAGAGCGTTGGCAGCGCAGGAATCGCCGCAACAAGGGCCGCCGCATCGCCTGTCGCGGAAGGGTCCCTGGTGGCCAGCGTCGCAGGCGGCGCGCTCATGCCCACAAGGATCGTGAGCATCGCCGGCAGGATCACCCAGTAGAGGAGCGCTGCGCCCGCCGCCGCGAGCAGCGCGCTGCCCGGCAGCAGAAGCCGCACGAAGCGGCGCTCGTGCTGGTAGAGGCCAGGACGGATGAAGAGCCACGCCTGCCACAGCACCCACGGCGCGCCCACGATGAACGCGCCGATGAGCGACAGCTTCATGTCGATCATCAGCGTCTCGAGCGGGCTCATCACCTGCAGCGTGCCGGGCAGTCCGTTGGCCAGCAGCGCATCCACAAGGGGGATGCAGAGGAAGCTGCGGATCTGGCCCGCAAACGCAAACAGCAGGATCGCCACCGGCACAGGCACCACGATCCCGAGCAGGATCCTGCGCCGGAGCTCCTCGAGGTGGTCCCCGAAGCTCATCAGGATTCCCAGTGCGCTGTCGTCGCGCTCCTGCATGCTCATGCTGCGGCACCTCGTGCGACGAGCGGGCCGAAGAAGCGCTCGGCGTTGGCGTCGAGGATCGCCTCGAGCGCCTCGTAGGTGGTGCCGCGCGCGGCGGCCAGCGCGCGCGCCACATGCGTCACGAAGCGCGGCTCATTGGGCCGCGTTGCGCGCACCGGCTCGGGACTGAGCCATGGCGCATCGGTCTCGGCCATGATGCGGTCGTCGGGCACAAGCGCCGCTGCCTCGCGGACCGCACCCGCGTTGCGGAAGCTCACGACACCCGTGAACGAGATCGATGCCCCGAAGTCAAGCACCGCGCGCGCCTCGTCGGGCCCTGCCGTGAAGCAGTGGAAGACGAAGCGGTCGCGCGGAAGGCCCGATGCCGCCAGCACAGGGATCAGGTCGCCGAACGCATCTCGGCAGTGGATGACGATGGGCTTCGCGAGCCCCTCGGCAGCCCATCCGCAGATGCGCTCGAGCTGGGCATCCAGGACGGTGCGCTGAAGCTCGAGCGGCGGATGGCTGTAGTGGCGGTCGAGCCCGAGCTCGCCCCACGCCACGCATCGCGGGTGCGCAGCCGCGCGCCGCAGCTGCTCCCAGTCGATCGGGTCGTCGCTGTGCAGGGGATGGATGCCTGCGGTCGCCACGACCCCGGGGTGCGACTGCGCGACGGCGACGCACCGCTCCGCATCTGCGGTGGTGGTGGAGATGGTCACGCATGCGTGCACGCCGCACGCGCGCGCTCCGTCGAGGATCTCGCCGAGCCTGCCGTCGTACTCGCGCGACGTGAGGTGGCAGTGCGTGTCGATCACGGAGTCGAGGATACGCGTGCGCCGCGCGCGCACGGCTGCGCTGAATGCGCCGCGATGCTCCGCGCCGCGGCAGCACTTGCGGCGCACGAGATGGAGGGTGTGCCTACTGCGCACGGCGCAGCGCGAGGCGCATGAGCGGCGGCCCGACGATCTCGTTCACCGCCACGCAGGAGATGAGCAGTGCCGTGAGCGGCGCTGCCCATGGCGTGTCCTCGAAGGCAGTGCCCACCTCGGATGCGAGCGCGATCGCCACCCCCGCCTGCGGCACGAGGCATGCCCAAATCCAGCGTCGCGCACGGGGCTCCAGCCCGGCGAGAGCGGCACCCGCAGTCGCGCCAGCCCACGCAGCCGCCATCCGCGCCGCGCAGATGGCCATCGTCACGGGCAGTACGGGACCGATGGACGCCACGTCGAGCTTTGCGCCGGTGAGCGCGAAGAAGATGCAGCACACCGGGAGCAGGATCCTGCCGGTGGCCGAGAAGAAGCTCCTGCTGCTGCCCGGCGCTCCGGTGCGCAAGGCCATGCCCAGCGTGAGCGCCACGAGCAGGGAGGACAGGTCGAGCGATCGCGACACCGCCGCGACGAGCGCGGCCACCACCAGCGCCACCATGTCAAGCCGGCGCTCGACGCGGCGAAGGACAAGCGCAAGTGGCGCTGCAAGGACTGCGCCAAGCATCAGGCTGCCCAGGAGGTGCCACGCCAGCACGCCGCCCGCCTGCGGGGCGCTCGTGCCGGCGCCGGATCCTGCGCCGGTGCCGAACACGGCGGCACCTGCAACGAGCACGCCCGTGAACAGCACCGTGAGCACGATGTCCTTTGCGACGATGAGCGCCATCACGAACCGAACGAACTCGCCTGCGTGCCCGTACTCCCTCGTGAGCGCGATCGCGACCGCTGGGCTGCTCGCCATCATGAGGCACCCCGTAAGCGTGCAGGCGAGCGGCAGCGGAACCTCCTCCCCGAGTGCAGCGAGTCCCGCTGCGCTCGCCACTGCCAGCGCACCGCCCGCGGCCACCCCGACCGCCGGCATCTCCACGGCCATGATGCGCAGGACACGGCGCGCGATCCTTCGAAGGTGGCTGAGCTCGAGCTCTCCGCCGGCGGCGATGCCGATCATCGCGACCGCAAGCGCATCGATTCCCGCGAGGTACCGGATGTCCTGCGCGGACACGATTGTTGGGAACTGTGCGAGCCCCCATTCTGCGGCCGGTTGCGCCAGAGCAGCGGCGACCGAAGGTCCGGCGCAGATGCCAGCGAGGAGCTGGCCGGTGAGGGCAGGCAGGCCGACGCTGGACGCGAGCCTTCCTGCGAGCCAGCCGCCCATCAGCAGGAAACCCAGGGCGGCCGTTGCGGTGGCCACAGCGGATGTCGGATCGAGCGGAGCCCTGAGCGTGAGGGTGTGGGCCACTGCGGCGAGCGCGGACACCGCCGCCAGCGCGGCAGCGAGCGAGATCAGGCGACTCGCGACTGGCATCGCGCGGTGCGTGCCAACCCTCGGTGAGGAGATCACCGCGACTCTCCCGCGGCAGCCGGCGACGCAGGAGCGGATCGCTCGATCCTTGGCAGCGCAGCCATGACCCAGGAGGCGGCGCCTGAAAGCACAATGACGCTGAGCAGCGCGGGCCCTGCGGGGGCCGGCAGCACCGAGTGCGCAGTGAGCGCGACGGCGATCGCCATCGGCGACTGCCGCACCGACGCGCGGGCCAGTGGCGACTCGAGCGCGATCAAGTTTCGCTCGCCGCCCAGCGAACCGCGCAAGGTGCGGGGCTTGAGCGATCGGCGGGCAGCGGCGAGGGCCAGTGCCGCGATCCAGATCACCGCACCTTGATCGATTCGGAGCTGGGCGCCCGCGAGCAGGAAGAGCGCCGCGGCGGCAACAGGCTCGCTCGCCTGCGTGATGGAGAGCAGCCGCGTCGAGGTCCGGCCGAGCTGCGCGATGCAGACCCCGAGCAGCATGCCCGCAAGCAGCGGGGAGGCGGCTGCAGCCGAGGACATTCCGGCGACGAGCGCAAGGGCGCCAAAGAGCGTCACTGTGGCAGTGGGCTCATCCCTGCTGGAGTCGCGCAGCAGCAGCCATGCGATGGCCGTCACCGCAAGCGCCGCGACGCATGTGGCCACCAGCACGGGCGCTCCGAGCGCGGGTGCCCATGACATCCCTCCGCCCTCGGCGGGATCGAGCGGGATCACGCAGCTCGACGACAGTGCGATCGCGATGAGCGCGGAGAGACCTCCGCCCGCCTGAATCAGCACGGCAAGCCTGACGGCCCGCGGTTGCGCCGACGCGATGAGCGTGCGCGACTCCGGAGCCCATCCGCAGGTTGCGGCCACTAGGGTGCCCATCGACGCGGCAAGCAGCAGGGCTCCAGGGACCTTGTCGGCGCCGGCGAGGTCGAGCGGTCCCGCGAGCGCACGTGCGAGCAGGAGCGTGACGATGGCACCGATGGCGCACGAGAGCGCCGCGTCACGCGCCACCCACCCGATGAGCCGAGTGGGGATCGCGCGGAGGATGGCCGGTGCGCACTGTGCCCCAGCGATCAGCCCGATCAGCGCCAGCAGGCATGCAACGAGGGGCTGGAGCGCAGCGAGCCTCGCGCTGTCGATGACGTCGGCACCGAGCGGACCGATGCAGATGCCGATGGCGCAGTAGATCCATCCGCCGTGCACGAGCGCGCCGACCGCCGGGATTCGCGCGACGCGCTCCATGCGCGCGCCGCCCGCGAGAAGCGCGACAACCGCCACCGCAACGATGACGAGCACGAGGCCGGGCGTCGGGAGCGTTCCCTCTGCGGCGGCGATCATGACAGCCCGATGGTTCTCTCGACCGGGATCACGGCGCCCACTGGCCGCACATCCGCGGGCATCTCGTCGATGAAGCGCATCAGCGCATCCACACTGTCGCGCGTTGCGATGCTCACGATCATCCTCGACCCGGTGCTTTGGGGGAGCAGGGCAGCGAGACCCGCAAAGATTGGCATCTCCTGGCGGAGCACCGCCGCGAGGCCACGCGAGTCGACGATCGTCGCTCCGCTCATCCCTGCATCGAGCAGCGCATTGATCAGCGGATCGAACGACTCCGCGGACCGGACAACCAGCACGACCATCCTCATGCTGGCGTCATCCATGGACGGCTGCCTCCTCTGCGATGACGCGCTGAAGCGACTCGTCGTCGAACGCGCTGCGCAGGCGTTCGGCAAAGCCGGGTATCGCGGCAAGACGCGCTAGGTGCGCGAGCGACCTCACATGGCGCCATGGCTCCGCAGGAGTTCCGGAAAGGCCGAACACGATGTCCACCGGCTCAGATCCGGATCCCCACATTATAGGACTACTAAGGGTTATTAGCACCATGCGGGCATGTCGGAGTCTGTGATCAATAAAATGTGGCACCGCGATCCCAGAACCGATGTTGGTGGCGGTGACTGCCTCCCTCCCAGCGAGACCCCGAGCGATCTCAGCCGCCGGAAGCTCGTCGCCTGATGCCGCCGCCAGAAGTTCCGCGACCTGCGCAAGCGCGGCGCTCACATCCGGGGCACGCACCTGCGCTCGGACTCTCGAAGGTGATGTGACCTGGCCGCTCATCGACACACGGTACATGTCGGAGAAGGCGTCTTGATTGCGTGAGATCGCGCAAAGGCCGCCGAGACGAATTCTCAAGTCGCGGCGGCGGGGGCGTGAAGTGCCCGACATCGTTGACGCTGCTCTCGCGACCCCTCTAGCATTGCCCGACCTTCGTGAAAAAAGGAACGGAGCCGTCGCTCCGAGTCGCCACTCCGCCTGAACGACCCCCTCATGAGCAGATTCCTATTCCCGAGATGGACCAACGCCCTGCTGCCGCTGCTGCTGGTGGCTGGCGCCACGCTTCCTCTCTATGTGGTGCTTGTTGTTGCGTACGGGTTCAGCCCCAAGACGCTTGACGTTGGCTACATGCCCTCCCAGCCTGTGCCCTACAGCCATGCGGTCCACGCGGGCATCTTGGGCATGGACTGCCGCTACTGCCACAACACGGTGGAGTCCGCTGCCTTCGCTGCGGTGCCCCCGACGCAGACGTGCATGAACTGCCACACGCAGATCCACCGCGACAGCCCCAAGCTTGAGCCGGTGCGCCAGAGCTACGAGACGGGCCTGTCGATCCCATGGGCGAAGGTGCACAAGCTGCCCGACTACTCCTACTTCGACCACTCGGCGCACGTGAACCGCGGCGTGGGCTGCGTCGAGTGCCATGGCCGCGTCGACCAGATGGAGGTCGTGTGGAAGGACCAGCCGCTCTCGATGGGCTGGTGCCTCGACTGCCACCGCGACCCGACCGACCGCCTGCGTCCCGTGTCGCAGATCACGAACCTGGCGTGGGACCAGAAGACCCAGATGACACGCGAGGAGCGCGAGTCGCTCGTCAAGCTCTACCACATCAACCCAAGCGAGAACTGCTCGACATGCCACCGGTGAACCGCACGTACTGGCGAAGCGTCGAGGACCTGACGCAGTCGCCCGAATTCAAGGAGTGGATGCACCGCGAGTTCCCCGAGGGAGCGAGCGAGATTGGATCCGATGCGGAGCGCCGCAACTTCATGAAGGTGATGGGCGCGTCGTTCGCGCTCGCGGGGCTCGGTCTCGCGGGATGCCGCCGCTGGCCCGAGACGAAGATCGTTCCCGCCGCGAACCAGCCAGCGAACCGCACGCCTGGCGTGCCCGTGCTCTACGCGACGACGATGCCGGTCGCAGGCGTCGGCATTCCGGTACTCGCCAAGAGCTACGACGGACGGCCCATCAAGCTCGACGGAAATGCCGCGCATCCCGCTGGATGCTCAGGCACCACGCCGTCGGTGCAGGGCCGCATCCTCGAGCTGTACGACCCTGACCGAAGCCGCACCGTGCTGAGCAAGGGCGTGCAGAGCTCGTGGTCGAGCTTCCAGTCGTGGGTGTCGTCGACGCTTGGCCCCATCCGCGCCGCGGGCGGCGAGGGGATGGCAGTGATTTCCGAGTCGCTGAGCGGACCGAGCGCCGACGCGATGCGCGCGCGCTTCGCGAAGGCGTACCCCAAGGCGAAGTGGTGCGAGTGGGAGGCAGCCAACGACGACAGCGAGCGTGCAGGCACCGAGTCCGCGTTCGGCCGCCCGATGCGCCCGGTGCCAGCGTTCGACAAGGCATCGGTGGTGGTGTCGCTTGACGCCGACTTCCTGTCCTCCGACGTGCTGAGCGCGCGCTGGTCGCGCGACTTCGCGCGCACGCGCCGCATCGATCCCGCCGCCGACCCGAAGACGCAGAGGCTCTCGCGCCTCTACGTGATCGAGGCAGGCCTCTCCGCCACCGGCATGAACGCCGACGAGCGCATCGCGCTTCGTGCCGCCGACATCGCCGTGCTCGTTGCGGCGGTCGCCAGCCGCCTCGGGGTAGCTGGCGGCGACGCATCGCTCAAGGCCGCGCTCGATGCGATGGCGTCGTCGGACCGGCTCTCCGACCTCTTCGGCGGAGCGCAGACGAGCGGGCCCCAGCTCCAGATCGTCGACGCGCTCGTCGCCGACCTGCAGGCCAACCGCGGCAAGTCGCTGCTTGTGGCCGGACCGCGCCAGCCTGCGGCGGTTCACGCGCTGGTCGCGCTGATCAACGACCGGCTCGGCAACATCGGCACCACGGTGCGCTACATGCCAGTCACCGGCGAGCCGCGCACCGCGCAGCTCCGCGCGCTCGCCGCCGACATGGCCGCCGGCCGCGTGAAGGCGCTTGCGGTCATTGGCGGCAACCCCGCCTACGACGCGCCCGCCGACCTCGACTTCGCGAAGGCAATGGCGAACGTGCCCGCAGTCGCGCACCTCTCGCTCTACGCGAACGAGACGTCGCGCAGCTCCGCGTGCTCGTTCCACGTGCCGCGTGCGCACCCCCTCGAGGCATGGGGCGACACGCTTGCGCTCGATGGCTCGATCTCGATGATCCAGCCGCTCATCGAGCCGATGGTGGCTCCCGACCAGGGCGGCGTGAACGAGTCTCAGTTCGTCGCAGCGCTCTGCGGCGAGGACGTGCCCAGCAGCTGGGATGCCGTGCGTGCGACTCACATGGCGCGCACCGGCCTGTCCGGCCCTGCATTCGAGGCCGCATGGCGCGGCGCGCTCGACCGCGGATACTGGGACGGGACCGCGGCCATGCAGCAGTCGCCGTCCGCAAATGGCTCCGGTGTGGCCAGCGTGGTGCAGGCTGCCGCAGCGATGCCTTCAGTGGAGGGCCTCGAGCTCGCGTTCACCTTCGACGCGAAGGTCTACGACGGCCGCTTCTCCAACATCTCATGGATGCAGGAGCTGCCCGACGCGGTGAGCAAGATCACGTGGGACAACGCAGCGCTGATGGGTCCTGCCACGGCAGAGACGCTTGGCGTGAAGGGCCGCGACATGGTCACGATCACCGCCGGCAGCCGCTCGATGCAGGCTGTCGCGTGGATCGTGCCGGGCCACGCTGAGCAGTGCGTGACGATCGCACTGGGATACGGCCGCGGCCCCGAGGCCGGCCGCATCGCGGACGCCGCAGGCTTCAACGCCTACCCCATGCGCACCACCGGTGCACCTGGCTTCGCCAGCGGCGTATCGGTCAAGCGCACCGGCGAGACGTATGCCGTCGCGACGACGCAGGACCACGGCTCTGCGGATGCGCTTGTGCCGAACGTCCCCCATGACGGCGTGCAGGAGCGCCTGCCCACGCTCGTGCGCGAGGCGTCGCTCGACGAGTACCGCGAGCATCCCGACTTCGCGCGCCATGCGACGCATGTCGTCAGCCGGCTGTCGCTGTGGGAGGAGAAGAACCTCGACGGTGCCCACTTCCGGTGGGCGATGTCGATCGACCTCGGCTCGTGCACGGGCTGCGGCGCGTGCATCACCGCATGCCAGGCGGAGAACAACATCCCCGTCGTGGGCAAGGACCAGGTGCTGCGCGGCCGCGAGATGCACTGGATCCGAGTCGACCGCTACTTCCGCGGCCATGACCCCAAGCGCCCCGACAGCTACGCGGTGCAGCCGGTCACGTGCCTCCACTGCGAGAACGCGCCGTGCGAGCAGGTGTGCCCTGTTGCAGCGACAGTGCATGATGCGGACGGCCTCAACACGATGGTCTACAACCGCTGCATCGGCACCCGCTACTGCAGCAACAACTGCCCCTACAAGGTGCGCCGCTTCAACTTCTTCGACTACCAGCGGCGCGACCCCGAGCGCTCCGAGGGCTGGATGAAGGTCAAGCCGGAGTACTACGTCAAGGACGGCCCGGACATCTGGCTGCGCATGCAGTTCAACCCCGAGGTGACGGTGCGCATGCGCGGCGTGATGGAGAAGTGCACGTTCTGCACGCAGCGCATCCAGGCCGCGAAGATCAAGTACAAGAACGAGTGGGCGCGCGCCGGCGGCACGTCCACCGGCAGCGGCAACTTCTCGATCCCAGACGGCGCGATCGTCACCGCATGCCAGCAGGCATGCCCGGCGGAGGCCATCGTCTTCGGCGACCTTAACGACCCCAAGAGCCGCGTGTCGCAGCTCCAGCGCAGCGGTCGCTCGTATGACCTCCTCGAGGAGCTCAACACGAAGCCGCGCCTGAAGTACCTCGCGCGCGTCACCAACCCCGCAATCCCGCGCCCGTCGTCGCACGGCCACGGGCATGGCAGCCACGGCGGCCATGGCGGCCACGGCGACGCCAACGGCTCCTCCAACGGACACTCCTCGCACGGCGCCTGAGGCGCGCACGGATCACCCAGATGCAGACCACATCGTCCACCAGAGGATTCGTCGACCGCGACAACACCGCGGAGACCCCAGGCGAGCGCGCACCGCTGGTGCTGGGGATTCACCGCTTCGGGGAGGTGACCCACCAGGTCTGCCGAGTCTCCGAGAACCCGCCTCCCATGGCGTGGTACGTCGCGTTCGCGGTGTCGATCGGGCTTGTCGGCCTTCTCGGCATCGCCGTCACCTACCTGGTCTTCACGGGCGTCGGCGTGTGGGGCCTCAACAACCCGGTGATGTGGGCCTTCGACATCACCAACTTCGTCTTCTGGGTCGGCATCGGCCACGCCGGCACGCTGATCTCCGCGATCCTCTTCCTGTTCCGGCAGAAGTGGCGCACGGGCATCAACCGCTTCGCGGAGGCGATGACCATCTTCGCGGTCATCTGCGCAGGGCTCTTCCCGGGCATCCACGTCGGGCGCGTGTGGTTCGCGTACTGGCTCTTCCCGATCCCCAACCAGATGGAGATGTGGCCCCAGTTCCGCTCGCCGCTCCTGTGGGACGTCTTCGCGGTCAGCACCTACTTCACGGTGTCGCTCGTGTTCTGGTACGTCGGCCTGATCCCTGACCTTGCCACGATGCGCGACCGCGCCACCGGCAAGGTGCAGCAGATCGCCTACGGGTTCTTCTCGCTCGGATGGCGCGGCTCGATGCGCCACTGGCACCGCTACGAGGTGGCGTACCTGCTGCTGGCCGCGCTCGCCACGCCGCTCGTGCTCTCGGTGCACTCGGTCGTGTCCTTCGACTTCGCCGTGAGCCAGCTCCCCGGCTGGCACACCACGATCTTCCCGCCGTACTTCGTCGCGGGCGCGATCTTCTCCGGGTTCGCGATGGTGGTGACGCTCGCGGTGCCGGCCCGCGAGCTCTTCGGGCTCAAGGACCTGATCACGCTCCGCCACCTCGACAACATGAACAAGATCATCCTGGTGACAGGATGCATGGTCGGCTACGCGTACTCGCTGGAGTTCTTCATCGCCTGGTACTCGGGCGCGATGTACGAGAAGTTCGCGTTCGTGAACCGGGCCTTCGGCCAGTACTGGTGGGCCTACCTGATCATGGTGAGCTGCAACGTCATCACGCCGCAGCTCTTCTGGTTCAAGCGCATCCGCACGAGCATCCCGATGATGTTCGTGCTCAGCCTCTTCGTCAACGTCGGCATGTGGTTCGAGCGCTTCGTGATCATCGTCACGAGCCTCGCCAACGACTTCCTGCCCACGTCATGGCACGACTTCATTCCCACGTGGGTGGACATCGCGACCATGTTCGGCGCCTTCGGGCTCTTCGGCACGCTCTTCCTGCTCTTCTGCAGGTACCTGCCGATGATCGCGATCGCCGAGGTCAAGGCCACGATGCCCGAGGCCGATCCGCACCATGGCCATGCGCACGATGGCGCGCATGCCGGGGATCACGGCCATTCGCACGGTCACGGGATGGGCGCAGCAGGGCTGCGGCCGGCATTCCGCGACCCCGAGGCGCCCACGCACTGACGTGCGACGCACGCAACAGCAGAGAGGACACGAGACTTGAGCACCACTGCAACGACCCACTCCCCGGCGACCCGCGCCGACCGCGTCGACGTGCCGCTCCCCGGCACGCAGCGCGTGTGGGGCATGATCGCGGAGTTCGACACGCCCGCCGACATCATGGAGGCCGCGAAGAAGGTCCGCGCCGACGGGTTCCGCTTCTGGGACTGCCACACGCCATTCCCCGTCCACGGCCTCGACAAGGCGATGGGCGTCAAGCGCACGATCCTTCCGGTGCTTGTCTTCGGCGCCGGCTTCACCGGGCTGATCGCAGGTCTCGTCCTGCAGATCTTCACCAACTCGCTGAGCCTCAAGGTGTGGGCGATGGTGTGGGTGACGGGATACCCGTTCCTCATCTCGGGCAAGCCGCTGCTGTCGATCCCCGCGTTCATCCCGGTGGTCTTCGAGGTCACCGTGCTCCTGAGCGCGCTCTCGACGGTGGGCCTCATGCTGCTGATGAACGGCCTGCCGAGGCTCTACCACCCGCTCTTCACGTCCAAGCGCTTCCTGCGCGCGACCGACGACCGCTTCTTCATCTCGATCGAGGCGCGCGACCCGCGCTTCGTGCGCTCCCGCACTGAGGCGTTCCTGCGCAGCCTCGGGGCCAAGAGCGTCGAGGTCATCGAGGACTGACCGGACACGCCCATGCCACGACTCATCGTCTACGCAATCCTGATCTCCGGCCTGCTCGCGCTGCTTCCGCCCGCGATCATCGCGCGCGTGCGCGCGACGCCTGACCCGAACCCGCCGGTGCACATCTTCCACGACATGGACTTCCAGACGAAGTACCTGCCGCAGTCGGAGAATGCCCAGTACGCCGACGGCCGCGCGCAGCGCCCGCCGGTGCTCGGGGCAGTGGCTCGCGGAGAGACCTACGTGGACACCCACTACTACGACGGCGTCGCCGGCGGCCAGTGGGCAACGTCGATGCCGCCGCAGGTGCCGCTGACGATGGAGCTGCTGCAGCGCGGCGAGGCGCGCTTCAACATCTACTGCACCCCGTGCCACGGCTACGACGGCGCGGGCAACGGCATCGTCAACCAGCGTGCGATCGCGCTCGTGTCCAACGCGGCTGGCCCCGTCAACGGCACCGTGTGGGTGCAGGCCAAGAGCGTGCACGACGAGACGGTGATCGTGCAGCCGCTGGGCCAGATCTTCAACACCATCACCCACGGCGTGCGCAACATGGCGGGCTACGGGTCGCAGATCCCGGTGCAGGACCGCTGGGCGATCGCCGCCTACGTGCGCGTGCTGCAGCGCAGCCAGAACGCAACTCCCGACCAGGTGCCCGCCGACCGGCGCGCCGGACTCTGAACCTACCCAGGCATCACCCATGGCCCATTCGACAGCCACAGCAGACCTCTCCGACAGCAGCGTGATGGGCGACTCGCGGCTCTCAGCCGTGTCGCGCGCCGCGCTCGGCGTCGGCATCGCGGGACTCCTCGCGACCGCCTGGATCGGCTGGAACCGCGCCGACCCCGCGCAGTTCGCCAAGATCTACCTCGTCAACTTCATGTTCGTGCTCGCGCTGTGCCTCGGCAGCCTGCAGTTCACGCTGATCCAGCACCTGGTGCGCGCTGGATGGAGCGTTGTGGTGCGCCGCATCGCCGAGTCGATCGCCGCAAACCTGACCTGGATCTGGATCCTCTTCCTTCCGGTGGCATGGCTCTACTTCAGCAAGCCCCACTTCGGCGACCACGGGCCCTCGGGCCTCGGCCTCGTGTGGCCCTGGGCCGACATGGACTGGATGCGCTCGCACGACGCGGCCGAGGCAGCGATCGTGGACAAGAAGGCCGCCTACCTGAACCCGAACTTCTTCATGATCCGCACGGTGGCCTACTTCCTCATCTGGGGCGGCACCGCGGCGTGGCTGCTGCGCACCTCGCGCGCGCAGGATGCGACGGGCAGCGTGGCGCTCACGCAGCGGATGGGCAAGTGGGCCGGGCCGCTCATCATCCTCTACGGCGTGTCGATCACCTTCGCCGCCTTCGACTGGATGATGTCGCTCTCGCCGACGTGGTTCAGCACGATGTTCGGCGTCTACTTCTTCTGCTGCGTGTCGACGGCGGGGTTCTCGTTCCTTGCGTTCGTCGTGCTCCGCATGCAGCACATGGGCTACCTGCGCAACGTGGTCACGCCCGAGCACTACCAGGACCTCGGCAAGTTCATCTTCGCCTTCGGCGTGGTGTTCTGGGCGTACATCGCCTACAGCCAGTACATGCTGATCTGGTACGCGAACATCCCCGAGGAGACGACCTTCTTCCTGGCGCGCCAGGTGGGCGGATGGACGTGGCTCAGCGCGATCCTGCTGGTGGGCCACTTCATGATCCCCTTTGTCCTGCTGATCTCCCGCTGGATCAAGCGCTGGAAGCTCACGCTGGCGCTCGGCGCGGTCTGGATGGCCGCCTTCGCGTGGCTGGACCTCTGGTACCTGATCATGCCGCCTGTCCCGACCAAGCTGGCGACCTACGATTCGTACTCGGCATTTGCGGAGGCCAATGCCGGGGCATCGACCGGACTCTTCGACCCGCTGCCCTACACGATGCTCGTCGGCATGATGGGACTGCTGGTCTGGAGCACGGCATCGCGCCTCTCGCGCGGTGCGGTGCTGTGCCGGCGCGACCCGCGGCTGCCCGAGAGCCTCCGCTTCGAGAACATCTGACCTTCGCACCCCACACGAGCACCTACAGAGATGGCATCACACGGCACAGAGCATGCGCATGACCAGGGCGGCGACTTCGGCGACCCCGAGGCCGGGTCGACGTGGATCTGGTCACTCGGAGGCGCGATCGTGTTCACCGCGCTCGTCCTCGTGATCGCGGTCTTCTACTTCCGCGCCGAGGTGCAGGAGTTCGACGTCAAGGTCGTCGACGAGCCCTCGGCGGAGTACCAGTCGCTCAAGGCGAAGCAGCTCGCCAACATCTCCGACTACGGCACATACACGGTCACCACCGCGAGCGGCGCCGAGCAGCGCCGCCTCCGCGTGCCCGTGAGCCGCGCCATGGAGGTGGTCGTTGCCAACGGCGGCGCCGCATTCGCCCCCGAGGCATCGGCGCCGGCCGCAGCGCCTGCGCCGGCTGCATCGCCCGCAGCGCCTTCCTCGAACTGACTTGTACCACCGCTCGCTGACCCACGTCCCGAACCTGCATCAACGGCAATGACCTCACGACTCGCCAACCTCGCACCGCTCGCCGCCGCGCTGGCGCTTGCCTGCGCTGGCGTTCCCGCGTCGGCGCAGATGGCGCTTCCGCCGCATGCGCCCGGCGAGGCTCCGGTGATGGCCGATGGGGTGCCCGAGGAGGTGCAGGGGGTCGACATCGCCGAGCAGCTCGGCACGACCGTGCCGCTCGACGCGACCTTCCGTGACGACAGCGGCAAGGAAGTGGCACTGCGCGACGTGATGCGCAGCGACCGGCCCACCATGCTGCATCTGGGCTACTTCCGGTGCCCCATGCTGTGCACGCTCGTGCTCAACGAGGCGTTCCGCTCGCTGCGCAACGTCGACTGGACCCCCGGCGAGGACTTCCAGCTCGTCAGCATCAGCGTCAACCCCGAGGAGACCCCCGAGCTCGCGAAGGCGAAGAAGATGGGCTACCTCGCGGAGTACGACCGCACCGGCGTCGAGTCCGGAGTGCGGTTCCTCACCGGACCGCAGGAGAGCATCGACGCGATCAGCGAGGCCACTGGGTTCCGCTACCGCAAGCAGCCCGACGGCGAGTACTCGCACCCGGCGACGCTCATCATGATCGCGCCCGACGGGCGCATCGTGCGCTACCTCTACGGCGTGAAGTTCGAGCCGGCCACCGTGCGCATGGCGCTCCTCGAGGCGAGCGAAGGCACCATCGGCACGCCGCTCGACCGCTTCATCCTGTGGTGCCACCAGTTCGACCCCACCTCCAAGGGCTACGTGCTCTTCGCGTTCCGCCTCGTCCAGATCGCCGGCCTGTGCACCATCGTGCTGCTGGCCGCGGGAATCCTCTGGATGCTGCGGCGCGAATCCCGCATCAGGGCCGCAGCCCGCCCGACCACCCACCCATGACGAGCCACCGATGATGTCCATGCACCACATCCTTGCACACCTCGCGCCGGCGACGATCGCCCAGGCCGCGGCTCCCGCCGGAGCGCCTGCGGGCAACCCGATGCCAGAAGGCACGATCCCGCCTGACTTCTGGATGCCTGTCGGCGCGTCGACGATCGCCGGCTCGGTGGACCAGATGCTCGCGGTCATCAACTGGATCTGCTACTTCTTCTTCGCGCTTGTCGTGGTCCTGATGGTGTACTTCGCGTGGAAGTACCGAGTGCGCAGCAACTCGCACCGGTTCCGCATGGACGGCCCGGTCCACAACACGCCGCTTGAGCTCACCTGGACGATCATCCCGCTGCTGCTGTGCGTGGTCATCTTCTTCATGGGCTTCCGCGGCTACCTCGACTTCTCGCAGCCGCCGAAGAACAGCTACGACATCGACGTCACTGCCGTGAAGTGGGCGTGGACGTTCAAGTACCCCAACGGCGCCCAGAGCGACGACCTGTACGTGCCTGCGGGCCGGCCCGTGCGCCTGGTGATGCGCTCGAACGACGTGCTCCATTCGCTCTTCATCCCGGCCTTCCGCGTCAAGCGGGATGTGGTGCCCGGCCGCTACACGCACCTCTGGTTCCAGTCCGATCCCGTCACCGGCATGGACGAGGGCTACCACCTCTTCTGCACGGAGTACTGTGGCACGGGCCACTCCAACATGAACCGCCGCGTGTACGTGCTCGGCGAGACCGAGTTCAACGAGTGGCTCGAGCAGCAGGCGCGCTGGATCGATGACATCGACGACGAGGAGCTCTACTTCAAGGCCGGCCCCAAGATCTACGCGCGCTGCTCGCAGTGCCACTCGATCGACGGCTCGGTGGGCACGGGCCCGAGCTGGAAGGGCCTGTGGGAGAAGGTCTCCGGCGGCGCCGGCAGCGACCAGAAGTTTGCGGACGGCAAGAGCTACCGCGACCTGATCGGGCCGGGCAAGGAGTACGCCACGCCCGAGGACTACATCCGCGACTCCATCTACAACCCAGGCAAGCACCTGGTGAGCGGCTACGGCAACGTGATGCCGACATTCAAGGGGCAGCTGAGTGACCGCGCGACCGATGCGGTGATCGGCATGCTCAAGAGGCTCGACGAGTTCGATTCCAAGGGGCAGTGGACGAAGGCCGCCGCCCCCGCGGCGAAGTGACGCAGGAAGGATTGCACCCATGACCACCATCGGCATCCGAGATCCCCACACCCTCGCCCCCGCGGCCGAGGACAACTACATCACGCACACGAAGGGCTTCCTCTCGTGGATCGTGACGCTCGACCACAAGCGCATCGGCGTCATGTACATGGTCGCAGTGCTGCTGTCGTTCCTGCTCGGCGGCATCTTCGCGCTGCTGCTGCGCACCGAGCTGCTGACGCCCGGACGAACCTTCGTCGACGCCGACACCTACAACCAGTTCTTCACCCTGCACGGGGCGATCATGGTGTTCCTGGTGATCATCCCCAGCATCCCGGCCGCGCTCGGCAACTTCGTGCTGCCGATCATGCTTGGCGCGAAGGACGTCGCATTCCCGCGCCTGAACCTCTTCAGCTTCTACCTGTGGCTGCTCGGCGCCGGCTGCACGCTGCTGTCGCTGGCGATGGGCGGCTTCGACACCGGCTGGACCTTCTACACGCCGTACTCCACGACCACCACCACCGGCGGCGTGATCCCCGTCATCGTCGGCGTGTTCATCCTGGGCTTCTCGTCGATCTTCACGGGCATGAACTTCATCGTGACGATCCACGCGCTTCGCCCCAAGGGCATGACGTGGTTCCGCATGCCGCTCTTCCTGTGGGCGCTCTACTCGACGGCGATCATCCAGGTACTGGCGACGCCGGTGCTGGCGATCACGCTCGGGCTGCTTGTGGTCGAGCGCGTGCTCAACGTCGGCATCTTCAACCCCTCCATGGGCGGCGACCCGGTGCTCTACCAGCACTTCTTCTGGTTCTACAGCCACCCGGCCGTCTACATCATGATCGTGCCCGCGATGGGCATCGTCAGCGAGCTCATCGCCGTGCACTCGCACCGCCACATCTTCGGCTACCGCTTCATCGCGTTCAGCTCGATCGCGATCGCGATGTTCAGCTTCCTGGTGTGGGGCCACCACATGTTCACGTCGGGCCAGAGCGCCCTCATGAACACGATTTTCAGCGCGATCTCATTCAGCGTGGCGATCCCCTCGGCCGTGAAGGTCTTCAACTGGCTCGCGACGCTCTACAAGGGCTCGATCAGCCTCAACACCCCGATGCTCTACGCGCTGAGCTTCCTGGTGCTGTTCACGATCGGTGGCCTCACCGGCCTCCATCTGGCAACGCTGAGCACCGACGTGCACCTGCACGACACCTACTTCGTGGTGGCTCACTTCCACTACGTGATGATGGGATCGGCGCTGATCGCCATGATCGGCGGCCTCCACCACTGGTGGCCCAAGATGACCGGCCGCATGTACAACGAGAAGCTGGGCATGATCGCCTGCACGATCGTGTTCATCGGCTTCAACCTGACGTTCTTCACGCAGTTCATGCTCGGCAGCCACGGCATGCCGCGCCGCTACTACGACTACCAGCCCGAGTTCCAGGTCTACCACGTCATCTCGACGATCGGCTCGTACATCATGGCCGTCGGCTTCCTGATGACCGCCGCGTACCTGGTGCAGAGCCTGATCTCGGGCGCGAAGGCGCCGGCCAACCCATGGGGCGGCCGAAGCCTCGAGTGGCAGTGCGCATCGCCGCCGCCTCACGACAACTTCAAGGAGCAGCCGCGCGTGGGCGACTGCTACGACTTCTCGATCGTCCGCTGGGACGAGTCGCAGAAGGGGTACGTGGTCGACCGGAGCCTCGACCCCGACCTCGACGAGAACGCGCCCCACACCGCAAAGGCCTGACCCTTGACGCAGATCTCCGCACACTCACCGCAGCACGGGGCCGAGCACGGCGACCAGGCCCACGGCGGCCATGACGACCACCACGGGCACTCCGAGTACCCGTTCCTTGCGCACCATTTCGCCACGCCGGCCCAGCAGTTCGACAGCGGCAAGCTGGGCATGTGGCTCTTCCTGGCCACCGAGGTGCTCTTCTTCGGAGCCCTCTTCGTGGCCTACGCGGTGCTGCGCGCGCGCTCGCCGGAGGTGTTCAGCTTCGCGAGCCACTACCTCGACACGATGCTCGGCGGGCTCAACACCTGCGTGCTCATCCTGTCGAGCCTCACCATGGCGCTCGGCGTGTACTTCGCGCAGCGCGGCAAGAAGACCGCGCTCGTCATCTGCCTGTGGCTGACGATGGCAGGGGCGGCGGGCTTCCTCGTCATCAAGTACTTCGAGTACGAGCACAAGATCCACGCGAACCTCGTGTGGGGTCCGCGCTTCTACATCCCGCCGGCGGATGCGGCGGGCAAGGAGGAGGCGATCCTGCTCTCCAAGGCCCCCGAGCCTGCGCCTGCAGCGGTGCCCGCGCCCGCCGCGGCTGCAGCGCCTGCGGTGCCCATGATCGGCGCGCTCCCGGCGGCCGACGCGTCGGCGATCGCGCCCGCCTCGGTGGGCCCCTCGGGCCTGAAGATGGCGGCCGTGGATCCGGCGCTCGCCGCTCCTGCGGTGCCCGCAGGAACCGAGTCGGAGAGCCTGCACCTTGAGGATGCCTCGATGCCGCCCGGCGTGCACCAGTTCTTCGCCATCTACTACGCGATGACCGGCCTGCACGGCGTGCACGTGGTGATCGGCATGGTCGTGATCGGCTGGCTCATCATCCGAGCCCAGCGCGGCGAGTTCACCTCCGCCTACTACACCCCAGTCGACCTCGGTGGCCTCTACTGGCACATCGTCGACCTCGTGTGGATCTTCCTGTTCCCGCTCTTCTACCTGATCCACTGACCGGCCCCATCCACCCAACATGGCACACAACGCTCACTCCACGGCAGGCCACGGCACCCACGACGACCATCCGCTCGTCGGGCACCTGGTGCCTGTGTCCACGCTGGTGTCCACGGCGCTCGCGCTGCTGGTGCTCACGATCATCACGGTGGCCGTCAGGTACATCGACGTCGGCGAGTTCAACATCTGGATCGCCATCGGCATTGCAGTCGTGAAGGCCACCCTCGTGGCGCTCTTCTTCATGCACCTTCGGTGGGACCGTCCCTTCAACCTGCTCATCTTCGTCGGATGCATCGCCTTCGTCGTGCTGATGATGGTCTTCTGCATCATGGACACCTCGCAGTACCGGAAGGACCTCTACACCGGCAACCCGTCGGCCGCCCAGGAGACGCTCGAGAAGTACGCGCCCGGCGCGCCGGTGGCGCGCTTCAAGTCGGACGGCTGATGCGCACGCCACGCATGGCCGCAGCGGCATTGGATGCGCCATGCCCCTGACAGCCGGCTGGCTCGCCGGACGGGACCCATTCACGGACGACTCGGCACGGGCCCGCGCCGCGCGCGCGGGCATGTGGCTCTTCATCCTGGTGGTGGCGATCGTCTTCGTGTCGATGCTGCTGGGCTACCTCGTGGTGCGCATCGATCCTGACCCTGACGTGCCGTGGAAGGGCTCGCGCACCCCGGGCCTTCCGCTGACGCTGCTCGTGAGCACGCTGGCGCTTGTTGCCTCAAGCGTCACGCACCAGTGGGCGCTTGCGGCCGCGCGCGAGACCGGCGGCGTGCGCGTGTGGCGATGGATGGTGGTGACGTGCGCGCTCGCCGCCGTGTTCCTTGTGACGCAGGGCCAGGCATGGGTGCAGATGTGGCAGGGGCTCCCGGTGCCTCCGCCCGACCTTCCGCCAGAGCCAGGCGACCCGCTGCTGCCGGATCTCTTCAGCTGGACGTTCTTCGTGCTGACGGGCCTCCACGCCGCGCACGTGATCGGGGGCTGCGTGGGGCTCGGAATCGTCACTGCGCGTGCGCGCGCCAACGCCTACGGTCCAGGCCACTCCAACGGCGTGCTGCTGAGCGCCATGTACTGGCACTCGCTCGATGCGATCTGGATCGTCACATACCTGACGCTCTGGCTCGGCGCGCGCTAGGCATCAGCGCTGGGCGTCACTGGGCCGCGGGGGCAGCAGGTGCAGTGGCCGCAGGCGCCCCGCCCGGGGCGACCGGCTTGCGGTCAGGCGCCGGGTGGAATGCATCCCACGCGAACCATCGGCAGGGGATCACCACAGGATTCGGGGGTGGCGACACGACCACCGCTCCATGCTCGGGCACTCCGCGCCAGGTGATCGGCGCGCCAAAGCCGGATGTCTCGGCAAGGCCACTGGGCGGAAGGCAGAGCCTCACGATCTCCGGCAGCGGCACCACCACCCAGTCGTCGGCGCGTCGCACGGCCATGACGTAGGTCATCGGCGGCAGCACCTGGTCGAAGAGCGCGCCCGTGCGCACCGAGACTTCGCCGATCGGCTTCGTGCGCTCGCTCGGCGGAGGCTCGAGCGCCACCACAGGGAACTCCACGCGGCCGTCGCGCCAGTAGCGCTCGTAGCTCGTCGACTTCATCCTGCGCTCGTCGCTCTCTGCGGGCATCACGACCTCAGTCTCGGGATGCGTCATCAGCCACGATCCCCAGTTGCTCACGCTGACGCCCGGGACCAGCTCCAGAGGCGTGCCGGCCTCAGGGCCCGCCACTGCGCGGAACGCAAGCTGCGACCACAGGCTCGGCACATGGCCCTCACCGCCGCGGTCGTAGTACAGCGTGTTGGAGTTGTAGAGAAGGCCACTCACGCCGAGCGTGATGACCCTGTCGCCCACGCGCCTGTCGAACACCACAGCGCTGTCGGTGAGGGGGCTGTAGGTGACCGCAATCGGGATGCCCGCGATCTCGTCGTTGCACACCTCGTGCACGTTCATCAGCCGAAGCGGGTACGCGCGCGCC
>QXGG01162846.1_pt1 | contig 29501 bp, 47 predicted proteins | sample 1982491 | NCBI WGS metagenome assembly QXGG01 (sample SAMN09924614, study PRJNA488089) | Wastewater metagenome, whole genome shotgun sequencing project. | isolation source: South African research farm wastewater | place: South Africa: Irene, Agricultural Research Council, Animal Production... | reverse complement strand
TGTAGTATCTTCCGCAGTAAAATGAATTCAAAGATTCAAGTCATTGAAAAGAATCATTAAGAAAAAGATTCAAGTCATTGAAAAGAATCATTAAGAAAAAGATTCAAGAATCTTTGTCAAGTGATTTTTCCCACATCAATGAATAGCTCTGTCCATTTTTTGATATAAATACCATATATCAGATAATTGGGGATATGAATGTATACAAGGGAATTACCACGTGGTGGATCATATGGAAATATCAACTACAATACACTTCAAATTGCCAAGATAAAATAGGTAGAAGATCAGGCACATTCCGGTAAGATAAAAGTCTGGTTGATGAATTCACATACAGATGAAACCGATGAAGACAATTGGGTCACTATACGATATGCTTCCCCACTTGCAGGGGTAAGTAATCCAGACAATGCTGATCCACAAGCAATCCAAAGCACAGGTCAACGTGCATATGGGTTCTTTGCTGTTCCACCAGATTCTGAAAATGTTGTCCTTGTATCTTTTGCCAATGGTCAACCAGACCAAGGTTTTTATATATCTGGGGTATATGGTGACACCATGACTGCCAATATCCCCGGTAATGGTACATCACCTACATATAATGGGGACAAGCCGTCTCTGGAAGTGAATAGATATTCACAGCAGATTTCATCACCAGAGACAACACCAACACGACCAGAAGATACAGAGTTCACTGGAAGACTTGAAGCACAGGGAATAACTGATAAAGAACTTGGTGCAGGCGATTAGACAGTGTGGCGTGACAAAGCACCAACTGTTATGGGATGGTTATAGCCTTCTGGTCATAGTATTGCCATGGATGATAAATCAAAATCACTAAGAATTCGATCCGCTGGTGGTGCTCAAGTTTTCATGGCATCTGGAGGTGATGTATTCATTATCAATAATTCAGGCAATGGTTTTATCAGGATGGGCAATGGTGGTGAATTTGATGTTTACGGTTCGGTTGGGGTAAATATCTTTGCTGGAACAACCGTGAATATCAAAAGCACTGATATCAATATTGAAGGTACTAATATCAACATCAAAGGCGAAACTACAAATATTGAAAGTACAACACTGAATCTTAAAGGAACGACTGTCAATATTCAGGGTGATACATCAAATCTAAAAGGATCGACTACTAATGTTGAGGGTGGAACATTGAACCTAAAAGGCTCAATAAATAGTTCATTCATAAATGGTGATGTAGCATATGCAAATACCGCAGGTGGTGCTCCACCCGGCTCCCCAAGTCCTGTTGGTGATACTGCTGGCAGTGCTGGTGATGCTGCTGGTGCAGGTACAGTAACACGGACACCAACACGTGGTGGTAATGCTTCTTAAATTTGACATAATGCCTTAAATATATACATAAGTGCAATCATTGAGGTGCAGACATGGCATATTTCATTTTTCGTTCATAGGATACATCAACACCATTTTCAATTATTAACGAGCAAACTGTTGACAACACTTCATCAAGTTTGACATTTGTTGGTCGTCGTCGCGTTGATTATGGTCAATCACAGCAGCAAAACCAATTATGGTTGCTTGAAAATTTTGCAGCCGCAACACCACCAGTAAACCCAATTTCTGGACAATTGTGGTATGATACTGGTGTATCTTATCTTAAAGTATACAATGGTACATCATTTGTAAGAGTTTCAAATACCATTGTAAGTGGTGTTACACCATCTTCGCCATCGAGTGGTCAATTTTGGTTTGATACAAGTGTCAATAAATTGAAAGTATTTGTTGGATCAAGTTTTGTTGAAATTGGTCCTGATGATAGTTATGTTGCTTTTTCAATTGTATTTGGTTCATAATAAAAGAAGCCTATATTAACTATAGGCTTCTTGAACTTTTTTCAAAATTTCATAAGATTTGGGATCATTCAGAACACCTTTTACCCCAAAATGCAATGGCTCGGGGAGATTATCCAATGTTGTCCAGACCGTACTTTCAGTTTCCCAATTAAGTGTTGGTGTAAATACATTATCAATGATTGCCAAGAAATTGTAGTATCTGAAATTATCTTTCTTGAATACAAACAGTGGGATAAGTTTCATATTTCCGTTATATCCAGCCTCTTCATGAACTTCTTGTTTAACTGCATCTTCTGGCGAAATATTACCATCAATTGCACCTCCCCAAGTTCCATATGTACCCGGTTGTTCAACGGCAAATGATCTTTTTGGAAAAAGGAACTTCCCATTTTCCTTACAAAAAATTAAACATCCTGCACCTTGTGTCCCCCAAAATCCTGTTTGTTTTAAGGTTTCCCGATTCTGATGTTCATAGTCTGTATTATCTTCCATAAGTTCCCGAATTCGCATTTCATTCTCCGAATCTTGTAATATATTATATTTAAGAAAAAATGGCATGAAAGTCAACTTAAATAATAGAAGTGATTTGGAGACTGATAAATGACACAACCATTTCGTAAGACATTGTATCGCGGATATAGTACTGTTGGTGCAAAACGGTCATTCCGGTTATATGACACTGATCTTGTTAAGCAAGATATTTTGAATGCACTGAACACTAACAAGACAGAGCGTGTTCGTAATGCAAATTACGGTACAACAATTCAAGATTCAATATTTGAGCTTGGTAGTGACGAAATGGCTGGAAAACTATATCAGGAAGTAATTGATATTATATCAAGTGATGAACGGGTTAGGATAATTGATGCTAACTTTTCAAGAGAAGAATATGGCATACTAATAAGTTTTAATCTATTGTATGTTGGGATGGATACACAATTTGATTTTAAGCTTAGATTTGATCAAGCCAATCAACTAATTACAGAAGAGGTTTAATAATGAGCAATATAGTCCTACGTCAAAATGACCTATTTCTTGGTGAAGATTGGCGTGTAATTTACGAAACTTTTACGAATGTAAATTTCAAGTCATATAGTTTTGATTCAATCAAGAGATCAATGATTGAATATATTCGTCAAAACTACCCAGAAGATTTCAATGATTGGACAGAAAATTCTGAATTCATAATGATAGTTGATCTTCTGGCATACCTTGGTGAGTCATTAGCATATCGTGTGGATTTAAATGCTCGGGATAATTTCATTGACACATCTGAAAGAAGGGAATCAATTCTTCGCCTTGCAAAAATGTTATCATACAATCCGAAAAGAAATATTGCTGCATCCGGAAAAGTAAAAATTCGTTAGGTCAAAACTACACAAATCGTCAATGATTCACGTGGGGTAAACCTTCAAAACAGAACTATTCTTTGGAATGACCCACAAAATCCAGATTGGTTTGAACAGTTTGTGCTTGTGATGAATGCGGCATTGCAACAGTCAAATCCATTTGGAAAACCGTTTAAGTCAACTGTAGTCAATAACACCAATATGCAACTATATCAATTCAATACTGTTCCACGAGGAAGAGTTGCAGAACCATTTAGTTCTGTGGTATCTGGTGAAAATATGGAATTTGAAATAATCAATTCAAATTTTGAACAAGATGGGACATTTGTTGAAGAACATCCAAATCCAGATGCAGCCAAAAATATAATTTATATGAATGATGGTACTGGTAATGCATCACCAAATACTGGTTTTTTCTTTGTATTCAAGCAAGGTCGTCTTCAATTTTCAAACTTCAATTTTTCACAACCTATTGAAAACCGTGTAACCGACATCGATATAACAAACGTTAATGACAATGATGTGTGGGTATCAGAAATAAATGAGAACGGTAATCTTATTGCAGAATGGGAAAAGGTTCCATCTACTGAAAGTATAGTATATACAAGTATCGATAAAGATGTACGAAAAGTTTTTTCTGTTCAAACGAGGGATGAAGATAGAATTTCCATACGTTTCTCAGATGGTAAATTTGGTAATGTACCAAAGGGACTTTTTAGGGTATGGACACGTGTATCAAATGGGCTTGAATATACTATTACCCCACAGGAAATTCGAGCAAAAACTATTTCATATCGGTATACTGCAAACTCACAAGTCAACAAAGATTCACAATATGATATAACTTTCACCTTTGATCTTTTTGACACTATTCGCAATTCTGCATCACGTGAGACGGATGAAGATATCAAAACACGTGCCCCACGGGTATACTATACCCAAAACAGAATGACAAATGGCGAAGACTATAACTCACTGCCGTTGTCAGTGGGCCAAAACATCATAAAACTAAAATCAGTCAATCGTGTTTATTCTGGACAATCGCCTTATTTTAATAATGCTGACCCAACAAGTAGATTTTCATCCACTGTAACTTTTGGTGATGATGGGTTACTATACCAAGAATTTTACAATAGTGAACGTCTTGAAACATTCCCAACTACAAAAACCCCACAGCAAATTATCAATACCCAAATTGAACCGTTGTTGAAACTACGTAATCTTAATTTATTTTACAACTCGGTAAACCCATCTTTGTCATTGCCGGGATATAAATGGGTTTTCGTAAGTGGGCTACATTCATCTTCTTCTGGGTACTTTGTTGATGATCTTGGTAATAATATCTCATTCTTACCATCTGACCCTTCACCAAAGAACATAGTTTCAACTGGTGCTTATTTGCGAATTACTTCACCATCAAATGAAACCATTTGGGTAACTATTACCAATTTGTCTAATGGTGGTCTTTTTGATAATAATGTTGGACCAATAACAATAGATGAATATATTGAATCTGATTGGACCGTGGATGCTGTAATTCCAGCATTTAGACAAATTCTTACACAATCCGAAAATGAAGCAATACTTGCACAGATAATAAATTCAAATACCTTTGGTATCCGTTATGACGTTATACGTCAAGAATGGATAATTATTGATGAATTGAATCTTGGTCAAGAAAATTCTCCATTCTCATATGCAAATCAAGGTTAGGATCAAGATTTGAATGAAGATGATTCATGGCTTATTCGTGCTCAATATACTACTACTGGATACCGCTTTATATCACGAAACTTGCGCTATGTATTTGAATCACTTGATCGAACACGTTTCTTTTTCAATGACAATTTTTCCGGTACAAACCCGTTAACGGGACGAACATCAAGATCAAAGATAACAGTTTTAAAATTTAATGAAGACTTGCAAACTGGCGGAATGCTTGATCGTGAGTATGATTTCAAATTCTATGAAAATATTCGTTACAGTGACGGCTTCATTGATCCACGTAGAATTGAAGTAATTCCATTTGATAATGATTTAGATGGTACATTTGACTTTCCAGAAGCATTCAATTATGTAACAAACATCAATCCAAACTCACGTATATATTTTACTAAAATAGTGGATGACAGTGGTTTTGGATACTTTGTACCTACTGAAAACCTTCTTATAACTGATACGTTAACTACCATTTTATTGTATCCGTGGGATACAAATCCTCTTGGTTATATTGGTGCGTTTAATACATCAAATGATATGTTCTATAGATGGGATGGTTTACAGGTAGTTGAGGATACGTTGAACTTCAAATTTTTCCTTGGTCGGCAATCACTAAACTTTAAGTATTCGCATTTTACATCAGAAGATGGTAGAATTGATCCAGCAGTAACAAACGTGATTGATATGTATGTTTTGACAAAATCGTATCTTGATGATGTTCGCAAATGGAAGTCTGGGGATAGACTAAATCCATTCCCGATACCAGAACAATCCGCCCAACTTCAACAGACGTTTAGTGATCTTGATAATTTCAAGATGATGTCTGATCAAATCATATGGAATAATTCAAAGTTTACTAAATTGTTTGGGGAAACTGCCCTACCTGAAAATCAAGCTGTCATAAAAGTTGTAAAAGTTCAAAACAGTAAACTCACAGATAACCAAATTCGTCAGGGCGTATTAAATGCAATTGAAGAATACTTCAATCTTGACAATTGGGCCTTTGGTGATACTATCTATATGTCAGAGTTGATTGCATATATCCATACTAAAATGGTTCCAAATGTTGCTTCTGTTACGATAGTTCCAAAGCTTAGAAACAATGATGGTGTTCGTGATCCCGCAACATTTTCGCAAATTCGTCAAGAATTCAATGCACTGCCATTGAATGTTGCAACAGTTGATGACATAATCATAATACGTTCTGCATCAAGAGAAAACATTACAAGTTGATATTTGGGTCAAAAATGACTCAAATATCACATTAAATAATGGATAAGATGTTCATTAAGGAAATACCCATGGATTATAAGTTTTCTGAAACTGCCAAGAATAATGCAATCTCAAAGTTGAAGATTTCAACCCTATTACCGTCATATATCCAGACACGAACAAATAGTAATTTCTTTGATGCAACATTTCAACAACTTTTTTAGGAAGATACATCTGAAACCGTAAGTGGGTATATTGGTGAAAAACCTGAACGACTTTATTCAGCGGATACCGATTTCTATATTGAAGAAATTACATAGGATAGACAAAAATACCAATTGACTCCGGCAGTAATTTCAGATAAATCAAAATATACTTATCGTGATATTGTAAATCATTTGAAGTATCAAGGTGCGAATGTTGATAGTCATGAAAGACTATTCCGCCAAGATTTCTATAGTTTTTCACCAATGATTGATATCAATAAATTTTTGAACTATAACCAATATTATTGGGTTCAAAAAGGTCCAAAAACCATTGATACATTTATTGAGGTTGAAACAATAAATCCAGTCAATAATTTAATCACTGTAACTAATCATGGATTTAAGAATGGTGATTTTGTTCAGATTGATGGAAATACACCACAGGGCCTATTGAAAGCTACCGACTATACTGTTCTGGTAGAAGATGATAATAATTTCAAATTGTTGCGAAATGGTGTTGAAGTTGATATTCTTAGTAGTTCTGCATCGGGGACTCTAATTCTACCACAGACCGATTTATCTGATATTATTGGTAAGAAAAATTACATTTTTAACAGAAATCCACTTAGTAATGGTATGGTTATTCGGACATTCAATGATAAATTACAGAGTTACAATGGTAAACGGTATATCGTTGAAGGTGTTGGTGATTCAATAATTCTTATTGAATTTGATGAATTACTCGGTTATGATAGTTCCCCATATGACACCCAACCATATGATTATGATGAAAGCTCATATATCCCAGATAGTGTAAATGATATTCCAAGCAATGTTGATTATGTTACTATTCAACGTGGATGTAAAGATGGCAATTCATGGTCAATGCGAAATCGTTGGTTCCATATTTCTGTACTATCCAACCAAGAAATTTCATCATCTGTTCGTGCAAATCGGCCAATTATTGAATACAACCGCAACATTGAACTATATGAATTTGGATCAAACTATCGTGGGTAGGTGAATGTCATCCTATAGAACAACAACCTTCAATCATTCACCAATTTGAATTCTGTCACAATTGATGGTGAAACTTTGGATGATGGTAGTCGAGTTCTTGTCGTTAATGATGTTGACGACAAGAAAAACTTCACTATATGGGAACTTGGAAGTGTAATATTTGGTGCAAGTACATTCAAGCTGGTGGAAACACTGACCGATGGTGATGTTATATTTGTCCAGAATGGCAGTACCTTTGGGCAACGTACATACTTCATTCGTAATGGTCAACTCGTGCCCTCACAGACCCGTACAAGCCCGCTGGATGATATTAGGTTCCAACTGTATGATGCTGATGGTAACAAACTAAATGATCCATCGGTATACCCTGAAAGTAATTTCACCGGATCACGTCTATTCACATACAAGACAGACATCAACAATTCAATTGATCCATTCACACAAAGGCGACTTGTTGAAAATGAATTTGGTGAATATGTATTTGTTAATGAACTTGACACTATAAAATACACCTATGTTTCAGACTTCGTAACGACCGACATAAACGGTTTTTATTATTTCAATGTTGATGGGCAATTCAAAAACCATTGGCATAAATCAGATGTTCATGTAAATCAGGCAATAATAGATGAATTTATTGTTACCCCAATTTGGAATGGTAATACATAGACCATTCCAAAAACATATAAGCTTTCACAGACTGTTCCCCTGAAATCGTCTACCCAACCAGTGACAATAAAAGTTTCACAAAATGGTGAACCACTTCAATTGGGAATTGACTTTAATGTAACGAATGAGTTTGGAAACGTAACACCATTTCCACAACAATATATCACACTGACTGAAATTAATTTCCCAATTCAAGAAAATGACCTTATTAAAGTTTACAGCTATAATGATACAGTTCCGGTCCAGCCTATTTCCGGCTATTATGAAGTGCCTTCTCTTGTTGGATTAACTTCAAATATAAACAATTCTGATATAAGTGAGCTTGGCCGTAATGACATATTTGATCATTTTATAAGCATCCTTGATCGCCAAGATAAATTCATTGGTAATGTTCTTGGTACAAATAATGCAAATGATTTGAAGTTGTCGTATGGTCGTGGTAATAAAATTGTTCAAAATACCGCCAGCCTAATAAAAATGGCAATCTTGAACTCTGATGAATATACCGATATTGAACTTGCAGTAAAATACTCGGAAGGTGAATATAACAGGTTCTACAATCAGTTTGACAGAAAAATAACAGAACTAAACGCTCGTGGTTTTAATGATCGTACACCATATGCTGACTGGATCAATACCGCTATATCTGAAATAAATCTTGGAAAGAGTGCGGATTTCCCATTTTTCAATTCTAAAGTTGCTGGTTTTGATTATATTGCGCCATCACCTTCATATCTTGGTATTACACCAATTTATGCACCATATGCATACTTTGATAATACATTAGTTAATCCACAATATGTATCAAAGGGTCATGATGGTAGACTAATACCAATGGAGCAGTTTTTTACAACGCAAACCATTGTTGTCAACGAAGACCAATTTAGATATCCAATTCAAAAATCAGTCGTATTTCCATGGGAAGTAATTGTTGAATATGCTGGTTCAACCCTTATCCCAAATATTGACTATACGATTTTTGGCGGAAATGCAATTGATTTAAAGATACGCACAACTGGTTCAATCGTAATATCATTCATTGAAAGTATCACGGATCGAGTAAAACTGTTCTTTGAAAATTCAATTTATAATGCATCCCCATTCAAGGAATTTGATTATAAGTATGATTTTCTTAAAACAAAACCCGGATATTATAGGAAGACTGATTACACATATGATGAATACAATGATGTGATGTCAAAGTCGTTTTTCCGTTGGTTGAATATCAATGGTGGTAATTACATTACCAATGATACATATGATGAACTTGATGAAAAAACTTGGAACTATTCTGGATCAACCACCCGAGATGGTGACATAGTTCAAGGTTCATGGCGAGCAATATTTGACTATTACTATGATACCACTAATGTAACTAATCCTTGGGAAATGCTTGGATTTGCAACTAAGCCTTCATGGTGGTCAAATCGTTATGGTGATGCACCATATACTTCAAGTAACCTGACAATGTGGGATGATATTGAGAATGGTATAATCGCAGACGGGCCACGAAAAGGGCAATACGAACATCTAAAACGTCCCGGCCTTCGTGATATAATTCCAGTAAACGATCAAGGCCAACCATTGTCGGTCATTGATATTTTCAGACTAATTGAACCATCATTTATTTCAAAATCACGTGATTGGAAATTTGGTGATATGGGGCCGATTGAGTTTGCATGGCGGTCATCACCTAGCTTTAAGTTTGGTCTAATGATGACCCACTACCTTTTAAAACCAAATAATGTAATTGATCTAACATGGCAACCAGAAATACTTGAAAATGTAAACGATGCACTTGTAAGTTCACTAACAGGTCGGCGTCTTCGCAATGTGGATTTACAAACACACAATGTCAATGGCCAATTCACATATGGTCTCCAACAATATATCGTTGGGTATCTTGCATTCAATGGTAAACCTGCATCATATCTTGATGATACAATTAAATCATTGCAAGTCAAGTTGGTTTATCCTGTTGGTGGATTTGTTGATAAAAACACGTTGCGTTTAGTTGCAGACAATTTTGGTCTACTTCCATCTGAAAACATAAATATCCAAGTCCATAAATAGGCACCAATTGAAACATATTAGTATTCTGGTATAATTCTTATTAGATCAGAAAATGGGTATGTTGTCTATGGTTATGATCCAGAAAATAAGTATTTTGAAATTAAGACACCAGTTGAAAATACATCAAGTGTAAACATCAATGTTGGTGGTAAATCGCCAAATATTTTTGACTGGCAAATCAATACCCGGTATAGTGTTGGTACATTCGTTAAAATTAATAACGTAAATTATCGCTGTATCATTGATCACCGATCATCTACAAATTTTGGCAATGATCTTTCAAACTGGATTAGGCTTTCCGCATTACCACTTATTGGTGGGATAAATGTTACTAAGTATGAAAGTTATGATGGACCATAGAAAAAAGTGTTTTATGGCACAGAAATAACAGATGTTCAGGAAATTGCAGATTTGTTCTTTGGATATGAAACATATCTTTTAGAAAAAGGTTTCGTAATTGACAATACATTGGGTATAAATTCATTTGAGGATGTATTGCGTCCAATTTTACTATGGATACACGAACGTCCCACAATAGGTGATACCCGCGCTGTTTCACCATTTGCAAATACACTCAAATTGGTATATGGTGTTGGTAATGTCGTTGATCTTACAAAGAATGTCAATGGATATTCAACCGTGGTTGGGACTAATGATAACACCATATCCATTCAAGATATGGTAGTTGACCGTTCAAATGGTTTACTTGTTTCAGTAATCCCAGATGCAACTCTTGAAAGAATTTACAGAACCACCATGGTCAAGAATGAAACTGAACACATGGTGATCATTGATAATAGAACGAATTTCAATGATGTTATACTTGACGATATAACAGGTATACGCCAAACACGTTTCAAATGTTTCATGAACCGATCCACTGGATGGACTGGAAAATTTGAGGCAGAAGGATTCATTATCAGTGACGATACAATTCAATCAAATGTTGAAAAATCTGCATAGGATTTCAAAAAGTTCTACGATTCCGAAAAGTATGTCATTGGACAGGACTTTAATCTTGCTGCCAAAAAACTGGTAGGCTTCACAAATCGCCAATACTTCACAAACCTTCTATTTGATGATCGTGATGCATTCCAATTCTATCTTGGTTTCCTACGTGATAAAGGTACCAATAAGGGTATCAATAGAATCCTACGCAACGATTTTATTAAAAACATAACAAACATTGCCGTTAATGAAGAATGGGCGGTAAAAATTGGTGAATATGGTGCGTTATCTGCATTTGGTAATATTGACTTCAATATTAAATCATCAGACATTCGCGCAAATCCACAGATTATTACTTTCACCGATGGCGACACTGATGATCCACGTAATTCAATAATTGAACTATCCCCAGATGACCCACGTTTTATATTCAAACGTGTTTCAAATATTGGTGCTACACAGTTTAAAACTGCTTTAATTGAACCAAAATTGCCAACTGCGGGTTATGCCAAAATTGGTGACGCAAAGTTTATGATTGCGTTTAAAAAACTTGCCACTAATACAAAATTGGAAAACATACAGGAGTATGACAGAGTTTGGATTGCTGAAACAGGGAATGATACATGGGGAATGTATCGTGTTGTGGATACTGGAAATACCCTAATAACTTCCAATTCAAATATTATCACACTTGATGGTACATCCAACATTCACGTTGGGTCACTTGTTGTATCAAATCATCCTACCTACAATTAGATATTTGAAGTTATGGATATAAATGGGAATAATGTTACCCTTGGAATTCTTGGAAATACACCACAGTATAATATGGATGGTGTTAATGGGTCAAACCTATATGTTCTTGAAAATATCAGATTTGACGATATTGGCCAATTTAATGGTTATAACCCACTAAAGCCATGGACTTCAGATGATTTAGTGTTCATCGATGGTTGGCAAATACTTCAAGCAAATACTGGAGCTATTGTTCGTCAACGTGATCGTCAAACAGTTGTTGATAATATTGTCAACGTTACCATATATGACAACCAGACAAAAATCACAACATCAGAAATAGATGTTTATCATCCTATTATGGGAAAGATACCAGCATCAATTCAACAAAACCTTGATTACGTGATTGACTTTGATCCAGCCAAGTATAACTCACCAAATACATCGCCTGATAAATCTGCAAAAAATAGGGTATGGTTGTCTGACATGGTTGGACAGACATGGTGGAATCTATAGTCGGTAAGGTTCCTTGATTATGATCAAGGTGATATTCTATATAAAACAAACCATTGGGGTGCAGTATTCCCCGGTACTTCAATTGACGTTTACCAATGGACAAGATCACCAGTGCCACCAGCACAGTGGGCAACATTCGTAAATGATAATGCAAATGCACTATCATTCTCAAGTGGATCAGTACCATATTCATTGACTGATTATGTGGTAAATGCAGAGTTTAATCCATTAATCGGAAAGTATGTAAATTACTATTACTTCTGGTTGCGTGGAAATAGCTTTATCCCGGTTGGGGTCAACAAGACCCAAAGTATTGTCCAAATGGAACAAGGTATTTTGCGTCCAACATCAAGCGGTATTCGCTGGACTTCACCAATATCAAGTACCTCACTTATCGTTTCAAATACAAGTGGTATCTTGAATGAGAATACAAATCTTCGTATTTTGTTCAGAAATGAAAATGACAATAATGTTCATGGTGAATGGTATATCTTTGGACCAATAACAGAAACACGTAATCCACCGGATACTGTTTTCTTGAAAGCAAAGCATTCACTTGTTGGTTATGTTGATATCAAGGGCGATAATAATTCACTTATTTCACAGGGAATAACACAACAGATGATTGATGATTATGGGTATGATGGTGGTGTAAAACTTCCAGTCCCAGATCAAACAAATATCAGTTTCCCAAAATATGGAAATGCTTTCCGTCCAAGACAGTCATGGTTCCCAAATATATATCAGGCACGTCAAGCATTTGTTATTGCACTTAATGATCTAATGACACGTTCAAATTTTGCAGATAACATTGGTTGGGAAAAATACCTAAATGCGGAAGAACCCGCGCCAAATTCCGACATTCGGGTTTTATCCAGATTTGAAATGACCAACCTGACAAATGTTCAAGTTGGGCAAACAGTTCTTGTTGAAAATGATATTATCCATAGTGGTAAGTGGACTTTATTTGAATTTGATGGTAATGATTTTGTTGAAATTGATCGTCAGACATATCGTGTAAGTGATTTCTGGGAATTTTCAGATTACTATATTCCCGGTTACGACATATCTACTCCTATTACCAAAGAATATCAAAACATCGTTGAAAGAAATTCAGATATTGATAATCTCAATGAAGGTGATATTGTCAAGGTTATTGATTCTGGTAATGGTAATTTCAACCTTTCACGTGTTATTACAAGTGGTAGTGTAAAAGCTTTTGAACTTGTTGGTAAACAAAATGCCACATTTAAGTTTAGTGCTGCGGTGTGCGATTGTCTATTTGCTGACATCGCAATTGGATTTATATTTGATGGTTTCATGGATGTATTATCAACACCCGCAACCAAAAATGAAATGCTGATTGATCTTTTCCAAGAAGTATACCGCCAAAATCAGTACGTGGATTGGGTATTCAAAACATCATTTGTCGATCTTATTGGACTTGAAGAAGAGCTTATTGAACGTCCGATTGTAACTGCTGATCTTACGGACAGTGTACGTGATTATTTTAATGAAACCAAACCATACCACACCAAAACACGTCTTCGTGTTGACAAAAAAGTAGTTCGTGACGATGTTGCAAATATCAAAGTTGAAGACTTCAATGAGACCACTATAAACCTTGTATTTGACCGCGTATCATGTGTTGCTGATATGACGTTACCACAGTCAAAATGGACTGCTGCTGAACGCATTGCATCATCTGGTGGGAATCCGTCTGATATTATTCCCGGATGTAAATTTAGAGGAACAGAAATTGATGGTGCAAATTTCCGTTTCTTTAACGATATCACTACCGCTGGATATGATAATTCAGGATATGATGGTAATATTCTTGGTTATGACTACCGCAATCTTGATCTAGAAGCACTGTACGATGCTGTCATAAATGGGATGAACTTCGTGGATGTTCCAGATGAAGTCCAAAAAGTTATCATTGATGGTGGCCAATTTTACCAACCACTTCTTAGTGAAAATCGTCCACCGGAGCTATCTTCAATTAAATTTGGTGACACACTTTCGGTAGATGTTGAAACCCTACCATTCAACGTCCTAAACGATTATGGTTATGACGCACAAAGTTATGATTTTGAGGTTGATGAAAATGGTGATCCAGTTGGTTATGACTATATCCCAACCGAAGCACTACAACTCGTAAGACGCCCACGAATCCGTCAAGACCTTTATGTTGCAAACGGTGGTTCAATATTTGCAGTTAATAACATACCACAGTCCAATGATGCAGTTATGGTATTTGTTAATGGAATTCTTGAAACAAATTATTCAGTAATTTGGCAAAATGGTAAACCTTTTGTATTTTTTGGAACTGCACCATCCATTGGATCATATGTGAAGATTATGTCTTTTGGTACTGGTGGTATTGCAAATATACTATATGAAAAATTTGTGAAAGCTCAGTCCAACATAATTGATATTGGCACTCCAATTCAATCTGGTTTTGGTGTATATACTGTAATAAATGGTGAATACGTTGAAAATCAAACGTTCAAAGATGGTTTTACCGATCTTGGTCAGACACAGGTTCGTATACCATCCGCAAATATTGGGGATGATGTATATGTTGTAATGTATGATAGCTCACTCGCATCTATCATCTTTAGTGATAACTTCATATTTGATAATACTACCCGTGTAACTAATATAAGTCGTCCTCTTACACCACAAGAAGTATACAGTATTGTTTATAAGAACGGTAATAGGTTGATACCTGCATATATTAGATATTTTGATCCTGTTGTACCAACGTCTTCATTCTTTTTGAATGAGGTAATTTATGAACCGGAATTTATCACAGTATATGTTGACAAAGTTCTAAGAAACGACTATACAATAGACATTCTTGAGAAAACAGTCACATTTAATAATCCAATTGTTGCTGGATCAGAAGTTCTAATAGTAAACAAGTCTATTTCAGAATTTAGTTTTGATAATGATCTATTAACAGTCCATACTGTTTCTTCTGGTAAAAATGTTGTATCAAATATTTCTATTGGTAGCCAACTTAACATCAACGGTAATAATATTACCTTTAATCGTCCAGATAACACTGGTACAATTCCAATGAATGTTGAGGTTGGTTTTTATGAAATTTCAAGTACATCATTTGTTGATGTGAATGCCGCTATTGGTTTTTCTGGAAATGTCATAATCAACACTGTTGACTTTATCATCGATCCATCTGATACTGTTATTGATATTGCCGCAAAGTTCAATGCAGAATCCGATGCGACAAAAGTTGTTGCTGAAATTGATAATGATGTCCTGATATTGCGCAGTCTTGGGCATAATATCACATTGGTTGGAAATTGGAGTAATTTGAATATTGTTGCAGGCGACTACAAGAATGGCGTTAAACAAATTCAAGAAGGTCTTGGATCAGATTATCGCGTCCTTACACTTGATGGTGTTATTCGTATAATCTATTTGAAACCCGAACCCGTATTGGTAAACTTCACACAGCTATCATTTGCACTTGGTCTTGATAGTTTCACTTCAAATGAAGGTGCTACAATCAGTATTACCACTATTGATGAAAATACTTCATTGTCCATGAGAACAGAAGTTTTTGAAGGTTCGTTTACTGGCGAATATCCAATAACAAAAAATGGTTTCAATGATTTTTCAACCCAAGTATAGGTTCTTGGTAAGGATGCAATCAATCTGTCGGACTTCATCATGCGACCACTTGAACTTGGTTTTGATATAAACGGATATCGTGGATATGAATATAATTCAAATACTGGTCTTGAATTTAACACACCACACCTACAAGAGCAAACTGTGATTATTACCACATATAATAGTAGACCACGTGATCTACAAAGCCGTTCCAAGATATTCAAGGGCCTGAACAACACATATGAAGTTTATAGCATTACCGATGATAATATCATGGAAATAGTTCAAGATGCCCCATTTGGAACCGATCATATCGTGGTTGATGATATCAATAAGGTTGGTCTCCCAAATAAAGAAAAGAATATCCCCGGATATATTTGGGTTGATGGTGAGATGATTGGTTACTATGATATTGATGCAACTGATCCAAATCGTGTAAAGTTGATGAAACTCGTGAGAGGTGCAAAAGGGACACCATTTGGTAAAAATATCGTAGCTGGCCAAGAAGTTCTTGATTTGACCAATACAAAGATAAATATCAAAGATGCAGCACAGTATTTGTTGAGTTAATGATATGAAGATTGGTGAAATCCTTACTGAACGTAAACAACAGCGCACCATGATCATGTATCATGGTACCGTTCTTAAAAACGTCAGGTCTATATTGAAAAATGGTCTTGTCGCCAATCCACCAGAACGTGTATATGATACTGGTGATTTTCAAACTATTGGGGGTGTATATCTAACAAGTTCATTTGAAACTGCGGAAGATGCAGCCGATATTGCTTCTGAAAAATTCAAAAGTCCCCCAGTTGTTATCACCGTTCAATATACTATTGATTCCGGATATATTGATGAAGATATACTTCATGGGATTGTTGCTGATGCAATATCATATGCACAAAAATACGATAAATCATTTTCAGATACCATTTATGGATATATTATGCGCCCAAATAATGGTTTGAAAATTTCAAGAGACAGTGCACCATTGATACAGGAATACGCATATTTTGTAAGTGATCTGATCAAGACAACTGGTAGCAGAAATATTTTCAAATTGTCAACCAAAGAAGGTTATCGTGAGATATTGACAAAAGTTCTACGATCTGTTAAAAGTGCTAATATGCAAACAAAGTCAGAAGTTTGGGTTGACCGTGATATAAAGTTTTCCGGAAAAACAAGAATTATCAGAATCACTAACATGAACGATCATACCGTTCTATATGATGAAAAAAAGAAAGATGATATCACCGAAAACAAATACATGATAATTGAAATCAATGATACTGAATTTGTCATGGATGTACCAGAATATGTGGAAGACAGTTACCAGCTTGAAAAGTATTTCTTTCAAATAAAGAAGAAAATTGAAACGATGGATAAGAAACAAAAAGTATCAAGTTATCGCCCAACGATATATACTGCGGCAAACAAAGAAACAGTTAAGCAGATATTCAATAATAATAATATGTCAGAGTATGACTATAAACTGAAAGATGGAAAAATCTATGCTTAAATATAAGTTTACGGAGTCAGAAATATGAAAGATAGTCTAACCATCACCGCACGTGGCACTTTGGAAATCCTTGATGAATAGGGTAAAGTAATCCGCAGACAGAATAATCAGATTCATCCAGAGAATATCAGTCAGGCAGTTGCACTTGCACTTGGCAACAAAGATAATGGCCCAATTGAAAAAATGGTATTTGGTTCTGGTGGATCAATTGTAAATGGTATCGGAAATATTACATACCTTTCAAAGAACGTTATTGGTTCAAATGCCCAACTTTACAACCAAACATATGAAAAGATAGTTGATGATCTGAATCTTGCAAACTCTGATCCAGTAAAAAACAAAATTGAAGTATTCCACGTAGATGGGAATATTTTCTCCGATATTCAGATTACATGTACCCTTGACCTTAACGAACCATCTGGTCAAAGTCTGGTTGACACATCAAATACCACAGAAGATGATTTTGTGTTTGATGAAATTGGGGTTAAGGCATATGGTGGTAAATTACTTTCACATGTTATTTTTAGCCCGGTTCAAAAATCTTCAAACCGGGTTATCATTGTTCGTTACACCATACGCATTCAGTCTTCTTAATCTTCAACCATCTTCAATATATTTGTGATATAGCTCGGATTTTCAAGAATCAATCTTGCACCAACATGCAATTGTCTTGGGAACTTGTTCATATTACACCAAATATAACCATCCGATTCGGAATTCAATCTTGGTACAAATTCACGATCAACAATGATGACGAATGAGTAGTATTGAAAAACACCATCTGGGGCACAATACACATCAAGTGGATAGATTTTTTCATATTTAGGAATGAAGCCAACTTCTTCGCGAATTTCACGTGAAAGACCCTGCATGATGTCTTCACCTTCTTCAATCTTTCCACCCCAAAATCCAAAAGTGGAACCTTTTGATACACTGGTTGACCTAAAGTTCAACAATACCCTTTTGGTTTTCCGCGATAGGAAAATTGCACCTGCTGCCTTAATCATAGTCACTTCCTTATAATGAGTTCCCATTTATGGTTGAAATGATCTTCCAATAACCGGGACGATATGTTCCACGATATATATCAACCCACATGGTATCTGTCAAGCGAATATACAAATTCCCATCATCATTGTTTTTTACAATTTGACCAAAATCGCCCTCATCCTCGGAATCAAACACTACTGTAAAGTTTGATCCAGAAGTCATTTGTATAATCGATCCTGCTTTGGCAGAATTTGCACCCCATGCAACCGTGTTGGGTATAATATCATTCATTATGACATATCTTTTACCAACCGTGATATCCAACCCATTATTTGGAAATTCCAAATTTGGATCAATGAATGCATCAACATTTGGCAATGTTGCCTATGGCAATGAATTCACGTTCAATTCAATCAGAGCAATCGATGGATCAGAATCCTACAACTGTATCATATCAAGAATAATTGGGGCAGTAAGGTAATCATTTGGATATAGTAGAAGCTTGTAATAACCATTGGTCTGGAAAGTCTGGTTATTGTTTTCAAGAAGACTAACCCATGATGCAGTATTACTATTGAATGATGTTATGGTCGCTTCATCACCAAATATCCGAAGTTGCGAGTTCAAGTATGTGTCTGTTGTGCTGAACAATTGGTCAAACGTCTGTAGTGAAATATCAGTAATAAAGCTTTGGTTTATCTGGTTTACCAACTTCAACTTCTTGATCTTTGCAGGAGGGTTTAGATAGAAATTTTCAATTTTGAATGTCAATGTGGTAACTTCCATCGTGTCATCTGAACCAATTGGAACTGATCGTGATGAATAATTGATGGAATCAAGTTCAATAATCATTTTCGCAGTCCAGTCAAACGGATTCTCGTTTTTCTGAAAATCAAGTGATGGATTGAACAATAGTAAAATTTGTTCCAATATCTGTAATTTCATTTCTTCATTTGTGGACCAAATATCAACCTGCATTGTGAAGTCATATGGAACTGGCATCAACCGTTCAATTAGAACACTATCCCCCGGTGTATTTTCATAACTTTGGGTAACACGATTGAATTTCTTTTCACTTGCCACTATTTGACTTATATGATCAGAATTGCCTGTTCTATTTCTGGCAACAGACATTGACTATATCCAGCATGATATGAATGGTGCAGTTAATGCAACATTCTCTGAATTTCTCCGTGATATGGCCCCTTGTAATCTTGAATATGTACCAAGTATACATGGTACCGGAAGCAATTCTTTTCCGCCAGTATGGTTTACACCAGTTTCATACTTGAAATTATTGAACACCCGTGTGAACTGTGATAACATATTGCGTATCTGACCATCATAAAAATAATCCATTATTTTGTCCCACGTAGAAACATATCTCTTTCAGCTTTACGTCTATTCGTCAAACCAGCAAGAACTTTTCCACCAGCCTTATTCCACTTCAAAAACTCATCTGCTGCACCCCGATAATCACGTGCATTCAATTTTCTGGCAAGTGTCTAATTTTTTGGATCAAGTCTACCCGCACCAACATTGAATGACCATGACACCAGAGCATCAAATTGTAATTGTGTTAGTGGTACCTTGATGTGACGATGGATTGCATCTTCAAACCGTTTGTTATCTTGGCGTTTAAGATCAAAAACCTCTTGACGTGTAAGACCATTTTTGTAGTTGACACTACGACCATTTAGCACTATTGTGCCACTGCTCAACTCTTCACGTGTTAGAAGATGACCAATACCGATGGTTGGAAGATTGATCGGATCAAGATATACGTAATATTTTGAAGGCTATTCTGCGCGAAGATTTGCATCACGTGGTGCAAAACGTGACCTACCACCAAGACGTTCAATACCTTCCCATCTTGAAATAAATTCAATACCTGCATCGGAAGTTGTCATTACAGTCGGTGTGGAACGTGACTATCCAAATAATCCAAACATTTCACTTCTCCTCATTATTAAGATATTTAAGGTAAAAATGGAAGACTTAGTTCATGAATTGTATGAAACTTACAAAAAGGTGCTGCCGTTGGCATCCGGTATGTACGAGTATGATGATTTTTTATTTTACTGCTATTCTGACTTTGATATCGTTATTATGAACCGTAATAGTGGTTTTGGACCAATATAGGTTGAAACATGGGCAACGAATAACAATTTGAATTGGAAGTAGTTGACACTTGTTGATTTTCAGGTTATGGTGTTTGAAACAGGAGTCACCAATGTCCAATGATTTCATAGACACAACATATTCAAATTTGATTTCAGTGCTGGATTACAAACCACCGTCAACAAGATATATTGGTATGTCTAGGGGCATATCATATAGATGGTATAATGAATGTGACGCAGTATATTTGAGTGGTTTTTCGTATAAACATAACAAACTTATTTCAATTAATTTTTCCAAATGGGTAAAACAACGCGGCATAACTCATGAAACCTTGACTAAAGATGACATTCAGATTTTCTTATTTGAGAATGGTATATAATGGATAACGATTTCATTGAAAAAGCATATCTTGGTTATCAAGAACTGGTTCAACAATTGACCCGTAAGAAATTCTATGAAAATGACGGGGCCATATATAGTTGGCGACTCAGACGTATGTTACATTCGCAAAGTAAAGATGTTCCAGACTTTATGTTGGTTGTGTTCGTTAAAGGTTTAAAATGGACATATGTTGGTAGAAAATTTAATGTTACCACATGGGCTAAAAAACGTGGAATTGATTATTTGAACATGACTAAAGATGACATTCAGATTTTCTTATTTGAGAATAACATATGAAGTATGATACACTTAAAGACGCATATACCTATATGCAAATACATTTTCATTTGGGACATATTAAGACTGTAGGATTTGGTAAGTATCAACTTACATCTGCCCGTATATTAGACACAAACCATCTTGTTATTTCTGTAAATTCTGGTGAAAAATAGACGATTTTGAATGAAAATGAAAAATCAATATGTGTGATAAAGTGGGCAGAAAAACGAAACATTGACTGGAGAGGTATGGACGATGATGTTATTGATATGCTACAGTTTGAAATTGATCTGATGATTGGAAAATAAACATGTCATTGGCAGACGATCTTTTCCAAAGATATAATCATATGATGACATCAAACATGTCTTCACCTACTATGTATCGTGTTTTCTATGACGATGGTATGCTTGTATATATTGACCACAAACAATTACCATTTTTTAGACTTGATCAATGGTGTAAAAAGCGTGGCATTGATGTTAAATGTATGACTTTGGTTGATTTTGAAGTTTTGGTGTTTGAACATGGGATTATGAAATGACGGATTCATTATTCAATGAATTATACAATGCATATAATGATGTTATTTCTGATATCTCGGTTTACAAGCATGTACAAGTATATGCCAATGATACTTTCGCGTATTGGCATTATAGTCCAGTAACACGCATGTTTTTAACACCTGATTTGTTTTTGGGGATTAATGATACCCGATGCAATCTAACAATATGGGCTAACGAACGCAACATTGAATTTAACAAATTAACCAAGGACGATATGATGATATTTTTATTTGACCATGGTATATCATTATGATAGATTACTACAATATGTATGAACATGTTGTAACTAAAAATGGCCACACAGTAACCAGTTATGGAAGTTCAAAATATGGTATCACCATAACCAAACATTTTACGGTAGACGGTATAAAACTGTTTTTATATTCTGCAAACACTGGTAAGCGTTATGACATGACAGAATGGGCACATGTGCGTCAATTGGATCATCTAAAACTTTCAGAAGAAGACTTTATGATATTTTTGGTGGAGCATAATATAACATGACTAATCTTATAGACATGGTATGGGATCGGTATGTTGATTTACGACCACATTTTACCGAAGATTATATATCGCTTGCAGAAGAATTACCAAATCCACATTTTGGTGTATTTTTTCATTTATCAGAATATCCCAATGTGAAATTGTTTATAGTGCAGACTCTCACTGATGCATGTCTTGATAATGGTATTAAACATAACACTGCGGATATGATAGAATGGACAAAAAACCGATCAATGGACTGGAAGAATTTGGAAAAAGATGATATTGAAATATTTCTATTTGAAAGCGGTTTTGTGGCATGAACAATTTGGTTGATGCGATTTATGACTATATCCGCGAATGGGAATATGATGGACGTACAGTAACTATAAAGTGGGTTCACGATAATTGCGTTATCAGTATACATACCACACTTGGAATGGTAATCGGTGTGATGGTAATGGACGTGACAACAGAAAAGACACAATGTATTCGTTATTGGGCATATCAACGAAATATGAACTGGAAAACATTGTCCAAAGATGACATTGAAGTATTTCTATTTGAAAATATGATTGACAAATGACCCTATATGAACAATACGTAAAAGAGATAGAACTTTTGAAAAAAGTCTTGGTAAATTTAGATGAAAATTCAAATTTGTATGGAGATAATAATATACTTATCAGAAATTATGATCGTTACGCCACTACCCATCAGGTGATATTTGTTGTTAAGCGTAAACCACTGTTCAATTACGCACTGGTATTACGTACGCCAGAAAATATATTACATAAACTTTCAATATGGTCACATGAAAAAGGCTTGGACCATCCATGCCTTACCGAAGAAGACTTCAATATTTTTACATTTGAAAAAAGAATACAATGACCGGAATATTTGAATCATATGTAAATGCAATTAGGTGGTTGGATAATGCCACTATTGGGACCACTACGATTTCGGTAGATGGTGATATGTCATGGTTTTGTTTGAAAACAAGTTCGGCTGTAAGTTTGATTCTTCTTCGCTCAAATGTTAAGTATGCCATGCCTTCTAAAGATATCATAAGATGGGCAGAAGATTTGAACCGTGACTACAGACACTTAACAGAAGATGAAATAAGTATTTTCATATTTGAATATTTGGTAAAATAATGAAAACATTTTATGAAGTATATTAATACTGTAGTAGACAAATTATGAAAAAACCCAATACGCATATATCCACGTACCATTTTGCTGATGGAATTTATTTCCAAACATCGTATTTTCACATGTTGGCATTCAACGGTCCAGACAGGTTGATAGATGTAAATTTTTGGGCATATGAACGCGGATTAAATTACTTGAAATTAACAGAAAGCGATGTACATTTTCTTTTACTTGAACTAATGTTGAAAAAATGAACATACCATATAGTTACTACCTTCGTGCAACTACACAGATAAAAGAAAACTTATCTCATGATATGGTCGCGTTTCGTGTCACATATCGTGATTTTTCATTATACTATTCAAGTGATATTTTATTCATATCTTCTGGAAAATATGGAACAAAACCATTGGACCGATGGTCATCCGCGCGAAATATTGATCAACTGAACCTATCAGAAGACGACTGGAACGTGTTCATATTTGAAAGTTTCATGTGAAAAAATATTTTTCATCATTGACATAAACCACTATATGTGGTATATTTTGGTTTACGAATTGTGTTGATTCAAGATAAATATTCAACCAACTTAAAAAACAGAGGAAAATCATGACACATACTGGATTGTTTGACGAACAAATTGCCCGCAAACCTGATAATTATCCTTGGGCATAGGATTTCATGGAAGCCATTTGGGCTGGCCATTGGACTGCATCTGAATTCAATTTCATGGCAGATTATGCACAATTCAAGAATGATTTATCCCCACACCAGCGCGAGTTGGTTGTTCGCACACTATCTGCAATTGGCCAAATTGAAATTGCAGTGAAGACATTTTGGTCAAATCTTGGTAACACACTTCCCCAACCATCTATTCGTGATCTTGGTTATGTCATGGGTGCAAACGAAGTTGTTCATAATAAAGCATATGAAAAACTTCTTGATGTTCTAGGTCTTGATCATGTTTTTGAAGAAAATCTAAAAAATCCTGTAATTGCAGGTCGGGTAAATTATCTCCGTAAATATTCCGAAAAGGTATACGGTAGGGATCAACGTAAACAGTTTATCTATGCCCTTACACTGTTTACCATGTTTGTTGAAGGGGTAAGTCTATTCTCCCAATTCTATATCATCAAGCATATCAATAAAAAACAAGGTTTTCTCAAAGATACAGCACAACAAGTGGCCTACACCATTGTCGAAGAATCATTGCATTTACAAATTGGTATCAAACTGATCAACACATTGCGTCAAGAATATCCAGAATTGTTTGATGATGCACTTATCAAAAAGATCAAGAAAGAGTGCAAGGAAGCAATTGAGCATGAACGTAACGTTATTTCTTGGATTCTTGGTGGATACAGTGAACCAGATTTGAACGTAGACATTCTTGATAATTTTGTTCGTAAGAAGATTGCAAATGCAATGGAACAAATTGGTATTGATGATCATGAAATCACATATGATAATGATCTTCTAAAAATCACACGCTGGTTTGATGAACAACAAAAGGGTGTTACCCTTACTGATTTCTTCGCATCCCGCCCTGTTGAATATGTTAAGGGTGAAGCGGTAAGCGTAGAAGACCTATTCTAATATATTGGGGAACATGATGTTCCCCATTTTCTCAAATTATGTAAACAAGGAGCAATTATGTCTTTTGACTGGTTAACACCCGATTCACTTCAATTTCTACAAAACGGATATCTTGAAGATGGTGAAGATGCACAAACACGAATTCGTCAAATTTGTGATGCGGCTGAAAAAATTCTAAAAATTCAAGGTTTTTCTGATAAGTTTTATGACTACCTTGGTCGTGGTTTCTATTCACTATAGTCACCAGTATGGGCCAATTTTGGTAAAGTTCGTGGTCTACCAATTAGCTGCAATGGTAGCTATATTCCCGATGATATGGCAGATATCATGGAAAAACTAGGTGAAGTCGCAATTCAAACAAAACAAGGTGCTGGTACATCTGGATATTTTAGCCATATTCGCCCTCGTGGTTAGAAAATTTCTACTGGCGGCAAATCCGATGGTCCAGTACATTTCATGCATATGTTTGAAACTACTACCAATGTGGTGAGTCAGTCGTCTATCCGCAGAGGATCATTCGCAGCCTACATGGATGTCGAACATCCAGATATTGAAGAATTCCTTGAACTTCGTGAAGTAGGTCATTATATTCAAAAAATGTCTATGGGTGTATGTATCTCTGATCAGTGGATGATGGATATGATCATGGAAGGTGAAGCTGTTAAGGCAAAAACCATGAAAGCATCTGATGCAAAAAAAGCAGCACTATGGGCCAAGATTCTTCGTAAGCGCAAGGAAACAGGATACCCATATATCTTCTTTACCGATACCGTCAATAATGGTAGACCACAAGTCCTGAAAGATAAAGGATATAAGGTATATGCAAGTAATCTTTGTTCTGAAATTTGCCTCCCAAGTTCAAAAGAGTGGTCATTTGTTTGTAATCTTGCATCCATGAATATTCTAAAATGGGATGAATGGAAAGATACTGATGCGGTTGAAACTCTAACCTTTTTCCTTGATGCAGTTATGGAAGAGTATATTGAAAAAACCAAAAATATGCGCTTCATGGAAGCATCACGCAATTTTGCACAAACATGGCGGGCACTCGGCATTGGTCAGCTTGGATGGCATTCATACCTACAGTCAAAGATGATTGCATTTGAATCCTTTGATGCAATTTCACTAACATCACGTATCAGTAAATTCATTGCAGAAAAGTCATATGAAGCATCACGTGAACTTGCAAAGATGTTTGGTGAACCTTCTGGTATGCTTGGTTATGGTATGCGCAATCTTACTACAATGGCTACTGCGCCCACTACAAGCAGCTAGTTTATTTTAGGTGCAGTATCACCGAGCATTGAACCCCTTGCCGCCAATTACTTCGTAAAGAACTTGGCAAAAGGCTCCTTCACATATCGCAACCCATACCTACAAAAAGTATTGGAAGCCCATGGGAAAGACACTGACGAAGTGTGGGATACCATTCTCGATAACTATGGATCAGTCCAACATCTTGATTTCTTGACTGACCATGAACGTGACGTTTTCAAGACATTTGCTGAAATCACACCAATGACGATTATTCAGCAGGCAGCAGCCCGTCAAAAATGGATTGACCAATCACAGTCATTGAACCTAATGATACCACCAGATGCACCAATGAAAGATGTTTCTACACTTCTTATTGAAGCATGGAAGATGGGTGTAAAAACGATTTACTACAATCGTAGCACTGGAAATGCTGCACAGAAATTAGTGAAAGATATTCTTTCATGTGCATCATGTGAAGCATAATATAATGGTCCCCTGAAAAATGGGGACCATCCATTTAGGGACCGTGTGTTAAAAAATGGAGAAAAATAATGAAAGACAATTTTGAACACTATCACTACAAACCTGTCACAAAAACGGACAAATTTGCATATCATACCGTGAAATTCATGCGTTTTTTTGCAGATGCATTTTTTGCAAAAAGATATGGAAATCGTGCAATCGTACTTGAAACTGTTGCCGCCGTTCCCGGTATGGTTGGGGGAATGTTACTTCATCTTAAATCACTTAGATTGATGAAACCGGATGAAGGTTGGATTCATACTTTGCTAAGTGAGGCAGAAAATGAACGTTTTCACTTACTGGCATTTATTGAACTTTACCAGCCAAAGTGGTATGAACGTTGGATCGTTCTATTGGCACAAGGTATATTCTTCAATGTATACTTTTTGGCATATTTGGTTAATCCAAAAATATGTCATAGGATCGTCGGTTATCTTGAAGAAGAGGCATGTGTGTCATATACCGAATTTCTGAAAATGATAGATGATGGTTCTTATGAAAATAAAGACATTCCAGAATGGACTAAAGAATACTGGAAACTTTCGGATGATGCAAAACTTCGGGAATTGGTTTATGCTATTCGAGAAGATGAAGCAGGGCATAGGGATGTGAACCATGATTTTGCCGAAAAGTCTTAAAAATATTAAATACTTCTATAGAAATATGGGAGTATTTTTTTCATGCATATTGGTAAACTAAAATCACTGCTTGAAGCCATTGAAAATCGTCCGAAAAGTCTTAAAAATATTATGAACAAAATTATAGGAGAATTATATGCCTAAATCATTTTTTGAAGCCATAGAGAACTATGAGCACACAGACGACATGAATGTTATTTACTCTGGGGTCCATGGTGATCTAATTGTACCAAAGACTAAAGATGCCGCCGCTGAGATAAGTTAGGGTACCCGGTGGGTTAATTTTGATTATTACAAACAAAAAGGTAAATTGTATGTATGGATTGATAAATCCGGTGAAAAGTACCAATTTAACTTTGAGACAAAGCGTTACATGGACACATTGGACAACAGAATATCCGATAACAAGATGAAATACTTTGTGAATGAACATCCAGTTCTTAGTAAGTTTTTTAGTAAAATAGCCCTCAAATATCCATTATTTTCACTCATGTATATGAATAATCCCCCCAAAGATGTCCAATTGGCAGCAGTAAAACAAAATGGTCTTGCGATACGCTATATTAGAAATCCAGATGATGATGTCAAAATTGCTGCAATACAATCAAATGAAGATGCGTATGACTACATACATAATCCATCAACACAGGTCCAGATAGCATTTGTTTCATCACATAGATATGCTGGTTATAATATACAAGAAATTAAAAATCCTTCATTAGAAGTTCAAGTTGCAGCAATAAAGCATCGCGGTCTTGAAAATAGGCTATCTAGGCAAAAAATTTCTCCCGAAGCAATAGCAATATCAAGAAAGAATGGATGAACATCTCCGGTACAATATTAAATACTCCTATAGAAATATGGGGGTATTTTTTCATGCACATTGGTAAACTGAAATCATTACTTGAAGCCATTGAAAATAGTCCGAATGATATTTCAGATGAAATAATAGAAAAGATTTTTGGTAACTAGTATGTGAAAGATGGTAAGAAACTACCATCAACATTTACAATATGGCGGGGAATAAGTGATGAAACTGGTAACGGTATGGCTTCATATGGTACTGGACTTTATACCACGACAAATAGAAAATTGGCCGAAAAATACGGAAAAGTAATTAAACTTGACAAAAAATCATTACCCGACTTCCCATTGCGTTTTGATACTATAAACGATTTTGAAATATGGATGGGAAATACTATAGATATCTTGGGATATTCTGATAAGCGTGATTTTAGTTCTGACTATCCCGATCTACGCAATTTTGTAACAAAATTAGGATATGATGGGATACAAACAGGCAAAGGTACCGATATAGTTTTTGTAAAATATCCAAGATCATAAAAACTTCAAAACCATTAAATACTCCTATAGAAATATGGGGGTATTTTTTCATGCATATTGGTAAACTAAAATCATTACTTGAAGCCATTGAGTTAATGGAGTACAAACGTGAAATAACGGCATCAAAGATGAAGTCAAATATTCTGGCAGGTCTTCAAAAAGATACTGAAATTAATGGACGGATGTCCGGTATGGACGATGAATTTAAAGTTGATGTGGTTCTTTCCAAATTGGAAGATATTGACCCAACAAACAACAAGCAATTTGTTCCATGGCTTGCAAAAAATTATGGTCTATTTAAATTTCAAGATACCGACATCGTTAATGATGCTTTGACCAATTTTGTAAGATTTAAAACACAGATATCACGTCAGGGAAAGGCGGTAGATATTGGGCAATATAATTGGGATACTTTTAAATCCATGATTGATGAGGTGACTAAAGTTGATGTTGGTAATACATCTGATCATGAAAAACTGGATTATAAAAACGTCAATAACATTGATGTTCTATATTCTGGTGCATATGGAAAACTAATGGTCCCAAAGACGAAAGCTGCGTCATGTGAAATTGGTTCTGGTACAAAATGGTGTACTTCTGCACGAAAAGATAACAGGTTTGATGAATACAATTCAGAGGGTAAATTATACATATGGATTGACAAATCGGGTGATAAGTATCAGTTTCACTTTGAAGAATACGAATATATGGATTCCTTAAACAGAGACAT
>QXGG01058641.1_pt1 | contig 29509 bp, 27 predicted proteins | sample 1982491 | NCBI WGS metagenome assembly QXGG01 (sample SAMN09924614, study PRJNA488089) | Wastewater metagenome, whole genome shotgun sequencing project. | isolation source: South African research farm wastewater | place: South Africa: Irene, Agricultural Research Council, Animal Production... | reverse complement strand
GACCTGGTCGAGACCTTCGTCTGCGCCGAATTGTTGAAGCACCTCGCCTTTTCCGCCCGCGGCCTGTCGCTGTGGCACTACCGCACGCAGACCGGCATCGAGGTCGACTTCCTGCTCGAAGACCGCCACGGCAAGCTCACCGGCATCGAGGTGAAGGCCGCCGCCACGGTGGACGGCAAGGATTTCAAGGGCCTGCGCCACCTGCAGGAAACCGAGCCCGAACGCTTCCAGCGCGGCATCGTGCTGTACGCCGGGCGGGAGTGCGTGGCTTTCGGGGCGGGGCTTTACGCGGTGCCGATGTCGGTGTGGTGGGCGGCGCAGTCTCCCGCCGCCTGACGGCATTCACCATCCACACAGGAAATCAGCGATATGAGCGACATCAAACTCTTCCGCTACTCCAGCACGTACGCCACCGAGCTCGCCGGCAAAGCTGTCTCGATCGAGAAAACCTTACAGAACGTCATCGAAGCGCGAATGGAGACTTTCCTCGGCGTGCGTTTTCTCGCTGGTGAGTACAGCACCGGGGCCAAGCATCGCGGCAGGATCGACTCCCTTGGGCTGGACGAAAACGGCTGCCCGGTCATCATCGAGTACAAGCGCCATAGCAACGAGAACGTCATCAACCAGGGCCTGTTTTATCTCGACTGGTTACTCGACCACAAAGCCGACTTCCGCCTCCTGGTGATGGACAAGCTGGGCAAGGACGAAGCGGCCAGGATCGAGTGGAGCGGCACCCGCCTCCTGTGCATCGCCGCCGATTTCACGCGCTACGACGAACATGCCGTGGCGCAGATCAATCGCAACATCGAGCTGATCCGCTACAAGCTGTTCGGCGATGATCTTCTGCTGTTCGAACTCGTCAATGCCGCAAGCGCGGCCAGCCTGACGGCCACAACTGAAGTCAATGGCACCGAGTTGTCCAAGGCGCTGAAAGCACCTGCAGCCTCGACGCTGGCGATGAAGACCCACGCTGACCAACTCGCCAGCGCCTCTCCCGAACTGCTGGCCCTGTTTGAGCAGACGCGCAGCTTCATCCTCGCTCAAGGCGACGACATCATCGAAAAGCCGGTCAAGCTCTACGTCGCCTTTCGCCGCCTGAAGAACTTCGTCTGCATGTCGCTGATCTCGAAACAGGATCCTCATGTGTTCCTGACCCTCAAGCTCGACCCCGCGACGGTGGCGCTGGAGCCTGGCTTTTCCCGCGACGTCAGCAAGATCGGCCATTGGGGTACGGGCGATCTGGAGCTGACCCTGCGCGCCACCGCCGATTTCGAGAAGGCAAGACCGCTGATCGAGCGTGCGTACCAGGAGAACTGACTGATCAGAAGGGGAAGCCAGCCGCTACGCTCGCCAAGGACGTGGCGCCGCCACCGGAAAGACAATTGCCACTGACACTTTCGCCCTGGACAGCCGCTATGGACAACACCTTCACCGACCCCACCGCCTGCTTCACCTACGGCTCGCTGATGAGCGAGGACATCATGAGCGCGGTCAGCGGCGTGCGCTCGGCGCACTGCAGCGCCACTCTGGACGGCTACTGCCGCCACCCGGTGATCGGCGCCGAGTATCCCGGCATGGTCGCCCGCGCCGGTCATCAGGTGTGCGGCGAGCTCTACCTCGATCTGCCGCCCGCGGCGTGGCCGCGCCTGGATCGCTTCGAAGGCGAGGAGTACGAGCGTCGGATCGTCGAGGTCGCGCTTGCCGACGGCACGCTCCAATCCGCCTGGACTTATGTATTCCGCGAAGATTTAGCCTCGCGCCTCGACGAGGGTGAGTGGAACTTCGAGCGCTTCCTGCGCGAGGGCAAGGCACGCTTCGTCGCGGAATACGTCGGCTTCGACACGCTGCAGGCGGGCTGAGAGCCGCACGACCGAAAGCCCTTTAGGCCGGGAAGGGTCTCATCGCGCACACCGCATCCAACCCGTGTTTGCATCCTCCGTTGCGCGGCCCGTCTCCCACCCGTTCGCAGCGCGCGCTCCTGTCCGTCCCTCTCACCTGTTCCGCTCGAGCGTCAAAGCCCCTCGACCAGCCCGATCATCCGCCGCCGCAGGTCCGCATCCGGCAGCGCCCCGAGCGCGCCGCCGAGGTTGTCGATCATGTGGCGCGCCTTGCTGGTGGCCGGCGTGGCCACGGTGACGGCCGGGTGCGCCAGCACGAACTTGAGGAAGAACTGCGCCCACGAATGCGCATCGAACTCGGCCGCCCACGCCGGCAGCGCCTGGCCGCGCACGCGCTCCCACAGCCGGGTGCGGCCAAACGGCGCATAGACCAGCACGCCCACGCCGCGATCCTGCGCCAGCGGCAGGATGCGCTCCTCCATCGTGCGGTTGTCGATCGCGTAGTCGATGCCGATGAAGTCGATCGGCTCGCGGGCGAGGATCTGCTCGAGTTCCGCGTACTGGCGCGGGAAGGTGGTGGTGACGCCGATGTAGCGCACGCGCTTCTCCGCGCGCAGCTCCTTGAGCAGGCCGAGCTGGACCGGCACGTCACCGAGGTTGTGCACCTGGATCAGGTCGAGCACCGGCTTGCCGAGGCGCTGGAACGAGGTATCGAGCTGCGCCCGCGCCGCCGCGGGGTCGGCACGCTCGCCGCCCCAGCCCGCCACGTTGAGCTTGGTCGCCCAGAACAGTTTGTCGGTGATGGCGAGCTCGGCCGCGATGCGCCCGGACACCGCCTCCGAGGCGCCGTAGGACGGTGCGGTGTCGAACACCCGGCCGCCATGCTCGACCAGCGCCTGCAGCACCTCGCGCAGCGCCGCGACGTCCTCGCTGCGCGCCACCTCGGCAAAGGTGGCGGAGCTGCCCAGGCCCACAGCGGGCAGACGTTCGCCGGAGGCGGGGATGGCGCGGGTGATCAGCGCCAGCGGTGTGTCGGCATCCTTGCCCATCGCCCCGGCCGGATCGGTGGCCCACGACAGCCCAGTCTTCAGGCCCAGCATGGCGCCGGTGGCGAGACACAGCTTCAGGTAGTCACGGCGGGAAATCATGGCGAACGCCTCCATCGGGTTTGTTCAGAAACGGTCATCGAACCTGGCCACGCGGATCGTGGCGCGGCGCGTCCTGCACCGCGCGCGCCGGCGCGGCGGCGGTAGCCAGGCGCTGCTGGGTCCGCCCCAGCCACAGCGCCAGCCCGGCCCACAGCAGCGCCAGCGGCACCGCGACGCTCGCCAGCGCCGCCAGCCCCATGCCCAGGCGCCCGAGCAGGCCTTCGAGCTGTGCGCCGACCACGTCGCCCCCGCGATAGACGAAGGTGTCGATGAAGGCCTTGGCCTTGTACTTGTCCTCACGCGGCAGCACGGTAAACAGCGTCTCGCGCGCCGGCCGCATCAGCGCCCGCTGCACCGCGCGGAAGGCGGCCTCGAAGGCGATCAGCGCCGCCAGCGAGCCCACCAGCGCCAGGCCGACGAAGCCGAGCGCGGTCGTCAGCGGCAGCAGCGCCAGCGTCAACGGGACGCCCACCCGTTGCATCAGCCGCCCGGCCACCAGCGCCTGCAGCAGCAGGGTGGCGAGCTGGGTGATCAGGTCGATGCGGGCGAACACCGTGGTACGCAGGTCGAGGTCGTCGCCAAGTTCGGCCACCATCTGCAACCGGGTGAAGTAGAGGAAGGTCGCCATCACCGCCAGGATCACCACATAGGCCGCCATCCCCAGCAAGTAGCGCGAGGCGAACACCGCGCGCACGCCCGCCCAGGCGCTGCCGCCGATCGGCGTGTGCGCGTCGTCGGCGGGCGCGCCCTCGCCCCGTACCCCCTCGCCCCGCACAACCTCGCCCGCCACCAACTTTCCGGGCCCCATCGCATCTGCGGCCAGCGCAGACCGCGGCGCGCGCACGCGCGCAATCCCCCACGCCGCCGCCAACCCCGCCGTCAGGAACCCCGCCGACACCAGCAACAGCGCCGGCGTGCCCAGCGGCGCCGCCAGTTGCGAGGCCAGCCACGGCCCGGCGATCGCCCCCAGCGTGCCACCGACCGCGATCAGGCCGAAGAAGCGCTTGCCCTGCTCGAGGGTGAAGCGATCCGCCATCAGCGCCCAGAACACCATGGTCGCGAACAGGTTGAAGACGCTGAACCACACATAGAACACCTGCCCGCTGACCACGCCCACCGCCTCGGGCGTCAGCACCAGCAGCAGATGGAAACCGACCAGGCTGCAGGCGAAGAAGGCGTAGGTCGCCGCGATGAACTGCAGCCGCGGCAGCCGGCTCACCAGCCAGCCGAACAGCGGATTGACCAGCAGCGCCACCAGCGCCGTGCCCATGAACAGCCAGCGCACCGCGTCGATGCCACCGCGCAGCCCGAGCGCCTCGCGTGCCGGACGCAGGATCATCAGCGCCACCAGCACGCAGAAGAAGAACAGCACCGCCAGGCACACCGGTAGCACTTCGTCGCGGCGAACGTCGAACAGGCGCTGCAGCCAGGTCTTCAAGAGAAGGGGGCTCCTTCGGCGAAGCGGGATGGTCAGGAACTGCCGGATGAGAAACTGGACCCTCGTTCGCGCACCAAGTTCGCCGGCCTGCATCACGCGCCGGCGGCGCCAGAGACCGCAAAGTCGCTATCCTGCCCACCCACGTACACGACCGCAGCTCGCCTTGCCCACCCTCACGCCCACCGTCCTCTACCTTGACGACGACCTCCTCGTCGTCGACAAGCCCGCCGGACTGCTGTCGGTGCCCGCCCGCGGTGAAGACCGTCAGGACTGCCTGGCGGCGCGCGTGCAGGCCCTGCATGCCGACGCGCTCATCGTGCATCGGCTCGACGCGGCGACCTCGGGCCTGGTGCTGTTCGCGCGTGGCCTCGAGATGCTGCGCCGCATGAGCCTCGCCTTCGAGCAGCGCGTGGTCGGCAAGCAGTACGTGGCGGTCGTGCATGGCCACATCGCGCAGGAGGCGGGCGAGATCGACCTGGCGCTGCGCGAGGATGCCGACAACCGCCCGCGCCAGATCGTCGACCCGCTTCGCGGCCGGCGCGCGTTGACGCGCTACCAGGTGCTGGAACGCCTCGGCGCGGGCGCCGACGCCACCACCCGCGTCGCGCTCAAGCCCGTCACCGGCCGCGCCCACCAGTTGCGCGTGCATCTGCTGGCGATCGGCCACCCGATCGTCGGCGACCCGCTCTACACCCCGCCGGCGCTGGCCACCCCCGGCACCAACGCCGCCTCCGCCCGCATGCACCTGCACGCCGCCCGCATCGCCTTCATCCATCCGCGCACCCGGGTGGCGCTGCAGTTCGACAGCCCGGTGCCGTTCTGAGCGGCTTCACCAAGCCGCCGGCGCGCGTCAGGTCCGCAAGAAACGGATTGATCACGCACGTAGCGGCGCCATACTGGATTCGAGCCAGGCCTGAGCACCGCCGCCCGAATCCCTGCGCCTGTGGGGACAGGGTCGCGCCGCCGTGCGCTTCAGCACCCGAAATCCTTGCCCAGGAGGCAGAGCGCCGCCCCCCCGCGCGGCCCGCCCCGCCTCGAACCGGAGTCCCGAGCATGTCCGCCGACGAAACCGCAGCGCGCCATTACGCCACCGTCGCCCGCGCGATCGGCTTCATCCGCGCCCACGCGCGCAGCCAGCCCGGGCTGGACGAGGTCGCCGCCGCGGTGCACCTCAGCCCCGCGCATCTGCAGCGCGTGTTCGCCGAATGGGCGGGCATCTCGCCCAAGCGCTTCCTGCAGTACCTGACCAAGGAATACGCCCGCCGGCAGCTCGCACAGTCCGCGCGCCTGCTCGACGTCACCCTGTCCGCCGGCCTCGGCAGCACCAGCCGCCTGCACGAACTCATGGTGAGCTGCGAAGCGATGACGCCCGGCGAGATCAAGGCCGCCGCACGCGGCATCGACATCGGCCACGGTTTCGCGCCGACGCCCTTCGGCGACGCCCTGGTGGCATGGACCGCGCGCGGCGTGTGCCACTTCGCCTTTCGCAGCGCAGACGATGCGGCAATGCTCGCCGAACTGCGCACTCTGTGGCCTGCCGCGACGCTCGATTGCGACGACGCGCACGCCCACGCCCTGATGCGGCAGATCTTCCCGCGCACGCCCACGCGCGGCAGCGTGCATCTGGTGCTGCGCGGCACCAACTTCCAGATCAAGGTGTGGGAGGCGCTGATCCGCATCGAGCCGGGCCAGGTGTTGTCGTATGCGCAACTCGCCCGCACGCTCGGCCTGCCGCGCGCACCGCGCACCGTCGGCAGCGCGATCGCGGCCAACACCATCGGCTACCTGATCCCCTGTCATCGCGTGATCCGCGCAGGCGGCGAGGTCGGCGACTACCGCTGGGGCAGCGAGCGCAAGCTGGCGCTGCTCGGCCACGAGGCGGCGCGGCAGGGCGACTGAGCCGGAGAGCGTTTGCGTTCGGACGTGCACCTGGGCATCACCGAGGCGGTGGTCACGGTCCATCCGCGGCTGCGCAACCGCACCCTCGGCCTGGTGATCGCCATCGCGCCGCCGCCGCAACGCCCCCCTCAGCACGCCTGCGGCAGGCTGACGAAGCGATCGAGCGCGACGCGATGGAAGGTCGCACTGCCGCTCGTGCCTGCAGGCGCCAGGGCAACGGACGCGCCGGCACACGGCACCCTTGGACGCACAGCAAGGATCCCGGCGCGTGCGGTCGATCATCGCCGCGCTCGTGCTGGTCGCTGGAGCCTCCGACCTCAAGCACGCAGCAGCAGAACATGAGGGCTTCGGGAGCACAGTCGGGCATACTGTCGCGCCCCGCGTCGGAACCGCCATGTCCTCCTCCCTCACCGACCTGCTCGCGGCCGCGCTCGCCGCCCGAGCCCCCCTGATCGCACAGCTCGCTGCCGAACAGACCGACGCCTGGCGCCTGTTCCACGGCACCGTCGAGGGCGCACCCGGCATCACGGTGGACCGCTACGGCGCCGTGCTGCTGGCGCAGACCTTCCATCGTCCGCTGACGGCCGAGCAACTGGCCGAGCTCGAGGCCTTCTACGCCCAGGCCCTGCCCGGCCTGCCGCTGGTGTGGAACGACCGCAGCGGCAAGAACTCGCGCATCGCCAACACCCTGCCGCCCGAACAGCAGGCCCTCGCCGAGCAGCCGTCGGAGTTTTCCGAGCTAGGCGTGCGCTACCGCTTCCAGGCCCGCCACGCCGGGCAGGACCCCTGGCTGTTCCTCGACCTGCGCGCCGCGCGCCGCCGCGTGATGCAGGAAGCCGAAGGCAAGTCGCTGCTCAACGTGTTCGCCTACACCTGCGGCGTCGGCATCGCCGCGGCCAGGGCCGGCGCGCGCCACGTGGTCAATGTCGACTTCGCCGAGTCCAGCCTCGCGGTCGGCAAGGACAATGCCCGCCTCAACGAACTGCCGATCCGGGTGCGCTTCATCAAGTCCGACGCCTTCGCCGCGCTGCGCCAGTTCGCCGGCATTGGCCAGCCGAAGATGGTGCGGGGCAAGCACCTGCCGCCCTTCCCCGAGCTGGCGCCGCACCGCTTCGATCTCGTCTTCCTCGACCCGCCGCGCTACGCCAAGAGCCCCTTCGGCGTGGTCGACCTGGTGCACGACTACGCCGCGCTGTTCAAGCCCGCGCTGCTCGCCACCGAAGAGGGCGGCACCCTGATCTGCTGCAACAACGTCGCCCGCGTGGATCGCGAGGACTGGCTCGACCAGCTCGAGCGCAGCGCACGCAAGGCGGGCCGGCCGGTGCGCGAGGCGGAGTGGATCACCCCGGAGGCGGACTTCCCCAGCCGCGACGACAACCCGCCGCTGAAGGTGGTGCTGCTGCGCGTGTAGGCCCTGCGCCCATACGCCACCGCAGCCCGCAGCCGGCAAAGCTCGGCGCCGCACCGCCCCTGAACATCGCATACCACTGGAGCCGCCATGGCTGGATTTGAAAACTACGCGGAAACCACCCGCAAGATCGAGGACGAGATCGAACACATGGGTGTCGCGCTCGGCATCGACTGGTCGAACGATGCGCAGGTGAGGGCGCTCGCGTGCGAGGCACTGGACCACGCACAGGACAGGATCCGCGAAGCCGCGGCCAACCCGGAAGACCAGCAACTGGGCGCGAAGGTCACGCTGTTCGGCCTCGCCAACCTGATGCTGCGCACGATGGAAGAGAGCGCCGGCGTCGGCCTGGAGAGCCATGGCGGACCGGTCTGGAAGGTCTTCGGGCGCGCGCTGTGGGCCAAGGCGCAAAACCGCCGCCCGGCGCAGGACTGATCACCGCACGCAGTCCCCGACCGCCGCCGCAGCGCCCCGCGACACCATGCGCCCCCGCCCCGCCCCCGCCTATCTTGCCGGCTACCCGCCGCACCTGCAGCAGCAGGTGCTCGCACTCATCGAGCAGGGCCGTTTCGGCGCCGCGTTGCTGCGGCGCTACCCGCAGGCCCACACCGTGCGCTCGGACAGCGCGCTCTACGACTACGTGCAGGCGCTCAAGTCCGAGCACATGCGCAGCGCGCCGCCGCTCGGCAAGGTGCGCTTCGATAACACCCTGCACGTGATCCGCAACGCGCTCGGCACCCACACCGCGATCTCGCGCGTGCAGGGCACGCGACTGCAGGCCAAGCGCGAGATCCACATCGCCACGCTGTTTCGCGCGGTGCCGGAGGAGTTCCTGCGCATGATCGTGGTGCACGAGCTGGCGCATCTGCGTGTGCGAGATCACGACAAGGCCTTCTACCAGCTCTGCCTGCACATGGAGCCGGATTACCACCAGTACGAGTTCGACCTGCGCGCCTATCTCGTGTACCGGGATGGCGGCGGCGAAGTGCTGTGGGGCGCTTAGCCCCCGCGGGACCAGATTCTCGCGGGAGCCGTTGCGTCGGGCGCTGCAAACGCGCAGCGATACAAAGCATTACGCCGATAAATAATGCGCATGAAAATTCGCCGCTGATTTGACGGAAAATATCGGCTTCGCCGGCCGGCAGTCCCGCTGCCCCGCCGGCCCCGGATTTCTCCTTCAGGAAGCGACCATGCTGCAGAAACTCCCCGCCTTCGCCGGCGTCCAGGGCCCTGTCGTCGTCATCGTGATGGACGGCTACGGCATTCCGAAGCACGCCGTCGGCAGCGCGATCGACGCGGCGCGCAAGCCCACCCTTGACCGCCTGTTCGCGCAGTACCCCAACATCACCCTGCGCGCCCACGGAACCGCGGTGGGCATGCCGTCCGACGACGACATGGGCAACTCCGAGGTCGGCCACAACGCCATCGGCGCCGGCCAGGTCTACGCGCAGGGCGCCGCACTGGTGGCCAACGCCATCGCCGAAGGCGCGATCTGGCAGGGCGAGGCCTGGCAGCAGATCGTCGCCGGCGCCAAGGCGGGCGCGAACGGAAAGGCGGGCGTGCTCCACTTCATCGGCCTGTTCTCCGACGGCAACGTGCACAGCCACATCGATCACCTGAAGGCGATGGTCGTGCGCGCGAAGGAGGAGGGCGTGGCCACGGTGCGCATCCATGCCCTGCTGGATGGCCGCGACGTCCCCGAGACCAGCGCGCTCGACTACGTGGTGCCATTCGAGGCCTTCCTGCAGGACATCAGCCGCGACGGCTTCGACGCCCGCATCGCCTCCGGCGGTGGCCGTCAGACCATCACCATGGACCGCTACGACGCCAACTGGCCGATGGTGGCGCGCGGCTGGCGCACCCACGTGCTCGGCGAAGGCCCGCAGTTCGCCAACGCCACCGACGCGGTGCACGGCCTGCGCGAAAAGCACCCGGGCACCATCGACCAGGATCTGCCCGAGTTCATCGTTGCCGAGTTTGACGAAACAGGCCGCGGCAAGCCGATCGGCACCATCGAAGACGGCGACTCGGTGGTGTTCTACAACTTCCGCGGCGACCGCGCGATCGAGATCACGCGCGCCTTCGTCGAGGAGGATTTCACCGAGTTCGACCGTGTGCGCCATCCGCGCGTGACCTACGCCGGCATGCTGCAGTACGACGGCGACCTGCAGCTTCCCAAGCGATTCCTGGTCGCGCCGCCGGCGATCAAGGACACCTCCGCCGAGTGGTTCAGCAAGTCCGGCCTGGCGCAGTTCGCCTGCTCGGAGACGCAGAAGTTCGGCCACGTCACCTACTTCTGGAACGGCAACCGCTCGAACAGGTTTGACGGCGAGACCTGGCAGGAAGTCCCCAGCGACGTCGTGCCCTTCGAGCAGCGGCCGTGGATGAAGGCCGCCGAGATCACCGACGCGATGATCGCCGCGCTGCAATCCGGCCGGTACAAGGTGCTGCGCTGCAACTACGCGAACGGCGACATGGTCGGCCACACCGGCAACTTCCGCGCCGCCACGATGGCAATCGAGGCGGTGGACCTGGCGCTGGCGCGCCTCTTGCCGGCGATCGACGCCGCCGGCGGGGTGGCGCTGATCACCGCCGACCATGGCAACGCCGACGAGATGTTCGAGCTCGACAAGAAGACGAAGCAGCCGGCGCAGAACAAGGACGGCAGCTACAAGGCCAAGACCGCGCACACGCTCAACCCGGTGCCGCTGATCCTGTACGACAACGTCAGCGGCGGCAAACTCGGCCTGAAGCAGTCGGAAACCGCCGGTCTGTCGAACATCGCCGCAACCGTGGCCAACCTGCTAGGCCTGCACAAGCACGACAAGTGGGACGACAGCCTGCTGGAGCTGAAGTGATGGCCCGCTTCACCGGGCACCGCCCCTTCTCCAACACGATAGCCGGGAACTGCCCGCTGGAGCCGGTTCGATGCAAACCCCGCACCGTAGCAGGGACCTTTCCCTTGGAGCCGGTTCGATGCAAAGCTTGATGAAGAAGACCTCGCGTGCCGCCTCGGGCACGCTCCTCCTCGCCGCCGCCCTCGCGACGGGCGCCTGCGGCCTGCTGCCGCAGAAGACCGAGGTCGCCCCTGGCGTCACCCAGCAGACCGGCCAGTTCGAGTTCGCCCTGCCCAGCGGCGAATACCGTTGTGAGCGCGGCGAACGCCTGCAGCTTCAGCGCGAGGTCGCCAACGCTGTGAACAACCGCATCCAGCTCTCCTGGAACGGCGGCCAGTACCAGCTCGAACGCGACCCGTCGTACTCGGGCCTGCCGCGCTTCGAGGACGTCGCGAGCGGCCTGGTGTGGATCGATCTGCCGTGGAAGGGCCTGCTGCTGGACGGCCGCACGCAGAAGCCGCTGGCCAACGAGTGCCGCGCGACCTGAGAGCGTCGGGCTGAGCGAGCAGCAGCCTGAGGAAGGGACGACCTCAAGGGGGCCAGCGACGTGCGGCCATTCCTGCCGTGGGAGCGGGCCCGGTGCCTCCTGCAGGCCCCGTACCCCCTGCAAGCCCGCATACCTCCTACAGGTCCGGGCCTCCCACAAGATCTGTGCCTGAGGCCGGGCGCGCTTACATGAACGGCGCCAGGCGTTCCGGCTGTGCCACCGCCTCGGCCTCGAGCGCGGCGACCACCGCGCGCGCGGCCTCGAGTTCGCGTGCCGCACGCGCCCCGGCATCGTCGATGCCGAACTTCACGCCGTCTTCCGCCTCGGTGCGCAGCGCATGCGCCATGCCGACGTGCAGGCCGAAGCGTGCAAAGGCCTCGCACACCTCGGGCGTGGCACGGTGCAGGATCGCCATGCATTGCGCACCGGCCTCGAACAGCTTGGCCCGGCGGCGGCGCACGATGTCCAGATGGCGCTCGGCATCACGCACCGGCGCTGCGCGTGCCGCGCGATACATCACCTCGCCCTCGGCGATCACGTTGGTCGCGTCCGCCAGCACGCGCATGACCTCCATGTCGTTCAGATCCACGATCATGCGGAACGCGCCGGTATAGAGCAGGTCGCCGAGCAGGATGTTGCCGGCATTGCCGAACACCGCGCCCTCGCTGTGCGCATCGGCGCCACCGCCGCTGGCCTCGGTGACGCCGTCGTGCAGGGCGAGCGAGATGTGGATCAGCTCGACCGCTGCCGCCAGCGCGTAATGGCGATCGCCGGTGTGGTCCAGCGCACGTGCTGCCGCCAGCACCAGCGCCGGACGGACGCGCTCGTCGCCGTGCAGGATGAACTCGACGACCTGGCGGATCAGCACCACCTCGCTGTCGAACTGGCGGCGGATGAGGGCGTTGACCTGCTCCATGTCGTGCTGGAGCCAGGTGGGGAAGGAAGCGGATTGCTGGAGCATGTTCGGATTGCCGTTCGAGGCCGCGGGCTTGCGGCCGTTTGACGTTCGCCCGCGAGTCTATAGCCGCACCGCGGCGCTGACCAGCCGAACGGCTGCACGGACTGCGCGAAACCATGCCCCGACACGCCATACACGCCGGTACAAGGCAGACAGATGCCGTGTTGCACAATCCCATGCAGATGGACCGGCACCCGCTAGCGCCGGCTGCTTGCAGGGGATCAACATGAAAAACATCAAACTCGCACTCGTCTTCATCCTGGCGGGGCTCAGCCTGCTGTGGTGGTGGGCCGACCCGCTCTTGGTGGAGGGCAACACCTTCTTCGCGGTACGGAGCATCGCGGTCAATTACTCCGGCGTACTGGCCATGGGCGTCATGAGCATCGCCATGATCCTCGCCCTGCGTCCGGTGGCGCTCGAGCCGCTCTTCGGTGGCATGGACAAGGCCTACCGGCTGCACAAGTGGCTGGGCATCGCCGGCCTGTCGATCGGCGTGGTGCACTGGCTGTGGGCCAAGGGCACCAAGTGGGCGGTGGGCTGGGGCTGGCTGGAAAAACCCGCGCGCGGCCCGCGCCCCGAACAGACGGTGGAGATCTTCCGCTTCTTCCAGGAACAGCGTGGCCTGGCCGAGAGCATCGGCGAATGGGCCTTCTACGCCTTCGTCGTGCTTGCCGCGATCGCGCTCATCAAGCGTTTTCCGTATCGCCGCTTCGTGCAGACCCACCGCGTGATGGCGGCGGTGTATCTGGCGCTGGTGGTGCACGGCTTGGTGCTGCTGCCATTCACCTACTGGGCCAGCCCGATCGGCATCCTGATGGCTATGCTGATGGCCGCCGGCAGCTACGCCGCAGTGCTGTCGCTGGCCGGTCGCATCGGTCGCACCCACCGCGCCGCGGGCCGCATCGAGTCGGTCGTCCAGCACCCCGGCAATCAGGTGCTGGAGGTGGCTCTGCGCCTGGATTCGACCTGGCCCGGCCATGACGCCGGCCAGTTCGCCTTCGTCACCTTCGACGAGCGCGAAGGCCCGCATCCGTTCACGATCTCGTCCGCCTGGGCCGGCGACGGCCGCATGCGCTTCATGATCAAGCCGCTCGGCGACTACACCCGCACGCTGCCGGGCGCACTGAAGGTGGGCGATCCGGTGCGCGTGGAAGGGCCCTACGGCCGCTTCGACTTCGCCAGCCCGCAGCCGCAGCAGATCTGGGTCGCGGGCGGCATCGGCATCACCCCGTTCATCGCCCGCCTGCAGGCGCTGGCACAGCAGGCGGGCGACAAGCCGATCGACCTGTTCTACAGCACCGCTGCGCCGGACGAAGGCTTCATCGCCCGGCTGCATGCGCTCGCCGCCCAGGCGCGGGTGAAGCTGCATGTGCTGGTGACGCAGCGCGACGGCCGCCTGGACGCCGAGCGCATCTGCCGCACGGTTCCGGCATGGACGCGCGCGGGCGTGTGGTTCTGCGGCCCGGCCGGATTCGGCCAGGCCTTGAGCGAGGCCTTCGGCGCGCGCGGGCTGGAGGCCGGACGCTTCCACCAGGAGCTTTTCGAGATGCGTTGAGCGACGCACGCCACCCCGGTTGTACGCGCTGATGAAGGACGAGGCACGCGCGCGTTCTCCTTCCGTCGTCGCCCGCGAACAGGACGCAAAGCCGATCGTCGAGCGGGATCTACCCGGGGGCGGCCGGGTGATGTTCTTCTACCGCGACGGGGGTGGCCCACGCGGGCCCAGCCCGACCCCGCCTGCGCCGCCGCGGCGAGTTGATGATTGTCACCCGCCGCCGCAAGCTCGACCCGCCGCAAGGCGCGACGAGGCGCTTGCACGCGCGGATCAACCAATAATAAAGTATTACCTTTACGAACCGAGGAGAACGCGGTGAGCACCAAGACCCGGAGCGCCCTGCGCGCAACACTCAAGCAGGAGGATGCGGCGCTCGAGGAACGCCTGCCCGAGGCCAGCCCGCCCCCCACGACCCAGCCAGCAACCGCAGCGCTGCCCGCAAGCGCGGACACCCCGGCACCGCCCGCAAGTGCCGACGCCGGTGCCCGGCCGTCAGCCGCGGGGGCGGGCGCCGAACCGACTCCAGCCGGACCGACTCTGGCCAAATCCACTCTGGCCGAACCGACTCCGGCCGAACCTGCTGCGACCCAAGCGCCTCCGGCCCAAGCCACCACGCCGACCCAAGCTACCGCAAAGGCCAGACCCGAGAAGCGCAAGCTCGAGCGCTTCAAGCTCGCCGGCAGCGATCGCCGCCGGCTCGGCACCCTCGGCGCCGAGCTCAAGGCCGCGGGACGCCGTCCGAGCAAGTCCGAGCTCGTGCGCGCCGGCATCGCCGCCCTCGCCGCACAGGGCGCGGCCGAGGTGATGGCGCTGGTCGACACGCTCTCGCCCGCCGCCCGCGCAAAGGACAAGAAGGCCCGGCGCAAGAAGGACGACAAGGCAGCCGGCAAGCGCAGGAACAAGAGCAAGGGCAAGTCCGCCAGCAAGAAGCGCTGAACGGCCCGCATCCCGTCAGGGCTGCCGCATGGCTGGCCCTGGCGCAGGCCCGCGCGCCGCGTTCGAGGAGACGACGATGACTCAGAAGAATCCGATGCAGATCTCGGCCCGCATGGACGAGATCGATGCCGTGCTCGAGACGGAAGGCGTGCCGTCCTACAGCGAGATGTGGGCGGCCAACGCCGAGCTGCGCGAAGCGCTCGAGTGCCTGCGCGAGCGCCTGGCGATGGCAAACGCCATGCTGTCCACGCTGCACGGCGACCTGCTGCAGACCGAGCTCATCGTCGCCAGCGCCAGCAGTGTGGACCAGATCCAGCGCCAGCTCGGGCGCCTGAAGACCGATCGCAAGGCGCAGGCGGCACGCGCCCAAAGCCGCCTTGCGCGGCGCTGGGGCACGCGGGAAGACTGAACCGGCCGTAACAAGGCCGACCACCTACGGCGCACTCGCCTGACGCAAGGCTTCACGCCTGGCGGAGACCGTGGGAGCGGGCTCGTCCGCGAAGGGAGTCGGTGGGTGACGCTCATGCGCGGGCAAGCCCCACGAGGAGCTGCGACGCCTCAGCGCCCGTGGGAGCGACCTTGGCCGCGAAAAAACCCGTGAAGCGCGCATTCGCGGGCAAGTCCGCTCCCACGGACAGTTGCTCCCATGAGGGTCAGGTCGGCCTCGAACGAACTCAGTTCTCGCCGTCGGAGATCACCGCTTCGCCGGCTTCGCTCCCGGCCGCCGTCGTACGCGCGGCGCGTGCCGACCGGCGCGCGGTCTTGTTCGCCGACTCGCCCTCACTGTCGCCATCAGCCGGCGCAGCGAACGCGTGTACGCTGGACTCGCTCACCTTTTCGTAGAGCTCCGACGCCACCCCGGACGCCGACTCGAGCGCCGAGAACAGCGCTCCCGAGCCGGCAGAGGCCGAGCTCGAGGCCTCGCGGACTGCACTGTCCAGGCTCGCCTTGAGGTGGCCGATCCAGGCCTGCGTGATCTCGATGAACTGCTGATGCGCCTCGGTCGCGATCTCGCTGATGTCGCGAACATAGGCGACCGCACGCGCGATCTGCGGCTCCAGGCCGTCGGACTGCAGCTTCTGCAGCGCGGCCACGTCATCGGCGCCGAGCATGGCCTGCGCCTGGCGGGCGCTGTCGGCGGTGGCGGCACGGGCGGTCGCGAGGTTGAGCGCGGCGACACGTGCCGCATGCTCGAGACCCTCGGCGGCGAGGGCATGAATGGCGTCCATGCTCGCCTCGTTGGCGGCAAGGAATTCGGCGGCAGGGGCTTTCGCTTTCATCTCGGCACTCCGGAATTGACGGTTCGGACGTCCCCGCCAGCCTGTGAGCACAGCGATGAGACGCATACTGCTGCAACGCAATATGCACCCAAGTATAGAAAGCGAACTTCACCGCAAGATGAAGCTTCCGTGTCAGAACGCGGACAGCGGCCCCGGGCCGGCGCGCCGACAGGGCGCCGCGGCCGCGCTCAGTGCTTCCTGGCGCGCTTGCCCTTGGCCACCTTGGGCAGCGCGGCAACCAGGCGTGCGACCTCGGCGATGTCGCGCTCGGCGAGCAGCGCCAGCCCGGCGCGCAGCACCTCCGACTTGCTGGCGAGCACGCCGTCCTTGCCCAGGGCTTCACGCAGCGCCTTGATGCGCTTGTGCTCGCTGGCGGGCATCGAGAAGGAGTCGCGCTCCACCTTCTCGTGCTTGTCCTTGCGTTCCGCCTCGGCCGCCCTGTCGGCAGGCTTCTCGGCGGGTTTTTCCGCCGCCTTCGCGGCTTCGCCGGGAGCCGCGTCCGCCTTGACCTTCGTCGTCCTGGCCGGCGCTGCACCGCCGCCCGTCCTCGGCGCTGCGGGGCGGGCGGGCGTCCGTGCCGCGCCCGGCTTGGGCGGCGGCAGCACCGGAGCAATCACGTCCGCCGGCGCGGGCGCGCTGACAGGCGCGGCGGCGGGCGCAGCGGCGGCGACCGCCGCCTCCGGCTTCGCCGCAGTCGCCGCGGTGCGCACCGTGCGGCTGCGCTGCGCGAGCGCGGCGTCTTCCTGCTTCAGGGTCTCGCGCAATTTCGATTTCGTCCCGCTGGCGGTGCTCATGCTCATTCCTCGATCAATTTGAGAACGGCCGAGACGAGTTGCCCGACCTCTTCCTGTGCCGCCGCAGCCGCCCGGCCGAGGCCGAACACGGAGGTCCCGCGTACCGCGCTCAAGGCGTAGGCGCTGCGCTGCGACAAGGCCGCATCCAGCACCGGCAGGCTGAAATCCTGCAGCACGTCGAGCACGTCGCCCGCCAGCGCCGTGCGCATCACGCGGTTGGGCAGCAGGGCGCCGCGCAGCTTCGGGCGCCGCTGCTGGCGATCGAGGATCAGGCGCTCGATGCCGCGCGTCGCCCACAGGTCGGTCGGACTCGGCACCACCGGCACGAGCGCGAAATCGCACAGGTCGAGCGCGCTCATGGTGTGCGGATGCTCGATCGACGGCGGACAGTCCATCACCACGATATCGACCTTGTTGGCCACCGGGCGCAGCGCCTTGCTCATCTCGGCGGCGTTGCCCCTGAGGGCGAGCACTTCGGCCGCAAAGGGCGCCTCGGGCGGCGCCGACGCCGCCCAGCGCGACGCGCTCTCCTGCGGATCGAGATCGGCCAGCGCCACACGGTAGCCCTCCAGCGCGAGGCCGGCGGCAAGCTGCATGGCCACCGTGGTCTTGCCCGATCCGCCCTTCTGCGAGATCAGTGCAATCAGGGTGGGTGCGGTCATGATGCGTCCCGTAAAGGTAATACTCGATAGTCTAGCCAATTGCCCGCCGGGCGTGTGGGCGGCGGCCGGGCGAAGCGCGCGCCGGAACTACGCTGCACTGCACCAACGCAAACGAAATCCTTTGCTACAATTCGATCTCTTCCAGGCCGGACAACCCATCATGGCGCGAGAAATCGAACGCAGATTCCTGGTCCGCGATGTGCGGATCCTCGACGGTCGCCAGGGCGAGCGCATCGTCCAGGGCTATCTCGCCAAGGAATCGGGCTCGATGTCGACCCGCGTGCGCATACGTGGCGATCGCGCGTGGCTCACCTTGAAGTCGCCCAAGCAGGGCTACAGCCGCGACGAGTTCGAGTACGCCATCCCGGTTGCCGACGCGCAGGCGATGCTGGAGAACCACTGCGCCCGCCGCGTCGTGCGCAAGACGCGCTACCTGGTCGACCATGCGCATCACGTGTTCGAAGTCGACGTCTTCGAAGGCCACCACGCCGGGCTGGTGGTCGCCGAAGTCGAGCTACCGCACGAATACACGCCGGTGAGCCTGCCGGGCTGGGTCGGAAAGGAAGTCACCCACGACACGCGCTACGGCAACTTCACGCTCGCCGTCGAGGCCGCCCTGCGCGACGGCGCCAGACCCGCGACCGCGCCAACGATGCAAGCCGGCACCTGGCCTGCGAACCCCCTGTCCGTGCCGCACTGAGGCCTTGGTCGAAGCCCGCGCACGAGCGCCGCTGCGCCCGAGCGCCTGCGGCTACTTCCAGCCCTGCGCGAGTTGCGTGCGCGCAACCTGCCAGCGCGCGATGAACACCAGCCCGAGCGCGCCGAAGTTCATCGTCAGCGCATAGACCACCGCAGCCACCGCCAGCTCGGGCTGACCCAGCAGCACGATCGCGACGAAGATGGCGAGGCCGGCGTTCTGCAGGCCGCACTCCATCGCCACCGCCACCGCATCCCTGCGACCCGCGCCCGCCAGCATCACCAGTCCGTACGCCGTGCCCAGCACCGCGAAGTTCAGCACCATCGTCGCCGGGCCGATCGACAGCAGGTTGGCGAGGATGGTGTGCTGGTGCGAGACGAAGGTGGCGACCACGATCGCGGCGAAGAACAGCGTGGCGAGGCGGCCGATCAGCGGCTCGCTGCGCGCGGTGAAACCCGACGCCTTGTGGCGCAGCGCCATGCCGGCGAGGATGGGCAGGGTGGTCACCACCAGCACACTGCCGATCAGGCGGCCCACAGGCAGCTCGGTGAGCTGGATGACGCCTGCGCCCCCCTCCGCGGACCCGCCCGCCCCGAACACGCCCTCGCCCAGCCAGGCGAGCACCAGCTTGACCAGCAGCGGAAAGGTCGCCAGCGCCGCCAGGCTGCTGATCACCGTCAAGGTCAGCGACAGCGCCGCATTGCCGCGCGCCACATGGGTGAGGAAGCCCGAGCTCGCCCCGCCCGGGCAGGCGGCGAGGATCATCAGTCCGATGCCGAGCGCGGGCGGCAGATCGAACACGAAGACCACCGCCAGCGCCGCCAGCGGCACCAGCACCAGTTGCCCGCACAGCCCGATCAGCAGCGCCCGCGGCGCCTGGAACACGTGGCGAAAATCCTCCGCACGCAGCGCCAGGCCCACCGAGAACATGATGAACGCGAGCGCAGCGGGCAGAAGAACGTCGATGCTCATGAAACAGACCTAAAGAAGCGAAACCAGGATGATGCCCGCTGCAGCCATCAGCGCGCTGCGCGTGCCCGCACGCGCGGTGTCGGCGAGCACCGCGTTGAATTCGGCGCCGCCCTCGGCGCCACGAAAGCGCGGTATCAGGCTCGCCACCGCCGGCGCCCCGAGCAGGCCGAGCACGGCGCCCGGAAGGCCGGCTACCGCCAGCACCAGCCACGCCGCGAGCGGGAACAGCACCAGCGCCGCGTAGGCCCGCTGCACCCCCTGTGCGCCGAGCCGCGCCGCCAGCGTGTGCCGTCCGGCACGCAGGTCGCCGTCGAGGTCACGAAAATTATTCACCAGCAGGACCGCCGCCGCCGGCCCACCGACCGCAAGGCCGCCGATGACGTCCACCACACCCGTCGTCCGCGACTGCAGCCAGTGGCTGCCCGCGACCGCCAGCACGCCGAAGAACAGCAGCACGAAGAACTCGCCGAAGGCCGAATGCGAGATCGGCCGCGGCCCGCCCGAATACGCCCAGCCGGCCACCAGCGAGGCCACGCCGATTGCGAGGATCGGCAGCCCACCCACCATGCACAGCCAGGCACCCAGCACCAGCGCCAGCAGCAGGCAGAGCAGGGCGGCGCGCTTGACCTCGGCCGCGCTCGCCCAGCCTGCCAGCGTCACGCGCAGGGGGCCGAGACGCTCGGGATGGTCGGTGCCACGCTCGAAGTCGACTGCGTCGTTGTAGAGGTTGGTGCCGATCTGGATCAGCAAGGCGCAGGCCAGGGTGGCAAGCAGCACCGCGGCGTCGAGGCGGCCGGCAGCAGCGAACGCCAGCGCCGCGCCCACCGCCACCGGCGCCACCGCCATGCCCAGGGTGCGCGGGCGGATCGCCGCCCACCACACGCGCAGCGCGCTGGGGCGCGACGGCAAGGGCGCGGGGCTCACCGCGGACCTCGGCAAGCCCACGGGCGCTGGCCTTGCCTGCACGCGGACACGCAAGTCAATGCGGAAACAGCCCCGGCGGGCGCGCTCGGGGCAGGGCGGAACATCTCTGGCATGGGGTCGGACACTTTTTCGAGGCCGGATTATTGCACACGCCACCCGTCCGCCCGGGATCGCGCCCAATGGTTTTTTTGCACTGCACAACGGAGATGGCACTGAAACCTGCGTGGACTATGCTGTCAGGGGCAAGCACTGCGGCAGCACGCGACCAACACCCCAGCGCACAGAGCGCACCCCGGCCCGCGCGCAAAGGGAGCGATTGCCGGGGCATCGGCCCCCTTTGCCATCCGGGCATTGCAGCCCTTACCCGCTGGGCATTGCTGCCCTTGCCCGCCGGCTATCACACCATGCGCAACGGAGTCCGACCATGACAGTTCAGCAGCCCAGCCGTCCGCCGCACGCACGCCTGCTGTGCGCGCCCGCGCTGCACGCCCTCATCCTGCTTGGCGTCGCCACGGCAAGCCTCGCCGCACCGCCGCCTGCCCTGCCCGCGCTCAACATCGCGATCGAGGACACCTCGGTGTCGGGCATCTCTTCAGGCGGCTTCATGTCGGTGCAGATGCAGGTCGCGCACTCGGCCATCATCCGTGGCGCCGGGATCGTCGCCGGGGGCCCGTACTACTGCGCCCAGGACAGCGTGCTCAAGGCCACCACCGAATGCTCATGCACCGGCGAGCCGACCCTGTCGTGCAAGGTCGGGGACGCCAGCACGGCCGTGCCCGAGCTGGTCGCCGCCACGCGCGCCTTTCATGCCGAAGGCCGCATCGACGACCCGGCGCAGATCGCCCGCCAGCGCGTGGTGACCGTGGTGGGCGGAAAGGACGCGCTGGTCCCCGCCCCGATCACCCGCCAATTGCATGGCTACTACGACGCCTTCGGCCTGCCGGCGGCCGCGCTCAAGCCGGTGACGCTGGACGCCGCCGGTCACACCATGCCCACCACCGCCTACGGCGGCGCCTGCGGCGTCACCGACGAGCCCTACATCGGCAAGTGCGGCTTCGAGGCCGCACACGCCATCCTCGACTGGATCTACGGCCCGGATGCGGCCCCGCCGCGCGCGACGCCCGCGCCGGCCGGCCGCTTCATCGAGTTCGACCAGCGCGGCTACATTCCCCAGACCGGCTTCTTCAGCTACCTGTGGGGCACCGGCCTCGACAAGACCGGCTGGCTCTACGTCCCGCCCGCCTGCGAAGCCGGCGAACGCTGCCGGCTGCACGTGGTGTTCCACGGCTGCAAGCAGGGCCAGAGCTTCCTGCCGCTGCGCCGGCCGCCCGACGGCGGGCTGTACAACGGCACCACCTTCGTGCGCAACACCGGCTACGACCGCTGGGCCGACACCAACCGCCTGGTGGTGCTTTTTCCGCAGGCGGTGTCGATCCCGTGGAAGAACCCCAACGGCTGCTGGGACTGGTGGGGCTTCACCGACGACGACTACGCCACCCGCGACGGCATCCAGATCCGCAGCGTGCGCGCGATGATCGATCGCCTGGCCTCCGGGCGCCGGGACTGAGACGGTCGCGCCGGCCCGGCGGGCAGACGGTAGACTCGTGAGCTTGTCCTTCGCTGCCGAGCCACGCCGTGACCGTCCTGCCGATTCGCTACGTCGAACCCGTATTCCGCCCGCCGAGCGAGGCCGAATCGCTGATCCTGCCGGTGACCGACGGCTGCTCGTGGAACAGATGCACCTTCTGCGAGATGTACACCGCGCCGCAGAAGGCCTTTCGTGCGCGCGACGAGGCCGAGGTCGTCGACAGCATCCGCCGCACCGGCGAGCGCTACGGCGCGCAGGTGCGGCGCGTGTTCCTCGCCGACGGCGACGCCCTCGTGCTGCCGACGCGGCGCCTGCTCGTGTATCTGGAGGCCATCCGCACCCATCTGCCGGCGGTGCATCGGGTGTCGAGCTATTGCCTGGCGCGCAACTTGACGAAGAAATCGGTCGCCGAACTGAAGAGCCTGGCCGAGGCCGGCCTCGGGCTCGCCTATCTGGGCGCAGAATCGGGCGACGACGAGGTGCTCGCGCGCGTGAGCAAGGGCGAAACCTTCGAATCCACCCGCGCGGCGCTCGACAAGCTGGGCGAAGCCGGCATCACGCGCTCGGTGATGATCCTCAACGGCCTCGGCGGCGAGGCGCTGAGCGCGCAGCACGCCGACAACTCCGCGCGCCTGATCAACGCCACCCGGCCCGAGTATCTGTCCACGCTGGTGGTGACGCTGCACGACGCCGGGCGGCGCTTCCTGCAGGCCTGGCCGGACTGGCAGGCTTTGTCACAGCAGGGGCTGTTCCGCGAGATGGAGCGCTTCCTGGGCGCGCTGGAGCTGCAGCGCACGGTGTTCCGCTCCGACCACGCCAGCAACTGGCTGGTGCTCAAGGGCACGCTGGGCGCGGACAAGGCAAGGCTGCTGGCGCAGGTGCGCGCCGCGATCGCACAGCCCGAGTCGGCGCCGCTGCGCCCGGCCTGGCTGCGCGGACTTTGAGCCACCGCCGCACGGCGCGGTGAACGCAGCATCACCCGCGAAGGGCCCGCGCCTTGCCCCGCCTTCAGGGCAAGACCTGCTCACGCGCCCCTGCCGCCCGCGTCGTAAACGACGAACGGGGCGAGCCGACCGCATGGTCGACCCGCCCCGTCTGCACCTCACCGGCCGCGCGCGACCGGTTTCGGCTCATCCACCTCAGGCCGCGCGTGCGCCCTTGAGGATGGCGTTGAGCGTGGCGCTCGGACGCATGATGGCCTTGGTCTTCTCGGCATCGGCCTTGTAGTAGCCGCCGATGTCGGCAGGCTTGCCCTGCACCACGGCCAGCTCCTCGATGATCTTGGCCTCGTTTTCACGCAGCGCCTTGGCGAGCGGAGCGAACTTGCCCGCCAGCTCGGCGTCCTCGGTCTGCGCGGCCAGGCGCTCGGCCCAGAACAGCGCCAGGTAGAACTGGCTGCCACGGTTGTCGAGCTGGCCGGTCTTGGGCGAGGGCGACTTGTTCTCGTCGAGCAGGCGGCCGGTGGCCTCGTCCAGGGTCTTGGCGAGCAGCTTGGCGCGGGCGTTGCCGGTCTTGATGCCGAGGTCCTCCAGCGACACCGCCAGGGCGAGGAATTCGCCCAGCGAATCCCAGCGCAGGTGGTTTTCCTGGGTGAGCTGCTGGACGTGCTTGGGCGCGGAACCGCCGGCACCGGTCTCGTACATGCCGCCGCCGTTCATCAGCGGCACGATCGACAGCATCTTGGCCGAGGTGCCCAGCTCCATGATCGGGAACAGGTCGGTGAGGTAGTCGCGCAGGATGTTGCCGGTCACCGAGATGGTGTCGAGGCCGCGGATCACGCGCTCGAGCGTGTAACGCATCGCGCGCACCTGGCTCATGATCTGGATGTCGAGGCCGCTGGTGTCGTGATCCTTGAGGTAGACCTTGACCTTCTTGATCAGCTCGTTCTCGTGCGGACGATAGGGGTCGAGCCAGAAGATCGCCGGCATGCCGGAGTTGCGCGCGCGGGTGACGGCGAGCTTGACCCAGTCGCGGATCGGCGCGTCCTTGACCTGGCACATGCGCCAGATGTCGCCGGCTTCCACGTTCTGGCTCAGCAGCACTTCGCCGGTGGCGAGGTCGGTGATGTTGGCCACGCCGTCCTCGGTGATCTCGAAGGTCTTGTCGTGCGAGCCGTACTCCTCGGCCTTCTGCGCCATCAGACCGACGTTGGGCACCGTGCCCATCGTGCGCGGGTCGAAGTTGCCGTGCCATTTGCAGAAGTTGATCATCTCCTGGTAGATGCGGGCGAAGGTCGACTCCGGCATCACGCACTTGCTGTCGTACTGCTTGCCGTCGGCGCCCCACATCTTGCCGCCCTGGCGGATCATCGCCGGCATCGACGCGTCCACGATGATGTCGTTGGGCGAGTGGAAGTTGGTGATGCCCTTGGCCGAATCGACCATGGCGAGCTCGGGGCGGTGCTCGTTGCAGGCGTGCAGGTCGCGGATGATCTCGTCGCGCTTCGATTCCGGCAGGGTCTTGATCTTGTCGTACAGGTCGACCATGCCGTTGTTGACGTTGATGCCGAGCTCGTCGAACAGCTTGCCGTGCTTCTCGAAGGCGTCCTTGTAGTAGATCCTGACGCAGTGGCCGAAGACGATCGGGTGCGAGACCTTCATCATCGTCGCCTTGACGTGCAGCGAGAACAGGATGCCGGCCTCGCGGCAGTCCTCGAGCTCACGCTCGTAGAACTCGCACAGCGCCTTCTTGCTCATGAACATCGAGTCGATGATCTCGCCGTCGAGCAGCGCGACCTTGGGCTTGAGCACTACGGTCTTGCCCGACTTGGTGATCAGCTCCATCTTGACGTCGCGCGCCTTGTCGATCGTCATCGACTTCTCGCCGTGGTAGAAGTCGCCGTGGTGCATGTGCGAGACGTGGGTCTGCGACCACTGCTTCCATTCACCCATCGAGTGCGGGTTCTTCTTGGCGTAGTTCTTGACCGCGGCGGGCGCGCGGCGGTCGGAGTTGCCTTCGCGCAGCACCGGGTTGACCGCGGAACCCAGGCACTTGCCGAAGCGGACGCGGAGCGCCTTTTCCTCGTCGGTCTTGGGATCCTCGGGGTAATCGGGGATCTTGTAGCCCTTCTCCTGCAGCTCCTTGACGCAGGCCTTGAGCTGGGCGACCGAGGCGCTGATGTTGGGCAGCTTGATGATGTTGGTGTCGGGTTCGAGCGTCAGGCGGCCGAGCTCGGCGAGCGTGTCGGGCACGCGCTGGTCTTCGCTCAGGTACTCGGGGAACTCCGCCAGCACGCGGGCCGAGACCGAGATGTCGGCCTTTTCGATCTCGACACCTGCAGGGCCGGTGAAAGTCCGGATGATCGGAAGGAATGCGCACGTCGCCAGCAGCGGCGCTTCGTCCGTGAGCGTGTAGATGATCTTCGATTTCCCTGCAGACATTTGTTTCCCCTAGTGTTTTAGATCTTGTCTCGACTACCCGACGGCGACCCCCTGTCGCCACTGCGGCACGCGGGCCACGACAATCGCAGTCGGCGGAAAAATACCACTTATCGACCTCGCCGACATCGAAACCTTCATTCACATCGCGAAATGAACGCCCTCGGTGGCACATCCGCGGCGCCCGGTCGACATCGACCGCGAATTGTCCGATCCTCCCCATCCGGCTTTCAGGCGGGGGGACGCAGTGAATCTTCCTCCGCAAACCATCACGCCCCAAGGAACTGCAATGAGCGCGCTTTTCTCGCCCCTGAGCATCGGCAAGCTGCAACTTCCCAACCGCATCGTCATCGCCCCCATGTGCCAGTACTCGGCCGATGCGGGCTGCGCGAGCGACTGGCACCTGATCCACCTCGGCCAGCTCGCGCAGTCGGGCGCCGGCCTGCTGATCATCGAGGCCACCGCGGTGGTGCCCGAGGGCCGCATCACCGCGGGCGACCTCGGCCTGTATTCGGACGAGGCCGAGGCCGCGCTCGGCCGCGTACTCACCGCCGTCCGCCGCTACTCCGCGATGCCGATCGGCATCCAGCTCGGCCACGCCGGGCGCAAGGCCTCGAGCCAGTCGCCGTGGGACGGCGGCGCGCTGCTTGCGCCGGAAGAAGGCGGCTGGCAGACGGTCGCGCCGTCGGCGATCCCGCATGCGCCCGATGAGCTGCCCCCGGTGGCGCTCGACGAAGCCGGACTGGTCCGCGTGCGCGAGGCCTTCGTCGACGCCGCGCGCCGCGCCGCCCGCCTCGGGCTCGACCTGATCGAGCTGCACTGCGCCCACGGCTACCTGCTGCACGAGTTCCTGTCGCCGCTCGCCAACCAGCGCACCGACCGCTACGGCGGCGCGCTGGAGAACCGCATGCGCTTCCCGCTCGAGGTGTTCGATGCGGTGCGCGCCGCGCTGCCGGCCGCGCTGCCGGTGGGCGTGCGTTTTTCGGCCACCGACTGGGTCGACGGCGGCTGGGACGTGGAACAGAGCATCGCCTTCAGCCAGGCGCTCGAAGCGCGCGGCTGCAGCTTCCTGCACGTGTCGAGCGCCGGCGTGTCGCCGCTGCAGAAGATCCCGCTCGGCCCCGGCTACCAGGTGTCGCTGGCGGCCGAGATCCGGCGCACGGTGAAGGTCCCGGTGATTGCGGTCGGCCTGGTGACCACGCCCGAGCACGCCGAAGCCATCATCGCCGAAGGCCACGCCGACCTCGTCGCCCTCGGCCGCGGCATGCTCTACGACCCGCGCTGGCCGTGGCACGCCGCGGCCAGGCTCGGTGCGCAGGTGCAGGCGCCGCGCCAGTACTGGCGCTCGCAGCCGGCCGAGCACAAGGCCTTGTTCGCCGGCGCGCGCGTCGGCCAGCGCTGAGGCTCGCATGCTGCACATGCCGGGGGTCGTGGCGGCTGGCGCCGTCTCCCTCGACGGGCGCGGGCCTGCGGACACGCTGGTGTTTCGCGGGCATCAGTTGCTGGTGGATGGCGGCGGCGCACTCGCAGCGCCGCCGGCCCCCTGGCTGGCCGGCCTTCGCCCGCTGCGCGCGCTCGACTTCAGCGCCCCCGACGGCCGGCCGTGGGCGGTGATCGAGCTCGAGCGTGACTGCGAGCCGCCGCCCGGCCACGAATTCCACCACCTCAAGTCCCTGCTCGACACCCTGCCCGCCGCCACCCGCAGCCTCGCCGCGCGCGCCCTCGAACTGCTCGAGTTCGACCGTTCGCACCGCTTCTGCGGCCAGTGCGGCGCGCCCACGGCGCTCGTCACCCGGCCGGCGCCGATGCGCCGCTGCACCAATCCGGACTGTGGCCGCGAGCACTATCCACGCGTGTCGCCGGTGATCATCGTCGCCGTCGAGCGCGGCAGCGAGATCCTGCTCGGGCGCTCGCCGCACTTTCCGCCCGGGCTGTACAGCGCGCTCGCCGGCTTCGTGGACGCGGGCGAATCGGCCGAGCAGGCGGTGCATCGCGAGATCCACGAGGAGACCGGGCTGCGCATCGGCAAGCTGCGTTACTTCGCCAGCCAGCCGTGGCCGTTCCCGCATGCGCTGATGCTCGGCTACCAGGCCGAGTACGAGGGCGGTGACATCATCTGCGCGCCCGACGAGATCGAGGATGCGCGCTTCTTCCACGTCGACGCGCTGCCGGCGGTGTTTCCCACCCGCTACGCGATGGCCAGCCTGCTGCTGCGCGACTTCTGCCTGCGCCACGGCCGGCCGTGGCCGCCGGCCGGCTGAACGTCCGGGCAGCGCCGCTCAGGCCGTCGCGTCGGCGGCGGACGCCAGCTTCGCGGCGCGCGCATCGCGTCCGCCGATCAGCTTCAGCAGCACCAGCAGCACGGTGCCGACCACCATCGTGCCCGCGGCGAAATACAGCCCGCCGGCGTAGCTGCCGAAGGTCGCGCCCAGCCAGCCGGTGACCGCCGGGCCGAGGATCTGCGCCACGCCGTAGGAAATGGTCATCTTGCCCATCATCTTTGCCGGCCGCGTCGGGTAGTAGCGTCCGGCCATGGTCAACACCAGGCTCACCATGCCGACGAAGGTGCCGCCGAACAGCAGCGCGCCGGCGATCGCCCCCACCATGCCGCCCACCACCACCGGCAGCAGGATGCCGACGATCTGCAGCACCGCGGCAAGGATCAGCGCGTTGAGCGCGCCGGTGCGGCGAGCGATGAAGTCCCACACGATGCACGCCGGCACCGCCGCCAGGCCGATCGCGAGGAAGCTCCAGCTCCCCTGGCCTTCCAGCCCCGGCAGGCGATTGACGATGGCGACGATGAAGGTCGCACTGACCACGAAACCCACGCCCGCGCAGAAGTACGACGCCATGAACACGCGCATGAACAGCGGGCTCGGCGGGTTGTCGTGCATCGGCGCGCCGGTCCGGGTCAGCGTGCTGGTGTCGGGCGCCGGCAGCCACTTCAGCGCCGGCACCAGCAGCACGCAGGCGATCGCGGTGAACACGAACCACTGTTCGCGCCAGTCCAGCCACAGGCTCATCACCGCCACCGCCACCGAGCACCCGGCGATGCCCAGGCCGATGCCGGCAAAGTGGATGCCGAGCTCGCTGCGGTGGTTGTGGCGGATCAGCCAGTTCAGGATCAGCCCGGTGCCGAGCAGCATCGACGCCGCGCTCGCCAGGCCGGCCAGGTAGCGCGATACCGCCCACACCCAGAAGTCGGTGCTCAGGCCCATCATCACCGTGGTCAGCACCGCCACCACCATGCCGATGCGGAACAGGCGGTCCTTGAGCACCAGGTCGCTGATCGAGGCCGCGGTCAGCGCGCCGGTCAGGTAGCCCGCGTAGTTGATCGCCGCCAGCCAGCCGCCCTCGGCCAGCCCGAGTCCGGCCTGGGCCTGCATCAGTGGCAGCAGCGGGGTATAGGCAAAGCGCGCCACGCCGAGCGCGAGCATCAGGCTGAAGATGCCGGCGCCGAGCACCTTCATGCGCTGGATCTGATCATCCATCGTTGTTGTTTTCCGTCTCCTCGAGGTGCGACACGATAGTCGGCGTGCGGGATCGATTCAAGCAAATATAAGAACGAGGGCGCGGACGCCGGGCGGCGAAACTCCCTTACGATCGGACGTAAGGCCGGCCCCGCGCACGCGCGCTAAACTCGCGCCTCACCCGCAGCACCCGTTGCCGGTCGTGGCCTTCCTGCCTCCAGAGCCTTCCGTCCCATGCATCTGCTCCGCCTCATCGTCCTGTTGCTGCTGCCCCTGCTGGCGCTGAACGCCGCCGCGCAGACGCCCACCGCACCCGTCGCCGACGAGCTGCGCAGCCGGCTCGCTGCGCTGGCCGAGCGCAAGCTGCCCGAAGCCGATCAGCGCGCCGCGCAGCAGGCGCTCGAGCAGGCCCTCGCCAGCCTGGCGATCGCCGCAGACCTGCGCGCACAGCGCGAGGCCCTGCAGGCCAGCGTCGCCGCCGCCCCGCAGGACACCCGCGCCGCACGCGAGCTGCTCGCCGCACTGCAGGCGCAGACCGACGCGGTGCCGGTGATCGACCCCGCCACCGCGGATGCGGAGCTCGAACGCCGCCTCGCGCAGAGCAGCGCCGCCCTCACCGACTGGCGCCGCCGCCTGGACGAGGCCAACACCCTGCTCGTCAACGCCCGCACCGGCCCCGAGCGCGCGCAGAGCGAGATCAGCGCCAGCCAGGCGCGCATGGCGACGATCGAGATCGCGCTCGGCAGCGGCCGCGAGCCCGGGCGCGACGGTCGCGCGCTGAGCCCCGAGCGCCGCGATGCGCTCGCCGCCGAATGGCACGCGCTCGACGCCCAGATGGCCCTGCGCCGTGCGGAGCTGGCCGCCAACAGCGCGCTGCTCGACCTCGGCCAGTCGCGCCAGGATCTCGCCACGCTCGAAGTCACCCGCCTCGAAGCGCAGGTGCAGGCCCTGCAGACCAGCATCAACCAGCGCCGCAGCGTCCAGGCCGCGCAGACCGTCCAGGCCCTGGCCGGGGACGCCGGCACCACAGGCACCGCCGACAGCCTGCTGGCGCGCGAAACCGCCACCAACCAGCAGCTCTCCGAATACCTGCTGCGCGCCACCGACCAGCTCAACAAGCTCACCCAGCGCAACCTCGCCGTCCGCCAGCAGCTCGACGCGCTCAACCGCAGCAACACCGT
>QXGG01294026.1_pt1 | contig 29567 bp, 35 predicted proteins | sample 1982491 | NCBI WGS metagenome assembly QXGG01 (sample SAMN09924614, study PRJNA488089) | Wastewater metagenome, whole genome shotgun sequencing project. | isolation source: South African research farm wastewater | place: South Africa: Irene, Agricultural Research Council, Animal Production... | reverse complement strand
GTTCAAAATAGGAGCTAAAATCTTTTATAGCTTTACATTCTAAAAATAGTTCTTGCTCCTTAAACCAATCTAGCGAGAGGTCATTGGGAATCAAGGATACAGGCAATTTATAGCCCAGCTCATTTTCAAGAAACTCCTGAATCGAAACAATAAACTCTTGTAGCGTATTATAAACCTCTTCTGAAGGCATTAGTCGATTAAGGTAAATACTCAAACGGACGACATGCTGATAACGAGTAGTCAACTCTTCTTTTTGTCCTGAATCGGCAAGAAGCAGCTTATCAACTTCTGGGTTGATATACTCCATAAAGACAGCTAGTGATTTCTTACAAATATCATCACAAAGCTGTTGATAGTCGTAATATACGCCAGGCGCATAATCGTCATAATAGGCAAAGGTCAAGATTGTAACCTCCGTCATATCGAAGAACCGATATAAATCGTCTATATCTAAATCGGACTTACTATTAATATCGTGATCAAAAATGGCATACAAACCTGTAAGCGAACGTGAGATGGATCTATTACGAACAGCTTCGGCAAGAAGTAAGACTCGTGTCAGTTCTTTTTGGATGCGACGGGCATCGTGCGTAGTATAACCGTGCATAAGCTCAAACAATACACTAGCATGGTATAGAGCCATCAAATCATCATTAGCCTTGGCTAAAAGTTGATTTGCACAAGACTCCACTTGGGCAAGCTTACTACTCAACATCGGGGATAATGGAGTTCCATAAGGTACCCTCAAGATTAACTCCTGATAATTATGTAAACCTTTATTATATAACTCTGTAGTGCTGCTTACCATAATGCTTGACATATCATTGGTTTGATAAGAGCAAAGATAAACTATTATTTTCGAACCCCGTAAAGAGTTGATTTGTTTTTAAGCAACTACAACAAACAAAAAACCTGCCATGTAATCACTACACAACAGGCTTTTAAGTTTGACTTCGACCATCAAATCAAATAACTCATATGAAAAAGGTAAAGTCGAAGTCACTTACTAAACTATCAAAAAACGTATCACTAGTAACTTATATTATTAATATAGAAAGAGACACTACGCATATTCTTTTCTTAGGATAAAACAACAGTGAAGAACGTTATCCAAATTGCTTGTAACCAAATCGTGAAACTTACAACACGACCTTAACTTAATATAAAATATCTTTTCGCTTAAATACATTTTACAACATATATCACAAACACGTTCAACACTAAGTCTGTAAAACCTTAATCATCAAAATAAGCCAGTGCCTCTTTTTAATACATTAAAACTTAACTTCACCTAGTAAACGACACACATAGAATAATACTGCATGAAGGTTTGTAAAAAAACTATTTTTATCAAAATAAGTGAGCTAAGTACTGATTTGCATCAGCCTTGTAAGTAAACTAACGTGTACAATTTAATAAGGTCAGATAATTTGTTATTAAGGACAACAATTATTCAATGTAGATTAAAAGAGGGCTGTACAAGAGCTAAAAACCGACTCAATTAACTATATTATATGAAAAAGACTATTAATAACTGATTATTAGAAGATATAACTTGTGAATCTCTTTTTTTTGAGTTTATCTTTAATATCTAATAAGCAACTGTAAATATTATAACTATAAGTTTACCTTGTTTCTAATTAACGCCAATGAACTTGATAAAAACAACACTCGGTATCTTTTGTATTCTTTTCTTTTTTTCGTGCAAACAAAAGCAAAGTTTTCTTTTAAACCACCTAAACAATACCTACCCAGGATATAAAGTTAGTCTAATAAGCACACATGAACTCGACAGTGGCTATACAAGATTCGATAAACTAACTCAAATTGCTTTTGACCTCAAAGCTGCCTCTGAAGATTTTAAGAGAGACGCCAACCACATTCTCACAGATGATACAGCAATGCTAAATTGGAGCACCAACCTGGGATACGACCTACAAAAGAATGATTCTTTAATGCAACGCTTGATAAACGAAGCTAATGCGGAAATTCGCAATTTCAAAAAAGTCAAGCTAGATAAATCAGATATAAATGCATGCATACGTCAGATTGATTCATTGGCTATCCAATGGAGCGACATTTACAACTCAACCAACGACGATTTCTTGATATTTTTGGTCGATTAAGACTTTGGTTTAATCAAGATTCAAGTGATTCCACTTGTACTCTTCGAAAGCCATTTTACCTTCACCACATTTAGGGCAAACCCAATCATCAGGAAGCTCTTCAAAACTTGTGCCTGGTGCTATATCCCCATCAGCATCTCCACGACGTGGGTTATAAACGTACTCACACACAATACACACATATTTTATATTATCCATTCTTTCTTAAATTTAATTTATAACTACAGCTTGGTATAGCCTGGTTAAAAGAAATACTATTCTAAACTAATCGAAAAGTGTTGTCTTCTCTACAAAAAGTCGGAAGTAAATCATACTAAACACCAGTATACTAATAAGTGCTATCACCAGTAGCATCAAAAGCTCAGAGTAGAACAACCTTTCCCAGTTCCTATGCAATTCAATATTATTTGAAGTATTGGGTTCGTACTGATTAACAGAAGGGCTCATATTTACAATCTGATGACAACGTATAAATAAGCTCAACCCAATTAAAAGGAATAAACCTCCAATCAAGCAATGAGCAAAAACAGCCTTACCCATAGCCAAGCTATAAGCAGTAAGCAAGGATGAAGCCAGAAACAGTAAAACACTAATGAGGTATAATCCGTAAAAAAACAGCTTTTTCATGCTTTAAAATTAGCTCTTTTGGGATAATCCAGGCTTCCAAAATGAATAAAAAGGTTATCAAAATGAATAATTTAAACATAAGACAGTTTATTTAGTAATTATTTGATGGCATTTGGCAACTTTTGCAGATAAAACAACATAATATAATACAAGTCAGCTTGCGTATTATTATTATAAATAGCTATAAATAATGAATAATAGACAGCAGAACAATAAACATAAACACCAACTAGTACGTTATTATAGAAGTAAAACAGCTATCATATTTATTTCATTAACTCAAGAAACAAACTAAAATAAGTCGGGATTAACTAACATACTTTGCTCTGATAAACTCTGTTTGTAATCCACTTCATCTAGTTAATTTTGACTTACTTTAGCTGAGTATTAATTAATGTTTTTCACTGTTTTAATTACAAATTCAAATAAAGCGTGCTCCAGTGGGGCGCGCTTTTCTGTAAATCCACTCCAAAAGCTTGTCTTTTCACAAAAATATTCATTTCCTTTGCATCGCTATATTTATACAATAAAAATACCAATAGGTTGTATATTAAGCAGTAATCCTAATTAAATCATTTTATTATATCTAAATGATAGTATTTTAAGTCGTTTGATTTCAAAAGCTCATTAGAATTACTTATTTTTGCATAGAATTGATACTAACATAAATAAGTAAGTGTATGAAGCACTTAAACCTAAAATATCCCATAATACAAGGCCCAATAATGGGCGGCATAACCACTCCTCAGCTCGTGAGCCAAGTCAGCAACTCTGGAGCATTGGGCACTTATGCGGGTGGCTATACTAAACCTGTAGACTTTGAAGAAGATATAAAAGAAATACTAGCATTAACGGATCACCCCTTTAATGTAAACCTTTTCGTTCCTAATCATTATTCCGAAACTCCTGATGCTATTCAAGAAGCAATACGAGCTTTAACTCCCGTATATAACCATTTCGAGCTAACCCCTCGACTTCCATCAGGAACTCCTCAGCGAGACGAACGGCGTTTCAATCAACAAGTTGATATTATTATTAAATACCAACTACCTATTTGCTCATTCTCTTTCGGAATCCCAAATCCTACGATCATAAAGAAATTAAAAGATGCGGAGGTTTATTTAATTGGCACAGCCACTACAATGAATGAGGCACTAGCTTTTCAGGAAGCTGGTGTTGATGCTATTATATTGCAAGGAAGCGAATCAGGGGGGCCATTATGTAGTTTCAACCAACCACCTGTAGGTACTGAGTTAAAAGCCTTATTATTGCAGGCCAATCAAACACTGACTATTCCTATAATCGCCTCAGGCGGTATAATGGACAAAGAACAAGTTAATGCTGCTCTTGAGCTTGGAGTAGTTGCTGTACAAATGGGTACGGCTTTTCTGTTGACCGATGAGAGTGGTGCTTGTGATGCACACAAAGATGCCATTACCAATCAAGAGAAAGATAATACAACGCTCACACCAATATTTACAGGTAGATTTATTCGTGTAGTACGCAATAAATTTATCGATTTCATGGAGTCTCAGCCACCACGAGCAGTAATAACTTATCCACTTCAAGATAGCTTGACAAAATCAATCCGTAAATATGCAAATCAGCTCAATGAAGCCGACTACATTGCACTTTGGTGCAATACAAATGGTTTCAAGGGGAAAAAGCAGTCGGTAGAAAGTCTGCTAAAGTCGTTGGTTTGAAACAAATAAACAAACTAGAGAGGTCTTCAGTTTGTGAAACCTCCGACTCATTATGATATTCTGTTAAAAAGCCTAGTTGATCTACTGAAGATAACTAGGCTTTTTATTATCTTTAAAATCCAAAACACCATCAATAATGGCTGACTACAGAATAGAAAACCATATTGCCGAGCTATCGACAAAGAACTATCTTAAAGAGTATAGGAATCAGCAGGAGTTTATTAAATACTGTCAAGCTTGCCCAAGCTACCAAAACTCTTGGGCCTGTCCACCCTTTGAGTACGATCCACTAAGTCGAATTCAACATTTCTCTTATACTTATATAATAGGTAGTCAAATCCATTTTGAACAAGAGTTTATTAATAAATCTATTGATCTTAATATTGAGCAAGTATCACGTCAAGTAATGAAAGAAGTTCGAGCTGTGATCGACCCTCTGCTTCTAAGTGTAGAACAGTCTAAAGGAACTGCTTTAGCTTTTTTTGCAGGTAATTGTCACTATTGTCTTAATCGGGACTGCACACGGAAAGAGAATAAGCCTTGCCGATTCCCCACTCGAATCCGTCCCTCTCTTGAAGCTTATGGTTTTGACATCGCTAAAACAACTGCGAAGGTGCTTGAATTAGAACTTAAATGGGGCAAAAATGGCTGCCTTCCTCCTTATTTTATATTGGTCAGTGGCTTAATGAGTCAGCAAAGAATCCCCAACTGTAACAGTTATTTTAGATGATTAATTATATCAAAAAAGGTAGCACGAGAATTCACATGCTACCTTTTTTAATAATTACTACCCTAAGGATAGGTATATTATTTAAAGTGATATAAGAATGTAATGGTACCCACGTAAGCAGGTTTCTTCTTATCTTTAATTTCTAATTTAATATCCATCTCTGTTTTGATTACTCCTCGTAGGTTACGAACAGATTTAAGATTAACACATAATCTCACTTCATCATCAACCAAAACTGCTTCTTGGAAACGTAGATTTTCGATTCCGTAATTAATCATCGACTGTACATTATTAACCTCGATAATATCATCCCAAAGATGAGGAAGGATAGATAAGGTTAGGTAACCATGTGCAATAGTGCTCTTGAAAGGACTTTCAACCTTTGCGCGCTCGGGATCGGTATGTATCCACTGATGGTCAAGTGTAGCATCTGCGAACAGATTAATTCTTTCTTGTGTGATTTTGAGGTAGTTAGAAACTCCTAATTCTTGTCCAACATACTTTTCAAACTCTTCAAAACTGCCAACTTTAATCATAGTTCTATTCTTTTAATCATTTTAGTGTATAAATAATCTAAACTGTTAATAGTGGGGTAACACTAGTTTATACTATCAACCAATACATTGTAAAGATTATTTAAGTTCTTGAATTTTAACAATTATAATTTATAAAGATAATTAATATCTTTGTGAGAATACATAATTAGAACTCTAAAAACAAGTATCAAACTTAATATGTTTAATTTTACGTGAAAAGATTAATGCATTCTAGCCCCAAATTATATCCTCGTTACTATTAATTTCAATACAACTATGGGCAGAAAAGATATTTACACTTTGGCTTCTAATAACCTTATTTGCTGATTAGTAAAGAGCTGAGCCTCCTGAATTTCATCGAGTGATGGTCGTACCCCCGTATAAAGTACAAATTGTTCTAAGCTCTGAATAACAGCAACATCTGTTCCTGAAATTACAGCTTTACCCAACTCCATAGCTTTTTTAATCAATGGGGTCTCGCGAGGGATAGCAACAACGTCAAATACAATTTTAGCTTGCTCAATCTCGTTAAATCTGAATGAGAGTTCGTCGGCACCCTCCCCACCCTGCATACCAACAGATGTTGCATTGATTAAAACATCTGCAATTACAGGCTCGCTGTCGAGTTGCGTAGTATACCCATATTCGTGGGCTAAAGCTTTTCCTTTGTCTAGACTTCGAACCACAAGCACCCCGTTGCGATAACCATTATTGGCCAATGCAGCTAGAACTGCTCGCGCCATACCACCGTTACCACGCAAGGCAAATCGCAATGAGGGATCAACTCCGTGCTTCCCAAGAAGTTGCTCAATAGCTATATAATCGGTATTATAACCCTTCAAGAAACCTGAAGTATTGACTATAGTATTGACAGATCCAATAGTTTGAGCCGAACGATCGAGCTCGTTGAGGTGTGGAATACAAACCTCTTTAAAAGGCATAGAGATAGCAGCTCCACGGATACCTAATGCTCGGATACCCGCCACAGCATCTCCAATATTCTGAGTAGTGAAAGACTTGTAGATAAAGTTTAGTCCGAGCTTTTGATAGAGGTAATTATGAAAGAATGTTCCGAAATTACCAGGACGTGCTGCCAATGACATGCACAGTGTAGTATCTTTATTTATTAACATAAGAGTATTATTTAATATTTAGTGGAATTAGAGCTTTACATTAAACTTATTTAGGCGATTGTCGACCATACTTGCTGGAACAATTTCCTTAAACTGCTTAATCAAAATATTGACTAAGCGCTCCTTTACAAAGTCGTGACGCATCACTAGTGCAATTTCTCTAACTTGTTCAGGATAGTTTATCGGACGGACATTTCTGCGTTGACACTTCTTGAGTAACCCGATATGTAGTTCAGGAATTAGTGTATAACCTCCATTCAAGTCGACAATGCGCACCAAGGTGTCAATACTTCCTTCTTCGTAGGCTGAAAGTTGAGCAGTACTAGGTTTAAGGTTGGGCTTAGTTTGTTTTTTAAGGCAATGCCCTTGCTTTAGAAGCCACATATGTTCGGTTTTAAATTCGTCGGGCACTACAGAAGCGTGACTATAAAGTGGATGATTCGGCGATATGTAGGCATAAAAACGTTCGCTATAAAGAGGCACGTGAATAAGATCATCGGCCTGTTCGGGAACTTGCATAATGGCAAGGTCAAGCTCACCACGCTGTAACTTGTGGACTAACTGATTGGGGCGAAGCTCAGATACCTCAAGATGTACTTTGGGAGCATTTTGAGTAATCTGATCAAATAGCTTTGGCAAGATGTAGGGTGCAACCGTAGGAATAATACCTAAACGAATATCTCCCTCATCATTCTTTCGCTCCAACCGAACGATTTCTTCAAATTGCGAAGTATGATAAAGAATAACTTTGGCCTGATCTATCAGTTTCTGCCCCAAGTGCGTGGGCATAATAGGTTGAGACTTACGATCAAAAATAAGCACATCGAGTTCGACCTCTAATTTTTGAATCATAGCACTTAGAGTCGATTGCGTAATATCGCAAGCCTGAGCAGCCTGACCAAAATGGCGATATTCGTTTACTGCAATAATATAATTGAGCTGTTGTAAAGTCATACTAATCGGTTTTATCAATGTAAAGATAGAAATTATCTGTTTGATAAATACTTATATATAACTTAAGTTTGTATCAAGCAATGAAAACGATTGCTAGTAATTAGTTCACAAATCACATTTAGAATACAACAAAAAACAAATCAGTTATGATTATTGCAATTCCAACAAAAAACGGCAACGTAGACAACCACTTCGGACATTGTGCCTACTATACTTTTTATACCGTAGATGAAAATAAAAACATCGTAGATGAGAAACGATTTGAAGCTCCAAGCGGCTGTGGCTGCAAGTCGGGTGTAGCAACTACACTTAAGGAACTAGGCATTAAGTTAATGCTTGCAGGAAATATGGGAGATGGTGCACTCAATGTACTGGCCCAAAATGATATTCAAGTAATCAGAGGATGCTCGGGTGAAGTCAAAGAAGTTGCCCTAGCCTACCTTCGTGGAGAACTTGAAGACACTGGAGTTGGCTGTGCATCGCATGGTAGTGACCATGTGTGTTCGCACAATCATGAACATGAATAGGAGGCAACTTTAGATTTAGACTAATCTCTAAATTTCTTTTAGCTAGCGTACTCCTACTTCAAGGATACGCTAGTTTTTTTATTTCATGCGTGCATAGCTATAAAAGCTAGTTAACACCAATTCGTTGTCTTCGTTATACTGATAGCTAAGCTTTACACCAGAGGCCAGTCGCAGAGCTACAATTTTATCGAAAGTATCTTTTGAATAGAAGTTCCAATCAATACCTTCAAGGGTTAAGTAGGCTAGCATCACAGATAATGGTGTATGGTTGCTCAATGCAAAGTTGAGATTGAGACAGAATTGACTATCCACTACATCGATATTGATACCGTAGAGTTGGTAATCGATAAACATGTATTCAACACCCTGACGAAAGATCGAAAACCCTTCGGTTGAGTCGGATGGATTGAAGTACTGCTTTTCGGACTCATGAATTTCTCCCATTCTTTCAGTGAACAGCAACAGATCAGCTCCTACTCTTAGCCCATCCAATGCACCAGTTTTGAGATATTGACTGATATTTAGCATACGTGAATTATTTAACGGTGATTTGATATAAGCATCTCAACAGTTGGGATATCGGCCTCAGCCCAAGCTAGTTTTTTTAGGTCAGATGGATGTAGCCAACACAAGTCTTCATGTTCAGTGAGCCGAGGGACGTCCTTAACCAATTGACACAAGTAAGTATTAAGTATAATTGCACGAGCGGCATTGACATACGGAGTCCGTGCAAGCTGTTTCCCAACCTCAATGGTACAACAAAGCTCCTCCTGAATTTCTCGAACTAGGGCCTCTTCAAATGATTCCCCAACTTCGACCTTACCACCAGGAAACTCCCAATAATGTGCTAATTGCATCGCCCCACCACGTTGAACACAGAGAATTTTATCGTCTTTCACAATAACAGCACCAACAACCTCTATAAACTGACTCATTATATAATTGTATTTTAAAGCGTGCAAAATAACTTATTTTTACAGCATACGGAAATAAATATGCTTCTTAAATATTTATATATCGGATAAGTCTTACTAAATTAGTTCATTAATGATTTCAAGTATTTATTAATCCGACACACCTGATGAAGAAAACAACATTAGCCCTAGCAACCCTCTGTGGAGTCACGGGGTCAGCACTAGCTCAAACTGATTTAACTTATCAAAAGCCCCCTCAAGAGATACTCGAACTAGCCGACTTTGAGCGTGCACCGCTCCTGATGATGGATAGTCAACTTAAGTATTTGGTATTTAACTATACCAACACTTATAAGACTCTCGAAGAGCTTGCCCAAGAAGAACTACGATTGGCTGGACTTCGTATTAACCCAGTGACTAGGATTAGCAGTACAGCACGCTATTACAATAAACTGACTTTTAAGAAGCTACTAGGGGATCAAGAAATAGCCTTTGAAGGAATGCCGACCAATGCTCAAATCGCTAACCAAACTTGGTCGCCCGATGAGAGCAAAATAGCCTTCACAAATACTACAGCAAAAGGTGTAGAATTATGGATAATAGATATGGCAACAGGAAAGGCTAATTTGCTGAGTCAGGCCAACCTTAACGCTGTGATACGATCACCTTTTGTATGGGCAGCCGATAGTAAGGGGCTTTTTATCACCGTTCGCCCTAAAAATGGAGATGAGCTTATAAAAGAGAACCAAGTTTTGCCTACTGGCCCTACAATTTCGAATAGTGTGGTGGGACAGACGGCACAGAATATTACTTATCAAGATCTTTTGCAAAACTCTACCGACGAAAAGAACTTTGATGCATTAATCAGTTCGGAAATCTACTATATAGATCTCAATGGTATAGCTAAGCTTTGGGCTCCTAAAGACCAATATGCAAAACTTGCCTTGTCACCAGATGGGAACTATCTCTTGATAGACAAAATAATACGACCCTACTCGTATATTGTGCCCTACGCCAAGTTCCCAGTGTTAACTGAGGTATATACTAAGGAGGGAGAACTTGTAAAAACGATCAATCAAAAACCTCTTATCGAGCATGAACCACGTGGGTTTATGGCAACCTATACGGGTAAACGAAATATTTCTTGGAGAGCAGATCAACCAGCAACACTCTACTGGGCCGAAGCACAAGATGGTGGTGACCCAGCCCAAGAAGTGCCTTACAGAGATTTTGTATACCAATGGGAAGCTCCTTTCACTGACGAACCAAGTTACCTGACCAAAACAATCAATCGCTTTGGTGGAATTGATTGGGGAAAGAGTACGCTAGCAGTGCTTTCAGATTTTTGGTGGGACACTCGTAATACCAAAACCTACATATTTGACCCCACAAAAGCTCAAGAAGAGCCTAAAATTATATTTGACAGAAACTATCAAGATCAATACAATAACCCTGGTGACTTTGATTTGGTTAAAAATAAGGCGGGACGATTTGTACTTCGCCTAGAAGGTGATCATGGCTTTCTTGTTGGCCAGGGTTACCGTGCTGATGGACAATTTCCGTTTGTTGACCAGTATGACTTCAAAACCCTGAAGTCTAATCGTATTTTCGAGTCGTCGTATACCGATAAACAATTGAATATATCCAGAATTATCAATCCTAAGAAGGGGGAATTCTTAGTTAGCCTTCAATCGGCTACTGAATACCCTAACTACTACATTATAAACTCGAAAAAACGAATTGCACCTATCCCTGTAACTTTCTTTAAAAACCCTTTCGAGTCGATCGCTGGAGTCTATAAAGAGGTGATTACCTACAAACGTAAAGACGGCGTAGAACTCAATGCAACACTTTACTTACCAGCAGACTACAATCGTGAAGAAAAGACTGAGAAACTGCCTATGGTTATGTGGGCTTACCCAACTGAATATAAGGATAAACAGAGTGCTGGCCAATCGACCACCAACCCAAATGAGTTTATCTATCCGTTCTACGGATCACCAATATACTGGGTAACTCGTGGTTATGCTATTTTGGACAATGCTGCCTTCCCTATTGTTGGTGAAGACAAGGAAGAGCCCAACGATACCTTCTTAGAGCAATTGGTAGCCAACGCCGAAGCAGCAATAGATGCAGTAGATGCTATGGGTTATATTGATAGAGATAGAGTCGCGGTTGGAGGACACTCTTATGGTGCGTTCATGACAGCCAATCTGCTTACGCATAGCAACCTGTTTGCGGCTGGAATTGCCCGTAGTGGAGCATATAACCGTACGCTAACGCCCTTTGGTTTTCAGGCAGAACAACGTAACTATTGGGATGTGCCTCAGGTCTACAATGCGATGTCTCCGTTTATGCATGCAGATAAGATGAAGACTCCGATGCTTCTTATTCATGGAGCTGACGACAATAATCCAGGTACGCATACCATGCAGAGTGAGCGATACTTCAATGCCCTCAAGGGGTTTGGAGCACCTGCAAGGCTAGTACTACTACCCAAGGAAAGCCATGGCTACGCTGCCAAAGAATCGGTTTTACATGTGCTTTGGGAGCAAGACTGTTGGTTAGAGAACTATGTAAAGAACAGACATAAATAAGTCTATAAACTAAAAAGAACGGTAACCCTATGCTAGGATTACCGTTCTTTTTGTATAATGATATTAAGAGTCAATTACTTTGCACTTGCTGCAAATTGGTCAAGCATCATAATACCCATTTGTGAAAGTCCTTCGTAAACCTCGTGAGGTAATTCACCTTTCACACGGAATGCAACCACTTTATTAGACTTATCAAAAAATACACCATAAGCCTCTTTCCAAGTGTCTTTTAGTTTCTGACCTACAACATAAACTTGAATACCGTTAGGATAGGTTTTAGAGAAAAGCACTTCGAAACCCTTAGGTACACTTACTGTTTTCATTTCTTCTTTAACAGCTGCCACTATTGTAGCAGATGCCGATTCAAAGACAGTAACTTCGTCTCCCTTGACTCCTTGAATACCCAATTCTTTGGCCATTTGCTCGTTTTCTTGCTGAGTAACCTTGTGATCCTCCCATTTCTCAGTAGTAGAAACTGGATAATCCTTTTTCCATTTCGTGAATAGGTCATCGATGTTTGTTGCAAATAACAGAGGCGTGCATAGAAGCATCACCAACACTAGATTTAATCTTTTCATATTCTTTTATCGTTATAAACCACCACTTAATTGACTGTAATATTTTATTAAAAGCGGTGAAAGGTAAAGGTCAAAAAAAATCATGGTATTGATCATAGACCTTTAATATAGTTCCATACCATGTTTATTAATAGTAAAATGAGTAGAGCATAAAGCACATAGGGATTCCACTTCTTACGGAGTGCTGGGATAAGTGTATCTGAACCCCTAAAAAGGTCAACCATAGCCCAAACACAACCCACCAACAGTGCAGAGTGTGTCAGTAGCGTTAAAGGATTCACCATAAAACCTCCTAGCAAATCCCCCTTTAAAAACAAACTTGTAGCTCTTATAGAGCCACAAGCAGGGCAAGGAATGTCTAACGTAAATTTTAATGGACAAAAAGTGAACTGCTCAACTTCTTGGGGATAGAAATAGAAAATTAGATATCCACCTACAAGAGTGAGAACAATTAACAAATACTTATATCTCGACTTGATAGGCTTTGTTTTAAAGAACATTCTTCATGAAAAGCTCAAAGTTCTTCTGCTTTGTCACATTCATTATTAAAAACCAATCGACAATTGTCCAAATCCCTAGTCCTCCACAAGTAATCAATTTAAGGATACCCAGACCCACATCTCCCAAGATAATTCGGTCTACACCGAGATAACCTAGGAATATAGATAGGATAAGAATCATTATAGGATTTCTGTAAGGCAATACCTGAATTACATGAAAATTATCCTCGTCCATCTCTTGTAATAACTTACGCATTGCATAAATTTTGTCAGCTGAGAAGTTATCACTCTCTCTTGCTAAAAACACTTCAATTTGCCTGCTGTCCATTTGTAATTAGTTTGAAATAATACATCGGTTTAATTAATATTCTACTGGAAAAGAAAATCTAAAGATTCTTCAACCCATCACGATCCAATATAGCAATCTGACGATTGTTTACTTGAATAAGTTGCTCTTCTTCTAACTCGGTTAATGTACGAATTAAGGATTGACGAGAAACACCAAACTTATCGGCCAACTCTTGACGCCCCATAGGAATCTCAATCACTTTATCATTATTTTGAAGCTCCGTAAAGCTCAAAAAGTACTGTGCTAATTTTAGTTTTAAACTCATCAATGAAAGAAAGTGTATTTTATCACTCAAGAATCGATTAATATCAGAAACTATCTGGATAAAGTTAAAGAGTAGATTTGAGTTGGCCTGCATAGCCTTCAAAAACTCTTTCTTACTCATCTTCAACAACGAGAGATCACCTTCGGGGATTACATTAACAGGAAACTCACTTTTTGTAGCAAATAACATAGCAGGTGCAAGAATTCGCCCTGCTCCAATCTTTTCAATTTGCAGATACTTTCCAGAGTCCGATACCATTCGTGCAATAGCATTGCCTTCGAGTACAAGTAACAAAAACTGACAGGGATCACCCATCAATGCAATAATGTCGTTTTTGGAATAGGTTTCTGTTTTGTAAATATAAAGGCTTAAAAATTCTTCAATGTCGTTTTCGGAAAATCCTTTAAACAAGGACGACTTACTTAAGACTTCTTTTATCATTTCAATATCCATAAAGCACTCCTTTATTATTAATTTAGAAACAAGATATAAATTCTAAGTCAAAAGAGAAGTAAGTTTCTTTTTTTTCTTTAAATTAGAAAGAAAGACCGATAAAGCTCAACAAAAATGGTAAATGTCACATAGGCGACAGTTTATCTCTTCCCAAAGCTTTTACTTTGTCTCAACAAGAAAGAAATAGATTATTAACTACGTAATAAAAATATGAGCTATGGAAAATATGTTTTGTTTTCAATGTCAAGAAACTGCTAAAAATGTAGGTTGCACCGTTAAAGGTGTTTGTGGCAAAGATGCTGTAACTTCTAATGCGATGGATTTACTTATATTCACACTAGAGGGAATCTCAGTTGTTTCGACTGCACTAAGAGAAAATCAAATCAAGTTTGACGAAAAAAGAGTTAACGAATTTGTTCGTGACGGACTTTTCGCAACCATTACCAACGCTAACTTCGATGAGACAAGCATTAAGAATCGTATCACTTCTGCACTTGCTTTACGAGAAGAATTAAAACTAATTGCACAAGAAAGCAATATTACTTTACCTAAACTAGATGCACTTAATTGGCATACTACTGCTGACAAATACGATGCAACAGCACGTGTTGTGAGTATCTTACAAGAAAGAGATGAAGACGTACGCTCACTCAGTCAACTAACAATCTACGGACTCAAAGGTATGGCTGCTTATGCTGAGCATGCTGCACGTTTAGGCTACACAGAAAATGAAATCGATGCCTTCATGCAAAAAGCGCTTAACGATATTATCCTTAAAAATCGCACGGTTGAAGAGCTAATCGCACTAGTTCTCGAAACTGGTAAGTTTGGAGTTCAAACAATGGCTCTTCTGGATAAAGCTAATACAGAAAGTTATGGTAACCCTGAAATGACTACCGTTAACATTGGTGTAGAAAAGAACCCTGGTATCTTGATAAGTGGTCACGACCTCAAAGATATGGAAGAGCTTTTGAAGCAAACTGAAGGTACTGGTGTTGATGTTTACACACATAGCGAAATGCTTCCTGCCAACTATTACCCCAAATTCAAACAATACAAACATTTCGTGGGTAACTACGGTAATGCTTGGTGGAAACAAAAAGAAGAATTTGAATCATTCAATGGCCCTATTCTATTTACAACAAACTGCATTGTACCACCATCCAAAGGTGCAAAGTATTCTGATAAAGTATTTACGACCAACTCTACAGGTTTCCCTGGATTTATTCATATCGAATCGGATGGCAACGGTAAAAAAGACTTCTCTCAGGTTATCGAGCTAGCTAAAACTTGCCCAGCACCAACCGCTATTGAAGAAGGTAGCATCGTAGGAGGTTTTGCGCATCACCAAGTGCTTGCACTAGCTGATAAAGTAGTTGATGCAGTTAAATCGGGAGCTATCAAGAAGTTTGTAGTTATGGCAGGTTGCGATGGCCGTATGAAGAATCGCGGATACTATACCGATTTTGCTGATGCACTACCTGATGATTCTGTCATCTTAACAGCTGGTTGCGCTAAATATCGCTACAATAAACTTCCGCTTGGTGATATTAATGGCATTCCTCGTGTGCTCGACGCAGGTCAATGTAACGACAGTTATTCACTAGCTGTGATTGCAATGAAGCTTCAAGAAGCATTCGGGTTAGACAATATTAATGATCTACCAATCGTTTACAACATTGCATGGTATGAGCAAAAAGCTGTTATTGTATTATTGGCCCTACTTAGCTTAGGTGTAAAGAATATCCACCTCGGACCAACACTTCCAGCCTTCTTATCTCCAAACGTAGTTAACGTTTTGGTTGAAAACTTTGGTATTAGTGGCATTTCTGATGTCGATACAGACATTGAAGAGTGGATTGCTTAATTCCTATAGCAAGTATTGAACCCACATTAACATCGCCCCTTTGCAAGCTTGCAGAGGGGCGATACTGTTTACATTTAGTTCATAAATGATTGTTCTTTCCAAATAAAACTTATCTTTGTAGCCGATTAAAAATTAACAACATCCTTGCTCGTTACTTGAGCGTAGGACGTGTGCTTGGCCAACCACGTAAAAAACAAGAATATATGAAACAAAAAGTGTCTATCCCCTTCATGATGATGGGGATATTATTTAACGTCTGTCTTATAACAGCGAATCTTTTAGCGACAAAACTAGTTCACCTTTGGGACTCACCTAGTCTGGATATCACAGTAACAGCTGGGCTTTTGGTCTTTCCGATTTCCTATATCATCAACGACTGTATTGTTGAGGTATGGGGGTTTAAGAAAGCTAAATTGATTATTTGGTCAGGGTTTGCCATGAACTTTCTGGTTGTGATTTTAGGTCTGTTGGCTACAGTCCTACCTCCTGCACCAGACTGGAATGGTAATGAGCATTTCAACTATGTCTTTAGTTTTGCTCCACGAGTTGCTGCTGCAAGCTTACTAGGTTTTTTAGTTGGATCTTTCCTCAATGCCATGATTATGAGCAAAATGAAAGTGGCTAGCAAAGGCAAGAACTTTGCCTGGAGAGCCATATGGTCAACCATTGTAGGTGAAGTTGGCGATTCAATCATCTTCTTTACTATTGCATTTACAGGTGTCGTACCTCTTCAAGTGATGCTATACATGATGCTCACACAAGTCGTGCTTAAGACAGCGTATGAAATTGTAATTCTACCGATCACTATGCGAGTAGTCAAGAAAGTAAAAGAGATTGAGGGAGAAGATGTATATGACGAAAGCATCTCTTATAATATACTTACAGTAAAAGATTTATGATATGTTGAATACCAATCAAGCGATCGTATTGTTTAGCGGAGGTCAAGATTCCACAACCTGCCTCTATTGGGCTAAAGAACGATTTGAGAAAGTCTATGCACTCAGCTTTAGCTACGGACAAAAGCACAGTAACGAAGTAGAAATTGCTCGGCAAATAGCCTCAGAGGCTGGCGTAGAGTTTCATGTACTAGATGCGCATTTCATCTCTTCACTGAGTGTAAATTCGCTCACTGATAGTAGTCTAGAAATGGACGAAAGCAATAGTCTCCCCAATACGTTTGTACCAGGTCGTAACCTCTTCTTTTTGAGTATGGCAGCTGTATTTGCATTTGAGCACGAGGTCAAACATATTATTACAGGGGTTTCTCAAACAGACTTCAGTGGATATCCCGATTGCAGACATAATTTTATCCTATCGACCAACACCACATTGAATTTGGCTATGGAGCGTGAATTTGAACTTCATGCACCGCTTATGTGGCTTGACAAATCACAGGTATGGGAACTCTCTGACCAACTAGGTGTTTTCGACCTAATTAAAGATAGAACTTTAACTTGCTACAATGGAGTCGTTGCACAAGGGTGTGGACATTGCCCTGCTTGCAAATTGAGAAATAAAGGATTAGAAGAATATTTAAATAGAAAGGAAAAACGATAATGCGTCAAGACAGTGAATTAAAAGAACAACTCTCAGCTCTTGGAGCTGCTACAGAGTATAAGCAAGACTATGCACCTGAGGTGTTAGAAGCCTTCGACAATAAACATCCGATGAACGACTATTGGGTGCAATTTAATTGTCCTGAGTTTACAAGCTTATGCCCAATCACAGGACAACCCGACTTTGCCGAAATCAAAATTAGCTATATCCCAGAGATTAAAATGGTCGAAAGCAAAAGTCTTAAGCTATATCTATTTAGCTTCCGTAATCACGGTGCTTTTCATGAAGACTGTGTCAACGTTATCATGAAGGACCTAATCAAGCTGATGAATCCAAGATACATCGAGGTTACAGGAATATTCACCCCCCGTGGTGGAATCTCAATTTACCCCTATGCTAACTTTGGTCAACCAGGAACTAAATACGAAAAGATTGCTGAGCATCGCTTAATGAATCATTAAAAGCCTACTAGGCAACTATGTGAAGAAGAATAGGGTCAATCTAGCTAAGTTAAAGCTAAGATTGACCCTATTTATTTTGAGTATATTCTAACTAATTACTCACCTAAACCTAAGAATTGGAACGGTTTAGAAGTCTTTAGAGATTTAACGGCATTACCATTATAAGTTTCTTCGTTGGTTAAGTTTAACTTCTTAACAGGAGCACCTGGTTTGAAATCTAGATCTTTCAAATCTAACCAAAAAGTATTTGGAGTCAAGACTGACTCGTAGAAGTAAACTTTATTCTTTTGATCAGAAACAGTTCTCCAACGTGTTGAAGCAATATTTGGTTGATCAGGTGTGCTGATTCCATAAGGAACTGAACAGTTACGAATCACACTAAAAATACTAGCTACACCAATGCGAACATCTGCTGTTTGTGGAATAGCGTGCGTATAGAATGAAGCTCTTACAAAACGGTCAGCAGCACGGTTAGTACCAGGTAACATTACTGTTCCACCAATTTGTTGCCAATAATCGTCTAAAGCCAATTGTTGAGCAAAGATTGGAGAGTTAGTCATTACTTGATATTCTGGGCTATGGCTAATTACTAATTCACCATCGATATATTCAAGTAAACCACACGAGTACAGGCATCAGCTTGGGTAAAACCAGCAAATGCTATACAACCTAATGCTATTAAAAACTTTTTCATAGTTATGTTTATTTTAAAAACTTAATGATTACATAACAAAAAAACAGATAGATGGTTGTCGTTTTTTATAGGTTTCGATGAAAATGGACGTATTTAGCTAAAATTCTTATTCTATATCATTTTGTTCGCACACTCCATGTAGCCATATAGAGCAAAGCAGCAAGTAACACAATAACTCCTCCTAGCTGAGATGAGAGGTAATCACTTGCTATTCCCATCAATAATGGGAATATAGCTCCACCAACTAAACCCATAATCATGAGTGCAGAAACTTCGTTCTTAGCCGAAGGCATCAATAATAAGCAACGTGCCACAATAATTGGGAAAACATTGGAATTACCTATACCCACTAAACCGACAAAGAAATATAGCCAACCAACCGTTGGAGCAAAAAACAATCCAATGAAGCCAACAGCAATCAGCACGGAGCCAATATTGAAAAACAGTTTTGACGATATTTTAGAGAGCGTCATAGCTCCTATTAAGCAACCCACAGTACGAAGTAAAAAGTAAACACTATTGGCATACGTTGCGATTTCGATGCTACAGCCTGTGCGCTCCATAAGAAGCTGAGGAGCATTAATGTTCATTCCTACATCAATCCCTACATGACAAAGCATTGCCAAAAAAGAGATCCGAATAACTCGGTTATTGAGCAGCCTCAAAGTAGACTTAATCCCCATACCCTGAACTACAGGTTGCTCATGGATAGGCGTAAAGCCTAAAAAAAATATTGCAAATAGACCGTAACCAATAACTATAGGCAACATAAGGGTCCAACTAGCCCACGACTGACTTGCCCAAGCTGCCATAAACGGTACAGTAAAAGAGCCCAATGCCTTAACGAACTGCCCCAAAGTTAACGCACTTGATAGCTTCTTACCACTTACAATATTTGCTAGCAGGGGGCTAGCAGCGACTTGAATCAATGTTATTCCAACTCCTAAAACTGCAAAAAACAGAATAACACTGACAAAAGTATAGCTAAAAAGTAAGAAGCTTAACGCCAAGCCCATCAAAACCATACTCAAAATTACAGTATTCTTTTGCCCGATCTTTGTCATTAAAGCACTCGTAGGGATTGAGAAAAATAAGAAAGAGAGAAACAAGAGCGTCGATAAGGCCCCAACCGTCGTATCGGAAAGCTGAAAATCGACTTTAAGGTAATTTGAAGCAACGCCTATGACATCGTAGAACCCCATGGCCAAAAATGCAACCATGACCGAAATCAGACTTAACGTGATGTGTTTTTTATTTTCCATTGTGTTTGTTGTTCTTTTGAATACTAAGTACTGAGAATAATTAAACTCCACTTCGCAAAGAGAAGTGGAGTTTAAAATTATTTATGCTATAATTCGAGATATAGACCTATTGTGTTACTATTTGTACCGCATCAATCCATAGTTTACTACCTGGTGCTCCACTATATAAATAGCCTTGGCTACTTGACCAGAAGAAAAATCCAATACGATAATTTAGAGCATAATCAAAAGCTTTCCCCTCGGCATAGACCAATGGAACATCAAAGCGAGCATAGCTCGATTGATCATCTGAGCTTACTAAATCTCCCCTAGCAATAATCCTACTTGAATTAGCCAAAACTTCGCTAAGTGTGAGCATCTCTTCATCGTTAAGAGGGTCTTGCACCTCATAGAGGAATACAGAAATTCTCATTTCGTCATTTACCCCCTTCAAATAAGCAGTTTCATCTGGCTTACTCAAATCGATACATTGGTAAAATTCCTGACCTTTCTCATATTTATAATATCCGCTAAGGCTAATCGGTTCATAGAAAATCGGATAACCGTAATGCATCTGTTTATCGAAATTATTCAAATTGGTTTGGAATGAACCTGTATAAAGTGTTCCTCCTGCAATTTTAGGGATACCATAGGTATTGTCCTTAGGTGGATTCATGTCTATCGTTTCAATAAGAGCAGCACTTCCACCCTGATATGAATCCGAGCTACTCACTACTCCATAACGACTTACTGGCTGGGTAGAAACCACTAGGTCATTTTGTTTTTTGAGCAAGTGCATAAAAGGTGCATACAGAGCATTACTACTCTCCCATTCAAATCCATATTGACCCACAGGAATCTGATATTTAGTAGCTTCATAAATGGTATTAGGATTCGCAATCTTCCAAGAGTCAAAAGAAAATATTCCTGGGCGTTCTAATATATTGACCGTATAGGTTTTCTGATATATACCATCTTCTGAAGTTACAGTATAAATTACTGGAGTTGTAAAGTCTTGTGACGTATCAGCTGCAGGCGATATAGTAGCTCCTGACGAAACAGAAATATTGGGTACTAAATTAGTCAAATCAGCCAGAGAGCCTTCTTTTGTTGTTGCTAATAAGATATTACCTTGCTGCTCAAAAATATGAGTGCTATTAGGAATAAAGTATTCGCTGTCAATCCTAAAATCTAGGATTGAACAGCCTGAGTTCAAATCGTTGCTCATAGGACCTGAAAAACTAAAAGACATTCCGTAAAGATCAACAGCATCCAATGATGAGATTGTGCCCGTGAAGCTTAATAGGCCATCAACAATACTACCTTGAAGCTCAACAGCAAGTTCAGCTCCAAAATCAGTGGTTATATTTTGCTGAGTAGAAAGCGTTACTGTGCCACCATATTCTACAATGGTAGCCAACACATTGATTAATTTTAGGTCTGCATTTAAATCAGATGAAAAAGGAAAATATGAAATTGTAAGGTTTACATGTTCATCCATATCCTTTTTAAGATAGACTTTACGCTTAAAAGAATCAGATGATGAGTTTAGATCGCGTTCAAGTTGTCCAATATAAACTCCATTATGTTCTGTCCCAATGGTGATCCTATCATCTAAGTCACTCTCCTGGGAACATCCCCAAAGACAGAACAAAGAGATGCAAACCATGAGATAAAATAAGTATTTCTTTTTCATCCTATTTCAAATTTTCAGTTTATGCAATTATAATTCACTAACTCACAAAAATAGAGTAAATGAAATAGATAACATCAATTTTGAGCAGAATAAATAACTACGATAGCTTAACTTGGCTCCAAAACAAAAGCTATTTACCAGTCTAGCTTACAAATAATCAAGGATATAATATTAATAGATTATTTATGTTAAAAGACCCATTTATAAAGGCTTATAACACTTTTACACTAAACCAAATAGGGCGCAAATTTGTATTTATATATAGATTACAAATCAAAGTTTAAGGTTATGAGAAGAATACAAGTTACATTATTGACTGCTTTTTTATTTATTACAGCTTCTGTTTTTGGTCAGTCAAACAAAGTTCTCGATGGCTTGGCTAATTCTTACGATTACACTCAAGAAGCTATTGCTTCGATAGCCAAAGCAGCAGAGAATATGACTGAAGCCTATCAATATTTATCGTCCAATGGAGCTAAACGTTTTATTAAGTTTTCGCTAGAGAATTTTGAAATTGCTGGACAACAAATTACTGCTGCCAAATCTGAAGTAAATTCAATCGTTCATGCAGCCAAAGAGGCTGACATTTCGGAGGACATTGAGTCAATACTAAGTTTGTACGAAGAGATCCAAGATGAGATTGATCTGGCAGTAACAGCAAGCAAAGAAGCTATAAACCAGAGAGAATCATCCGAAATAGATCAAGAACTTCGAAAAGCTTCTCAAGGGCTTGAGTCTGCTCTACCCAAAATGATCTCTGCACTCGAAAAAACCAATGAGGTAGTATTAAAAATGCACTAACTTCTATTTTGTTAATAGAACAAACTATACAATATGAATTATAAAATCATTCTTTCGTTAAGCTGTAGCCTATTATTATCGGGAACAGCAATATCAGCTACCCCTAAACTAGCTAAAACAAATTACGTACAAGATCATAACCAACAAACTCCTGAGTTTGCTGTTACGATCAAAAAGCAAGCACTACTGACCATGGAAGCCATCAACGATACCTTCAGGAGCTTACACTCTGCCAACAAAAATGCATCTATCGATAATGCGATTGAAAATGCGAATAGCCTGATAGTATTGCTTGGAAAATCAGACTCGCAAGAAGGACTTAGTAAAGCTCAGAAATTAAGCTTTCAAAGCGTATTGAAAAGAACTCAACGAGCCAAGACATCACTCGGAAATGCAAAATCAGAAAGCTCTGTTCGAAAAGTAAAACAAGAAATTGTTGAAGCTAAAAAGAACCTAGGAAAAGCTTTAGGAACTATTGATAAAGCAGTAGGATACAGCTTATAGTGCTAATAAATCTAACGGAGTATTCTAGTTTACGATAGGCCGTTTCAAGCTTATTACTTGGGGCTTAAAATACATTATCAATAAGCTTAAATATATTCTTATCATTTGTATATTAATATCAAATCTTTGTTTACATTTGCGCCGCTTAAATTTTAAATAATACAATTATGGCAAGGAGCGAATTTGACGATTTCGATGATGACTTGGATAATGGCCAAGACATGTATAGCGATAATAACTACGACGAAGACATCAGTCTTGATGACGAGGATTTCGATGATGAAGACTCGTACAATATGATCGATTCGTATATGTTAGACGACAAGGATTGGGATGAAGACGACTGGACATCAGGCGATGAAGACGATTCAGATGAGTTTGACGATGACGATGCTGAGTAAGTAACTGTAAGCATTTACACAAAACAAAAAGCGATAGAAGTAATTTCTATCGCTTTTGTTTTATATCTAATTAAGCCGTTAAGCTTGGTCTTTGTCGTAGTGAACTAAGATATTCTCATCAACCTCATAGGTTGAAACAGGCTTAGCGCAAGTTTCATAAATAGGCACTACATAATACCCTCCTTTATCACAACCAACAACCTCAACCAAACATCCCATTATCTTAGCTGTAGAACACACTTTTTCTTCACATCTAACAGCCTGGTCGGCTACTTTGCCTTTAACCTTCTCCCAACGAGTCAATAATTCTGGAAACGGAGTTGAAACAACTTTTACCTTCATTTTTATTCCTTTTAAAAGTTAGTAAATCTGTATAATCTTGATTGATCATAAAGATAGCAAGAATATCCTATTAACACACTATAGAGGCTTTAGTTTGAAATTGCTATAACCTGAGACGGATAAAACAAAATCTCAAAAGAATTGGGTGTCAGATAAACTAAGACACTCAATACTTTTGAGATTTCAATACGTTATATTTTAAAGGTGAATCCCCTACTTATAAACTATAAGAAGTTAGTGGACTACCAGATATAGCATCAATACTAGGGACTGATAACTTAGCTTGGTGTGCCACTCGACCCGCTTGAACAGCCAATTGAAAAGCCTTAGCCATCTCAACAGGATTGCCAGAACGAGCAATAGCTGTATTTACAAGAACAGCTGCAACGCCCATCTCCATTACCTCAGCGGCATGTGAAGGAGCACCCAAACCTGCATCTACGATAACTGGAATATTACAAGCCTCAACAACCAAACGCAACATATCCTTGGCCTCAACACCACGGCTGGTACCTATTGGAGCAGCAATTGGCATTACACATGCAGCACCTGCTTCTTCTAGTCTTTTGCAAAGAATAGGGTCAGCAATTGTATATGGTAAAACCACAAAACCCTGTTTTACTAATTCTACTGTAGCATTATATGTTTCAATAGGATCGGGTAAAAGTGTTTTAGGGTCGGGATGAATTTCTAGCTTAATCCAGTTGGTTTCAAAGGCTACTCTAGACAGTTCAGCAGCAAAGACAGCTTCTCTCGCATTCTTAACTCCAGAAGTATTAGGAAGCAATTGAAGTCCTGGACGGCGTACATGCTTCAACATATTATTATCCTTATGTGGTCTCTCTGGATCCAAACGTCTCATAGAAACCGTTACCATCTGCGTACTAGATGCTGCAATAGTTTTGCTCATCAACTCGTATGAGCTAAATTTGCTCGTGCCTAAAAATAGGCGAGAGTCAAACACTTTATCTGCGATATATAATTTACTCATAGTTAAATTTAAAATAGGGATACATGTTCATATCTTCAATATACCATAAGTCACGTATGAATTATAGCAACCTAAGTTTACTCTCTTTTTATTATCCTCCTGAAACTGCTTCAAGAACCATTAACTCAATATTCTCTTCAAGAATTGTATTACCCCAAAGATTACGAGGTACTACTTTATAATCAATTGCTATTGCAATGCCGTCTTTAGGTAACTCTAATTGAACTGCTAAATCGGCTAAGGAAGAACCTGCTTTAACTTCTAAAGGCTTGCTGTTAATTAAAATATTCATAGATTCTGAATTTTATTTTAATGTGATTATTTATAATATAGAAAATCTATAACGATGTATAACAAGAAAAAGCCATACATTTATAATTCATAAATATAACAGTTTTTTCATGAATGACCTTGGCCATAGCACTCTTTTTATGTAAATAAAACCGTCTCTATTTTTTAGCTACTTATAGTCAGAACGATAAAGATAAGCTAGTAAAAACAAAAGGAGTCCTCTTGGGCATCATTTAATACCAAGGGGACTCCTTCTTTAATATTTTCAACCTATTCTTTTTTCTGTGACCCTTTACGGCTATTTCTTTTAGCATTCCACACCACGGCAAAGAAAGCTAATATGACACAGAGTAGCGAGAGAACAAAGCTACGAGTATCTCCCAACTGCACACTCTTCAAGGCGTATGGCATTAATATAATTAATAGAATTACAAATAAGCCAATAGATACTTTAGTCTTCATAACAGGTTTGTTCTTATATAAATTGTGACAATACTCAACTACATAGTCTTGTATACTATAATAACAAAACAACGACTAAAACGTTTAGATTAACTTAGGGTTATTCTCCAGCAAGAATATCCCTTGAAAACTGAATCAGCTCTTCTTGTGTCACCTTGTCTGAGTAGACAGCTTTACTTCCGTTATTGTAAGGGCCGTATTGCTCAATAGAAGTTATGTTGAATAGTGCTAGAACTGGTATGTTTGAAGCACTTGCTAGATGCATAACACCACAATCGGCAGTAATGAACAGTGAGCCTTTAGATATGGTAGCCACCATTTCGTGCAAGTCAGTACTATAATAACTGGGTGCAGCAAAATCAATTTGTGATACCTTCTCTTTGGGTAAGACCTCTACGATATTGTAATTGGGAAACTCAAACTTCAATTTATCGTAAAAAGAAGTCCACCAAGTTATAGTTAGGCACTTATTACCTGTAGCAAAGGTGTATATATAAATCGTTGGCTTATCCTGAGGTATAATTTCATGATAGACTCTCTCCCCATTTTCGAGTTCATCTTCAGTCAGATTAAACGATAAGACAGGAATGGCAGCAGCAGGGAAATCAATACCCGACTGAGAAAGTAAATATCTCAGGTTATACACGGGTTGCTTTGCCATATGAATATAATCGGGGTACTCTAATTTCAATGACTCTACCTCATCGCCAAAATCTTTCATCGATGCTTTAGATAGCTGAGCAGAAAGTCGTCCTGAAGACGAATTAGGGATTACATTTAAGACTAAATCGTAATCCTCCTTCTTTAAATTCCACCATACTCGAATGTATTCACCCAATTCTTTAAAGGGTTTTGAAGGCAATACTATAAGTTTATTGATGCTTTTGTAGTTTTCGAAAATAGGAAATCCTACTCCACCCCGAACAAACAAATCGATTTTAGCATTGGGTAGTAATCGCTCTATCTCCTGAACTAAAGGTGTTACCATCAATAAATTTCCAAGTCTAGAGTTGGGTCGGCTGATTAAAACTCGGATGGGACGCTGCAATATATCATCGACTGAATCGAACTGTACAGTTTTACCTTTAATATGCTTGGTCAGACTGTAAAGCAACTTGCGTCGAATATTATTGATCTTTTTTTTCATTCTAAAGACTATCAATGTTATTTTAACATGCTAAATAAGCGAAACATTCTGTTGAAAAACTGTATTTCTTAGATAGGCTTTTGAACTAACATCAGAATAATACTATTAAATGCTTAATCCATCGAATATTACAATGGAGCTACTTTTCTAAATCGCGTAAAAGTTTTCCTTTGCTCGATAAGCTTCCATCCAATTTGGGTGAGCCAATAATTTGAGATGTATAGATACCACTATGCCCAGAGAACAAATAGGCAATAACACAACCCAGTGCAATAAAAACACCTGTCTCAGTGCCAAAAAGCTCCATCCCCATAATGGTGCAGGCTAAAGGAGTGTTTGTAGCTCCCGAAAATACAGACACAAAACCAACAGCCGCTAATATACCTACAGGCATTGGGATTATTCCACTTAGCGCACTACCTAAAGTTGCACCAATAAAGAACAACGGTGTTACTTCACCACCCTTGAAACCAACTCCCAACGTAAGTGTTGTGAGTATTATTTTGATTAAGAACGAATACCACTCCTCTTGAATCAGAAAAGACGAAACAATAGTAGGTATACCAAGACCGATATACTTAGTTGTTCCCAATAAATAAATTACTAAAACCAGAATTATTCCACCCAAAAAAGGTCTAAGAGGAGAATATCTAATTAGTTTCTTTGAGTATCGGGTCCAGAAATGAACCATATGTGAAAACAAAAAGGCAGACAGCCCAAAGAGAATGCCTGCAAGAAGCACATAAATCAAATTCATGGGAGTAACTTGGGGTATCACCCCCACAGCATAAGCTGTATGATGTACTCCCCAAAGCGTATGACAAGTGTAATGAGCAACTATTGCTGCAATAAAGCTTGGCAAAATTGCTTCGTAACGAATCCGTCCTATTATCAATACTTCAAGAGCAAACACAGCACCAGCCAAAGGAGTGCCAAAAACTGAAGCAAAACCAGCGCTTACCCCAATAATAAGAAAGACACGACGATCAGATGCATCAAGACCGAATAGCTGTGCTAGCTTTTCACTAATAGCTCCACCCATCTGTACTGCTGTTCCCTCACGCCCTGCAGAACCCCCAAACAGATGAGTCAAGAGTGTCCCTATAAAAACCAAGGGAGCCATTCGGAAGGGAATAATATTTTTAGCAGAATGCACTTCATCAATCAAATAGTTGTTACCTCGCTCACTACCTTTACCCCAATAATGATACATCAAACCAATAACAAGACCAGCTAGAGGAAGTAGTAAAATAATAGGAAGGTGCGACTCACGATAAGTTGTGACCCAAGTCAAAGAGACGAGCAACGCAGCCGAAGCTGTTCCGGCCAGTAGCCCAACAGTGCTGGCAAGCAAAGACCACTTTAGGGTATAAATTAAAATAGACAACTGTTCTATTGAGGCAAATGTTTTTTTAGAACTGAATAATGTTTTAATTTTCATCGACTTGAAATAATTTTAACAACCATGGGCCAGAACTAGGAGTTTGAGCAAATAAAAAAACCACCTAAAATAACTACAGACTCCTAGCATCATAAACCTCATAGAAGAGTTATGACGACATAGGAACTATCAGCTATTTATTAGCGGTTTATAACAGGGAAGTTCCATTCCCTTAAATTCTAAACACAAAAGTATATTAAATGATTGTTTAACCAAACTAATAGTGACATAAAAAAGGTGATATACTCTTGCACATCACCTTCCTTTATATAATCTTGAGGCTATCTTCTAGTTTGGCTTAGCTATATACGCTAAATCCACAGTATAAGTCTCCGTATTTGCTCTATCCTCAGACAACACTGTTATTTCCATCGGTGTTCTAGGGTCAAGATGCTTAGATGATTGGGTAAAAGTAGCTCCTTGAGACACTTGAATATTAACTTCTAGTTGTTTGATAGTAGCATCACTTATTTCCTTATCAACCTTTACTGTAATCTTCTTAGTAGATTCATTTATGACAATACCATAAACTAATGGACTATCTATAGTCACCTTTTCTACTTGGGCTTTATCGTTTTCTTTGCGATTAAGTTTACCTCCAATAAAAGAAGCTGGAACAGGGCCAGGTTTATGAGATAGAGTTAGTTCATAACTTATTGCTAAAGACTTACCCTCAACCACACCAGTAAACACAACATCAGCAATACCATATTCTCCTAGATTGACTTGAGCCTGCTTACCTTTAAAAGTAAAATAATCATCAGTAGCATTCTTACCATCAACGATAACATTTTCAGTCAAGAAGGTAGTTTGCTCCAAACTTCCGTCACGAAACAAAACAACCTCCATGTTTACTTTATAGGGATCTTGCAGTGTTGATGGTCGCAAATATACTTTAGACCCATAAACTAGATTATAGTAGGATACTTCAGTTACTCCTTTATAGATGCCCGTGAAGTCAGGAATTCGTTTGGAGCTATTTGAGCAGCTTGTCAGTCCTATATTGGCAAATAGAACAAATATCAGTAAGTAAATTAAGTTAGTTCTTTTCATAACTATTAAGTGTATATAAATTTCATTAGTTGATTAATCACAATTATTAATATCACAGGGTAACCAAAGTTATAATTATATGTCTTAAATAGCTGCTATAAGCACAATTATTATGAAATAATACGAAACTCAATTTATAACACGAAGTAGCCTTAACAAATTTAAACGGATAGAATCTAGTTAAGTTTAGGTATCATAATTTACAGCAATACCTAATTTGAGTGATTGATTGCTCTTAACAATAAGTAGAACTTTGTAGTCGAAATATTAACTAACTACAAAACAAATCAATGACAAAACAGAACTGTTTAATAGCTAGCTGCATGATAGCATTTTTCCTTTGCTTCATACCCTCGGCTATTTTTGCTAAAGATGAACACACACATTCAGCAATAAAAGGAGTTGTCAAAGATGAAGTAGGCGACATTATTGAAGCAGCTTCTATTATGCTTAAAGAGATTCAAAAAGGAACACTTAGCAACCAGAACGGCAAATTCCACTTGCGTGCTAAACCCGGCAAATATACGGTATATGTACAGTTCTTAGGCTACAAGCCGTTCGAGAAACAAGTAACATTGACAGCCAATAAGGATCTGTTTATCAACATCAAGCTCGAAGATACTAAT